>Ga0315909_10005385_pt1 | contig 14736 bp, 15 predicted proteins | sample LakEriMetagenome_11_FD_203527 | JGI IMG/M metagenome (GOLD analysis project Ga0315909, IMG submission 203527) | Freshwater fungal communities from buoy surface, Lake Erie, Ohio, United States - Buoy 2 MA125 | ecosystem: Environmental > Aquatic > Freshwater > Lake | place: USA: Lake Erie, Ohio...
TTATCAAAGTATTTAATTAATCTTACATAATCTGTTAAATCATAAGTATCAAAATATTTTTGGAAAAAATTGTTACTTAAAGTATTTAAATCAGGGTAGGAGGTAGCAGATGAAGATACTTGTCTTGGGTCCCCAATATATTCTCCTATATTAAAGTATCCTAATGAGTCTATAATATCATCATTAATTTCATTTTGAGGTGAGAATGCTACTTCTAATAAATTAACATCAGGTGATTCACTACCTGAAGCTGGATATGATTGTTCTATAGAAATATATTGTGATAAGACACTTCCTGTAGGTAAACTAGAGGATACAATTTGTATTTTATCTGTTACTCTACCTTTTAAACCTACTATAGGAGAGTTTAAGAATCTTGCCTCTACATTAGTTTGAAATAAATTATTACGTATATAAAAACTACTATTACTAGCAAATGATGAAGTAGTAGCCCATGAACCTGTTACTTTAGGGTGAACAGATATAGAGCCAGTATATAAATCTCCTCCTAATGGTAAACGAGCTGCTAGTTTAGAAGAGTATGTATTTTCCCCACTATAATCTATAGATTGAGGATTCATTACATAATCTTTAAATGAATTTATACTTTGAGTAGTAGCCCAATATCTAATTTCTTGAGCATAGCCTATGAATGGGTCAGAAACAGGATAATAAGTACTTATAGGAGTATCAAAAAATGTAATTTTACTTCCACTGTATCCCCAAGTTGGAGTATTATTTGCAGTTGAAGATGAATATAAATTCATTATTTGGTTTCCATCATATCCATCATAATACCCAGTACTACCAGCATATAATGTAAAAGTATGAGCCCCAGAACTTGGGTCACCACCAAATGATCCTGATCTGTTAACCATTATAGACCACCAATCACCATTAAAAAATGGAGCATATATGCTGCATGTATAATTTGAATCTAAATTACCTTTAATATCTAAGTATAAAGTACCATATTGGTAGTAAGGGTCAACATTTGACCCACTATATGAACTAGTTGTAAGGCCTGATCCACTATACCACAATGTTAGATTAGTAGTATAATTACTTGTACTTCCTGATATTTCAAATATACTTTGAGTAGTTGATACATCAAAATTAGATGGTATGTATGGCTTAATCCTAAGTTGGATGGATTCAGGTCTATTACCTCCTGCTCCCCAGTTTGGGTTAAGGAGAAGAGAACTAGTAACTACAGCTGAGGATGCTTCAGTAGTATCTAAAATATAACTAAATTGTTGATCAAAATAATCATAGGTAGAAGTATCTTTATCTCTACCTCCAAATTCACTAATTCTTAAAACAGTATCAGGTACACCGAAACAATTTATTAATGCTCGTAAACCAGGTATAGTACCTTTAGTTTTAGCTAAATAAGGTAAGTTATGGTAAATACGTTTATATATCTCTTTATTATAATCGTCTATTGGTGTAACTAGTGCTTCATATGAAGCTGTCACATAATTTGTAATTAAATCTGATCCTGTAGGTGATAAGTTTATGCCTGTACTTCCTGAGTTAAATCCTGTAAAAGCATTAAATAAATCTTCAGATGTGAAATTATTTTGATATATTTTAACACCAAATGATCTTAGTGCTTCCGCTACTAAATCTTTAGAAACACCATAATCTAATCTATTATCAGCATTATAATGATTAGTTACATCTTTATAATAAGTCCAAATATAATCATAATGTTGTCCTACTAATTGTACAAAAGTAACATAAGCGTCATTTCTGGTGTCATCTGTAATATATGTTGGGATTGAGTAGAATAAATAATCTTGATTATTTTCGTCATATATTGAAGCACTACCTGTTGTATTATTAAACCATGTTAAAGCTTGAGCACTTCCAGTTGAATATAGAGTATAAGGAACTGTAGATGTAGATTTAGGCCAAGTATATGATCCTGACTCGTAATACAAATAATACTCATATCCATCAAAATTTTTGATTATATCTGTTATTTTTTGTTGGATTACAAGTGAACTACTTAATGAAGAAGTTACAGTAGATAAAGTATTTAATTCATTATTATAATTTTCTATTTGTTTAACTTTATAATAAAAATTATATACTCTTTGCTCAGCTGAAGAGAAATGTACAAAATTAGCAAAATCAGTATAGTCAATACTTATATTAATACCATTCTCGTTTAAATAACTTTTAACTTGATCAATAGATGATGTAAGTTGGTTTGATAAAAGAGAAGTATAATTAGTATAATTTGTTGTATTATTAACTTTATCTTGAGAATTAATATTGAAATTGGGACCCTTAATGTTTAAAGTTAACACAGGAGGAGCTATAGGTTCAGTAGTAAATGAAATGTCAAACGCTAAAGCATCTGCTATTTTAGTTACAACCCATAATGGTGTGTTAACATTTATATTACTTGGTAAAGGTTGATATAAATTAATTATTATATCATATGTGTCAGGATTTATATCAATATTATTAGCTACAACTAAAATATTATTCCCAAAATTTAAGTAAAAATCTTGAAAGTATGATATATTAGTAGATAAAGATAATTTAAAATCATCTATAACTGAAATTAAACCTGGGTTAGGGTCTATATATCTTATTATAACCTCAGACCTATCTGGTGATATAGATTTTATAAAATATGTTTGATCATTAAATGAGGAAAATAATTCATTTTTATAAAAATTATAGAATACTTTATAATTCCCAGATGATAGTCCTCTACGAGTTATATCAGTTGTTGGATCTATTTCTATAGAACTAATATTGTTTGTAGTTACAGTTCCATTAGTTGGGAATGAAAAATTATTATAAGTATAATCTACAAGTTGAAATGAATTATTAGTAGTGGATATAACATATTCTATATAATCTGTGGATGGATTAAATGTAGCTTCAATCTGTGTTGATTGAATTAGTCTTTCATCACTTGGGGAATAAGGATTAGGAGATGATATTGGAGTTACATTTATAGCCATTTTTATATATTTTGTATACTAGATGATATTTGTATATTAATTAATTGTTGTTGTGAGTTTAGTAATTGTTGTCTTAATGAAGTTATTTCATCTAATAATAATTGTGTTTCTTCATTTGTAGTTGAAGCATTTATATACTCACCACTTGTTTTAACTAGATACTCATGTGAATTAATATTACCAATTGTTGGTATGTCATAAAATATTTTACTATAATATCCAAAAAACTCCTCAACAGTTATAGTATCTTCTACTGGTGGAGTTGGTGGTTGGATTTGAGTAAAAGAGGTATCAATAACATTAGTATATTCTCTTCTATTATAAACTGTTTTATTTAAATTATAGTTAGCCATTTATAACTTTAAAATTATAGTTATCATCAAATATTATAATACTACCATTAATATTTGTTTTAATTAATATAGTATAATATCTTTCAGGTTCCAACCCATTCATATAAAGATCAAAATAACTTCCACTAGCATCACAACTTAATTTTGTAAATTGAGTATCAAAATCAATTACATACTCATTTGTATCTAAATCTTTAATAGCGTAATATGATGCTGTTGGTAAATAATAATTTTGAGTATAATAAGAAGATGTTTGAAATGTTCTAGCTGGGTACTCAGGTCTACTGTTTATTCTAAATCTATTAACACTATCAGGATAAAATACACCTGGGTTTTCATCTATTACAATTGTAGCTTCTGTAGTTGTTAATGGAGGAAGTGAACCTGTGGTAAATGAAAAATCTATCCATTTAAATTCTAGTTGAGGTGGATAAATAGTATGGGTGTCTCTTGAAAAATACTCCATAGTATTATTATATTCTAAACTATTTACAAACTCAGTAGCTTGTTTAAGAATAAATCCATTATTAACTATAGAACTACTTAACCATGCTTTTACTATATTAGTAACATCAGCATTAATATCTTTGTCATCATAAAATGAAAATGATTGAGTAGTATAAATAGGTAAAACTGTAGAGTTAGATGATCCAGTGTACCATGTACCTCCTCCTAAAGTTGAATCATATGAAGCTGTGACAAAATCTGCAAAGCCAGATGTAGACCAATTCCCACTCCCAGATGATAATCTAGCATACCAGTTAACACCATTAGTATATTCTGGGTTGTAAGCATATTTCCCAGTTCCCATATTCCAAGAACCTGAGATTGGGTAGATTTCAATAGTTGTATCTGAGTTTAGCCCATTAATTACTGAGACATATAGTCTTAAAGAAGCACTCCAACTAGCTCCATTAACTTTATTAGTGATAACATCTGATATCTCTATGTCAGAGAATTGAACTAGTATTCTACTAGCTTGAGTATTACCACTATTTTGAGCGTCTTCAATACTTACAGATAATATTTCATCTAATCCCGTATTTTTATTTGGGTATTTAGAGTAGATTGTAGCATCTTTTGAAGGGAATAATTTGTATATAGCCATTTGTTATAAATATAAAAATTAAAAAGATACAACACGACCTTTAATATCAGTATCAGGATATTTAACTTCAAATATCATAGGATCTAAACTTGGATAAATAACATTATTTTGAGTAGCACCAGCTATATCATAGGTATAATCTGAGTATCCATTTATGTATCCTGTTTTATTAGTTATAGATACATTTTTAACTGTTTGTATTCCTACTACTTTGTCTAATAGTATGTATATATCTTTTAATAAGATGGGTTCATTAATTTGCCAATTATTTATAGCAAAATATTCTTTAAGTTTAGATATACAATTAAATATAACTTCATTACTATTATATTGAGGTAAAACTGTTACATCAAAATCTACACCTATATTAATAATAAAAGCATCTTTAATTTTAATAGAATCATTTATTACTCTATATTGTGATAAATAAGTAGACAAATTTTGTTTTAAGGCATTAGAAGCTTTATTTAATTTTCCATTATTATCATAGGATAATACAAATAAATCTAAAACTGAAGGTGTCTCACCTGGGAGTAATGATTGTAATTTTTGGGTTTCAATATATGCTTTAGATATAGTTCCATATTCTGCTGGTAGGCTTAAGGCTCGAACTAGGTAATCATCTAAAGTAACACTTCGTTGTTGTGTTATAAAACTCATTAAAGAGTTATTTCTTACTTCTTCAATAGTATCACCACTTCCTCCTCCACTAGCAGCTAAGGCATTATTAGTAGAAACAGAATTAAAAACATATTGAGCTAAAGTAGGATCTAATCCATTATTTAACTTAATATTTCCTTTATTACCTATTGAGTTTAAAGTATTTGATGTTACATTTGATGTTAATCCACCTCCAGCTAAATATCTTACTGTTAAAGTAGTATTATTTGGGGCTATACCATAAGTATCAGTATATAAAAAATTGACTGGAGAGTAAGCAGTTGTAAGTTTTGATCTTTTATATGGTAAACCTAAACCAATATTATCTGGGTTTGGGGTAATTTCTTCATCAACATTAGCTGTGTTAGTCCCAGCTCCAAATTGAATTTCAAGATTTGTTGGTGTGGTGAATCTAGTTACAAATCGGCGAGGAACCTTTTTAAGTTGGAGCAAAAATGGTACATCATTTTGATTAGTTGAGAAGTTTGGGTTATTAACATTAGTATTACTAATGGTGTCATATATCATTTCTTGACCTAAATACGGAACTTCATACCAAGTATTCCCATCAGAATCTATAATATCTAATATACCTATAATATTTGAATCAGTAATTGACACTGTTGGATATTTTGTTACAGTTCCAAATGAAAATGTAGTTGTCTTTATCTCTGCTGATATAGCTTTTCTTGTTTTTCTTAAAAGAAAATAATCAACATTATTACCTGTTGTTTGATAAATAGTAGCTACAGTTGGATCTTGTGAACTGGAGAAAGAAAAATCAATTGGGTCTTGTACTAAAAAAGGAATATTATTAGTCGCGGTTGAATTAACAACAGTATTTTCTAAAATTTGTACAGCATATGTGTAATCTGGGAGGTATGAACCCCCTACTAATACTGACGGGACTTGTTGATAAAAATCAATATTAACTGTAGCAGCACCTGTTACTTTAGGGCGATACCCTAACATATAAGCTAAAGAATATACATTATTTTGTTGTCTAGCGTATTGTATAAAATTTTCTTGAATTTGGTTATCAAGATAAAAAGATAAAACATCACCAATATAAGCTGACATTTCCAGAAACATAGTTCCTGGAGATGATGGAGAAAAATCAGTATATGTTGTTGGAAAGTATGTTTTAGCAAACTCTACCAATGATGATTTATACTCTGTAAAATCTTTATTTATGTAATTTATATTTATATTTTCAGCCATTTGTGGGTTATATTGTTATATTAACACTAGATAATGTTCCTAAAAATGAATAATTTATAGAAATATTAATTGAGTTAGTATCTGGTGATGGTGTGATATCTAGATTTATGATTTTTATTTTGGCAAAATTAGTTTGAATACCTGTAGTTAACATAGTTTTAAGATCATCTACACTCATATTCTCATATATGGTTACATCTGTTATATTTGAAAATACATATTTTTTTAAATCACTACCATAATTAGGATTAAGTGGTCTTTCACCTTTATTAGTTAATATATAATCAATTAAATTAGAACGAACTTGTTCTATAGATGAATATGTTGAATTAAAAGCAATATCTCCATTAAAAGGAAGACTTACCCCTACAGCAGTTAATACTGATCCAGATATAAAAGGATTGTCTATTCCTATATTAGATGGTTCAACTCTATAAGCCATTATTTAGTATTCATTATTCCCATTATTTGATCTAAACTTACTTCTCCACCAGGTAAACTTGATCCCTCACCCATAGTGTTAACTGGTGGAGGAGTATATGTAGGTTGAGCATGTGATGAGTTAGCAGTAATAGTAGCGTCAAATTCACCTCCAATCATACCTCTTAAGTTACGTCTAAGATCATGATTTACAGTAGTTCCAGATGTTTGGAATTGCGCTGGTTGGTGGGTTGAAACAGGAGTATATGTTTCTTGTACTACTGTTTTAGGTGATTTAACTGCTTCAAGAAGGATATCTTTTAATTCTTCTTGAATTGCTTCACGTACTGCTTCTTTAATTAATTTTTTTAAACCTTCGATTTTCATATGATTATAAATATTTGATTATTCAGCTGTTATATTAGGATTTGTGTCTATTATGAATTTTAATTGAGATATTAATACTGCTGGGTCTGATGCGAATGAAGAATCTGTTCTTAAAATGTCTACTCCTTGTTTATTTTGAGCTACAGCATATCGTTTAATATATTTACTTTCATTCTTTTCATCAATTTTAACCCCTAAAGTAAATCCTTTATAAGTATTATCTTCACTTTGAGTAGCTACTACAGTTGGATTTGCTAAAGCGTTAATTTCATTATTTATTTGTTCAAAATCCATATCTTGATCTTCAGCACAAAACTGTAATATAACATCTAACATATTTAAAAATTTTAAAATTATTCCTAAAAATACCCCATATTGGGCTGTTGATATAACTAAACCATTTATTTTTCCTGAGTTAGCATTAGAAAAATTCTGGAGTTCAACTGCTTTAAATATAACATTTAAAGGTACAGGGTATGGTACTAGTGCTATTGCTGTCAATGCTAATTCTAATGCTTTATTTATTGATGTAAATAGTTGTAGACTATCAGATAATGTTGTAATACTTTTATACATACCATTTATCTGATTTACTAATTGGTTACGTTGTCTTACTACAGATTGTATTTTAGATGAAGAAGGACAATTAATCATCCCAATTAATTGTTCTTTAGGAAGTTGTCCTAATACAAATAAAGCGGCTGCTTTTTGCGCTGCTAGGTCTTTAGCTGATTCTTTAGCAGCAGATGCTGATTCTTTTGCAGATGAAAGTGCTCCTTGGGCTGCTGCTTTTTTGTCAGCGGCAGATGATTTAATTGAATCTACTGTTGAATCACCACTTATACCTAAATTAGAAACTATTAATGGAATAATTTGGGGAGCAAATGGTGTTATTAAACCTATGACAAATGGTATTAATCTTCTTTTAATTGTAGATTTTTGACTGTTTATAAAATTGATAAATCTTACATCAGGAGGAAGTTCAGATTCTAAAGTTGATTCTAATACTTTGTTATTTTGGGATGATACTTCTTCATTAATCTTAGATGTAGTTAAAGCTGTGTTGTCAGGAGTTTTATTTATTGTAGATCTTGGAATATTATAAACAACATTATTTCCTAAAGTACCAGCATTATCTTGAGTCCCTTCAATAGTATAAGGTAATGGTTCACCATTATTAGGATCAACTATATTATTAGCTAACAATATTTCTCTAGCAGATGATTCTTCAGTATTAGTCATTCTTGAAGGACCATTAATAACCTGTCCGTTAGGAGTAGTAAGTATAGCTGATAGTTCAGGACCACGTTTTTTAAAAGTGATTGTGCTCCCGTCACTAACTTTATATATAGATGTACTCATGTTTGGTTATTTATTATAAATATGCGGAAGATATGGGATTTTGTTTGGCTTTCCAAGTTATATTTATTATATTTATTATATAAATAAAGGTTATGAAAAAGTTGATCACAAGTGTATTTTTAGTTTTAGGTATTTACTCAAATTTATACTCACAAAATAATCCATGTGATGTTAACTATAATGTAAAGTTAGGAATGGATACATTAGTTAATGGTGGGGATTGGGAAACATTCACTATTAGACTTTGTGAGTATTATAAAGCAAGTAGTATTCAAATAGTTAATCTAAATGAAAATAATTGGACATTTGGGGCTATAGCTATTATGTTTAAAGGAGATGAGTATGAAACATGGTATAGCATGTGTGATGCTGAGAGAATGTTTGGTCATTAATCACACATCTTATATTTCCAAGCTGAACCTCCTACATATAATGAATTTTCAGCGTTTATAGTAAATTCTCCATCAAGAGGAATATTAGCAATTGGGAAATTTGTCTCCTCGCGAACTATTCTTTTACCATAATTACCAGCATAGTCAATTACATTCTCAATTAATTTTTCTGTAGAAGCATAATTAGTGATTCTTTTTTCAAGAGCATATTTATTTATATTATCTTTTATAGTAGGTACTAGATTATAATCTGTTAGTAAACTATTTTTTAATATTGTTCTATCAATTATAAAAGGTTCAATATTTCTTCCTCTACCAAATGTTGATCCTATATAAGCCATAAATTGCCATGATTCTAAAGAACCAGGAGCTGTTGGGGATTGAGAATAATAATTATTATAAACTCCATTTATACCAAATCTATCAGGAGCAACAGCAGCATCTAATGTAATTCTAGTCACATAATCTGATGGTTTAGATATAGTTTTATCTCCTCTTAAACTACCTGTAACTTCTACCCATGAACATCTAGGACGAATAAGTCTAGCTTCTAATTTAATATATTGGTATTTTTTATATTCTGGTGAGTCTGGTGGGAATCTACCATTTTCAGGGCCCTGTATTAATGGGTTAGGTTTAATAATATCAGGTCTAAGAGTTCCATTTAAACTTAGATAATCTAAAATATATTTTTCTAAATTATTTTGCCTTTGAGTAGATAACCATCTTGGTGGTACACTATCATTATTTGTTGAGCTTGTCTCTTCTCTATCAAAATTAGTTAATTTTGATTCAGATGATAATATAGTAATAGTATAATTCCCAGGATTATTTTCAATAAATAATTTTATATTATAAAGTTCTTGATCTAAAGTATTTTTATCTTCATTATTTAATGAGGTAACTAAATATTTACCCGCATCAAATCCACCACTTAAATTTAAAGTACCTCCAGTTAATACACTAATTTGTGGTGGAGGTAAAATGTATTCTCCTGTGGGTTGGGGATTAGGAATAGACTTAAAATCATATCCATTTTTAGATATACTAATAGTAGTATCTTTATTATTGATACTACTTTCTACATTAATAGACCAATTCCCATTATTATCTGTTGTAGTAGTTTTATTTGGAGTATTAGGTGATGATAAATTAACTGTAGCTCCAGCTAATTTTTTTCCATCATCTGTGAATACAGTTCCACTAAATAAAGCCATAATTATATTGTTTTAACAGTTTTAGATAATAAATTTTTACCATTTATTATATTTAAAAGGTCATCACTTAAAGTTTTAGCATCATCTGCTATAGCATTTAAAGAAGTTATAGGAACTTGAGTTGGTCCTATTGGGGTTTGGGTTGTATATGTTGCTGTTTTAAAAGCTATACTAAGTGTGGTTAAAAATGTTGATATCCCTCTTAATGTGTCGTTTAAATTATCACCTAATACTACAGATTGTATTTTAGTACCTTCTATTCCCTCAGATGAACCTAAATAAATTTTTTCAGCTGTTAATGATATTTGTTTAGCATCTATACCTAAAGTCTCATTGCATGAGAGTTGAATTGATTTGTTAGCTAAAAGTAATATTGAATCAGATTTAGCATTAAAAACTAATCTACCTGAATTAAGTATGATTTGGTTTCCTTCATATTGTCCTACATTAGTTGGAGGAGTAGACTTAGAAAATGATTGGTTATTAACACTAGCTGGGAATAAAGGGAGGAGTTGAGTAGAAGTTAAATATATAGATGATAAATCATTATTTATATCTTCAGTTTCAGGTACCCAAGGATCACTATTATATTTAGATTGACCATTTCTTAAAATAAAGATAGGATCACCATTTTCTCCTATACTAGACCATTTATTAGGTATAAACGCGTTTTTAGTTGTTGAACCTAAACGAATTGAATTACCAAATCTTCCTTCATATATTATATCTCCTTCATATGGTAATAAAGGATGGATATCCATATTTTCATTAAATGTTTTGCCTAAGTATATTTCAGTACTATTATCTTCTACTCTTCTATATGACCCAACTTCAGTTTGTTGATAATCTTGGTTTTGGCTTGGTGTTGGAATATTTGAAGAAGGAATAGCATTATGATATTGGTTATTCCATACATTTGTTGGAGGTAGATAATATGGGATTGAAGAATTAGGATTAGTTATAATATCACTCCCAGGTAAAGATATTAAATATGTTATCTCATTTATGAGAGGATAGTGTTTTATATTAGGGAATAAAGGGTAAGCTGGTAGGGGAATTGTGGGAATTGATGGAATAGCACTAAATGCTAAATTAATATCTTCATAAAATATTAAACCTATACTATTCCATTCACCAAATTCTTTAAATTTAGGATGAGAATTATCTAATATAATATCAGTAACTCTAACTGGGGTAATATTATTATTAACTACCCCAGGTATTAATGGTGGGGTAGTATTAATGTTATTCTGTATATTACCTATTGACCCAAATCTAATACTAGGCATTAATCTTCTGTTTTAAATTTATCTAACTCAGCTAATAATTGTTGTTTTTCTTCTTCAGATATACCAAACCCACCATCATTAGAACCAGCATTATTATTCATAATACGTTGGATAATAGTAGCCATCTTAATTAATTGTTCATCATTTTTAACACTTATTTCTAAATATTCTTTAATCAAAGGAACAATAAGAGTAGCATCACCTATTTCTTGTACGAGTGGTTTAAGTTCTGATATTAAGATAGATATTTGTTTGTCTTTCTTTTGTTGGTTGGTATAAATTTCTTCTAATATATCAGAAAATTTCTTCTTACCAAATACAACATTGTCTAGTCCATTCATAATATTTTATTTATAAATATGAACATTAGAAATTTGTGTATCCGTTTTCTAGATAAAAATAATAATGTTGTTTAAATATATTATATAATCTGTCGGCTATCTTAGTGATTTTAGGGGTTTTAGCGTCAATAATCTCACGAATGTATATATACAGTGCCTTTTTATTAAAGATGTCTATATGCTCTCTCTTACGGAATAACTCAAGGATAGCGTCTGCGATTTGAGCATCTGCTTCTTTAGGGAATAAAGTATAAATATTAGATGTACAATAAGTAACATATTCGTCTAAGAAATTAGATAATCTATCTTGAGATGAACCCTCATCTATTCTATAAGAAAAATCTTCATTTGACTCAATTTCTTCAATAGGTGCTTTATCTACTCGTTTTTTATAATTTTTAGTATTAGTAATAATTAAATAACGTTTAGCAATAGTACCAAAATATGAGAACGCTTTTGCTCCCTTAGCTGGGTTGAATAAATGGATTTTAGAAAGTAAAAATGTTATTACCTCGTGTTGTAAATCCTGGATATTGTCTACTTCTGTATAGTAAAATTTAAAAGTATGAATAATGTTTTCTGTTAGTTTAAAGAAAGCATAATGGATACGTTCACGATATATCTTATCTTTTAATTCAAAATCAGTAGTACTATTATATTCGTTAATAGCATTTTCTGTATCTTGGGTAAAATATTGAACACCTTTAGGTTTTCTTTTTTTAGCCTCTTGTATCTCGATCATAAGTTTTTAATTTTAAAAGCATTCAATGTTTCTTGAATTTGCTTTATTTCTTGAAAAAAGAAGCCTACTTCATCATCTGACTCGAATGATCCTTTACGATCTACTTCCTTAAGTTTTTTATCTGAAAATTCAATAACACCTGATATTTTACTTAGATACTCCATATATCCTGTTAAAATATCTTCTTGGCGTTCATTCTTTTTAAGAAGATTAAAGGTCGTGAATCCTAAGACCACGACCATTATTCCTAATATAATTGTTAATATTATCATATACTATCTAACATGTTCATTAAACCTTGAGACTTAACATTACTTAATGTTTTAGTCTTAATTGTTTGTTTAGGTGCTTTAGTAACAGAAAAGTTATTTGTTTTCTTAACTTCACCTTTTAATTTTGGATTCCATTCACGCTCAAACTCAATACGAGCAGCCATTAAATCAGCTTGATGAACAATATAAATTAATGAAGTACGAGGTTTAGTTTCTGGTGACCAAGACATTAAGTATGGCTTATTAGCATCATCATATAAACCATCATGTAGTTTAATTGCTAACCACTCATTTTTAGACATTTGAATACCATGAGATAGTAGTAAATGTAAACTACGATCTGGTACTGACATGAATTCTAGACGATCATTGAATTTGTAATCTTCACCTAACTTGTCTTTACGCCATTGGTCATCCTGAGGAATGTATGCTTCATGTTGCTCATCACCCATTTTACCTAGGTCATGATTTAGGGCTGCGAATACTAATTCTTCTTTAGTGTAAGTAGATTCGTCTACTCCCATTTCAATCCAAACATCATTTAATTTAAGAGCACAATCAATAACTCGTAGTACGTGGTCTACATAACCACCTGGGAATGCATTATGATATTCTTTCTTATGAGCCGCAGGCATTAACATAAGACGTTCTGAGTATTTAGAATAAAAATCTAACAACTGTGAACAACGTGGTTCACTGATGTATGATTTGATAGTTTCTTCTAAATCTACCCAATTATGTTGGATTTGTTCTGCTGTTAAACTCATATTAATTATACATTGTTTGTTCAGACTCAACGAATAAGCGAGTTTGTTCAACTATTTCTTTTAATTTTTCAACACCTTCAAGATATACTTCTAATGGTTGTTGTTGTTTAACAATAAATCCCAGTTGGTTAGCTAGATTATCTAGTTTATCAAGTTGATGTAATACGTTGTCTTTGTTTTTCATACGTTTATTATTTGTTTATATACCCGTGGCTACATTACCACGTTCTTTATTTCCTACGTTTTAGATGTTTCCTAAAACCCGTATCTATATAATACGAATTAGAATTCACGAGGCCAAGCTATTTTGGAGAGGGGTTTGCTACGTCTTGTATTTTTTTAAGAAGAGCACAATTTTCATATTCTTCTAAATCTTCAAAATGAGAGAGTGCTGATGATAATGCTTTTAAAAATTGTTCATCTGAGTATAATATGAGACAATCTCTATGCATTTGATTAGTAGTGTCTATTTTAGAAATATGATCCATAGCCCTAGTGAACACCATCATACCACCAGCTAACTTGATATCATCTATGTCTAACTTAGGATCAGATGATTCAAAGAAATCTATCATCTGTTTACTAAATACTTTATAATTTATAATTAACTTTTTAAATAATCCCATCCAGACAATAGGGTGATCTGATAAGTCTACTTGAGTAGTAGTCTCAATTTCCTCTTCAGGGGATTTAAATAAGTTAAAAATATCATCAATATTCATATATCTAAATATATGTTAAGTAGGGAAATAGCGGCTTTAAGCCGCTTTCACAATTGAATTAACCCTTTAATAATTGTTTGATATGTCGAGTTTTTAACTCACTAATTTCATTCTCTAACTGTTCTATTCGTTTACTCAGAGTATGAAGATAAGTGATTGATAAAATAGTTTCAATAAGTAAAATAATTGTTAATAACACCATAATAATAAATTTAGTGCGCCCTCCTGGGATCGAACCAGGTACCTACTGATTATGAGTCAGTTGCTCTAACCGAATGAGCTAAGGGCGCTATTTGTACTCAAGATAGGACTCGAACCTATAATACCGTTTTTAACTCGATATCTCCTTTATAGGATAGCGACTAACCCCGAGCGCGGACGCCACACTCCCTTTCGCCACTTGAGCATATAATGAATATAACATCTAACTATTGGGAGGCCAAACTCTTTTTAATAAAAAAAAAGCCGGGCTTAACCCGGCTTTAAACGACTATCT
>Ga0315909_10005386_pt1 | contig 14736 bp, 12 predicted proteins | sample LakEriMetagenome_11_FD_203527 | JGI IMG/M metagenome (GOLD analysis project Ga0315909, IMG submission 203527) | Freshwater fungal communities from buoy surface, Lake Erie, Ohio, United States - Buoy 2 MA125 | ecosystem: Environmental > Aquatic > Freshwater > Lake | place: USA: Lake Erie, Ohio...
ATCGATTTCAACGCCTGCCCAGAGCGTATCGGGGTGTGTCGGATCGAAAAGCACCTGGGTGACCCGTGGTCGGCCCACAAACACGCAGGTCTGCGCGAGCGTGGCCTGCGCGGTGTGCCACGAGCGCCCGCCGTCCTCCGAGACAAACAAGGCGGCCGGATGGGTGCCGGCCACGATCACGTTGGCATCGCGTGGATCCTGCGCCAGCGCCCAGGTACACAGTGCATCCAGGGGCCCGGGCAGGTGCGTCCAGGTGCGGGAGGCTTCCGACCACCGGTACAGACCCGAGTCGGTGCCAGCCAGCAGTTCGCCCGGGCGATCCGGGTGGCTGGACAGCGCCCAGACGCGGGCTTCGAGGTACAGGCCCGATTCGGAATAGGGCCGCTCCCAGGTGTCGCCCAGATCACGACTGAACCACACCGAGGTGCCGGCCGTGCCAACGCAAAGAGTGGGTGGGTTCATGGGCTGGGCCGCCGCAGGCGGACTGGCTGATGGCCGAAGCCGATCCGTCGATGGTAGGCGTGGCCATCAACCTGGTCAACGCAACAGCCTGTGTGATGGATCGAGCAGCCGACCGTGCAGCCAATCGAGGGACCGGCCAGTCTTGCTGGCCCGCATGGCGGCCCGCGTTAGACTGCCTGGACATCACAGCCTGAACGGGGCGGGGAGACAACATGCGCATGCAGGACAAGGTGGTCGTGCTGATCGGCGCCGGGCAAAGTCCCGGAGAAGGCGTGGGCAACGGGCGCGCTGCCGCGCTGCTCTACGCACGCGAAGGCGCGCGGGTGCTGTCGGTCGACCGCGATCTGTCGGCGGCGCAGGCCACGGCCGATGCCGTGACAGCGCAGGGCGGTGCCTGTGAGGCCCTGCACGCCGATGTGCGCAGCGAGGCGGCGATGGCTGCTGCCATTGCACATGCTCAGGCCCGCTTCGGCCGGATCGATGTCCTGCATTACAACGTCGGGGTGAGCCTGTCGGGCGGTGATCGCAACATGTTCGAGATCTCCGAGGAGGCCTTCGACAATGTCATGGCGATCAACTTGCGCGGCTATGTCATGGCGGTCAAGCATGTGCTGCCAATCATGCGCGCCCAGCGCTCGGGCGCGATCGTGGCGATCTCATCGGTGGCGGCCTGGTCGAGCACCTATCCGAATGTGGCCTACAAGACCAGCAAAGCGGGCATGGTGGCGTTCACCGAGCAGGTGGCCCGACAGAATGCCGAATTCGGTGTGAGAGCCAACGTGGTGCTTCCCGGTCTGATGGATACCCCGATGGCGGTGGACACGCGGGCGCGCGAGTGGAATCGGCCTCGCACCGAGATTGCGGCGGTCCGCGACGCCAAGGTGCCTTTGCGCCGCAAGATGGGTACCGGCTGGGACACCGCCCATGCGTGTCTGTTCCTGGCCAGCGACGAGGCGCAGTTTGTGACAGGTGTGGCCCTGCCAGTCGATGGCGGCGCAAGCCTGCGCGGCGGCGACTGAGCAGGCCCCCAGCCCTTATACTGGGCTGAACCGCAGAAAGGCCAAAGGGACTTCAGCCCGCGCGTTTGGCCTGAACCTGCGCGCTGAACGGCGCGTCCTTCACCACACAGGGTTTTTCCACCATGTTTGATCTGCTGATCTCCCATGCGCGCATCCACGACGGACAGGGTGGCGAACCCTTCGACGGTCAGGTGGCGGTGCGCGACGGGCGTATCGCCGCGGTGCGCTCTGCAGGCTCACCCATTGCAGCAACCGAAGCACGCGAGCATGTCGATGCCCGCGGTCTGACGCTGATGCCCGGCATCATCGACAACCACACGCACTACGACGCGCAAATCACCTGGGATCCGTTCCTGGATCAGTCGGTGGGCATGGGTGTGACCACCGCGATCATCGGAAACTGTGGCTTCACGATTGCGCCCTGTCATCCGGATGCGGCCTCTCGTGACCTGGTCACGAAGAACCTCACCCAGGTCGAAGGCATGTCGCTCGCCAGCCTGCAAGCCGGGATCCGCTGGAATTTCGAGAGTTTTCCGCAATACCTTGACCAGATCGAGGCGGGTGGTTGCGCCATGAATCTGGCCGCTTTCGTGGGCCATTCCACATTGCGCACCTATGTGATGGGCACTCAAGGCTCGGATCGCGCCGCCACCCCTGAAGAAGTGGCCCGCATGCAGGCGCTGGTCGATGAGGCGCTTGCAGCGGGTGCAATCGGCCTGGCCTCCACCACGACCACCTCCCACAATGCCTTCGATGGTCGTCCGATGCCTTCAAGGCTGGCCGACTGGTCGGAATTTCTCGCGCTGGCCCAGCCGCTTCGTGCGCGCAACCAGGGTGTGTTCATGATGACCAAGGGGCCGTCCACGCCGGTGCCCATGCTCGAGACCTTCGCTGCAGAGTCCGGGCGCCCGGTGCTGGTGGCAGCCCTGCTCCACTCGGCGATCACGCCCCAGGGCGTCTTCGATGATCTTTCGGCAATTCACGATGCCAATGCCCGTGGTCGGCATATGCGGGGCGCGGTGGCAGCCACGCCACTGGTATTCGATTTCAGTTTTGAATCACCGTATCCCCTGGAGCCCCTGAATGCCTGGAAGCCGGTGTTTGGCCTCAAGGGCGAGGCGCTCATGGCGAAGATGCGCGATCCTGTACTGCGACAGGCGATCCGTGATGAGCTGAAAACCCCGGCGCGCAGGCTGTTTGCGGGCAACTGGGACCTGATCCATGTGCTGCAGCCGGTGGACCGGTCCCGAGACGGTCTGATTGATCGCACGATCGGCAGCATTGCGCGAGAGCAGGGCGTCGATCCGCTGGATTGCCTCTTCGATCTGGCGCTCTCCGAGCAGCTGGGCACGCTGTTTTCGCTCACGGCCTTCAACCACGACGAACAGGCGGTGGCCAAGCTGCTCAATCACTCCGACAGCCTGATATCGCTGTCAGACGCAGGCGCGCATCTGTCGTTTCTGGATGATTCCGGCTTCGGGCTGCACCTGCTGGGCCATTGGGTGCGTGATCAGGCGGCCATGCCGATGGCAGAGGCAGTGCGCAGGCTCACCAGCGCCCAGGCCGAGTTTTTCGGTATTCGGAATCGCGGGAGCATTCGCGAGGGCATGGCGGCCGATTTGCTGCTGTTCGATCCGCAGACGGTCGGACGCGGTGCGCGCACGCGCGCCAATGATCTGCCTGCGGGGGCCACCCGCGTGGTGACGCAGTCCCGCGGGGTGCATGGCGTATGGGTCAATGGTGTGCGGGTCGCCGATGCCCAGGGCGTGCTGCACCGCGAACTGCCGGGCAAGTTGCTGCGATCATGGCACTGAGTCTTTCGATCAAGGCGGACGTCCAGGAAATCGCCCGGGCGTCTCAGTGGCTGGCGCAAGCGGGTGAGGCGCTCAAGCTGCCTGAGCCGCAGGTGCGACGCCTGGATCAGTGTCTCGATGAGTTGCTCGCCAACGTGGTTCACCACGGGGGCGCACAGGCGGCCGCGTCGGATGTGCGACTCACTCTGACGGTGTCGGATGCCGCAGCCCAGACGCGTGAGGCGACCCTGACAGTGGACGATGGCGGCCCCGCATTCGATCCGACAACCCATCAGACGAAAGCGCTTCCTGAGGATCTGATGGATGCCGAGCCGGGTGGGCTGGGCATCATGATGGTCCGTGAGTTCTCGGACCGGCTGGCCTACCGCTACGCTAACGGGCGTAATTGCCTGGATGTCACCGTGAACTGGGTGGCCTGAACGGGTTGCCTGATCAGGCCACGTTGCGCGCAGCCTCCTGGGATACACTGCGCAGGTCACAGTCAGTGGTTTCAAGTGCTTCACCCGGCCGTCTCTCTACCTAAACTTTCCTGTTGAGTTGAAACGCCATGTCGAATCCTGCTCATTACGCTCCGATCGGACGCTTGGATGGCTCGAACGCCGCAGCCGCCGAAAAGGACCTGCTCGCGCTGTTCTCGGAGTCCGGGGCCAATGTCGAAGTGGACCTGTCCAAACTTGACTATGTCAGCAGCGCCGGGCTTCGTGTGTTCCTGTCGGCAGCGAAGGCGGCCAAGGGCAAAGGCGGCACGCTGGTGCTGCGCGGCCCCAAGCCTGCTGTCCTCGAAGTGCTGCAGATCAGCGGGTTTGATCGCATCCTCAACATCCAATCCTGAGGCGCGCCATGACGACCTCCCCTGCAACGCCGACGCGACTGACGCTTGCCGAAGAGCTTTTGTTGATCGCACTCGATGACGAAACCGGCACCGTGATGCACTTGCCGCCCCTGGCGCTGGAACTCGGACTGGCTGCGGCATTGGTCGGTGAACTGACACTCGAGGGCAGGGTAGACACCGACCCGACTCGTTTGTTCGTGACCTCCAAGGCGCCGCTGGGAGATTCGATCCTGGACGAAACGCTGGCTGATATCGTCAGCGAGCCCAAACAGTTGTCGTCCGAGGCATGGTTGCGGCGGATCGCCGAAGAAGGTCCGGTGCTGCGTGATCGCATCACTCAGCGTCTGGTCAATCGCGGGGTGTTGCAGTCGGTTGAAAAGCGGCTGATGTGGGTGTTTCGCACGCGTGTCTATCCGCCTACCAGCGGGATTGAGGAGCGTGAAGTCAAGAGCCGCATCATGACTCTGCTCAACAACGACGACATTCCAAGCCCGCGTGACGCTTTGCTGGTGGGCTTGCTGCGTGCCACTGGAATGTTTGATCTGCTGTTGGGCGAGCCCGAGCAGGTGCGCCTGCGCGACCGGATCGACCAACTGGCCAATCTCGAAGAAATCGGACGTTCCCTGAATCAGACCGTGGCCGCACTCCAGGTGGCGCTGGCCTCGGCATATATGGGCCCGGTCTAAGTCCGTCGCCCTGTCGCGCTTCGGCATGCCGCCCGATGGGGCGCATGCCGACTGCCGCACTCGGGTCAGATGATCCGACCAGACCGCATCATGGCCAAGGCCGCAGCGGCCAATGCAAGGCAGGTTGCGGCCACTGACAACAGCGCGCCGATTTCCATCTCTTTTTTCTCGGTCACGAATCGACTGTTCAGTGACCGGTAGATGCGCTCGAGTTCGCCCGCGCTGGCGGCCTGGAAATACTCCCCTCGGGTGAGGTCAGCGACCGTCTTGAGTGCAGCTTCATCCAGACTCACGCGCATCGACCAGCCATCCGAGCGCATGACTTCGCCTTTTGCAGTACCGATCCCCACTGTGTAGACCCGCACCCCGCGGCCGGCAGCAAGCTTGGCTGCAGCCACTGGATCGGGGCCGGCCGTCGATTGTCCATCGGTCATCAGCACGATCACCGCCGAGTCGAACGAGCCCGGTTCAACCGCAGGCGTCTCACCGCTTTGTGCTGCCGAGGCGCTCCCGCCCGCGCCACGTGCAGCATCGCGACGGGCTTCACGCGATCCGGGCAGGGAGCCGCTGGCTTGCTGGCGCGTGACGCTGTTCAGATCGATCCCGGCCCCCGGAAAGATGGCGGCGAGCGACACCACGATTGCGCTGCCGATCGCCGTGCCACGCTGCGGCTGCAGACGCTCGATCGCTTGCAGAATGTCCTCGCGCCGATCAGTCGGCGGTTGCACCAGCGAGGCAGTGCCGGCGAAGCCGACGATGCCGATGCGCGTGCTGCGCGGCTGTTGCGCGATGAAGGCGCGCGCGGCTGTTTGCGCCGCCGCCAGTCGATTGGGCGCGATGTCGTTGGCGCGCATGCTGCCCGAGGCATCGATGGCGAGGATCACGGTCTCATGCGGTGACGGCAGTGTGATGACCGATGCCGGGCGGGCTGCAGCCAGGCACCAGAGCACGCCAGCGGCCAGGGCCAGGACAATTGGCAGCTTGCTCAGCCAGCTGCGCGCTGCGATCGGCGCGCCGCCAGGCGTTTTCAACCCCGGCCAGGCAGACCGGCTGCCCCGACGGGCCCAGCGCATGGCCACCCAGGACAGCGGCACAAGCGCTGCCAGCAGCCAGAGCATCTGAGGCCAGATAAAGCTCATGGCGCAGCGGTGGCGACAGGCGCGAGATGCGCCGGCAAGGAACCGGCGCTGGCGAGCCGGCTGCGCTGTCGACGCAGGTCGGCAAAACGCAGGACGGCGTCGGCCATGTCATCAGTGGTACCGACCTCCAGTGTGTCCACGCCAGCGCGCATCAGCCCCTCGCGAACTGCTGCCTCGCGGCGCTGCGCTGCGGCTTCGAATCGGCGGCGGAATGCTTTGTCCTCGGTATCGACCTGGATCTGCTCACCCGTTTCAATGTCTTCCAGTGTGACCAGACCAAGATCGGGGAGGCTCGATTCCAGCGGGTCGTGCACGCGCAGTGCGATCACTTCATGGCGCTGGCTTAGCCGGGCCAGCACCGCTGGCCAACCCGGGGCGCTGATGAAATCGGACACGACAAAAACCAGCGAGCGACGTTTGATGCAGCCGGCCGCGGCATGCAGGATGGCGCCCAGATCAGTGGTGCGGCCAGCGGTGGGCGCAGCACTCGGGGTCTGCAGGGCGTGCACGATCTGCAGCAGATGACGTCGACCCGTGCGCGCCGGAAGTACCGTGGCCTGGTGGGCATCGTGACCGTACAGTCCCACGGCATTACCGTGTCGCGAGAGCAGGCGGGCCACCACGCTTACAAAGTTCACGGCCAGATCGCGCTTGCTCAGGGCGCCTGAGCCAAATCCGAGCGAGCCACTGCGGTCCACAACGAACCAGGCCGCCACTTCGCGGTCCTCGAGGTACTCGCGTACGTAAGGTGTGTGCAGGCGCGCGGTCACGTTCCAGTCGATATGCCGCACATCGTCCTGGAACTGATATTCGCGCAGATCGGCCAGATCGAGCCCGGTACCGCGAAACAAGGTGCGGTAATCGCCATGCAGCAGGCCGTCCAGACGGCGGATGACCGTCCAGTCCAGCCGTCGCAGCAGGGCTTCAGGATCCCTGGGCAAGGTCGACATGAGTCTGCAGCGGCCGGGGTGGCTTGGGGATGGCTTTCATGATCGTGCGGATGATCTGGTCTGCACTGTGTCCTTCGGCCAGGGCTTCGTAGGACAGCACCAGACGATGGCGCAGCACATCGGGTGCGATGTCGGTCAGGTCTTCGGGCAGTGCATACCGGCGCCCGCGCAGGAAGGCGAGCGCCCGCGCGCCCTCGACCAGCGCGATCGTGGCGCGAGGGCTGGCGCCGAAGCTCAGCAGCCGCGAGACATCGTCAATGCCATGCCGCTGCGGCTCACGCGTAGCCGATACCAGCCGCACTGCATAGTGCATGAGCGACGGGTCGACATAACCCTGGCGGCATTCGCGCTGCAGGGCGCTCAGCTGGGCCGTCGTGGCGACCGACCCCACCGAGACCGGCGGGCCCGTGACCCGCTCGACGATCACGAACTCCTCTTCGTCGCTCGGATAGCCAACCAGCACTTTCATCATGAACCGATCGACCTGCGCTTCGGGCAGCGGGTAGGTGCCTTCGGTTTCGATCGGGTTTTGCGTGGCCATCACCAGGAAAGGGTCTGGCACCCGATGCGTTTCGCCGGCGATGGTGACTTGGCGCTCCTGCATGACTTCAAGCAGCGCACTTTGCACCTTGGCCGGTGCACGGTTGATCTCGTCGGCCAGCAGCAGGTTGGTGAAGACCGGCCCGAGCGATGTGCTGAATTCGCCGGTCTTCTGGCTGTAGACCCGGGTGCCCACGAGGTCGGCCGGCACCAGATCCGGTGTGAACTGGATGCGCCGGAAATGCCCCTCGATTGTGGTGGCCAAGGTCTTGACGGTGAGCGTCTTGGCCAGTCCGGGGACCCCCTCCACCAGAAGGTGTCCCTGCGCGAGGATGGCCACCAGGACCCGCTCAAGGAAGGCGTCCTGACCTACGACCACCTTTTTCACCTCAAAGAGGATCCGTTCCATCAGGGCTGCAATGTCGCTGTCTGTCTGGCCGGGGTCGCTGTGTCCGTTCATGCCGTGTGCATCCGAGGAAATGTGTATGTGTGTTCAGAAAGGCGACATGCCGGCGCCTGCGGCTGCGTTCTCGATGGGGACGGCAAAGCCGATGCCTACGAAGACGCGCTGTTCGGTTGGATTCAGCACGGCGGTGACGATACCGATCACTTCGCCTTCGGGTGTCATCAGTGGGCCGCCCGAGCTGCCGGGATTGACGGCGGCATCGAACTGGATCAGGTTGGTCAGGATCTGCTTGCCCTCGGGCGAACGGAATTCGCGCTTGAGGCCGGAGACCACGCCGGAGGTGACCGATGGCCCGATCCCAAATGGAAAGCCTGCCGCGACCACCGTATCGCCCGGGCGCACGTCGGCGGTGGATTTGAGCGTGGCCGCCGGCAAGTCATCGGGCAGCGTACGGGCCTGGAGCACCGCCAGATCCTGATCCGGTTGAACCTTCACCACATCCGCATCGGATTCCAGGCCGTCGGCGAAGACCACTTTGATCGAGGTGGCGCCTGCGACGACATGCAGATTGGTGAGGATCAGCCCGGACTCCAGGACGACCACACCGCTGCCCACGCCAATGTCTTCGCCGGGTTCGCCGTTCTTGCCCGGCCCCAGGCGACGGACACGGACCAGCGACGGGCGGATGGTGTCCCAGGCCTTGGCTGCCGGCGAGGGCAGAGGTTCATTTTCGAGGGTTCGCAGCACTGCCGCATCGATATCGCGCTGGCTCAGAGGGCGTGCGGCAGGCTGCAGGTGACGTTGCGCCACAGCGCCCAGCAGCAGACCCGCCAGCCCCACGGCCAGCAGGCGCGTCCAGGGCCGGTTGACGCGTTGTGTTGCGCGCTGCCAGCGGCCGGGCGCGCGCGGCGCAGGCAGTGCAGACGGCGCGGGCTCGGTCGGTCGGGCTGATTCATCCGCCCGGCCTTGAGGCCGACGTGCAGGCGGTGATCCCTCGCTGGCAGGCGAGGGCGATCGGCTGTAAAGGGCGCGTCGCGACATGGCGACAGGAACGGTAGCATGGCCTTCTGACGGGCGGATAGCGCGCGGCAGCGTTCAGCGCGATGCTGACTGCGCGACGTGCCCGCCCGACACCCCGCTGGCGGCCGGATATCGACCGATCGACCTCTGGTGTCCTGCCGCGCTCGGGGTCGGCACCACAAAAGAAAACGGGCCGAGAGCGGTTAAGCCATCGACCCGTGTATAAAAAGTGGCGCGCCCGGCAGGATTCGAACCCACGACCCCTTGGTTCGTAGCCAAGTACTCTATCCAACTGAGCTACGGGCGCTAAGACCGAAATCATAGCATGAGTTGAAAACGGGCTAGATGCGCCAGCCCTGCAGCGAGACTTCAAATCCCGCTATGTGGAACATAGTTTCTTCATGCGAAAGTTAAGCTAGACTACGCTCGCTTTCAATGCCCGATCAGTCCTGCGCTTTCGCAAGACTGGGCCCACACCGCGACAGGAGACCCGGATGTCTGCCTTGCCCGATATGCCTTCGGCCAATGATGCCGATTCGCTCGAAACCCAGGAGTGGCTCGATGCGCTTGAAGCGGTGATTGATCGGGAGGGGCCCGAGCGCGCGCATTTCCTGCTTGAGACCCTGACCGAAAAAGCCCGTCGAAGCGGGGCGTTCATTCCCTTTTCAGCCAATACCGCTTACATCAACACCATCCCGGTTCAGCTCGAAGCGCGCAGTCCGGGCAACGCCGAATTCGAAGAACGTATCCGGTCCTACATCCGCTGGAACGCGATGGCGATGGTCGTGCGGGCTAACCGGCTCAGCCCGCCCGATGGCGGCGATCTGGGCGGGCACATTGCTTCGTTCGCTTCGCTCGCCACCATGATCGGTGCGGGCATGAATCATTTCTGGCATGCGCCGCACGAAGGCCACGGCGGCGATCTGGTGTACTTCCAGGGGCATACCGCGCCCGGCATTTATGCGCGGGCCCACCTGGAGGGACGACTGAGCGACGATCAGCTCAACCATTTCCGCCAGGAAGTGCAGGGCAAGGGATTGCCGTCCTACCCGCATCCCAAGCTGATGCCCGATTTCTGGCAGTTCCCTACCGTATCGATGGGCCTGGGCCCGATCATGGGGATCTATCAGGCCCGCTTCCTGAAATATCTGCATGCGCGTGGCCTCGCCGACACCTCCAATCGCAAGGTCTGGGTGTTTTGTGGCGACGGCGAGATGGACGAACCCGAGTCGCTTGGTGCAATCAGCCTGGCCGCACGCGAAAAGCTCGACAACCTGATCTTCGTGGTGAACTGCAATCTGCAGCGTCTGGACGGCCCGGTGCGCGGCAACGGCAAGATCATTCAGGAGCTGGAAGGTGAATTCCGTGGCTCCGGCTGGAATGTGATCAAGCTCCTGTGGGGCTCGTACTGGGATCCGCTGCTTGCGCGCGACAAGGACGGCATCCTGCAGCGCGTGATGGAAGACACCGTCGACGGCGAATACCAAGCCTACAAGGCTAACGATGGGGCCTTTGTGCGCAAGCATTTCTTCGGCAAGCACCCCAAGCTGCTGGAGATGGTGTCGCGCATGACCGATGACGACATCTGGCGACTGAACCGCGGCGGCCACGATCCGCACAAGGTCTTCGCGGCGTTTCATGCGGCCATCCATCATCAGGGGCAGCCTACGGTCGTGCTGGCCAAGACCGTCAAGGGTTACGGCATGGGTCGGGTGGGCGAGGCCAAAAACCCGACGCACCAGCTCAAAAAGCTCGACACCCAGACGATTCGCGAATTCCGTGATCGCTTCAACATCCCGATCCCGGACGACAAGCTCGACGCCTTGCCATTCTTCAAGCCGGCCGAGGACACGCCGGAGATGGTCTACATGCATGAGCGACGCAAAGCGTTGGGGGGCTATTTGCCGCAGCGCCGCCGCCGTGCCGACGAGGTGCTCAAGGTCCCCGCACTTGATGCCTTCCAGGCCGTGCTCGACCCGACTGCAGATGGGCGCGAGATTTCGACCACGCAGGCATTCGTGCGCGTGCTCACCGCACTGACGCGCGACGCCGAGATCGGTTCGCGCATCGTACCGATCGTGCCTGACGAAGCCCGCACCTTCGGCATGGAAGGCATGTTCCGGCAGTTGGGAATCTATGCCCCGGAGGGTCAGAAATACACCCCGGTCGACAAGGACCAGGTGATGTACTACCGCGAGGATAAAGCGGGGCAGATCCTGGAGGAGGGCATCAACGAAGCAGGGGCCTTCTGTTCATGGATTGCCGCGGCGACCTCCTATTCGACCAACAACCGGGTCATGGTGCCGTTCTACATCTACTACTCGATGTTCGGTTTTCAGCGCGTGGGCGATCTGGCCTGGGCTGCAGGGGACATGCAGGCACGGGGCTTTCTGCTCGGTGGCACCTCAGGGCGTACCACCCTCAATGGCGAGGGGCTGCAGCATGAGGACGGACACAGCCATATCCTGTCTTCGACCATCCCGAACTGCGTGTCCTATGACCCGAGCTTTGCCCATGAGGTGGCGGTCATCATCCAGGACGGGCTGCGGCGCATGGTGGGTGAGCAGGAAAACGTTTTTTATTACATCACGCTGCTCAACGAAAACTACCCGCATCCCGGCCTCAAGGCAGGCACCGAAGACGGGATTGTGCGAGGCCTGTACCTGCTGCGCGAAGGCGAGGCCGGCAACACCACACGCGTGCAACTGATGGGCTCGGGCTCGATCCTGCGCGAGTCACTGGCAGCGGCCAAGCTGCTTGAAGAGGACTGGGGCGTGGCGGGCGATGTCTGGTCTGTCACGAGCTTCACCGAACTGCGCCGCGATGGCCTGGATTGTGAGCGCTGGAACCTGTTGCATCCCGGTGCGCCACAAAAGCTGCCGTTCGTGACCACGCAGCTGTCCGGTCATGAGGGACCGATTGTGGCGTCCACCGATTACATGAAACTCTTTGCCGATCAGATCCGACCCTTTATTCCGGCCGGTCGCAGTTACACGGTGTTGGGGACGGACGGTTTTGGCCGATCAGACTTCCGCTCGCAACTGCGTTCGCACTTCGAGATTGACCGCCACTTCATCGTCCTGGCGGCCCTGCGTGCCCTCTCACAGCAAAAGAAGGTCAAGCCCAAGGTGCTCGCCGATGCCATTCGCAAGTACGGGATCGACCCCGACAAGTCCAACCCGCATTACGCCTGAACCCGGAGCGATGTGATGGCGACGATCGAACTCAAGGTGCCCGACATCGGCGACTTCAAGGAAGTGGAAGTCATCGAACTGCTGGTCAAGCCCGGTGATCTGGTGCGTGCCGAACAAAGTCTCGTGACCGTCGAGTCCGACAAGGCTTCCATGGAAATCCCGGCCGCGCAGGCCGGTCGCGTGGTGGCCTTGAAAGTAAAGCTTGGCGACAAAGTGGGCGAGGGTAGTGTGGTGGCCGAAATCGAGCCGCTCGCGTCGGACGCTGCGGCTCCTGCGGTCCCCGCGGTACCTATGGCTCCCGCGGTCCCTATGGCTCGGCCCGCTCCTCCCGAGACAATCGCTGCGGCGCCGTCAATGCCGGGCACGGCTGCCCCGGTTCCCGTTGCAGCGCCGATACCCACCCGCGCGGCGGCTTTGCCAGGCCTGGAAGCTGGTGAGGCGGCGCATGTGGTCAAGCCGCATGCATCGCCTTCGGTGCGCAAATTTGCACGTGAACTGGGCGTCGATCTGTCTCAGGTGCGTGGCACAGGCCCTAAGTTGCGAGTCACGGTGGACGATGTCCGGGCGTTTGTGAAAGGCGCCATGGCGTCGGGCGCGACACCTGCATCGATCGAGCAGCCTGGCCCGCAAACGGGTGCAGGCCTGGGTCTGCTGCCCTGGCCGAAGGTCGACTTCGCACGATTCGGTCCTATTGAGACCCGTCCGCTGCCGCGCATTCGCAAGCTTTCTGCAGCCAATCTGCACCGCAACTGGGTGATGATCCCTCATGTCACCAATCAGGATGAAGCCGACGTTACCGGGTTGGAGGCGTTTCGCGTTGCGCTGAATGCTGAAAACGAGAAGACCGGCCCGAAACTCACCATGCTGGCGTTTCTGATCAAGGCCTGCGTGCATGCCTTGAAGCAGTTCCCGGATTTCAATGCGTCGCTCGAAGGCGATGCGCTGGTGCTCAAGCAGTACTGGCATATCGGATTCGCGGCCGACACGCCCAACGGCCTGATGGTGCCCGTGGTGCGTGATGCCGATCGCAAAGGCCTGGCCGAACTGGCCACCGAAACCGCTGAACTCGCGCGTCTGGCGCGTGAAGGCAAGTTGTCGCCCGCGCAGATGCAAGGCGGCACGTTTTCCATCTCGAGTCTGGGTGGCATTGGCGGCACGGGCTTCACGCCGATCATCAATGCGCCTGAGGTCGCCATTCTGGGTGTGAGCCGTACCGCGATGCGACCGCACTGGAATGGCACCGCATTTGAGCCGCGACTGATGTTGCCGCTCTCCCTGTCCTACGACCACCGCGTGATCGACGGCGCGGCGGCGGCACGGTTCAACGCACACCTCGTGCGCCTTCTGGCGGATTTCCGCCGTGTCATGCTCTGAGATCGGATTGCGACGGTGACCACGATTGTTGTTGTGAAAAAGAACGGCCGCATTGCCATCGGTGCGGATTCGCTGGTGACCTTCGGCGAAACCCGGTTGCCGCGCAACTACGAAGCCAACGACAAGATCATTCAGGTCGGCGACTCGTACATCGGGCTGGCCGGCAGCACGGCGCACTTCGAAGTGCTGCGTCGGGTCCTGGGTCAGGTGCAAACGCCACGCCTGCACTCGCGAGCTGAGGTGTTCGACACCTTTCTGAATGCGCATCAGGTCCTCAAGGAGCAGTTCTTCCTGAACCCCAAGGAAGAGGACGACGATCCCTACGAGAGCTCGCAGATCACAGCACTCATCGCCAATCCGAGCGGTATCTACGGCGTGTACTCGTATCGCGAAGTCTTCAGCTTCGATCGTTTCTGGGCCATCGGGTCAGGTCGTAACTTTGCACTCGGCGCCATGTACGCAAGCTACAAGGGCGCCCGCACGGCGGCGCAGATCGCGACGCTGGGCGTGGCGGCTGGTGCCGAATTCGACAAGAGTTCGCACGGCCCGCACCGCGTGCACGAAATCGTGGTTCAGGACACCGATCCTGCACGCGCGCAGGCGCAGGCAGCCTGACCTTTCTGATTGCCTGGAATCTTCCTGAATCGCCCTGAAGGCCCCTCGCCCCGGAGTTGCACCATGTCGACGATCGAACTGAAAGTGCCCGATATCGGCGACTTCAAGGAAGTGGAAGTCATCGAACTGCTGGTCAAGCCTGGTGATCTGGTACGTGCCGAGCAAAGCCTGCTGACCGTGGAGTCCGAGAAAGCATCGATGGAAATTCCCTCGCCACAGGCGGGCCGGGTGGTCGCGCTGAAGGTGAAACTGGGTGACAAGGTGAGCCAGGGCAGCCTGATGCTCGAACTCGAGCCACTCGCTGATCAGGCGGGTACCCCAGCCGCGCAGTCGCCGGTGTCGCTCGATGCAGCCCGTGTATCGTCGCCGTCTGCTCCGATGGCTGAGGCGAGTCCGCCCGCAGCGGCGTCCGGTTCTTCCGCTGCCGCACCGCAAGGTGCCCCAGTCACCGCAACCGGCTTCTCTGGTACGCCCGACGTCGTCTGTCGTCTGCTGGTGCTGGGCGGTGGGCCTGGTGGTTATTCAGCGGCGTTTCGCGCAGCCGACCTGGGGCTGCAGACCGTGCTGGTCGAGCGCTACGGCACACTGGGTGGCGTGTGCCTGAATGTCGGCTGTATTCCCTCCAAAGCGCTGTTGCACACCGCTGCAGCGATTGACGAAACCCGTGCGCTGGCTGCGCATGGCA
>Ga0315909_10005388_pt1 | contig 14734 bp, 28 predicted proteins | sample LakEriMetagenome_11_FD_203527 | JGI IMG/M metagenome (GOLD analysis project Ga0315909, IMG submission 203527) | Freshwater fungal communities from buoy surface, Lake Erie, Ohio, United States - Buoy 2 MA125 | ecosystem: Environmental > Aquatic > Freshwater > Lake | place: USA: Lake Erie, Ohio...
CCGTGCCTGCACCTTCAGCCTGCCTGCGTCGCCTGCAAGTCCTTTTTCGAGGCCAGCAGCGACTCCAGCATCCCGACCGTCGCGCTCGCGCAGAGCTTCGACGGCACGACGCGCACAACGCGCCAGCCTGCGACGACGGCTGCGTTGTACTTCTCGATGTCGGCCACGAAGCCCGCGCCCCGCGTATGCCGTCCGCCGGTCCAGACTCCGCCTTCGACCTCGAGCGCGACCTTGTGGTCGATCCACGCATAGTCAAAGCGCCAGCGGCGCACCGGGTGGAACCGATGCTCGCGGACTGGCGCGGGCAGGCCGACGGAGCGCAACAACCGCTCAAACCGCGAGACTGGCACGGTCGGAGGATCTGGCGCCGCAGGCTCCCGCACGAGCGAGACGGTGCGCGGCCGCGGCACGGCTCCAAGTTCCGCTCGGACTTGCTCGCGATAGCGCGGCGAGAGATCGGCGAGGGTTGGCTTGCTCATCGCCTCGCCTCCTCGGCCAGAGCCCCGATGCGCGTCCGCTGCGCGAGGAAGTAGGCGTAGCCGGCCGAGATTGCGCGGTACAGGTCGCCGTTGCTTACCCACGCGCTGTTGCGCTTGCGTCGCGTGGTCGTGGCGTTCTGCCACTTGCGGGTTCCGGTCTTCTTCGCGGGTGCGCTCACGGCTGCGCCTCCTTTCGGGCGGCGTCGATTGCCCGCCTCGCGTCGTCTTGTTCTTGGCTCATTTATTGACCTCCCGCTTAAACGGATTTGGTACTAGCGTGCGGAGATGGTCGGCTTGTGCAGCCCGCGCAGCATCCCACGCAGCATCCCGCGCAGCCTCCCACGCAGCCTCCCCCGCAGCAGCCTGCGCAGCAACCCGCGCAGCATCCCGCGCAGCATCCCGCGCAGCAGCCCCCGCAGCAACCCGCGCAGCATCCCGCGCAGCCTCCCACGCAGCATCCCACGCAGCAGCCAACTCTTCATCGGTTGCACGAGCATTTGCGTATCTCTCTGCAACTTCCAGCGCGGCCAGCGAGCGCGGGTCGGTCAGCAAGTCGCCCGTTTTACGACCGTCGGGCAGCGGAGTGCCCCTCGCGCACCAAACCGCAAAAAGCCGCAGCGTCCGGTCGTCAGGTCGTTGGTTGATTGCGTCCAAAATCCACAGCAACCACTCGCTGCGTGGACAGTTGTCCCAAACGTCGGACATCGTCGGCTGAGTGACGGCCCAGTCGCGGCCCTTTGCGCAGGCTTTGGTTGCCGCGCAAAAGTCGGCAGGTGAGAGTTTGAAAAGGTGGCTCACGGCTGCGCCTCCTTTCGTGCCGCGTCGATGGCGGCGCGGAGCGATTCGGGCGTCACACCAAGAGGACGTTCCGAGGATGAGACACTCCGGTTCCGCGCCAGCCAATCCAACCGCGTACTGTCCTTCCGCAGCTGGGCGTTCTCGGCCCGCAGTTCTTTGATGGTCTCGGTCTGCACGCGGTAGGCGTCCTCCCAGCAAGTAGCGGGTGAGCTCACAGCGTCACCCCCTTCCGCGCCGCGATCACTCGCAGGCGCTCCTCGTCGGTCAGATAGCCGCGCCGCATCCCGCGGATCTTGTAGTGATGATGCGCGTGAGACTTGCTGATGCCGAGCAAGTGCGCGGTCGTTTTTGGGTCGTGCATCTCGTTGATCAGTTCATCGAGTCGTGCGTCGTGACGCGCGAGCTCGTCCTTGGATCGTTTGCGGTTGGTCATTTGGTCTTGTTTTTAAATCGCCCGAGTCGGTCGCGGCGGCGTTTGTCGTCGTCGAGGTCGCGAAAGAAGGAGTCCATCCACTCCTTGTCACGGCCGAGGCGCTCGCCGTCGCGGATGCCCCAGACGTAGCCGCCGAGTAGCCCGGCGATGACGGCCAGCGCGAATGCGCCGATGATTTCTGCGTCACTCATCGTCGTGCCTCCCGTCGTCGTCGCGTGCGGTGAAAATCGCGTAGGCCACGATCGCCACGAGCAGCAGGGTAAAGGCGAGGAAGTTACTCATCGCGCACCTCCGTACCACTTCGGCAGGCCGAGCTCGGTGACCTCCGGCTCAATGTTCGGCCACGTGTCCGTCTCGCGGCAGACCTTGAGCCGCCGCAGATCGGCCAGCGACTCGTCCTGCCCGGTCGCCACGGCCTCGTCAGTCAGCTTAAAGACCGCGACGCCAAACGGTGCCTGCTTCTCCACCGCAATGAAGAAGAAATCCGTCACGGGCGCGCCGATCACCTCCGTAATCAAAGGCAAATAAAACCCAGCCTGCCTATGATACCCGAACTGGAAGCACGCGCGCTCGAAAGAGCGGAAGGCGTCCGCGTCGAGGCTGTCGATAGTCTTCAAGTCCGCGACGTAGGGTCGCCCGTTCGTCAACGCGCAGCCAATGTGCGCGAACCAGTCCGTCCTGCATTGCAGCGGGATCGCGCCCGTCTCGACGCGCCACGAAAGCTCGGGCGTGCCCTGCGAGAGCAGCTGCGACGCAAGCGGGTTGGCCCGCACGGCCTCCATCATCGCGGAGATCTGCTGCCACTCCTCGCCGTCGAGGAATTCCTTGCCCGCGTGCTGCTGCGTGAACAATTCCCACGCGGCCTTGCCCTCCTTCGTCCGGCGGTCGATGCCATCCGGCCGCTGCGCGTATTGAAGCAGGAACTTCTCCGGCTCGAGCACGGCGCAATGCGTCGCGGACCCGATCTTGAAAGCCGCCGTCGGCTCAGGCGCGGGTAGCTCCCGCGTCACGTACCGCATCTGATACAGGCGCGGGCGTCGGCGGAAGACCTCAAGCTTGCTATGGCTGACCGCCGGGTTCGCGTGATACACGCTGTGAGACTCGATGATCATCGCGCGCCCTCCTTCTCGAGATCGGCAGCCGAGCGCAGCAGTTCGCGCGCTTGGTCACGTAGCCGGGCGATCTTCTGCTCCGGCGATGGGAAGTGCTCGAGCCTCAGCCGCTCTGCCGCCTCCTCGGGCGTTGAGCCCTCGCCGAACCGAAACGCGAAGCGGTCGCTGCCGCGCGTGCCGTAGCCCCAGACCCGAACCTCCTTCGCGCTGATGGTGATCGAGATGCCCTCGAGATCGGCGCGGAACTTCTCCGAGAGCCGCTGCTCCTCGGCCTTGATAGCCGCTTTGATGTCTCCGCAGTTCACGCCGCACCTCCTTCGAGGCCGAGCTTCGACTGAAGCGGGTCGACCTCCTGCTCGCTCTCGTCGCGGAACCGCGCCGACCAGCCGAGGCGGACTGCGACGACCGGCGCCTGCGCGACGGCGTCGAACTCGACGACCGCGGTGACCTTGGCGCGCGGCTCCGAGGCGGCGTCGTCCTCGATGAACGATTCGGTCGCGGCCCTGCGGATGGCGTCGTAATGACTCTCGAAGAGCCCGCGGAACTGCTCCGCGGCGCTCGCGATGACGGCTGCCTTTACTTCGTTGGTGCTCATCTGGGTTGGGTTAGAGGTTGTTGCTGAGTCCGCCCGCGACCTTGTCGGCCAGCGGTGTGACGTTGACCGGCTCGGCCGGTATGTCGCGCGCCTCCTCGACGGTGCGGAGTCCTTTGAGGACGTCACCGAAGAGGTCGCGCAGGACGTAACCGCGAGCGCGGAAGCGAAGCATACGCTTCGGGTATTCGCTCCACGGGCCGGGCTTGCCGGTGAGCTTCGCCCGCTTGGCGTCGCTCATAGTGAACGTCTCGACCGTCGTCTGGTCTCCGCGGCTAGCGGTTACGCGGTAGCCGTGCGCGTCGCTGCCCGGCTCGCCAATCTCCTCCTCCTTATAGCTCGTGAGCAGGCCGGAGGCGCGGACTAGCGCGAGCGCCGCGTCGCCGTAGATTGCGGGACGCCCGTTTATCACCGCCGTGTTTTGCAGCGCGGCCATCGGCGTCAGGCCAATCTCCGCGCCCAGTTGGATCGCGACTAGGACGGCCTCGGGCTTCTCCATCCCCTTCGGCGCAAAGCCGCTCGCGCAGATCGCGTTCGCGAATCGGTATGCGTCCTCGAGCGAGGCAAGCTGCACGCCCTGCTGGCCGAAGTTGATCGGCGAGCGCGAGGCGGTCTTCGTTATGGCCGTGCTGGCCGTGGTGGTGATGTCTGCTTTGACGTCTTCGCTGTTCATTGTTCGGTTGTCGTTTTGGGTTGTTGTTCACACGCCCGGCGCTGGGAAATCTCGGCGCCGGGCAAAGTTTTAGAAGGGCACGTTCTCTTCGAGGTCCGGCGCCGAAGAGCCCGGCGTAAATTGCATCTCGGCGACCGGAGCCTTGCCCACGAGCGTGCCGCGCTTCGCGTGGTACAGCTGCCGAGCCGCGTTCGCGAGTTGCTCGTCGGCCGGGCGAGGCGGGAACGGCTTGCCGTTGTTCCCGAGGCGCGGCTCTTTTGGAGCGGCGTACCACTCAACCGACTTGTCGCCCAGCGACGAGAGCGGCTGGCCGTCGTTCTTGCCAAAGTGGACGCAGACCGCGCCGGGATCGGCGACAAGCTGCGACGGCTGCGGGATCGGCGTCTGTCCTGCGGACGCAGGCGCAGCGGGGCGAGCGGCCGGAGGCGCAGCGATAGCGCGCTCGAGCAACTGGCGGATCGTGATGAGTTCGGCTAGGATTTGATCGTTCATTGGGAAGATTGCTTAACCTTGGCTGCGCGCTCCGCGACCTCGGCCTTTTGCCGCAACTCGAAGCTCGGGAGGTAGTGGCCAGAGATGGCGCGGCGGTTGAGGAAATCGCGGAACCCCTGCTCAACGTCTCGGGCGATGTCAGCCCAGCGGAGCCAGCCTTCGCCGCGGATGTAAACGTACTGACCGCTCCGCTCGGCGACGCCGTGCGTGCCCGTGTAGCGCGCCGCGGAGTGCCCGCCGCCGCTGGTGTTCTTCATCACGCCCTGCGGCCGGTATGGTTTGCGTTTCGTAGTCATTGCAGGCGCGCGCTCAAGGTGCGGAAAGCGAGCTGGGCTGTTGCTGGCACGACTCCATTGCCGAGGAGCCGCAGCTCGTCGGTGCGATTGTCGCAGGCGACGCACAACTGGGCATAGTCCAGCCGACTGGCAGGCCCATTAGCGTCTCGACCCAACGCGGGTTGAGCTTGCCGCTGACCTGACTTCCCAGTCGCGGCCACTGCGTCCCGTCCGCGCCCACTTGATAGCCCACTTGATTCTTGGCCTCTGGAGTCGCCCACGACCCTTGGTGGCTCCCATCCGTACTGGAGCTCGCCGGGGCGGGACGGCCATAGTGCCCGCGCCGATCCAGATCCACCGCCCTCGGAAGCACATCCTTCCGCAGCTTTCCGTCCGCTCGATAGTCCGAGCCGCTCAAGTCCCCAGTGTCGCGGAAATCCCTCGCCGTCGCGGTGGGCCAAGACAAAGACCCGCTTCCGCTGATGAGGCGCGCCGCATTCAGCCGCGCTGAAAACTCCCCACGTTGTTCGATAACCCAGTCCTCCCAAGTCAGACAAGACGTAATGCAACCCTTGGGTAATGTGGCCCTCGACGTTTTCAAAGAAGCAGACTCGAGGTTGAAGAAGTCGAATGCCGCTTGAGATAAACGGCCACAAGTGTCGCGGGTCTTCGCCCCCAAGGCGCTTTCCAGCGGTTGAGAATGGCTGGCACGGGTAGCCTCCAGAGAGGATGTCCACCAGTCCGCGAAACTTGCCCCAAGGGAATGATTTGAGATCAGTCCAGATCGGAGCCGAGTCAAGTTGCCCGCCTTCCATTCGCGCGAGAAGGAGCTCGCACGCGAAGGCATCGATCTCCGCATAAGCTGTTGTTCGCAGGCTCGGGATGCATCTCCGCAGTCCGAGGTCAATGCCTCCGTACCCGGAGCAAAGCGACAGGTGAGTGATTTCGGGAGTATCCACATTAGGAATGGCGTTGAGCTCTAAGTTGCTTGATCAGCCGCCGCTCGCCCTCGGAGAGATGCATCGCGCGCCAGCCGAGTTCCCACGAGAGCCGGTAAGTCCACGAGACGGAGATGCCCGCCTTGGCCGCAAACTCCTTGGGCGACTTGCCGGATCGCAGCGCCGTGTCCAACTCGGAACGGAGGTCGGCAGTCACCGCTTGCCCTCCATCGCCGCCTTGACCTTCGACGCGTAGCCCAGCGTCGCGGCCTTGCGCGCGCCCGCCGGGCCGCCATTGTGCACGCGGGCCAGCGTCTCGACATCGCCAGCCGCCCACGCCCGCGGCGCGTACCGGCGCAAGTAAGCCTCGGCCACGCGGCGGGAATAGGCGAGGTCAGCGCAGCGCGAGTAGTCGCCCGGCACGCGAGAGTCAGCGTGGTATGCTTTGTGTATCTGGAGCGGGCCGAGAGCCTTGCCGCCGTCGCCGAGGATTGCGCCGGTGCGGCCGCTGGTCTCGACTTGATGCAAAGCCCGCCAGAACGACTCCGGCGGCGCAGCGTGCGCGGCCGAGGCGAGCGCGAGGAGGATAGCGGCGCGGATCACGATATCACCTCCCCGTTGCCGCGGACCCAGAAGATCGGCTGATTGATCGGCTCGCCGTCCTCATCGACTTCCTCCACCAGCACCTCGTCGGTGCGGGATGATCCGTCGCGAGTGACAATGCGCAGGCTTGGGACTACTTCGCGCGCGGCATCGAGCGCCTGACTGCGGCTGTCGAAAAACTCGACAGACTCGGTATCACCGTCACCGCTTGAGGTAGTGTAGCCGATTGAAAGTTTAAAGATCACGACGCGCCCTCCCGCTCGGCATAGCTAATCTCGGTGAACTGTTCGGCCGCTTGGTTGGCCTCGTCCTCGCAGGCAGTCTCGATGACGATGCGGCCGGAGCGGTCATAGACCGTGTACCAGCAATTGCGGACCATCACGCCGCTGATGATGCAGGCGGGCGCGTAGTGGTAGGTGAGGCGGGCTTTCTTCTCCACGACGTTCGCCTGCTGGATCAACTCTCCGAGGGCGTTGCGGATCTCGTAAATGCCGCCCGAAGCGGTCAAAACATCATAGCCGCAAAGCGCGCTAGCGAGCGACGTGTGCTCTGAGATCTCGCTGCTGGTGGTCGTGTCGATAATGGTGTAGGTCATCGGTTGTCGTTGTTGCGACGCCGACCCTACCAGAGCCCCGGCAAAATAAAAGCTCAAACCGCACTTTCTCCACGGCCACGCCGCAAGGCGCGCAGGCGCAACGACTTAGGCGGAATCTTTTTTGAGCTAAAGCTGCACGCGGTTGAGCATTTCGCGACGCTTCGCGCAGCCGCCGCACGTCTTGATCTGCGTCCCAGCGACCGCATCGATGGCGCCCGCGATGGGCTGCGCGACTGCGGCGACGAGGTCGCCGAGGCCGTAGGTCTTGCAGCGGCCGTACTGCGTCCACCGCCGCGGCGTCAGCGGGCACTCGGCGCACGGGTCCGCGTGGTTGATCGTCGCGGCCTGCGCGCACGGCGTCGGACACTTGCGGCAGAGCGCGAGGCGGAAGCTGACGATGCGCGCTGGGAGCGGAGGCTTCACACGCAGGAGCAACTAGAGGAGACGGCAGTCACGACTACGGTGCCGTAGCTGGTCGGCGCGCTGATAGAGTAAACCGGCGTCTCGGTGTCGGTCCCGTTCCAGACGTAGTAGCGAGGCGTCGTAACTACGCTGCCCGCATCGGGAGTAAAGACCTCGGACCAGTCGATCCGATAGCAGGAGTAAAGACTAGCGGTCAGCGAAAAAGACCAAGTGAACTTGTACTGAAGCTCCTGCCTCGAGATCGAAATCTCGTCGACGCTGATGTCGAGGAACGCCGAGCAGGCGTCATCGAACGGACCCGTGAAGGAGACCGTCAGCGCCTCGACGTCCGACTTAAGCTGCGCGGTCGTGTATTCGTTCGAGAGTGTATTGGTAGCGGTGCCGGTGCAGTTCGAGGTCGTCGAGCAACCGGCGCCGGTCAGCGTGTGAACGTCAGAGGTGAAGGATTCCGTGACGCAATCGGGGACCGAAATGTCGGAGACTGAAAAGGTAACCGTGCTCGTGATGCTGATGCAGTCATCCGAGCTGTCGATTTGCCCGGTTCGCGTATCGGTCGATGAGCAGTCCGGTCGCGTGTATTCTCCGGTCCCGTAAAAGCTGTAAGCGTTGTACGCGACGCAATCGTCGCACGTCGGCGTCGTGCTCGCGAGCGTGATCACGCCCGCAAGCGTGCTCGTCAGGTAAACTTTGGGAGGATCGCTTTCGTATCCTGTAAACTCAAAGAAGCCGCACTTCGAGAGTCCGACCTCAGCCGTTCGACAGACGAGCGTCGGCAAGCGCGCATCGCCACACGGCCCTGCGGTCTCGCGATCACAGCCGCAGCATCTTTCGCCAGCGTCGCCGGTGCCGAGGATGAAGACCATAGCCGCCTCAGTAATACTCGCTCGCGAGGATCTGCATCTTCTTCGCGACGCCGCTCACGCAAACGTCAATCTCGCGAAGGCGAATCGTGCCGGTCAACGACGAGAATGGGATCGAGATGACGCCGGACCCGTTCGATAACTCAAACCCCGCCGATGTGATGCGGAAGAAGTTGGTGCCGTAATCGACCTTCGCGCCGACATCGTCGAGCGCGACGGTGATCGCGCCCGAGGAGTAGTCATATCCGAGTTCATCAAGGCGCGCCAGCTTCGTTCCGCCGTCGCTGATGTAAACGCCATCCTCGCCGAACTTGTTTAGCAGTAGCGCGTCGGAGTAGCGCAGGCCGGTCGAACTGATTCCCCACGCGCTCGTGCCGTCGCTCCAGTCGATGCCGAGCTCGTCGACCGTGATGGCGTTGGTCCCGTTGTCCTCGATCCGCAGGCCGCTCGCGCCGAGCACGGCCGTGATCACCGCGTCCTCGTACTCGAACCCGGTCGCGCTCACGATGGCCTCCTGCGTGCCGTTCGAGAACGCGACCTTGTTGACCGCGTACGTCGCGACGAGCGTCGTGGATTCCAGCGTCAGGTTGCCAGCGCCTAGCGTTCCAGTCGCGCTGCCGTTCGTGAACGTGAACCCGTCGCTGTCGATGTACGCCGTGACCGCGCCGTTGCGCCAAGTCAGGCCGAGCTCGTCGATCAGCATCCGGTTCGTGCCGTTGTCCTCGATGCTGAGGCCGGAGGCGCCGAGGACCGCGGTGATCGATGCGTCCTCATAGGCGAAGCCCGCGGTCGTGACATCCGCGGCCAGAGCGCCGGAGGCGATGTAGAAGCCCGTATCGTTGACGGTCGCCGACGCGGTGCTGGTTTGGTAGTAGATGCCGCTGGCATCTGCGACGAACGTCGCCGAGGCCGTGCGGTAATTGACCGACGATCCGTCCGCCGTAAAGGTGACCGAGGCATTGCGCCAGCGCAGGCGCGAGCTCGAGAGCTCGGCCGTGACGCTTGAGCCATCGTAGAAGAAGCCTTCGGACGTAGCGCGAAATCCGGCGGCTCCGCGCACATAGGTCACGCCGTAGCCTGCCGCGGCAAGCGTCGCATTTGCGTCCTCGTAGCCGAAGCCCGCGACGTTCATCGAGGCCGTGACTGAGCCGTTGACGATGGCGAGGTTGGTCGGGTAGGTGGTCGGCGTCGCCCACGTCGAGTGCTTCGGCACCGTGTTCAGCAGCCCGGTCGAGCCGACGACTTGAATCGGATCTCCTTCGGTACCGCCGCCTCCGGTCACCGAGATGCCGCTGCCGTCGATGATTACGTTGGCCTCCGAGACCTTGACCGAAATCCCGCCAGCGCCGGACATCCCCTTGACGACATCGACGAGCTTATTGTGCTTTGCCCCGATTGCCGCAAAGGCGCTTGGTACTTGGTCAATCTTGAGCGCGGACATATTAGCGAGCCACGACGAAGCGCGTGGTGCGCTCGTAAATGTTGCCAAGCCAGCGTCGGCGGACGGAATCCTGCGCGACTAGCTGGGTGTTCTTGTTGATCATCGCCGCATAAGCCGCGGCTGTGGGCTTCGTCGAAGTATTAAGCGTGATCGTCTCGGCTCCCGTCGCATCAACTGGGGTGAACTCATCGATGATCGGGAGGTTCGTCTCCAGCGCAGTCGTCGACGTGAGCGCGTACTCGTGGGTTACTTGACTCGGGACAAGGTCGGTCTTCTGCGTAGTCCGCGCGGGCGCCTCCTTCGTGATCACGCCAGCGACCGACGAGAACGTGCCCGTGCCGGGAAAGATGCCGGGAACTAGCGCGCTGCTGCCGCTGGTTCCGCCGATGATGCGTACATACTGCCCGACGAAGAACGTGATCGAGTCGCGCACGTAGCTGACCGAGATGTGAACTTGATCGCCAGTCGCGAACGCGAGCGCGCTCGAAACGCTGTAATTCACGCCAGAGTCCGAAATGCTGGTGATCGTCTGATCGCTTCCTGCGGTCGCGCTCGCGATGAACGCAGGGAACGTGTACGCGAACTCCTCGCCCTCGCTCCACGCAGACGGGACGCGCGCGTAAACCCGGTCCCATTGCATCATCCCGCCGCCGAGGTCGGTCTGGTTGTCCTCGGCCACGAGGTAGTAAGTCGGCGAGGACGGCACGCCGTAGCTGCCAGCGGCCGGGTAAACCGTGTCGAGCGCCAGCGGCGCGTAGCTTGCCGCGGTCTGCACGAACGTCTGCCGGAAAACCGTCTTCTCGTTGAGCGCCGGAATCGGATTCTCCCAGACCGGCAAGCTCGAGGTGACCGCGACGTTGAAGGCCGGTTGCGCGGATGCCTTGTAGTAAGTGACGCTCATTGGATCTTGGCCGGAATGAGGTTGTTATTGATCTTGTTCAACGCATCGACCGCTTCCTTTAGCCTCCCGCCAAGTTGACTCGCAAGCTCGGGAGAAACGCCAGAAGCCGCGCGAGCCTGCATCGCTCCGGCCTTGACGTAATCCGAGGCAGCGGCCCTCGCGCGATTTGCAACGCGAACCGAGTCCCCCTTTGCCAGCGCATCGACCGCCTGCGCCTCGTTCATCGCAGCGCGATCCGCGATGCGCTCCGACTCGGTGCGACCGCGCGGGCGTAAAGCAGGCGTTCGCGTAGCCATCCCCTGCCCTAGTGCCGCGGTCGCCTGCACGGCCTCCTCGCGCGCCTTCTTTTCTTCCTTGGCACGAATACGAGCCAGTTCCGTCAGCCGATCAGTCAGGACGGATTGCTCCTCGACCAGCCGATTTGTCTCGGCAGTTGAAATCTCTCCGTTTTCTCGCAATCGCGTAAGCTCTCGCTGAACTTGATAAAGTCGGAGCGTTGATGTGTTGATCTCGCGAATCGTGTTGTTCTCCTCATCAAGCAGCGAGAGCTCGAGCTTCCGCATATCCTCGCGATCATTTGATGCCTGCGCCCAGTCCTTTGTCTGTCGGTTGGTAAGCTCGATCTCGGTTTTTAGCTGTGCTTCGGATTTTGCCGCTTCAATCGTGAGGCGAGACAGTTCATTTTTCGCCTTGGTGATCTCCTCGCGTCCGCCCGGCGAAATTAGATTAAGCGGGTTTGCCTCAAGATCAGCGACAAGCCGCTTCTGCATTTCGATGTCTTGATTTAGATCCGCGACTTGCTTCTTGCGGATTTCAAACTTTCGCTCCTGCCCAGCTAGTGCGAGCTGCTGCTGGCGCATAATATCGAGCATCGACTTCGACTCGTTCGCCATCCGTTCGGCGTCATCGGCTCCGGTTCGGAATGTCGACGTAATAGTATCAACCACGCCTTGCACGCTGCCTATGCCGATGCCCTGCAAGAGCCCGCGGAACACGTCGCCCGCGCCGAACGCGCGCCGCAACTTGCCGCCCATATCGTTCGCGGCCTTGCCGACATCAGCCTGCGCCTTCGTCAGCCCGCGCGAAAACGGCGTGGTATCTAGTCCCAATCGGGCGCGAACTTCTGCGACGAAAGCCATAGGTCAGGCGGTTTGCTTGTTGAGCTCGTCAAGGAACTCGGACGTGAGGCGGTCACTCGGCGACGAGTCGATGAACTTCTTACCATCCTCGCGGGCGCGGATCGCTTTCTGATACTGGAACAAGCGCGGCAGCGGCGTGCCGAGGATCTCGTGCTGCGACCAGCCGGTCTCGACCGCGAGGTTGACGACCAGCGGCGCGAGGAAGCAGGTGCCCAGCGGGCGCCGCTCCTTCGACGATTCGCCGCCGCCGGGCGCATCTTGGAACATCTCCTCGACGTAGCCGTTGCAGGCGCGCACGAGATCCTCGTAATTCTGCGGAGCCAGTCTGCGGATCATCTTGTACCGGCGGCGCCGGTTGAGCCAGCCGAGCGACCCGTCGTTCTCGACGTGCAGCGCCCAGATGAAGAGCGCCACTTGCTCGGGAGAGTCCGCGCCGCCGCAGACGAACGGGCACTCGGCTCCGTTCAACAGAAGCAGATCGCGCGGCGTCATCGCCCGCACCTCCTCGCCGCCGATGATGATCGGCAGATCAAGAAACGCCTGCTCGCGGCGCGCCTCTTCGCGGGCGCGCTCCTCGGCGAAACGGTGGGCGAACTTCGACGCCCAGAGCTCCTCTGGGGTCACGGCGAGGAGCCTCAGACCTCCTCGCGGAGGGTCAGGTTCTGCTTCTTGGCCTCGCGGTTCGCCTCGGGATACCCGGCCTCGGTCACGACGAACGTGACGCTGGTGCCGTTCTTGATCGAGATGTTCGCGTAATCGCCGCGAGAGATGTAGGTCGTCGAGGTCGTCGCCAGCTGCGCGACCGCGCTGCCGGTGCGAGGCTCGGAGATCAGCACAAAACCGTTGGGCGCGCCGAGCTCGTTTTGACGGTTAACCTCGGTCGTCGGTTCGGTCACCTCGAAGGACTCGAGGATCACCGAGCCGGTGCCCCCGCCGCTGAATGTGAAGGTGACGACCCGCGATCCGTACGGGAAGGTGGTCGGGTAGACGTAAGGGATGGGCATAGCTTAGGAGGTTCTTTAGTTGTCCAAATCGTCAAAGGGTTGGCACCGCGGTCGGCAGCACGCCGTACTCGATGCGGAACCGGAGCGAGGTAGTGTCCTCGCGGTCGCCCTCGGGATCGCGCACTGTGACACCGCTGCCGGTTTCCTCGATGTCCAGCGTGACGTAATTGGTGACGACGGGAGAGACAAAGCTCTGCGCCTCACGCGACATCAGGTAGCGCACGCGGCCGCGGACGGTGCCGTGATTCTGAGCGGTGGGCGCGGTGCGGTTCGTCGTCACGTCCACGCGCACAGTCGCCGAGCGGTGCGAGTAATACCATTGCCCGTTCGCGTAGGCCATCTGCTCCGAGGCACGCGCGACCTCCTCGACCTCGACCTCGATCCGCGGCGAGGAGTAGAAGCTGACCGACTGCGCCGGGAGGATGTTCGCGGTCGGCACGCCGGTGCCGCCTCCGGCTAGCACCGAGACCACGGCTGAAACCCAGTTGCCTTCTTCGTTCCAGAATGTCGCGAGGCTCATAAGGTCAGGATGAAGGCGCGCCCGTTGCCGTGCCAGCGAACGAGCCGCGGCGACTCTTGCCGCCCCGCAGCAGGCGGTTAAGCTCGGACTTGATCGAGTTCACGCGGCGCTTCGTCGCGGCCGCCACGGTGCGGTCGTAGTTCGGGATTTTGGACGAGCGGTTGATGCTCTCGATCACTAGCTTCTGCGGAGTCGGCGCGATGTATTGGCCGGGCGCATTGCCCGCGTGCCGAGTGACGAAATTCGGAAGCTTTAGCCCGACGCCCTCGGCGGCGCGAATCCAGCCCGCCTTGGCAAACCCGACGCGGTCCTGCACCTCGCGCGTGTACTTTCGCCAGACGGACAGCAGCGCCATATTGTTCTTGTCGCTTCTGACCCGACCGTAGCGCGTGCGGTTCCTGCGATGCTCGGCGCGGATGTCCTCGGTCGTCTGAAGCAGACGGCGACGATGAAAGAATCCGCCCTTAATGTTGTCCGCGAACTTCTGGATTGCCTCGACATCTCGCTTGCGGACTAGTTCCGCCATCCGCGGGATGCGTATCTTCTGCGCGTCGAGTGGCGCGGCGTTCCTGCGGAGGTCAGCATCGACCGCCTTTCGCCCCTGCGCCATCGTCTTCGGCGGCGTGAAGCTGACGACGTCGCGGAGCAGAAGCCGCATTTCCTCCTTGAGCAACAGCTGGCCGTCCGCGTTCAGCCGGTACACGAACTCGTTGAGCGCGTTCCGATACCCGGCCTCGTCGATGTCGAACTTGATCATTTACGGGAACTGCCGACGCAGCGTGTAATCGTGCCATTGCTCGTCGGTGTCCGGCTTGACCACTTGGTAGGTCGTCGAGTCGAACACGCGGAAAAGGAGCGCATTTGCCGGGATGCCCGCGGTCAGCGACACGCGCGGGAAGCAGAGTTGCAGCTGGCGCTCGTCCGCAAATCCAGCGGCCTCCATTATCACCTGCCGGTCGAGCTGGTTGAATACGCCGTAATACGTGACGCCCGCGTAGGTGAACGCCTCGCTCGCCTGCCCGTCCGGCCCGCCAATCGCGAGCGCGTCGTTGGCGAGTTGCGTGATGTCAAAGTCCTTGAGCGCCATACCTAATCGGCAATTGTCACAACCTGCGACGCTTCGGAAAACTGGTCATCCTGCGCTATGCCGGAGGGGACGTGCCAGAAGTGCTTGCGGACTGCGCCCGCGATGATGCACGGCGCGCTGTTGACCGTGAAGAAGTCGGCGGCATCGCGTATCAGCCGCGGTAGGTGGGCCGGGGAGCGGGCGCAGAGCATATCCCGGTCCGGCACGCCCTGATCGCGGAGGTGGCCCAGCTGCAAGGCGTCCACAAGGAACACGATCCGGTGTTGCGTTAGCTCGGCGCAGGCGTCCAGCAGCGCGCCAAGCGAGTGCTGCCGCCCCTGCGAGTAGCCCATCGGGGCGAACAGACAGACCGGCTCGCGGATGCCGTAC
>Ga0315909_10005392_pt1 | contig 14725 bp, 19 predicted proteins | sample LakEriMetagenome_11_FD_203527 | JGI IMG/M metagenome (GOLD analysis project Ga0315909, IMG submission 203527) | Freshwater fungal communities from buoy surface, Lake Erie, Ohio, United States - Buoy 2 MA125 | ecosystem: Environmental > Aquatic > Freshwater > Lake | place: USA: Lake Erie, Ohio...
ATGAACTACGACTTGGGCTACTTCGACTTGGATTCATGTAGAGTGGAGCCCATCGATAACCCCTTCGGTCCCAGGGTGTTAACGATGTCTCCGGAATGATGTGTAAACGATGTCTCGCTAACACACCGGTGTTCATTGGCTCCCCGACCTGGACTCGAACCAGGGACCTGCGGATTAACAGAAAGCCAGGCGCGTGAAAACTTATTTAATATCAACTAGTTACAGCAGAAAAATCAATTCGTGTAATAAACCGTGTAATATAATAAGGTTGACAAATTAATAACTTTCGGACATGATGTCCGATTTTCGATGCTGTTAGAACCGCTTCGTTCACTAACACCAAAAAATTCACTTCGACAATAGCAGACTTTGCACCCATCGCAAAAAAGCGGTTCTGTTCAGTCCAGGTTCAACAGGCTATTCAGCCTGGATTCGTTGAACCTTACTCCACAAGGAAGGCTTAGCCGAGCTGTTTTGGATCTAGTCAAAGTTTGTCGCCTATCAAGATCGGAATTCTGCTAGCACGCATTATGTGCTTGCGACATCCCTGACTTGATTGTTAGCCGATTATGGTAGGCAGCCTTCACCTCAGTGGCCAGTAGCTCCTTTCTGGACAATGTGATGTTGACCCATATCGGCGTCATTAACCAGATTGGTTCAGTCGTATAGCCCCGGTTCTAGCGAATTCGGGGCTATTTTTTTGTCGAATGAGTCTCAGACCGGCATGCCCGATATCATCGGATGAGCGAATATAGGGTGGTAGCCGGTTCAGGCGACGCAGCGTACACTAAAGCACATTTAATCCGTTCATTTTTTTCCGGAGATGCCATGTATACATTTGAGACACGCCTGCGGCTACCAGTCGAACAAGCCATACCCAAAGTACTTGAGCAACTCAAGCTTGAGGGGTTTGGCGTATTAATGGACTTGGATATACAGGCAACAATGAAGCAAAAAATCGGTGCCGACATCCCTCCGTATCACATATTGGGTGCCTGCAATCCGCAGCTCGCGCACCAGGCCTTGTTAGCAGAGCCAGAAGTCGGCGCGCTCCTGCCTTGTAACGTGGTCGTGCGTGCAGATGGCGACCAGACTATCGTCAGCTTCATGGATCCACAAGCCATGACGCAGTTGACCTCCAACCCTCAGGTTCATGCCGTAGCTAATGAAGCAGAAGTGCGTCTGCGACGCGTCTGTTCGGCGCTTGAGAAAAGCCAGTAATCTGTGCTGCGATCTGGCTTTGTTCGGCGGTCATGTGACTAAATGCGCGCGATTCACGATGCTGTTTCGAAAAAACCGATTTAAACCACTTTGTATTCGACTAGTGCTAACCCTGCTAATAGTCGCTTCACCACTGGCGTACTCAGAGCCGCCCACCCCATCTATCTTTTGTGGAGCGGTGCACAGTTATGTGTGCACCCCTGAGCAAGCGATTGCAGAGCAACGTCGCCAAATGCAGCGCCGTGATTCATCTGCGCGGTCGGAAGGTCAACAAGCTTATGCCCGATGGTTTTACCTGCAGCAGATTCAACGCCAAAGGATGGAGCAGGGGGCATTAGAGCGGAACAAATAAATAGGGTGAGACTGCACGTTGGCGACCAACGGCCCACAAATGGCCATCGGGCCTGATTCTGTTTAACATCAGCTCACTTAACCGCCCGGTACCGGCGCCAATGTCACCGATTTTCATTCCGGGTTTGAGTCGCAAAAGGTCAATAAGCTTTTCTAGCCCTTCTTCGGTTTTACGTTCTGGACGCTCCAGCCATTCCGCACCTTCCCAGCCCATGATGTGGGCGATTTGACGGCCACAATAGCGCTCCAAGATACCGTCGGGATACCCGGATTTCAGCTGCTCGTATTAACAGCGCGTGGCGTTCGCCTCAACAGCCCCTGTTTCGCTTGTAAACAGGCCAAGGTGTAGACCGATTACCGCCGCCATCACTAGGAAAATCGATGCTCTGCTAATCACGAAAGCTCCACTTCCCTATTTAAACTTGATATCGGGGGCTTACCGATGTTCTGGAAATTTGCCCCTCAGTATTGATCTACGCAGCGTTTTACAGAAATTCCATATTGCATTATCCGCGGGCTCTTACGGAGTGCAGTTCTTTGATCAATTTTCATTTAAAAAGAATGACAATTGAGTAGTCATAAAAGATCTATGCCAGATTCATATTTTTTGATTGAAACAATAATCAATAATAAGGATCTTCTTTTTCATGAAGCCTCATTGTTTGACGAACTTCAGCGTCATGCGGTCCGATTCACCGATCGCCAAGTACTTGGCCTTGTCTTTTTCAGCTACACCGCGCAGATTCGGTGGAAGATTCCAGACGCCACCAGGATGGTCGGTAGTATCTTTCGGGTTGTAATTGATGTCTGATGAGGCAGCCAATTTAAAACCAGCCTGTGTTGCAGCCTCGATTACATATTCCTCGGTCATATAACCCGAATCAATCTGTCGCTGAAACGAAGTGCCGGGTCGCGCACGATGTTCGACCACGCCAAGAACGCCACCTTTTTTCAAAGCAGTGTGGAATGCTTGGAACATGCTGTCGGTCGTTCCTGCTTTCGCCCAGTTGTGTACATTACGGAAGGTAAGCACCATATCCGCGCTACCGGCGGTACCGAATACAGGATTTTGTAAATCAAAATTCAAGATAGTCGCACCACCGTAGAGCAGTGGATCAGAGGCGACCATGGTCTTGTAAGCAGTATCGCGACGTTTGAATGACTCGGGGGTGTCCGCTGTCAGCATTGGTGGCGAGCCAATGAATTTCCCTTGTTTTCTGACTATGGGCGCGATAATTTCAGTATACCAACCGTTCGCAGGGGATATTTCAATCACCGTCATATTCTCGCGCAGTCCGAAGAACATGAGTGTTTCTCTCGGGCGCCGATAGCGGTCGCGCCCGCGATTTTCCTCTGTGCGATGCGGGCCTTCAATAACGTCATCCAGCAAATGGCCTATCGAATCATCGTTAGCCTGTGCAGTGAACGACAAACAAATACAAAGTACATAAAAAGCTTTGCTAAGAATTGAATGCTGAACGACATGCATAGTCGAAGTACTTTCAAATGAATGAATTAAAGGGAAAAGGTCTTCAGGGCTGATAAAAACACCGCGTTACCGCGATCATTCAACTTGCTATTCCATTCGACAGAAGCAATACAGAAATTGTTGCGTCGTACCGAAGGGTGTTTCATGAATTTCGGTACTGCTTTCAATGAGATGAAAGGCTTTGCCAAATGTATCGTGCAGGCCGGCAGCGTCATACTTCACTATATCCAGTCCACTACACTGATCCGGACCCTCTAACCCAAAGGTTGAGATGATCACATGACCACCATGTTTCACCGCATGCGCGACATTTTTCAGGTACGCCTCACGCGCAGCGTCGGTTATCAAGAAGTGGAATACCGCACGGTCATGCCATACGTCGAAGTAGGACTCGGGTAGCGTGGCCGAGGTAATGTCTGCGCAGTACCAAGCAACCTTATCATGTGCGTCTCCTAGCCGATGGCGCGCAAATGCAATTGCTGTCGATGATATATCCAGCACACTTAGATTTTGGTACTGGGCATGAATTAAGTCGTCGATCAAGGTGGACTCACCACCGCCGACATCAATGATTCTAGCCTCCCGCTTGGGCGCCGCTCGCTCGATGAGTTTGATCGATGTATCAAGATGCGGTGCATACCAGCTAACCTTGTCCGGTGCTTTCGTTTGGTAAACCTTTTCCCAATGCGCTTTCGATTCCAACAGACTGTCCTCCGGCACCCTCATCTCGACCTGCTGCGGGGCGTAAATTATTAAGGGGGTGAATACTGAAATATTACTGTATACGCATATAATTAAGAATAATTCATTTTTCTCGAGGTAATTTAAAGATATGGAAAGTCCTCTGACTAAGGAACAACGCTCAGTGCTCTTTGAGGAAGTCGCGGATTACTTCAGCCTCCTGTCGGAACCCACCCGGTTGAAGATTCTGCATGCTGTGTGCGAAGGTGAGCGTACCGTGGGCGATATCGTGGCGCATGTCGAATCGACGCAGGCCAATGTTTCCAGGCAAATCAATATGTTGTACCGCGCGAAAATCCTTAGCCGTCGCAAGGAGGGTACACAGGTGTTTTACCGTGTTGCCGATCAGAAAACCATTGAACTTTGCCAGTCGGTGTGCGGGAAGTTTAGTGAGGAGATAGTCAGCTCGGTATGGGCCCAGTCTGAAGCCAAGGCGGCCTAGGTATTGACATTAGGTTGCCACTGGCAGATACTTCAATTAAGTATATGCGTAAGTGTAAATATATACACTTATTGACAGATAATAAACAGGTAGTCGCGGGGGGAGAGAATGACCGAGCCAACTCAACGTCGTGGAAGACTGCGAAAGGCACCGGAAAATTATGTTGATGACACGCTGGCGTCTGACATTACCGGTAGAGGGTTGAATGCTGAGCGCCGCGACTTTCTCCGGCGCAGTTTTCTTGCCGCAAGCGCCAGCATGGCAGCTGCTAGTTCGCTGGCGACGGCCGCAACACCCGATGGTGACCCCAATATCTTGAATTTGCCCGAGCACTCCGTCACGCTTGGCAAGCCGGTGGTCACGCACCCCTACGGCCAACCCTCCAAATTTGAAACAGCATTACAGCGGCGCGAATCGCCGGGACTAACTCGGGTCGGCGCCGCCTCAGTATCGTTCGCGCCATTGCAGGGCTTGTTCGGCATCATCACACCGAGTGGCCTTCACTTCGAGCGCCACCATCAGGGTTGGCATGATGTTGATCCGACCACGCACCGGTTCATGATCAATGGTTTGGTGAAAACCCCTAAGGTTTACACCATGGATGATCTGATGCGTTTGCCATCGGTGTCGCGCATGCATTTCATTGAGTGTGGTGCTAATACTGCCATGGAATGGGGCAATGTCGCCGTACCATCGGTGCAGTACACCCACGGCATGCTCTCCTGCAGTGAGTTCACTGGCGTACTTCTCTCAACACTGCTCGATGACTGCGGGATCGATCGTAGTAAGGCGAAATTTGTGCTCGCAGAAGGTGCAGATGGTTCCAGCATGACGCGCACTATTCCGATCGAGCGTGCGCTCGATGATGTGTTCGTAGCGTGGGGTATGAATGGCGAGATGTTACGTCCAGAGAATGGCTATCCACTGCGCTTAGTCGTACCCGGTGTACAGGGTGTCTCTTGGGTGAAATGGCTGCGCCGAATTGAAGTAGGTGATGAGCCTTGGGCATCGAAAGATGAGGCGCTGCATTATGTCGATCTGATGCCAGATGGATTGCATCGCCAATACACCTCGATTCAAGAATGCAAGTCAGTTATCACTACGCCTTCCGGCGGGCAAGTCTTGCTAGATAAAGGTTTCTACAACATCACCGGTCTTGCCTGGTCTGGCCGAGGCAAGATTCGGCGTGTTGATGTGTCAGTCGATGGCGGACGTAACTGGCGCAGCGCGCGCCTGGAGGGGCCAGTCCTCAATAAATGTTTGACGCGTTTCAATCTGGATTGGGTTTGGGATGGCAAACCTGCAATTTTGCAGTCGCGCGCCATCGATGAGACCGGTTATGTACAACCAATGATAAATACCCTGCGTACCGTACGTGGCACCCGCTCGATTTATCACAATAATGCAATCCAGTCATGGCTGGTGGCGGAAACTGGAGAGGTGTCCAATGTACAGGTCGGCTAGTTCGCTACTCATCGCTGGCTTTATTGCGGTCGCACCGAGCGTTGGTGCGCAAAATTTCCCTAACGTTGGGCGTGCTGCAACTTCTGCAGAAATAAGTGCGTGGGATATTGATGTGCGCCCAGATTTCAAGGGCTTGCCAGCAGGAGCTGGATCCGTTCTTAAGGGACAGCAGGTATGGGATGAGAAATGTGCTTCATGCCACGGTACCTTTGGTGAATCGAATGAAGTATTCACACCGATTATCGGCGGCACCACCAAAGAAGATATCGCTAATGGACGCGTAGCCTCGCTATCCGGAAATAAACAGCCGCAGCGCACGACCTTGATGAAGTTGTCTACGGTATCAACGCTGTGGGATTATATTCGTCGTGCGATGCCATGGACCGCACCTAAAACCTTAACGACTGAAGAAGTGTACGCAGTTACTGCCTACATTTTGTACATGGGTGAGATTGTGCCGGAAGACTTCACCCTATCAGATCGCAACATCGCAGATACTCAGAGGCTAATTCCAAACCGTCACGGCATGACGCTCGCTCATGGTATGCGCGATATAGGCGGCAAGCCCGATGTGCAATCAGCAGCTTGTATGAAAGATTGTGCCAAGCAAGTTCAGGTTAAGTCGTCGTTACCGGAGGTTGCTCGTCCTGCGCATGGAAATTTGCAGCAACAGAACAGGCACTTCGGCGCCGTGCGCGGTATCGACACTTCGAAACCGGTGCTCGTCAATGCTATTGGCGACAGCTCGCGTCGCGATTTGATGGTGCAGACCAACAATACGCTGACAACTGAACCCGCCGAGGCGGCTGTACTCGCAAAACAGTTTGGCTGCCTCGCCTGCCATGGTGTCGCCAACAAAATGGTTGGCCCTGCGCTTACCGAGATCGCAGCACGCTATCAGTCGCAATCGGACGCGCCACAAAAGCTTGCCGATCGTGTACGAAAGGGCTCGGCGGGTAACTGGGGAAGCACACCAATGCCGGCGCAATCACAGCCTAGCGATGCGCAACTTGCGAAGGTACTGAGCTGGATTTTGGCAGGGGCGAAGTAACCTACTCAGAAATACTTTTTACAGCGTTGCTGCTAGCAATGCTCATCATCCGATAGGAGGACGCAATATGGACTATGAACGACGTCAGACGATTCAAAGACTTACCGTGATCGGCTTAGCTATTTCGAGTGGATTGCTTAGTACGGGTAACGTGGCGGCAGTCGAGTGGCAAGCAGGCTTATTTGATCTGAAGAATATGGACGATATTCTTAAAAATTTGGGCGGCAACTTCGCACCGAGTACGGAAATCTCAATCAACGCGCCAGAAATCGCTGAGAACGGTGCAGTAGTGCCAATTTCTGTAACCAGTAGTGTGCTTGGTACCGAGAAGATAGCGATTCTAGTTGAGAAAAATCCTAATCCACTTTCGACCCGCGTCACGATACCGGTGGGAACAGAGCCGAGCATCACCACACGAGTGAAGATGGCAGGCACATCAAATGTGCATGCGCTGGTGCAAGCCAATGGCAAGTGGCTGATTGCAACTAAGGAAATTAAGGTCACGCTCGGTGGTTGTGGTGGTTAAACAAGGATAGACGAGTACCACTCGATAAAAAGTGTGGCGAAATTATTTCATCAGGAGACAAGATCATGGGAAGTCCGATGCGAATTCGCGCGGTTCAAGCCGGCGATATCACCGAAGTCAAAGTACTCATCAAGCATGATATGGAAACCGGTCAGCGCAAGGATGCCAGTGGTACACCCGTGCCGGCACATTTTATCAAAACCATTATTGCGCAGTGCAATGGTCGTACCGTGTTCGAGGCTGAAACCGGGACATCAATCTCGAAAGATCCATTCATCTCGTTCAAGTTTAAGAACGGTAATAAGGGCGATAAGGTGGTCGTAACTTGGAACGATAACAAGGGGGACAGTAGGACTGATGAGGTTGTGATCACTTGAGTTAGCAGTATCGCCAGTGATTCAATCTCCGTCGTGCAGCTGTCATTAAAGGAAAGTCATGCGTACATCTAGATTGGGTGTGTTGATTGCTTCGGTATTGTTGATTACCACGCTGGCATATGCAGATAGCAGTACCACTGATGAGATTGCGAAGTACCGTGCACTTCTTGCAGACGGTAATCCTGCTGAGTTATGGGAAATGCGTGGCGAAGAGTTATGGCAGACCAAAGCAGGGCCGAAGGCGGCTACTTTGCAGCAGTGTGATCTGGGCAAAGGACCCGGCGTAGTGCAGGGTGCCTACGTCGAACTGCCGCGTTATTTCAAAGACGTTGGCAAAGTCATGGATCTCGAGCAGCGCCTAATACATTGCCGTATGACGCTACAAGGGCTGACGCGTGAAGAGGCTTCGCACCGCCCGTTCGGCTCGGCGGGTAATGCCTCGGATATTGAAGCCATGGTGGCCTACATCACCTCGCAGTCGCGTGGTTTTAAAATCAGCTTGCCACTATCGCATCCGGAAGAGAAAAAAGCCTACGAAATCGGTAAACGATTTTTTTATTACCGCGGGGGCTCACACGACTTTGCCTGCGCTACTTGCCACAGCAGTGATAACAAGCGAATTCGGTTGCAGGAACTCCCCAATATGATGCAGCCGGAAGAGGCACGCCGCGCCTACGGCTCCTGGCCAGCGTATCGTGTGTCACAAGGTGAAGTACGCAGCATGCAGCATCGACTCTCGGATTGCCTACGGCAGCAGCGTTTCCCCGAACCTCTTTATGGCGCCGATCTGATCACAGCACTTTCTGTGTTCCTCGCCAAGAGTGCCGAGGGCGGCACCTATAACGCGCCGTCACTTAAGCGCTAAGGAGAGCAGTATGAAACACCTATTGAAAGTGCTATCGCTGGTATCGCTATCGACACTTCCACTGTTGTCGGGTGCTGATGATGAGATCGATAAAGCGCTCGATGCCATGATGCGTGCCGAGTTGCGCACCAAAGGTCCCGCGACACTGGAGCGGGCGGTTGCTCGTGATGAAGTGCAGCGAGCATGCAGTAGCAATAGCGGAAAAATTAGTAGTGCAACTGCAGGAAAGATTCAGACAGCGCAATTGGCAGCAGTGAAATACCCTTCCGATGGCAAGTATTTGGGTAATTGGCAGGAAGGAGAAAAGATCGCCCAAAGTGGCCGTGGCTTGCAATCGTCCGATGCGATAGGCGCGCCAAACGGCGGTAACTGCTATGCCTGTCATCAGATCCGCAAGGATGAAATTGCCTACGGTACTATCGGCCCGACGCTCTATCAGTATGGCAAGCTGCGAGGTGACAGCGAGGGCGTTTTGAAATATACCTGGGCCAAGATTTATAACGCGCAGGCATTTAACGCATGTTCTAACATGCCACGTTTCGGTCATCAGCAAATCCTAACCGAGCAACAGTTGAGAGATGTGATGGCACTGCTGCTCGATCCAGCATCTCCTGTAAACAAATAAGCCCTTATCGGAGTTGCTATGCATTTGTCTCGTCGCGAATTTTTTCAAATCCTTGGTATGGCAGCCGCCAGTGGCATGCTGCTGGATAGTTCGCGTGCACTCGCAGCACCAACGGCTGACCAGTTATACCAAGTACCCAAATTCGGTAATGTAAATCTATTGCATTTCACGGATTCTCATGCTCAGCTATTACCCGTGTACTTTCGTGAACCTAGCTTGAATCTGGGTATCGGCGCCGCAGCCGGAAAGTTGCCGCACTTAGTTGGTGATCATCTTCTTAAGCAGTTGGGTGTTACACCCGGTTCAGCCGAAGCCTATGCTTTTAGTTGTATCGATTTCGAGAAAGCCGCGCGCGTATATGGCAAGGTGGGTGGATTTGCTCATTTGGCGACCTTGGTCAAGCAGCTGCGAGCAGAAAGGCCTGGCGCATTACTTCTGGATGGTGGTGATACGTGGCAGGGGTCTGGGACGGCACTTTGGACCCATGGTCAAGATATGGTCGATGTCTGCTTGCAGCTCGGTGTAAATGTCATGACCGCGCATTGGGAAATGACGCTCGGCGATAAGCGCGTACAAGAGATCGTCAATAAAGATTTCAAAGGAAAAGTCGATTTCGTTGCACAAAATATTCAAACGACCGATTTTGGTGATCAGGTTTTTCCAGCATATACCTTGAAGCAGATGAATGGGGTGCAGATCGCCATCATTGGGCAGGCATTCCCCTACACACCGATTGCCAATCCCCGCCACTTGATACCCGATTGGCGATTTGGTGTACAGGAAGAGCATCTACAAACCACGATTGATGAAGTACACTCGAAGGGTGCGCAGGCGGTGATTCTGTTATCGCACAATGGGATGGACGTCGATCTGAAACTAGCATCACGTGTGCGTGGCCTCGATGCGATTCTGGGTGGTCACACGCACGATGGTATGCCGCAGCCCGTGATTGTTAGGAATGCTGGCGGCAAGACGCTGGTCACGAATGCTGGCAGTAACGGTAAATTCCTCGCCGTGCTCGATCTGGATGTGCGCGGCGGTAAGGTGCAAGACTATCGCTACCGTTTACTGCCTGTATTTTCGAATTATTTGCCACCTGATCCCGAGATGTCAGCGCTCATCACAAAAATACGTGCGCCGTATCTGGATAAATTATCTGAGCCACTAGCGACGACTGAGGGCGTACTGTACCGACGCGGTAACTTTAACGGTACTTTCGATCAGTTAATCGTCGACGCTCTGATGGACGAGAAAGGTGCTGATATCGCCTTCTCGCCGGGCTTTCGGTGGGGTACATCATTGCTACCGAATAGCACAATCCAAATGGAACATCTACTCGATCAGACAGCGACGACCTATTCCTACTCTACGCTCACCGAGATGAAGGGCGAGATGATCAAGACAATCCTGGAAGACGTTGCTGATAATTTATTCAACCCGGATCCGTATTATCAACAGGGTGGGGACATGGTACGGGTTGGGGGAATGCGTTATGCCATCGATCCGTCGGCCAAGATCGGTGGTCGGATCAGTGACATGCGCATTAATGATCAGCTAATTGATCCAGGCAAAGTCTACAAGGTTGCTGGTTGGGCACCGGTCGCTGAAGGCGCTCGTGGTGAACCGGTGTGGGATGTCGTAGCGCGTTGGTTGCGTATCCAGAAAACAATCACTCCGCGCCAACCAAATACACCAAAAATCATCGGGATAAGTAGTAACCCGGGGATGCTTAACTCATAGTTTGTACAATTGTGACCCTAGTCTATTAACTGCCGTATCTTGAACTATTTTTGTCGATTAGTTCCGCAACGATGGTCTCATACGAAACTTTAAATTCCCTTTGGACACCCAGGAGACTTGGGTATATTTCGAATATAGTCAAGCCTAAAATAATGCCGTGAGAATAAGTTTTAGATGTTCGGTTCAACAGAAAGCCAGGCGCGTGGAAAGTTGTTTAATATCAATGTTTTGCAGCTGAAAAATCAATTTGTGTAATTAACCGTGTAATAAACTGAGATTGACAAAATGCCAACTTTCGGACATGATGTCCGATTTTCTATGCTGTTAGAACCCGCTTTTTCAACAAGTCCCAAAATCAAGTCCGGATCCTACCCGTCTCCAACGGCAAGCAAGACCGCCGACAAAAATCAGTCTGCAGGTTATGTGTCTGCTGCAAAAATCTAAGAGCGTCAAAATACGAGTAAGGCAGTCAGCAACCGACTCGTAAGTCTTCGAATTGATAGTCGTAGGATATCCCATTCAGATTGCAAAACCGGAAAAGGCCGAACACATATGCAGGTATCTGGCTCTACTGATTAGGACGGATCATTAAATTCGAATTTGGTCGTTACGAATTTGCTAGCTCTTCCGACTAGCATGAGACTCCCGTCAGCATCACCAACCGAGTGACGCTCGATTCGGATCCGACTCTCTTTGGGAATCGCAGGCATCAAACTTAAATCCCTAGCATCTTCTTTGCTTCACCGAGTGCCTTCATCGAATCGTCGTGATTACCAGCCTTGTGCGCTTTCTCCCCTTGGCTCCGGAGAATTTTTACTTTTTCAAGATTCGCGCCAGTCAATTCTGTTTTGCGTAGTTCAGCGTCAATCGCCTTCATTTCGTTTGGGCAGTTATGTGCCGACGCAACCGTGCTAAGAAATAAAAGCAGGGTAGTCATAAGAACTTTCATGTCGCTTCTCCCTGAGTGATGTTTGTTTAAATCATATGTGGCCAATTGTGATCGGGCGAGGAATGGCCTGATTGAGGTTATACGGCTCAGCCATACAACCTGCTTGAGTGTAACTACGATTTATGAGCTTTTGGGAAGAATTTCGAACATAAAAAAATGTAATTAATTTCATTGCGAAAAATACATGGGGTTCAGGATAGCCTAGAGACTCATCGTACTTTCAGATAACACGACACCAGGCTGCGCCGCTCCATCCTAGGGGATCACTGCACACTTACTTCCGCGTTGAGCCACTCCCTAGATTGCTCTCACATGGACTTATTTTTCAACAGGCGCCAAATATGAATTGCTGACCGTGCTAACAGCTGGTACCTAAAGCAATATTTTGCATGCCTTGTTTTGCCGGGCTACCCAACAGGCGAGTGCTCAGGATTGTTTACGTTTTGCCCTGACTAGACCTTCAAGGTCAATTCGGTGCCGAGATAACTCTGTATGCATTGATGATTTGAGGAGATCTGACCTTGCAGGCGAGTGTGATTGGGTAATTCATAAAAGTATTTTGAGAGGCAAGTGAGTGGACACTTTCAAGATTTGATCAAATTTTCTTCCTGATAGCCAAAAGTTATTGCGTAGGTTCTCATCTGTCATTCAATTGATCCGATTTTTTGATAGATTGTTGGTGTTGGACCTCGATTACTTTGATGTGCGAAGTGGTTCAGATGCCACGGCTAAGAGATAAAACAAAAATCAACTTTCCTTTGAGGATATCAATGTGAACTTTCCCGTTAATCCAATTTCGATCGCTACCAAAGATCAGGCGCACTCTGCGCTGCATGTGGGTTTGAGCTTATCCCATCATGTAATTGATTCTATTTCGCAACTTGTATATTGCAACCTAGCTGCTTCAAAAAGAACACTGACTGACTCGGTTAGACTTGCTCAAAAAATGCTTGATTCTGAAAGCGCTAATCAAGTGTATGAAGTAATACATCAGGAGGTACAGCCGTCAATCTCTAAGGTGGCGTCATATGGTCGAGATGTTACGAGACTTGGTATCGAGACACAGTCGCGAGTAACCGAAGTCATTCATGCTCGAGTAGTCGATACCAGTAACCATATTCATACACTGGTAACCGATCTTGCAAAAGTAACTCCTATGGGTACAGATCGGTTTGCGGAAGGGATGGGTACAGGTTTGTCGACTTGGCAGAAGGTTGTAGAAAAAATTTCGGAGTCACAGATTTCGATGCTTAAAAATTACGCTGCGCATTTGGATTCGTACGGCGAGCATAAGACCTCGAATCAATCACCTCAGCCGGGAAAATCTAAAAAGTCAGCAAAACCAGAAGAGGTAGATGCGTAACTAATTGATGATTCGTTTTTTAGTTTTTCGGGCCCATCACTGATGGGCTTTTTTTCTTAAATGTAGCATTCGCCGAGGATTAGGAATCCCAATGAGTAGCTCAAGAAATGCGCTGATGGATAAATTCGGCAACAGTATGGTGGCGCTATTCCATCGAATCGCACTGTTTGGGATTGGCGCCGCTACTATTTGGGCAGCGGGTGTGACTTTCGTTGGCATTTTTATGCAGACACATGCCAGTATTGGTGATTTGCTTCTGCTTTTCATCTACCTAGAAATTGGTGCGATGGTCGGCATTTATTTTGAAACAAATCACATGCCAGTGAGATTCCTGCTCTATATTGCAATCACAGCACTCACTAGGCATATGGTGGATATCATGAGTCACTCGCCGATCAATATCAATGAAATGATTGCCGTAGCGGTTTCAACACTGCTTATTTCGCTGAGCGTTTTGATTGTGCGCTATACCAGTGCGCGATTCCCTAGCAAAACCGATGATATGGGTACGTAGTAAGTAACAATGGTTTATGACCAATCATTTCTAGACAATAATTCATGAGTCACTACCCAACCTACCAGTAGGATGAATGTATGCAAATCATGACCGAGAATCGGGCGTGGCATTTACTTGCGGTAGACGAGCAAGAAAAATCCTAGGGCTAGTGTCGATTGGTGATGTAGTGTCCGCCATGATTACCCCCCAGGGCGATTCAATCTCTGAATTTAAACAATACATCGTTGGTTAGAGGCCTTTAGTGAGGGTAATCGCGCTTACTTTGCACAGCTGCTCGATCAACCACTGCTTAAAACCCCACCACTGATTAACTTGACGATCACTCAGCTCCAGCGTATGGTTGGTTGGTGGTATTCATCATGGTGAATTGCCGTGATGGGGTGGGGTTCGTTATTCCCAATCGTAGGTGTTGGGCTAATTCGAAGCTCACTACCACAGTGCGTCAGGAGGAGTTGGCAGCCATAGCGATGCATGGAAGTGACCACTATCTTCCAGCACCTGTGGTCGTGTAATGAGCACGGATGTCGGCAACGGGTAGGTCATCGCCGACATTGAGACCAATCTCGTAACCAGTTTGAGCTCCTTGTGCTGTTGCGACCGTTGTCAAGCAAAGCCCGTCTCTCCGATGGGCTTTGCCCTGAGGATGCCGAGTTTTTTAAGGCTTGGATTCGCCTTTTTCGGCAGTTCCGCTCGAGTTAGACCTCCGTTACTAACTTGGCGGATTAATTACGTATCCTAAGTCCACTACGCGGAGGAATCCACTAGTACGCCAAGGTACGACGATGACGAGACCGGTGCTACGGGCGATGAGGGTAAATGATTTCTAAATAATGCCTGATTCTGTCCATAAAGCTCTTTAATCACCTGCCGCGCTAAAACTAAATTTGCACTAGCCAGTGCTGTTCCAATCGTCGCGAACTTGCTATGAGCAAGTGTGGGACTTAACTGCAGCAGCAAATGGTAGTTAACCTTGGCTTCTGTCAGATCGCCTGCATCGAGCGCGT
>Ga0315909_10005394_pt1 | contig 14718 bp, 17 predicted proteins | sample LakEriMetagenome_11_FD_203527 | JGI IMG/M metagenome (GOLD analysis project Ga0315909, IMG submission 203527) | Freshwater fungal communities from buoy surface, Lake Erie, Ohio, United States - Buoy 2 MA125 | ecosystem: Environmental > Aquatic > Freshwater > Lake | place: USA: Lake Erie, Ohio...
GTCCCGTGTGTGGGCGGAGAGGTTATTTGGTTTAGGTGTAAGATCTGAAAAGGAGGAGCGATGAGAAAACTTATCAGTTCGGAATCGGTGACAGGCGGGCACCCAGATAAACTCTGCGACCAGATAAGCGACGGCGTCCTGGACGCTTTACTTGAGCAGGACGAGGGCGCTCGCGTCGCCGTAGAGGCTGCGGCCAAGGACGGCGCGGTCTGGGTGTTTGGTGAGGTCGCCTGCAACGGCTATGTCGATGTGCCTGCGGTGGTGCGCGGCGTGCTTAAAGACAACGGCTACACCGATCCCGCATACGGCGTGAGCGACCAGGGCGTTGGCGTCTTGGTTTCTATCTCCCGCCAGTCCTCCGACATTGCCCTCGGCGTTGATAGCCTTGACCCTCTTGGCCAGGGCGCTGGCGATCAGGGTTTGATGATCGGCTACGCCGCCAAAGAGACGCCAGAATTGATGCCGCTTCCGATCTCGCTCGCTCGGCGTTTGACCGACGCGCTGACGCACTACCGAGAGGCGAACCGACTGCCCTGGTTGCGGCCAGACGGCAAAGCCCAGGTGTCGGTGGCGTATGAGGATGGCGAGCCAGAGGAGATCACCAGCGTTGTGATCTCGGCACAGCACGACCCAGAGATCTCAATCAGCGAGGTCCGCTCCTCGCTCAAGATGATTGCCGAGCGTGTCCTGCCCGCCTGGATGATTACCGAGAACACCGACTTCCACTACAACCCGACAGGGCGCTTCGTTCTCGGCGGCCCAGCGGCGGACTCTGGATTGACTGGTCGCAAGATCATCGTAGACACCTACGGCGGCGCCGCTCGACATGGCGGCGGCGCCTTCAGCGGCAAGGACCCTAGCAAGGTAGACCGCACTGGCGCCTACGCGGCGCGCTGGATTGCCAAGAGCATTGTCTCCAACAAGATCGCTAGGCGGGCCGAGGTTGAGTTGGCATACGCCATCGGCGTAGCCGAGCCTGTCGCAATCAACATCGACACCTTTGGCGAGGCCGAGGACGGCGACCTTGCGCGGGAGATCAAGTTCCTGGTTGATCTACGACCAGGCGCGATCATTGAGCGGCTGGGGCTACGCTCGGTGAAGTATCAACCCTGTGCACGAGGCGGCCACTTCGGGCGCCTTGATCTTGATTTGCCCTGGGAGAAGGAGGTCGCACTGTGAGTGAAGCCAGCCCCTGGCGCACCAGGATCGTCGGACACGGCGAAGAGGACCCAGAGCAGTTGCTGGCGAACCCTGGCAACTGGCGCATCCATCCAGAGGCGCAACAGAAGGCGCTCTCTGGCGTACTCGGTCAAGTCGGCTGGGTTCAAAGCGTCATCGTCAACCGCACAACTGGGCACCTAGTCGATGGTCACCTTCGCGCCAGCCTGGCAATGAAAGACGGAGCCAAGAGCATCCCTGTGTCGTATGTTGAACTGACGCCCGACGAGGAGAACTTGGTCCTGGCGACTATCGATCCGCTTGCTGCAATGGCCGTGACCGACGGCGCCAAACTTGCCGAACTTCTCAGCGGAGTGAGTTTTGATAACGCCGAGTTGGAAGGCATCCTTGGCGACCTCGCTATTGACGCCGCCAAGGCTCTCGGCAAGTTAGATGTTGATGAGACCGATGTGCCAGAGGCGCCAGAGAACCCGCAATCAAAGTCAGGCGACGCCTGGGTCCTGGGCCGCCATCGACTTGTCGTAGGGGATAGCACCAAGCCAGAAACCTGGCAGCAGTTGATGGGCGACAAGCGCTTTGACTTGCTATGGACCGACCCGCCGTATGGCATTGAGTACGAGGGCAAGACCAAGGAGAAACTTACGATCCAGAACGACGGCTTGGCGGGGCTAGAGGACTTACTCAACGGCGTCTTTACGCTTGCCAACCAGAACGGAATCCCTGGCGCAGCCGTTTATGTTGCGCACCCTGATGGCCCTAACTCGGTTCAATTTCAGAGCGCATTTCTAGCCCAGGGTTGGAGATGGCACCAGCGGCTCATCTGGGTCAAGGACACGATGGTCATGGGCCATAGCGATTACCATCAACAGCACGAGGCAATCCTCTTCGGGTACCTTCCTGGAGGCGGGCGTAGAGGACGCGGAGGAGCGGGTTGGTACGGCCCTAACAACGAGGTGTCGGCAATCCATCACGACCGCCCTAAGGCGAATAAGGAGCACCCGACAATGAAGCCAATCGGTCTGGTAGCGCGGTTCATCCAGAACAGCGCGCCTATCGATGGGATCGTAGTCGATCCGTTCTGCGGCTCTGGGACCACCATCCTGGCAGCCGAGCAGACAAAGCGGATAGGCTACGGAGTAGAACTTGAGCCGAAGTACGCGGATGTTATCTGCGCGAGGTTTGAGAAGATGACTGGGATTACCCCAGTCCTAGAGTCGAGCGGCGCCACCGTCTCGTTTGTAAAGGAGTAGAAATGGGAGCACGACTATTGCCAACCGAACCAGTCGGTTCAATCCCTAGGCCAGAACGCTACCAGCGCGCCCTGGCAAGCATCCGCAACCAGGCGCTGGTTGACCAGGAAGGGGATGCAGCGGTCCGAGATACTATCGCCAAGTTTGAGGAGACTGGCTCTCCAATCATCACCGACGGCGAGCAGACTAAGTCCTCGTTCCTGCACTATGTTTTTGAAGGCGCAGAGAACATCGGACCAGGCTCAATTGCGGTTGGGTTCACCGATGGTCATAAGCGCGACATCCCGCAACTGCTTGCTGGGCCGTTCCGTTATGGAACCTACGCCGACAAGTATGTGCGCGAGGCCAAGGCGCTGACCGAGCGACCAGTCAAGGTTGCGGTCATGTCGGTGCACGCGCTCTCGCTGATCTATCCAGCGGACGGCATCGATGGATACTCCAAGGAGCAGTTTCTGGACGATTTGGTGGCCGAGGCCGCCAAGGAGATCGTGCTTTGCTTTGAGGCTGGCGCTGATTCAGTTCAGATTGACTGGACCGAGGGACGCCTCTCGCTGAAGTTGGACCATAGCGGGGCCTTCCTAGACGAAGGCATCAGGCTCAACAACGCGGTCATTGCTGCGGTGCCTGCCGAGTATCACGACCGCATCGGGCTGCATGTCTGCCCAGGAGGCGACCGAGATTCAACCCATAGCGCAGATGTTCCATACGAAGCGCTGCTCTCACGAATGTTTGAGATCAACGCCACGCGGTTCTACCTGCAAATGATCACGGAGCCAGACTACGAAGCAGCGCTCAAGATCGTAGGCGAGTATCTCCGCAAGGGTCAGATCGCGTATGTCGGCGTCACCAACCACTTGGTCGAGGAGGTAGAAAGCGCAGAGACTGTCCGCGATAGGATTCTCTTGGCCGCCAAATACATCCCGATTGAGCAACTTGGCACGACCGATGATTGCGGCTTCTCGCCGTTTACGGACGACCTCTCAACCAGCCGAGAGACCGCCTTTGCCAAGATCAAGGCGCGCATCGATGGCAACGCGCTCGCCAGCGCCGCGCTCCTCGGATAGTGGTCCACGCGGTCGAGTCCTTTGGATTTGATCACCGCACCCTCACGGCTCCGTTTGTCCGCCTCGCGGGCAGCGGGCTGGGAGGGTGCAACATCTCCAAGTACGACTTGCGATTTATCACACCGAATCAGGGCGTTATGGATACCGACGGACTGCACTCGCTAGAGCACATGCTGGCTGTAGCGATCCGCGACCACCGCACGAATGTCGTTGACATCTCACCGATGGGATGCCGCACTGGCTTCTATCTAAGTGAGGTCGGAGAGCCAGATACGATGGGCGTGCTAAACGCGCTTCGTAAGGCGCTCACCGACATCCTTGATGCGGCTACCGTTCCTGCGGCGAACGAGGAGCAGTGCGGCAACTGGAAAGACCACAACATCGTCAAGGCAAAGGACTATGCGCGGCTGTTCCTTGCAGCAGCGAGGTAGCCGATGGGCACTAGGGGGCCAGCGCCAAAGCCGACCAGGCTAAAGATTCTAGGCGGGGAGACCCGACCAAGCGTCATCAATTACGCCGAGCCGATCCCAGCGGGCGGCGCGCTGACGCCGCCTCCAGACATGCGCCAGGAGGCGCGGGTTATCTGGGAGCGGGTCGTAAATGCGCTGGGCTCAACAGGCGTCCTTACCTCGGCAGATCGGGATGTTCTACGCCTCTATGCGGAGGCGTTTGCCAGGTATCTCCAGGCAGAGGAGATGCTCAATAAGACAGGCCCGCTGCTCAAGGGTAGAGACGGCGCGTATGTTAAGAACCCGCTGCACCAGGTCGTGCGCGATAACGCCGACGCCGTCAAGAAGTATGCGCGAGAACTCGGACTCACTCCAGCGGCTAGAGTAGGACTGAAGGGGGACATCGATGGCCAAGCCAACTCGGCAACGGCGAAACTCGACGCGATCATCCGAGCCGCCCGCCGCGCCTGAGGGCGAGGTTGTTGCGACCTTCATCGAGTCGTTTTGCAGGCTATCCAAGGGGGATGAGGCTGGGCAACTGATCAAATTGCGGCCCTGGCAGCGCCAGATTCTGCACGATCTGTTTTCGCACCGAGAGGATGGAAGGCGCCGTTACCGACGCGGCCTACTCCTTATGCCTAGAAAGAACGGCAAGTCGCTCCTGGCTGCTGGCATCGCGCTCTATTCGCTGTTCAACGAGATAGGAGCCGAGGTCGCTATCGTCGCTGGCGACCGCGCCCAGGCCCGCATCATCTTTCGTGAGTGCGCCAGGATGGTTGAGTTAGACCCAGTGCTCTCGCGCAAACTTCATGTGCTGAGGGATGTAATTGAGTATTCCGAGACAGGCTCGGTGCTCCGCGTTCTATCCTCGGAAGCCTCGCGGGCAGAGGGGTACAACTTCAGCACCGTTCTCTTTGACGAGATCCATGTGCAGCCAGACGACAGGCTCTGGGCTACGGTCAACCTAGGAAGCGGTGCTCGCAAGAACCCGCTCGTCCTCGGCATCTCGACCGCAGGTACCAAGACAGACAATCGCGGCCAGGACTCGCTCTGCTACAAACTCTGGCAGTACGGTAGGCGTTTAGACAGCGGCGAGATAGAGGACGATGCGTTTTACTTCAGGTGCTTCACAGCACCAGACGACCTCGCCTGGGATTCACCAGAAGCCGCGAGGGCGGCCAACCCAGCCTACGGCGACTTCCTGGACCCTGAGGACTTCGCCGCCGCCGCTCGATCCATCCCGCGCCACGAGTACGAGACCAAGCGCCTGTGCCGCTGGGTCTATTCGTCGGACCCTTATCTCCCAGGCGGGACCTGGGACGCCTGCGCCGACAAGCAGATCGTGCTTAACGACGAGGACGAAATCGTCATGGGCTTTGACGGCTCTTTCTCTAACGACTCAACAGCCATCGTCGCCTGCCGCGTGGCCGACAAGGCGCTCTTTGTGCTTGGCCACTGGGAGCGTCCGATTGACGGCGACCTTGCCTGGCGCGTACCCATTGAAGAGGTAGAGGCAAAGATGCTCGCCCTCTATGGCAAGCACAAGGTTGTGGAGATCGTCTGCGACCCTTTTCGCTGGCAGCGCTCGATGGAGGCCTGGGCGCAGGTCGGTCTGCCGATTGTGGAATTTCCCCAGACACCGAGCCGTATGGTGCCAGCCACCGCTTCGTTCTATGATGCGGTTGTTAATATGCAACTGAAGCACGACGGTGATCCTCGCCTAGCAAGGCACGCTGCTAACGCGACGCCTTACTACAGCAGGAACGGACTTATGGTCAAGAAGGAAAGCAAGAATTCACTCAAGCGCATCGACTTGTTGGTCGCTGCCATCATGGCGCACAGCCGAGCAGGTACACTGGGCAGCGCACCTGCGCCAGCGGCGAAGCCAGCGGTTCAGTGGATTGAGTTGTAGGGAGACAGATGGGCATCCTTGATCGCGTCCTCGGACGCCAGCAGCCACAAGAGCAACGGTTCATCGGCGGCCAGTGGGTAGCCCAGGAGGCGTCGAGTGCCTCCGCTGGAGTCCTCGTGACTCAGGAAAACGCAACGAGCATTGGCGCGCTATACGCAGCCGTCTCGCTCTATGCAAACACAGTCGCGGGTATGCCCTGGGACACTTACATTCGCATTGATGGAACGCGCCGACCATACCGCCCGCGCCCGCGCTGGATGGATGTGCCGATTCCGAATAACCCGAACTTCACCTCTTTTGAATTTAAGCATCGCGTGGTCAGCAGCCTGCTGCTTGATGGCAACGCGTTTGTGCTTTGCCTCAGAGACTCGTCGGACGATGTTGTTGAGACTCGCGTCCTTGATCCGCAGAAGGTAGAGATTCGCTCTGGGGAAAACGGCGAGCCGATCTACCACATTGAAACCGTTGAGGGCGTGGCGATTCTTACGACGAAGGACATCATCCACATCCCGCTATTCGCAACAGCCGAGAACCATCGCGGCCTCTCGCCAGTCGAGCACCATAAGGTGACGCTTGGCCTCGCCAGCGCGACGCAGATTTTCAGCGCCAAGTTCTACGAGAACAACGCGAGCGTCGGTGGGCTGATTAAGGTTCCTGGGGAACTTACGCAGGATCAGGCAGAGGCACTGCGCACTGGCTTCGGGCGCCGACACGGTGGCGTTGATAAGGCGTGGCGCGTAGCCGTTCTGACTGGCGGTGCCGACTACACGCAACTCGGCGCCAAGATCAGCGACCTCCAACTCGTGGAGACGATGCACTACGGCGTAGAGGCTATCGCCAGAATCTACGGCGTGCCTCTGCACATGCTTCAGTACCCAGGCGGCAACACTTCTTATGCCTCGGTCGAGTTGATTGGCATCGAGTGGCTGCGCCTTGGCCTCGGCTCAATGATCGCTCGCCTTGAGGCGTCGTTCCAGCGGATCGTTCCAGGAAGCCAGCAGACCTTCCTGAAGTTCACGCTTGACGGATTACTGCGTGCAACCACCCAGGAACGCTATAACGCATATGCCACAGGTCTGAATAACGGCTTCCTCAGCATCAACGAGGTGAGGGCGCTGGAGGACCGAGCGCCAATTGATGGTGGCGACGAATATTGGAAGCCACTCAACATCGGTGTGGTTGGTACGGAGCCGACCGAGTAATGCCTTACTTCATCACCGACTCCGCAGAGGGATGCAGCGGCTGGGCTACCGTGAAAGAGGACGGCGAGGTTATCGGTTGCCACACCACAAAAGATGCCGCCGTTGAGCAGATGGTTGCCGTATCACTGGCCGAAGGAATTGAGCCTGGTGGCGAGCGCGCCCTCCCAGAGAATTACCGTCCTGCGCTGGCCGAGGATGTGCCGCAAGGCCGCGCCTGTGGAAATTGCGCGTTCTACAACGAGGACAACATTCAAGAGTCCGCAGATGGCGTCAAAGCCTACTGCGAGCGATGGGACGATTATGTTCGTGGCGATCACTACTGCAATGCCTGGCAACCGCACGATGAGGACGAGGGCGAGGATGATGTGGAGGACGAGGCTCGCATCCTCATCGATGTTCCCGAATACATCCAGGTTGCTGCCGAGAAGGGATTGACCTACCAGCGCAACGGATACGCTGGAGAAGGATTGACAGATCAAACGATTGAGGAGGCTCGACAGTTGCGCGCTGGCCAAGTTCAAGACAACAAGGTCACGCGGATGCGCGCCTGGATTCTGCGCCACCGACAAGACTGGGAAAGCGTGCCGCGCAACAACAACGCCGACGATCCAGACTTCCCAGGGCCAGGAGCCGTTGCCGCATACCTTTGGGGCGTGGACCCGACCGCAGAGAATGGAACAGAACGAGTGTTAGAGTGGGCAGACGGTGTGCTCGCGCCGCTCGCAACAGATGAAGAGAGGTTTGATGTGAAAGAATTGGAAACTCGTGCGTTGCCAATGGGGGAGTTCACGGTAGCGGATACCGAGGACGGTCAAAAGACATTCACAGGCTACGCCGCGCTCTTTGGCGCACCATCGGCTGGACTTCCGTTCACCGAGGTGATCGCTCCAGGCGCATTCCGTCGCACCCTAAGTCGAGCGGCTGAGGGCAAGAAAATCATTTCATTCCTCTTTGGGCACGACGAAACTCGCGCCCTGGCGACTACGGCAAGCGGGCGCCTCGCCTTGAGCGAGGACGAGCGCGGCCTGAAGGTTGAGGCTCGCCTTGACCCAGCCGATCCAGACGCCGCTGGCGTGATCAGCAAGTTGACGCACGAGGCTGCCGCGATGGGCATGTCCTTCGGCTTTACGATTCCTAAGAACGGCGACGAGTGGGACGAGGATGTTCGCACCCTTCGGGAGGTCAATCTCTTTGAGGTGAGCGTGCTCTCCGCTGGCCAGACGCCAGCCTATCCCGCGACGCTCGGCCTTACAGCGGTCCGCAAGGTCGCGCCCAGGATGGGCGTTGACGCCGACCGCCTTATTTCTGCCCTTGAGTCCATCAAGACAGCGCAACCGCTGTCCGCAGATGAGGCCGAGGTTATTGATACCGTCCGCGAGAAACTTGGGCCAAAGCGAGTGGCAACCGATCCTTCGGTGGCACGCGCCAGGCTCCTGCTTTCGCAGATGGAATCGGAGTCGCTCTAACAGCCACGAGACCCCGCCCCGCCGCGCTTTGTACGCGAGCCCGCGATCAGGTCATCCCGCTAGGCGAGCAGTAAACCTAAAGAGATAGAAAGGAGTCCGCCAAATGGCTGACATCAAGAAACTGCACGAGAAGCGTGCAAACCTGCTCACGCAGGCCACCAGCATTGTTGCTGAGGCTGCCGAGGCAGGAGCCGCCCTAGAGGGCGACAAGCAGGCGCAGTTTGAGGCCCTTACGGCTGAGGCTGCGACCATTGCCCAGGCGATCCGAAGCGAGAAGGAAGCATCAGAGGCTCGTTCAGCCGCCGATGTTGCCCGCGCTGAATTCGCTCAGGTGATTGCTCCTAAGGTCGAGAAGTCCGAAGGCAGCAACGATGAACTCCGCGCACTCGCTCGCTTGGGCGGTTCGCAGGTGTTTGAGTACCGCGATGTCTCACGAAGCACTGGCCTGGGCAACCCAGTCACCATTGCTGACCGAGTCAATGTTGTGGCCGCTCAGTTCAACCCGTTTATCGATCCAGCAATCGTCACGGTCGTTCGTACCAGCACTGGCAACAACATCCAGTTCCCTCGCGTCACGGCGCTAGGCACAGCGGGATCAGTTGCCGAAGCAGGCACGATTGGTGAGTCGGACGGAACGCTCAGCGCGCTTTCCCTCACGCCAGTCAAGTACGCGACCATTATTCAGGTGACAGAGGAGTTGGCCGAAGATGCCGCCTTTGACCTGAGCGCAATGATCGCTGAGAAGTGTGGGGCCGAAGTGGCCGTTGCTCACGGCGCGTTTGCTGGTACCGCGATTGCGGCTGCCTCAACGCTCGGACGCACAGGCTCAGGCACCACGATCAACCCGAATTACACCGACCTCGCGGTGCTCAAGGCGTCTGTGAACCAGGCTTACCGACGAGCACCAAAGGCTGGTTGGTTGATGAACGACACGACGCTCGGCGTTGTGACTGGTCTTGTCGATACGACTGGCCAGCCAATCTTCCGCGCAGGTGATGCGAACACTCCAGATCGACTCCTCGGAGCACCGATCTACAGTGCCGCACTCGTTGATCTTGCCGACGATACGGCAGGATCGATTCTGTTTGGAGATCTCGGTCAGATTTACACTGCCCTCGTCGGAGGTGTGCGTGTGGAAGTAAGCCGAGAGTTTGCCTGGAATTTGGGCCTCATCTCGTACAAGGTTGAGGTTCGCGGTGCGACAGGCTTGGCGCAGACGACTGCGGTCAAGCACTTCAAGTCCGCAAATGTCGCCTAACGCCTGAGGCGTTAGTGCAGGGAGTGGGGGGCTGGGCATAGCCCAGTCCCCCACAACCATTTTGGAGGCACATGAACTTGATCAAACGACTTAAGGCTCTGGCTGCCAAGGAGGCCGCTGCCAGAATCGACGCAGAGGGGTCTAGGAAGCCCCTAGAGCGCGCCGTAGCCGAAGGGCGCTATCGCAGGGCTACCTTGGACAGAACGCCTCTCCTGGGGCGGGAGAAAGGGCAAAAACAGTGAGCCTTAGCGTTGTGCGGTCAGCGCAGATTGCCGTAGGCACTGCAACGCCAGCCTTAGTCGCTGTTGGAAATAGTGGCGGCAGCATTGTTGGCCTGCACCAAGACGGCAACAGCAGCCACGCCATCTACCTCGGTGGAACTGCTGTCACGACATCAAACGGATACCTGATGCATAAGGGTGAGCATGTTGAGGTGATGTTGCCCGAAGGTGTCGCGCTGTATGCTGTTGCTGATACCAACGAGATTCTATTTGTCTTGCAGACTGGAGGTCGCTAATGTCATACGCATCCCTCGCAGAGTTTAAGAGCGCCATCGGAATCGGCACAGCCGACACGACCGATGACGGCGCGCTCCAGTCTGTCCTTGATGCAACGGACGCGCTGATCGACCTCTACACCGACCGCAAGCAGGGCTTTGGCACCGCGACCGAGACGCGCTACTACACAGCAGAGGACTACCGCTATGTCCTGGTCGATGATCTGGTGAGCGTTTCCTCGCTTACTACAGACGACGACGGCAACGGCACTTATGAAACAACCTGGGTGGCGAACACCGATTACAACCTCGCGCCAGGCAACGCCGCGCTAGACGGCTGGCCCTACAACGAGATTGATGTGTCGGTGAACTGGCCGCGCAACTTCCCACGCGATGTCTATCGCGGCGTGCGCGTGACTGGCGTGTTCGGTTGGCCTAGTGTGCCAAGCGCCGTCAAGCAAGCGGCAATCATCCAGGCAGGCGCTGTGTGGTCAAGTCGGACAAGTCCATTCGGGGTTATCGGTGGTCAGGACCTGGGCGGTATCTTGCGGCAGACCAGGGCGCTACACCCAGAGGCTCAAGTGCTTCTAGAGGCGTATCGCAAGCGCGAGGGACTGGCTCGGTGAGTTTCAACGACGCGACGATCATTGGTGGTCTTGCCGCGCACCTATCTGCCAGAACTCCACCGACAGGCTACGCGCTGCGCAATGTCTATTCGTACCCGCCAGACAACCTAGCCGTCGTTCCTGCCATCGTGATCATCCCAGGCGAGGACAGCATCTCTTACGGCGCCGCTAACCGCCAGGTTGTTCTTACCCTGAACGCTGTGATGTATCTCCAGCCGCAGGCCGATCTTGGTCGCAAGTATGCTGACCTGATGGTCTGGCGCACCTGGTTGCGGGATGCGCTCATCGATGGCGTTACGCTTAACGGAACCGACGCCGTTGCGCAGGCGAGTGTCACGAGCACTACAATGGGAACCGACACCTGGGCGGATCAGGAATATTTGACCATCAGTGCGAGCATTGAGGTCACAGGAGTGGAGGCTATAAATGCCAGCGCCTAAACGAATCATCAGCCACATCGAGGTGCGATACATCCAGGGCTCGCTCGCAGAGGGTGAGTTTGTGGGTGGGCTCCCACTCGATGGGTCTACAATCAACGCACCTGCGGTCCTCGCGGAAGCCTGGATTGCATCAGGAATCGCTCAACGAGTAAGTGCCGCACCAGCGGTTGAAGACGACAAGGAGACCGAATAATGCCAGCCGCCTCCGCAGGAAATGTCCTGTTCAGCAAGTTGGTCGCCTTCAAAGAGGCGACCCCTGGAACGATCCCGACGCTTACCTCTGGTGGCCGCAAACTGCTGGTCTCACCAACTGGCGTCCTGACAGAAGGGACAACCATAGAACTTGGAGCCGAGCGCTCGGTTGCTCTCCGCAATCCACTTATTAGCACGACTGGCACCATCGTCTCCGTTGAGCCAACACTCAGCGCGACCGTCCCTGCCATTAGCGTTGGTGAACTTCCAATCTGGTTGTCGATGCTTGGCACCGCCACACCGACTGGTACCGCTACGCCGTACATCTACGACTACGACTGGAGCATGACGGCCAGCAACAACCCGACCTCTTACTCCCTGGTCGCTACCGATGGACAGCAGCAGTATGTCGCCAATTACTGCCTCGCGGAGTCCATCACGATTGCGGCTGATCGCAGTGGGCTTACAAATCTAAGCGCAAACCTCTTCGCGCAGCAGATTGCCAAGAACAGCGCGACGCTTGCCGAAGGCACGCCGACCTCGCCGTTCCTTGCTGGCCGCCTTTGGAATGCCTACCAGAGCGGGACAGTATTCCCAGGCACCGCTTCAGGAACCGCCTACAACTATCTCTTGGATTACAGCCTTGAGTTCAACGCGGGCCTGCTCCGTCAGGCGTACCTGGCGGGCACGACGGTCTTTAGCACGCATGCAGAGAGCGGGCCGTTCACTGGCACGCTTACGATGACGGTGAGCAGCACCGCATCGGCGGTGAGCGTGTGGTATGACGCCTACAAGGCGGCAACGCCTGTCGGCGTCCGACTTGCCTGGACCGACGGCACACGCTCCGCAAACATCATGTGCATGGTTGTACCGACCGAGGTCCAGCAGATGGCTGGCGCCGAGGATGGCCTCACGACTATGGCGGTGACTGGCACCCTGGTCTACGACCCGACCAGCGCCAAGAGCCTGCGAATTATTGTAGGGAGCGACCTTAGCGCGCTGCCATAAGTTTAATTGAGGAGGCTAGATGAGCCAGAGCAAGCCACAGTTCCGCACCGTTGAGATCACCCTGTCCGCGCCGTTTGACGGTTGGACAGCCACAATGAAGGCAGAGGGCGTCCCTGCTCGCGTCTTCATTGAGTTGCAGAGCGGAAGCGCAGAGCGGGCACTCAATGCGCTCAAGAACCTCGTGGTGAAACACAACTTCCTCACGGACGAGGGCGCGCCAGCGGCAGAGGTGCTTGACGCACCGATGGACGCACTGAGCGACGCGATCACGAAGTGGAGCGACGCGGTAGCAGCACTCCCCCCTCGATAAGGCTCGACGCCCAGCGGCTGGCGGCGGGTCGTTCACTCACGCCGCACCCGCTGATCGCAGCGCATCTTATCGGGGAGAAGTTCCACATCCCACCGCATGAGGTGCTGGAGTGGGAAGCAGGAGACTTCACTCGTACACTGTCTCTGATGTCTGACCTACAACCTAAGGAGCACCGTGGCCGCTAACGACTCGCTTGTTCTACAAATTAAGACCGACAAAGCCTACGATGACCTGCGCATCGGCTTCCTCCAGGCAGATAACCCAGGTGCGTTTAGGCGTCTCAATTCCATTGCCACGCTTAACGCGGCCCGCAAGATACTCCCACCGATCAAGCAGGCAGCGCCTACAGGTCGGACAACGGAGGCGCCAGGGCGGCTCAAGAAAAATGTGAAGGCTCGCGGCGTTCGGTTTAACAAGCCAGGGGCGGTTGTTGGAATCAAGCGCGGAAAGAACGACGCCTGGTATGCCTGGTTCGTAACCGCTGGTCGCAGCGGGCGTAGAAGGACTAAGAGCGGCATTGTTGGTGTTCGTGCAGTATCCCCACGACCATTCGTGTCCGATACGATCAAGCGGGGCGGTATCATTCAGTCTGCGATGGAGGCGTACTCCTCCACCGTTGAGAAGTTTCTAAACGACAAACCTTTTAGGCAGACAATTTTGCGTTTTAAGAGAGGGAGATAATGGTCGGATCAGATCGCTCCGCTAACTTCGTCATCAAGGCTAAGGACGCCGCGACTGGGCCGCTTGGCAAAGTCGGCGGCGCGATGGGCAAACTCAAGAGCGTGGCTGGCACGGCGTTCAAGGCAATCGGCGCAGCGGCTATTGCCGCAGGTGCAGCACTCGTAGCCTTCGCAGCCAGCGCAGTCAAGGCTGCGGCAGACGATGAAAAGCAGACGATCAGGCTCAACGCGGCACTTCAAGCGCGTGGCTACCAGATGGATCAACTCTCGCCAAAGATCGAGGAGCAGATCAAGGCGATGGCTCGCCTCGGCTTCACGGACGACCAGGTGCGAGATGGGCTAGAGATCGGGAGTCGCTTTTTTAAGAATCAGGAGAACCTGCTCAGGGCGAACGCCGTCGCTGCAAATATCGCAGCAGCAACTGGCAAGGACCTCAGCACCGTGATGCTCGCCATCGGAAGAGGCGCATTGGGCAGCACGCGTGGCTTGGTGCAACTTGGCATTCAGGTTGAGAAGGGCGCCAAACTCAAGGACATCCTGCGAGCCGCTGACGAAAAGTATCTCGGCGTGGCTGAGGAAGTCGCCAACAGCACGAGCGGCAAGTTCGCCGCAGCGCAGATCCGCTTCAACGAGGCGATTGAGAACTTCGGCTACAAGTTGCTGCCAGTGGTCAATGAGGCCCTTGCCTTCCTGACCGAGACGGCTTTGCCTGCCTTTGAGCGACTAATGGAGGACCTGGGACCTATCTTCACCGACATCTTGGACAATTATGTCCGACCACTCTTTGATTCGTTCAGCGAACTGTTTGCCATCTTTGACACTGGGGACGATTCAATCAGCCTCCTGACCATCGCACTTGCGCCGCTGAAGTTGGCGCTTGAAGCCATCAAGATCGTCATTGACGCCATCGTTGCTGGACTAAAGTTCATCGGAATCGGCAAAGGCTCAAGCGCAGCGACCAATCTATCCAACGCTGCTGCAAACGCAGGCTACGGCGGATCATCGTTCGTGAACCCGATGAACGCAGGTGTCAGGGCGCCAAATACTCCAACAACCTCAGGCTACGCGACAGGCTACGGAGTCGCGCCAGTCAGCCTCACCATCGGCACGCAGGCGCAGACCACGCTCGCCTACAAGTACGGCCAGGGCGTGACAGCATCAACAGGAACTCGCACTGGAGGACGCT
>Ga0315909_10005398_pt1 | contig 14701 bp, 15 predicted proteins | sample LakEriMetagenome_11_FD_203527 | JGI IMG/M metagenome (GOLD analysis project Ga0315909, IMG submission 203527) | Freshwater fungal communities from buoy surface, Lake Erie, Ohio, United States - Buoy 2 MA125 | ecosystem: Environmental > Aquatic > Freshwater > Lake | place: USA: Lake Erie, Ohio...
ATCTGGTGAACTGTATGTACCCAAACTAGAAGCACCTCCTAATCCACCTTGTATATAGGATTGTCCCGTATACATTCTATCTCCCATATCATTTTCATTTATAGTTTTTGACATAACTATAAATATTGAATTAATTTAATATAATTTTAAAATCTTTAATTTAAACTTGTTTTTATCGTTTATATCATTGTATTCCGATTATGACATATAAGTCATATACAATTAAAATTTTCATTTATAAAGAGCGAATTTACTATTTTTGGATCATAAAATTTATAAGGATTGGCTTGAAATAAAATTTTGTTTGGATATCGATAATTATCATAATGATCAACTAACATTTCTATTTCATTATTGAATTGACAATAACATCCATGATTTATTAATTTTGTTTTAAAGTTTCTTCTAACAGATGACATGTGATGCATAATCAATTCATTTCTTTCAAACTTTTTGAAATTATTTGAATGATAAATTCTAGTAATATCAGCTCCAACCGGAAATTGAATACTATTACCGAATAAAAAATTTTTATTTATTTTATATATGAATGGACAATGGAAATCTTCATGTGGATCTAATACTAAATTTAAGTATTTATAATATGTTAACATTTCACACGCTGATGATTCGTAACCGTCATTTATAATTTTATTTTTTGCATTTTTAAATTGATGTTCTTCATAATATTCATCACCATCCATAGATATAAAAAATTCAAATTGATTATTTATAGCATCATTTAATCCAAGATTTCTATTTTTTATTTCGTTTTCTTTAGGGGATAAATTTAAATCACAATCATTGTATATAATATTATCAATTAATCTACGATTTAATAAATTTTTTAATAAATCAAAATTTGAATCTCTACCTTTATTTCCATAATAAGATATATGTTGATATACGATTGATATATAATCAACATTATTACGAATAGTACCAATCGATGATTCCAGATGTTCAATAACATCATCAAAAATAATGTAACTTGCGGCTAATTTTTGATTCATTTTAATATTTGTATACATTTATTAATAAATTCTTCGTGATAAGTATCAAGTCTAATTTCAAATTGATGGTATATTAAATTTTCATAAATAGTTCCATTTCCAAATTTCATATTATGTGATAATATATCCCACTTATTATTGCCGCCGTCGGTAACATTCCAATATATAACGTTTTTGTTTAAATTTAAACAAACATCTGTAAACCTCTGCATGTTATCACATCCTAATAACGGTGTTCTATCAGTGTTAAATGACGGTTCGCCACAATCCAAATACAATTGTCTAGAAAACCCACAAAATGCAGGAGAGATGTATGATTTATTTATATTGATGTGACTCGCACATTGTATTCCACCGGCTAATGTTTTTTTATCTTCTATTTGTTTTAACAATTTAGGATAAAAATCATATGATAACGGAACACAATCAACATCAAAAAATATAATAAAATCGTCTGTAGAATTTTTTATTATATTTGTTAATGCAGTTGGATGATCTTCGTAATCAAAATCATGGTCAGATTTTTTAATTTTTGGACCTATTATTTGATGTATTTTCAATCCAAATTTAGAAAATACTAAACTTTGATATTTAGAAATTTCGGGATTTAAATCTTCATTACTATAACTATAAATTGATATTTTCATATTTATAAGATACAATTTTTTTGAATCCAATATTTTAATTTAAAATTTGAACTGTTATTTATTTCATCTACAGTTTGATTGTACAGTTTAATATATCTTTGAGTAATATCTTGTGATATACAAACATATCCACCTATTTTATTAGCAATATCATATGTTTCAGATCCGTTTATTGTTAATATAAGTTTTTTTGAAGATGTTTTGTCTATTTCATAGATGTTTTCATCTTGAGTAATTACAGGAGCAACGTTTATTACTCTGTCATCAACTTTAAAAGGTAAAGTTAAAGTAGCTACTGTCATTGAAAATTCTTCAATTGGACAATTAAACCATTCCCAATCAACAATTTTTTTATCCAATTGATACAAATATATTTTAATTGACTCTTCAAAAAATTTAATATTTTCCTCGGTCTTATTAAATAATACAAATTGTCCGTGTAATTGATATGCTATATATGATTCAAATTTAAAATGTAAATTTATTTTATTAGTATCGTGAAAACCATAAAGTAATGGTTTTTCTCTTATATCAATTACATCTCTGCATTGACCTACAAAATTAATATTATCTCTTATATAATTATCCACTAATTGAGAGAATTTAAATTTTGATACCCAAATGCTATCTACATCCATATAAACACTATATTCAAATGGGGTATATTTATATAAATAAAGTTTAAATAAATTTGGGTGCATCCTACCATTAATATATAAATCTTCTGATTTAATAAAAATTATATTATCAAAAATCTTTTTTTCTTCATCGTTTAATATATCAATACATGTACCGTAAGTAAACACTGCGATTTTTGCATCTTCATCTGTATATTTAATTGACGCTGCTAAATTGTAAGCATATTGTGCATAACAAGAATCTCCTACTGCAATCAAACATACTCCTGCTGTTTTTTCATTTCTATATCCTCTTATAGATTCCCAATCCTTTATCAAATGAATTATTTTTTTCTTAACAGGTAAATCACCCGCCCAAAAATCTGGATGAGAATATCCACAATCTAAAATTTTACATTTATTATCTATAACATATTTATTTAAGTATGATTCATCATACCACTTACCAATGATGTTACGTTTTAAATCAACATCTATTAGTTTTTTAATATCATCACACATTGATAAAAAATTGTCTTTGTGTCCACCAAAAAAAGAAGCATGTATATATTCATAATTTTTCCAATTTTCAACATACGATGTAGACTGTGTATTAGTTTCAAATGAATTATAATTTGGATCTAATAAATTATAAGGATGCGATACAACCGAAATTTTTTCATCTTTATTATGTAACACTTCATTTCCAATATAATCAACCAGATAAGTATCTACATCAAAATAATAAATTAAATCTATATTATCTGGTAACTTGGAATTGGAAAATAAATGAAACCTCAATAAAGACGGAAGAGGCCATGGTAATGGAAATATTTTATCATATATTACATCAACTTCATTTTCTAAATCGTGATTAGTAAAAACATAAAATACTTTTTTGTAGTCTGTTAAGAAGTATTGTTGTATTGTTTTTTTTAATTTTGGGAAAAATCTAATATACTTTTCTGTAGCAATAATAAAAATTAAAACAGTCATATATATTAAATACTTATAAATTATGGAAAAAATCGCTATATTAACCATTTCAACAGGAAAATATATTCAATTATTTGAAAATTTAAAAAAAACTATACTTATCAATTTTTTACCAAACTATGAAAAAACAATATTTCTTTTTACGGATAATGATTATGTTGAAACTAACAATATCAAAATAAAAAAAATTTTACATTTACCTTGGCCACTAAATACTCTTTTAAGATTTAATTATTTTAATACTATCATAGAAGAATTAAAAGAGTATGATTTAATTTATTATATAGATAGCGATGTGATTATACATAATATAATCAACGAAGAAATATTCCCCGACAATTCTAATGATATTGTATGTGTTGAACATTTTTGGGAATTTAAATGTTCATATCCATATGAAAATAATAAAAGTTCAACTGCTTATGTAGATGTAACTGATTTAAATTTTAATCCCGAATATTGTCAAGCATGTTTTTTTGGTGCATATAAAGATGTATTTTTTAAATTGTCAGATGATTTAAGAAATAACATTAATTTAGATTTAAAGAATAGTGTAATATCAAAATGGCATGATGAATCTCATTTTAACAAATATATTTTAAATAAATCTAAAAAAATATTAAATAGTTCATATAATCACCCAACATCAATACCATTAAATCAAAATCTAAACGGTATAAAAATGATTCATGGAAATGTTCACTGTTCTTTATAAAATTAATTTCTTTATAGGATGATAATAACCCGGTTTTAGATGATCAAATGAAATATATTCATCTTTACAATTAACATATTTACATGCATCAACAAAAGGCACTTTCAAAATAAATCCTGACTGTTGTAATAATGTTCCAATTCTTATTTCCGAAAACATATTATCATACTCTCTTGGATTTTTAGTCATTAATTTTACAATTGAAGATAATACCAAATTACTAAACAATAAACATGATGTAGGTCCAATCCCACCAAGATTTTTAAGATTCTTTTGACTTTCAAATAATTTTTTATACCAATACCAATTTTTCAATCCGTCAGATGTACAAATCTGATGACCAAAGTGATCAAAATTTAATGATTGTTGATAAAATTGTTCAATTGAACAATTACAATAAGTATCCCATTCAACCACAAAATATACAGGTAAATTTGGATAATTTAAATAAAAATCATATATTAATAAATCGGCTTCACTCCAATATTCTTTCGTAAAAGTTTTATTTAAAAGATTATTTTTTGGATATGATTCTTTTCTAGAAACAACATGAGAACCATCAATTAAATTATGATTTTCAAATCCTATTGGATAAATATTTTTTGTCGGATTATATTTTTTTAATAGTTTATAATTTTGCATTGTTACATCATCATTTGAATAATGTAAAAACAATATACAAATACGATTTTTTAATAACATATCATTTTACAGGATGATAAAAATGCGGTATTTTTGAATTGACTTTAATATCATTATGAGTCCAACTAATATATTTTTCAATATCATGTCTTCCTTTTTTAAGAGTAGTAAATTGACTTACTAATGTACCACCTCTAACTTCGGATAACATTCCATCATATAAATGTTTATTAGTAATGACTTCACTTACACATTGTTTTAATATATGATTTTTAAAATATATACATGTAGATTGTCCATATGCATATAATATAGGAAATTTAGTATTATATGGATTATGTTTTCTATATAATTTTACCCAATCCCAATCTTCTCTTGCTGGATTACAAATACCATTTCCAAAAAAATCAACATTTGTATCAAAAAATGTTTCAATTGAAACATTACTAACAGTATCATATTCATAAAGAAAATATTCATCATAATTTGGTTTTTGAATATATCCTTCATATAAAAATAAATCGGGGTCAAACCAATCTACATGATTATATGATGCAAAATATTGTATATCTATATTTGATGGATATTTTTCTTTATTTGTTATAATAGAACTTTCTAATAATTCATATCCTTCAAATCCAATAGGGATTACATCCCAACTAGGATTTAATTTTTTTACAGTATTAAATCTATCTATTGTTAATTCATCTACTTTATGATGACTAAATAATATTAATTTCACATTTAAAAACAAAGAGGAAGTATAGGTGTTAACATTTTTAATTTGTGTTCTGGACTATATCCGCCAGCACAATGATATATATAAGTGTCTTCTGGATTTGTAAAATATTTACCGATAGTATTAATTAATTTAGCATCTATTTTTTTAACGGATGCATCCCAGACTTCATTGTTCCATAGTGATTTCATGAATTGAAATTGTTCAATCCACGGATGACTCAAATCATACGGTGGTGTAGTCATATTCTTTAAAATTTCAAACGTTATCGGAGTATTTTTAAATAATATTGTTCCAGTTTCAAGATTTGTTTTTGAATCTTTATACCAATCATCCGGTGCATAATTTTCCCCAATTATAATTGAATATTCATCATCAATAAAATCTTCTACTTTTTTATTGCTGTTTACGATTAAACAATCAGTATCTATATAAAATACCCAATCATATAATGGTAAAAGATTCTGGATAATTATAAATTTATTCCATGCTATACAGTTATCATCAACCAACTGTTGTTCAGATCTATAAAAATCTATGGCATGTTTTTGAGTATATTTTAATAGATTTGGCATGGTGAGTTCTGCAACTTCTCTATATTTTCTATTATAATTTGTTAGTATGCAAATTTTACGTTTCATATAAATTCAATTGTTTTTAAAAATTTTTGTTTATTTTTTTCATTAATATATAGAAAATATTCTCGTATTAATTCTTTGTTTTTCTTTTGAAATTCTAACAATCCCTCTTTGTTATTTAGTAACTCTTTAACTTTAATGTCATCAACTATATATCCATTTCTCAATTTATAATCATTTGTATTTAAAAATTCGTAATTAATGTTATGATTACATACATTTTTAATTGGAATAAATTTTACTAAATTAGGATCTAAATATTCTTTAAATACAGGTATTTCACTGCAAATTACTAATTTACCACAACTCATTGCTTCCCATAAATAATGTCCCCAAGCTTCATATAAACTACAACATATATGAATATCATGTTTATTTAAATTATATGTTATATCATTATCAGATAAATAGTTGATACTTGAATCTAATATATTTACACAATTTAAATCTTTAACTAATTCTGTATTTTTTTGTATAGATTTGCCTTTAAAATGTAATATTTCATTCGTATTCTTTGGGAAAAAATATCTGTCTAAACTAAAAAAACCAGTGTTAATTACATTTTTATGATATGGATCTAATAATGATTTTGCATAAGATGATTTTACAAATATATAATTGAATCTATTTAAACACGATTTTTCTCCATCATTCAACCATTCTTCATTAACTATATAAACATTTTTTTTATTTTTGTCTATCTGTTCGGTCCAAATATTCTGAATAAATATTCCCAAATCACTTGGTCTACATATAGCGTTAATAGACATATCATATAATTTTATGTCATAATTTTTTAATACAGTTTTTAATAAAATTGCATCATTAACAATTCCTACACCATTGTTCCAATAATAAACATTAATTTTTAACATTATATAGTTAATATTGCCGTTTTTTCATCATTTACACCTAAACTTATTAAACATTTATCATCATCCAATATAGCCCCACAAGGAAATACAACCAGTGGATTTTCCTCTGGATACATTCTTTCATCTTTTTCATTTCCCTGCAGTATAGGTTTATTTGATGTTTCTATAATATTAAATGGTGGAATAGGATTAAATTTATAATATCCCATAAAATAACGTCTTTTACCCTTACCCCAATAAATATGACTATGAAAAAATGAAATATAATATCCATCTTTATAAATTGGATTTGTTCCTCCTCTAGGTATTCCATATTTCCAATTGGATTGAAATGAATTGTGTGTGATATATTCGGTTAATAAATTACCATTCCAATCAAATTCTAAAACCGTATGTGGAGACAATTTATATATGCACATCAATTTATCGTTATAAACAAAGAATGTCCAATTTTTTTCAATTCCAGTATTTTCTTTTAAATTAATGCCATTAAAACCATATTTAAAATGTATATTATCAATATGATTAAAATCTTTGTCAAATACTAACATTTTCTGATTAACCAAATGAAACGCATCATGTACATAAGTTGCACAACTAACATATATTTTATCATCGTGAACCAGTACTCTGGGATCTTCAAATTGTTCAAAGTCAACTTCTTCTTTTAAATTCAAATTTATTTGTTTCAATGTATCATATTCATACAATTTCAAAGAATTTAATGTCATTTTTTGAGACACAAATTGGGAATTACGAGTCATTAAATACTTTTTATCATTTACTTTAAATATTGACGAATTAAATTCAAAATTACGACGGGTATAATTTAAATCTAAAAATTTTATACTGTTATTTTGTTCGTATAACGATGATTCTATAAATTTCTTTGTTTCTATATTATATTTATCAATCAAATAGGGTGTATAATTTGCATTATTTGAATTTAAAAGTTCAATGCTATTAACATCAATATCATTTGTATATATTTTTTTAACATAAAGTCCAAGAGTTCTTATTTCTTTTTCATTATTTATTTTCATATTGGGTGAAATATGAAATGAAATACAATCAACATCTTGGATTGTTAATATGATAATATATTCATTATCTTTTTCTAAAATTAATTCGTGTTTTATATTTTTGATTTTATTTTCTAAAAATATAATGATTTTACGTTCTTTATTTAGAGATCTAAAATTTAAACATAAATTTTTTATTTTTTGTTTTGGTACTATTTTAAATATACCGTCTGACCATCTAAATGGAATCTGATTTTCAAATTCCAACATGTGAAATCCTTCTAAATCAAACAAATTTGAATCGTATATATCAGATTTTTTAATATGATCCATAATAGTATTTTAATAATCTAAATTTAAATTTCCGGATGGATTTTTTTCATGAGGTAAAGAATTTCCTGGAGATGACATTGAATGTGGTTTTGTTTTTTTAAATTTTTTATCAAATACAACTACGCTGTCATATACATTAATACTATGAATATATTTTGTCATATAATTATAATGTGCATTGTGATAATCTGTATAAAACATATTAATTTCATCAAACTTATCTTTAACAAATTCTACAAAAGAACCATTTTTTCTTAATCCTCCGCCAAAACTTTCAACATATGAAGTATGAACATCTTCAACCAAATAAATACCATCTTCATTTAAATGTTTAAATAAATGATTAAAAGAAAAAATAACGTGTTCACTTATATGGCTGCCATCATCAATGATGATATCAAAATTTTTATATTTAGAAATTAAACTATCCAATACAACACTATCATATTGACTTCCAATTTCAACTTTAATTTGAGATTCTTCATAGTTTTTACAGTCAGGACAGATATCAAGTCCAACAATAGATATATTTTCACCAAAATATTCTTTCCACATTTGCAGTGAACCACCATGACCAACTCCAATTTCTAATAAAGAAATCTTTTTATCTTTAAATTTATTAAAATGTTTATCATAAATTTCAAAATAATGACCCCATTTATTCATAGGACGTTTTTTATTATTACAAAAATAATTTTCAAAAAAATTCATAGGTTTATAAAAAATTTGCTTCTTTTATCTTCTGATATTATATCCACACGTGTTTTATTATGATCATTTATATCCCGATTCCAACAACAATTTGTGTAGTGTACAATTAAATCTTTTTCCCATGTTGACCCACTTTTATATTCACTGTATATTGATAAACACTTATCAATTTTTATTTTTGTTTTAGCCATAATATGCATATCAGATATATGCGGTACTGTTTTATTGTTGAGTTGTATACAATCATCTGGTTGTACTTGGTAGTTTATAATTTCATTTATTAAATCATTATATTTTTCATTTTGCATATAAAAACAAGACGCATGTATTACATTATAATAATTTGTAGTTACAACTAAATTTTCATATGAAACTGGTTCAAATCCATAATTTATCATATCAACATCACAATACCATCCAGATTTATCAAACATAGATAACCATCTTAGAAAGCAAAGCGTTTCAAAATCTTTTCTATTTACTGTCGGTCTTTCATTTGAAATTTCTAATAATCTTTGATAATCTTTATGTTTTTTTGCATCATCCAAAGTTAATATTACAGGATCCCAACCGTAATATATCCAACTTTTTTGCCATATATCAATTAATTTTTTATAATCATCTCGACCAGGAAAATTACCTAAACTGTCATAAAATGCATATATTTTCATAAATTTAAATTCCAATTTTTAACATACTTACCGTCAATATAATTTGCTGATTTTTTAAAAATTCCCACATCTTCAAAAAAGAATAACATTCTTTCAATTCCATTGTTGAAATAATCACGTGGGCCTAAATCATTGTAATTTATAATTACTTGTTTACAAGAAAAAGATCCAAATTTTAATTCTCCTACTCTAGAAACAAAATTAGGTTGACCAAAAGTTTCAGTAAAATAAATCAATTTTTTAGGATCACAAATTCCATTCTCATGGTGAACAGCTTTTGTTTTTTGATATTGCATTGATTCAAATGAAAAATCATAATTTCTATAATTTAAAAGTGATTGTTTAATTTCATGCAAAAATGAATTTCTATATAAACCATAATTCATACAAGTTCCATTATTTGTAGCAGTCACAATATCATAATCCGTTATATTACTAAAATTTAAAATTCTATTGTAAAAATAATCTGTAACATAACACGTATCATGTAAGTAAAACCAATAGTCAGATTTAATATCAAATTCAACAATTCCTATAAAAGCGTTAAAATCTATAGAATTATATGTAAGACTTATTAAATTTACATTATAATTTAAATCTAATTCATGTTTATTTTCGTCACATGCTCCTAAGAAAAAATAAATATCTTCACCAGACACTCCACTTTTTAAAAGACTCGGTATTAAGATATCTTTGATTTTTTGATATCTATCCAATGTAGAACTTATGCAAATTTTTATTTTCATTATATTTTAATAATCCAACTTGTATCGTTGTAAGTTTTCATTTCTTCACTATTTAAAAATTGTACGCTTTTTACAGCATCTGAAAGATCCGTAAGCCAAATATCATGTCCGCCTATGTAACCACCTTTTTTAATTTTTGGATACCAAGCATTTATATCATTTATAACAGCGGTACGACTATGTTCACCATCAATATAAACAAAATCTAAACTTTCATCAGCAAAAGATTCAGATGCTACGGTACTATAGTTTTTTATTATATCAACTCCATTATAATTTGCAACCATTTCACGAAAATACTTCTCAGTTTGTTCCCAGTTTAAATTTTGCACCCAATTAGTTTCAGTATATTCTATATTTAGTCCCCAAATATCAACCGCATATAATTTTTCAGGTTCAAATTGTAAAAATGTTTCCGTAGACACTCCTCTATAACATCCAATTTCAACCATTTTTTTACCTTTTATATCTATATCATTGATTAAATCTATAAGACCTGATACACAATCAACCTGCCAAGTAACTATACCTGTAGGATGTACTGTCCAATCATTCATTCTAGGAGTATTAATCAACCTAGTTAAATTTTCATTCTTTGTATCTATATTCATAATAATAGTAAGTTACTTATATATAGTGTATTACATTTATTTACACAAACTATAATATCCACCTATTTTAAACTGTATTTTTGTGTTTATGGTTGAATTTTCATTTGGAACGTAATTGGAATATCTAATTATTCTAAAATCACAACTTACTCTACTAAAATTTGTGGTATTTAATTTATTTCCATGCATTAAATTACTACCATCCCACTGAATAATTTCTCCATATTTACATTCCATTGATGTAAAATCTGATTTATCTTCTTCTGATTCAACCCAAATTGTGTTTGTATCAAATGCATCTGTAAAAGGAAGAAAAAAATTATCTTCATGTACAGATTCTGCCCATTTAACATCTCTATATTGTTTGTCTTTATGAAATTCTCCAACAGCATTGTTTAATGGCATATGAATTCTAAACGTTGGTATAGATTGATAAACTATAGGTTCATCATATAAAGGTCTTACAATATTTTTAATAAAATTATTATATAATGATGAAAAAATTTCTAATCTAGCAAATTCATAAAATTTTTTGTGTAAAAATGTACTTTGATCTTTTTCACGTGTAAAAACTTCATTTTCACCAAGAATTTTACCTGATTCATCTTTAACTGTATGTATTGCATTTAGAGAAATTTTATTTTTTTCTGTAAAAAAATATTTCACTAGTGATTCAGAAAAATTATAGACATTTGTATCATATTGTATTTTTTTCATAAATTAAGTATATTTGTATTGATGTATTACCACTTTAAGTCCGGATTCTAACATTTGGTTTCTTTGTTCTTGATTATAAAAATAATCTCCACATCCAGAATATGATGATGGAATCCATCCAACTTTTTCAAAAGACTTTTCCTTCAAATCTTTGAATAATCGTATGCCAATTTCTAAATCCCACGGACTAATAGTATCCATATAATCCGATTTATTTATTATATTACTATATAATTCTTTGTAAAAATAAAATTCGGTGTGTTTTGTATTATAAAATGTCAATGCACCGTTTGTATACAATGAATATGGATATGTGTGCTCAACAACCATATATAGTTTACATTCTTTTGAATATTTATATCTATAATCTTGAATGCCTTGTAGTAAGTTACCAGAACCATTCAATGGACATTTAAAAACTGGAGTACCGGTCATTGTAGGTTCTCCTGTCCAATTTAAATGTTCTTGCCAAAGTGTATCATACCAATAATCTTTTCCAATTTTACAATCCCATTCATAACAAAAAAAGTAATCTAATTCAAATTCTTTTGCAATTTTAATCGCTTCCATAAAAGCCCAAAATGAATATTTGTTGCTTAAATTATTCATTCCAGAAACCATCGTTTGTATTTTAGGAATTTTTATAAATTTAAAAGGATAATTATCTGGAGTAGACTCCGAATCCGAATAAATAATAATTGGAATATTATGTTTAGAATGTTTAAATTCTGCTAAATTATCTAAACATTTTTTGTTTTGTTTTTCAAAATTTTGAAGATATAAAATTATACCAGATTTAATTGGTTTATTTATTTCTATATTTTTTAATGTCAAATCATTTATATTAAACAATCTATTTGTAGATGTATCTACAATTTTATTTTCTACTATACTAGAATATAATTGTTCGTCTGTATGTTTGATTTTATCAATTGATTGTACATATAAACAATTTTGTCTTTCAAAAATAAATTCATATAATCCAATACTTAATTTTCTCCTATCTTCACTAGTTCCGGCATCAAATGGACTAAAATAATCACTTTTAATTTGTATTATTTCAACATCTTTAATTGGTATCTTTATTAGAATAGATTCATCAACTTCATATGTTTTTGAAAATGTAGATTCAAATTCTTTATCATTTTTCTTACGAATTGATATTGAAATTTCTTTTTTATTGAATAAATTTGTGCTTTTTAATATCAAGTTATCATAATCATTATTTGAATTCACTATAAGTTCACCTGTTATACTCATCCATCTAAATTTTCCATTAGGAGTATTTTCTAAATCATACCAACCAGTTGATAAACTGACAATTTCTTCTTTATTTAACCGAATAATTTCTTTTTGTTTAAGATAATTTGAATATGTAGATTTTAACAAATCAATTGCATTTTTCTTATCCGCAATTGCCCATGTATAGGTATTATCCAATTTAAATTGAAAAAATACACTTTCATCTATTGCCAATGGATTTAACTTATAATTAACCAAACCATCATAATCTTTACCTAGATATTCTGTGTGTCCACCATAACCAGTAATAATTATCTTTTTATTGTTATTAAATGCATCAAATGCACCTAAACAAAATCCTTCCGTCTTAGTTAAATGAACATAACAATCACCAACATCATGTAATGATTTAATATTATCATAATTCAAATTGTCTTTAATATAAATTATAGGAGCATGATCATATTTATCTGTAATTTTTGTTATTTCAAGTAAACATTTTTGTTGTTCTTCTTTACTATAATTCAATTTAAATGTTTTAACAAATAAAACAACTTTATCTGTAGATGTGAAGGCATTACAAAAGGCATCAATTGTTTCAATAATGCCTTTTCTTTCAATCATTTGACCTATACAATAAAATTTATAACTATTTTCTATATTTATTGTATTTTCATTTTTACATATCATTATACTCTTGGTGAGCAAATGTTTTAACCCAGCCTTTTTATGTGGATAATCTACATAAACATGTGGTTCAACTATAATAGGTTTGATTACGCCATTTTTAATAAAACACTTTTTGTTCCATTCAGTGGGTACGCTTACAATATCAACTATACTAGTATTAATAGAATTAACCCATGTAGGCAACAATTTTTCAAATTCCCACACCGTTCTACCAATTACAATTTTGTCTTCCAAATTGATATTAGGAGCATTTTTAATTACTTCTGTCCATATATCAGGTGTAGAATGTACAATAATTGTATTGTAATTAATATTAACTGATGTACATGAATTTAAATATTGATGAAATCTATCATTTTCATTAACTTCATCACTGCAATTAAAGTATTGAGTTTTTACAGGTATCTTTTTACTAATGTAGTCGTAGATATATCCTTTAGCCGCATTAGCATATCCACTAGTACCATTCTGACAAATATACAATATAGATTTATCTTTATATAAAAATGTATTATCCATCGTAACATTATTCTTTCTAAAGATATAACTATGTAGTAAATTGAATTTGTCAGTAGAAACCATTATTTTAAATCTTTAAGCAACTTTGCAATACAAGCCATGAAAGTAATATCACGATTAACCACCATAGCACTTTGATATATATACTCCGCAAGAGTTAAAATCACAAGTGTCTGTTTACCGTTTGAATATTCATCCACCTTATCAAACAATACTTCATAAATCTCTTCATAATGTTTAATATCACTGTCCGCAATCAATTGTCTAATATCATTAAACGCAGTTGAACTACGAATCTTCAATAATTCAACAATCTTATTTTTAACATCAACATTGGTACTGTTTAATTCACTAATCTTTACCTTACCATTGATAACACTCTGTTGACTATAATTTAGAATCTTACGAATGTCTGGATAATAGGTATTGACAATGTAGCCCAAATCTTCCGGTGTATATTGTACTGTTTCTTTATCAAGAATATTCTTCAAATGTACCGCAACTTCTTTCTTGCTCAATGGTTCAATCTTATATGTCTGACAACGAGAAACAAGAGC
>Ga0315909_10005400_pt1 | contig 14699 bp, 15 predicted proteins | sample LakEriMetagenome_11_FD_203527 | JGI IMG/M metagenome (GOLD analysis project Ga0315909, IMG submission 203527) | Freshwater fungal communities from buoy surface, Lake Erie, Ohio, United States - Buoy 2 MA125 | ecosystem: Environmental > Aquatic > Freshwater > Lake | place: USA: Lake Erie, Ohio...
CTGTCACGGCGGAGGTCGCGGGTTCAAGTCCCGTCCGGGTCGCAAAGGTTTTGGTGTTGTATGCAAATTTATTTGTGTGCCATACGTACTGGTGGGCAACTGCTAGCAAGATCTTTGTTGGCTTGGTAGCTCAGTTGGTACGAGCGAACGACTGAAAATCGTTAGGTCGCCGGTTCGATCCCGGCCCAAGCCACGTTCGAGTCAATTAATTTTTGCTTTCAAATTATGAAGCTACTCGCTTACCCCACGGCTTAATCATCTTTAAGGTTTTACCTAACTCTGCTTGCGCAACCTGTATGTCATGAGCTGCCTGTGCACGAAGCCAGTAACCATCGGACAAATTGAAGAACTTGCAAAGTCTCAAATCTGTATCAGCCGTGATTGAACGTTTACCCATAACAATGTCCCCGATGCGTTGCGCTGGCACATTGATCTCTTTAGCTAGACGATATTTTGAAATGCCCATAGGTACTAAGAACTCTTCAAGTAAAAGCTCACCGGGAGTTACTGGATCAACTCGCTTTACACGTGACTTGACCTGACGAGATGCAATCTTTGTAGCCATTTTTCATTCCCTTCCTTCCTAGTGGTAATCGACAATCTCTACATCTGTCGGACCTGCCACGGTCCACTTAAAACAAATTCGCCATCTATCGTTAATCCGTATGCTCATCTGTCCTGCACGATCACCTCTAAGTAACTCAAGATGATTCCCGGGCGGAACCCTCAAATCCTCTAATCGACCTGCAATTTCGAGCTGCCGTAACTTGCGGAGAGCAATTCTTTCAAAGGAGACGAACCGTTGAACTCGCTTGCCACTGGCAAGTGCCTCGGTTTGCTTATCCCTGAAAGAGATAATCACCTAGGTATAGTAACGCATAGCGTTATTAACGTCAAGCGTTACTAATGAAGCTGTTTTCATGTTTTCTCTTGTCATGCGCTTCTCTCTTCCTGTTCCTGCTTCCAATGCCCAGAATCTCCCATTGCCTACCGACAAACCCATGACTTGTCCCCAAGCCACAATAGATACCCTCCTAAATTGCAAAACAAAACCCCCACACCGCTTTTAAGGTGCAGGGGTTTTGCTTTAACTATTTAGAAGTTTGGCTCTATCGAGACTCCCATTACGTAAACCTTGCCAGAGTAAACACTTGGCTTTGCAAGATTTCCCTCGCGGTATAACGAAAGTGTCAGTAGCTCGCCATCGGCAATCTGCCCATTATTTCCCCATGTAAAGCTATGGGTATTCATGATCTTGGAGCCCTTACTTACTACCAGTGCATCTGTTTGTTCTCCCGCTGCACTGGTTCCCCAATTCTCGTCACCAAAATTATCGCCAGCTCCACGTGAGTTTAAGTAAATCTCAAAGGAAACCGGTGCGGTCGTGTTCTCGGTTAGCAACCAATAAACCCTTACCGTCAGGCTCTTTGCTTTGCTCCAGCCCTTTGGCACCGCTTTAAATACAACTCTCTCTTTCTCTTGAACAAGATCAAGAGCTTCGGCGTGGAAGAAATTGTTAGTCAGAACCAGCGAGGAAACAGAAGATGCATCAGCTATGCCGCTGCTGTTAGTAAAGCCCTGGCGTGATGCAAGTAAGTCCCGTGGTGAAAGCCAAATCGAAGGAAGCGTTGACACCGCCGGAGCAGTGGTATTTATAACCAGCTTCTTCTCGACCTTTGCCTTACACGTTCCCTTAAGCAGGATCCGCATAGCCCCTGTCTTCTGGTTTACGCAGGCATTGGTTGTTGGGCTAGCCGCACTCGATGGAGCAAAGCCCAGTAACGATGAACCCAATACCAATACTGAAAAAATTGAAATCTTGTGCAAGTTCTTAACTCTTAGATTGCTCATCGACATCTCATCCCCTAGGTCTTTCCAAGTAACCCGTCTAGGTCACCCTCTAATGCTAGAGGCGGAGGTGGGCCAGGCCCAGCATTTCAATGGCAAGTGAACTAGCGGGCAACTGCTAGCAAGATCTTTGTTAGCTTGGTAGCTCAGTTGGTTAGCGAGAAGCCAGCGGAGGTCGCGGGTTCAAGTCCCGTCCGGGTCGCAAAGGTTTTGGTGTTGTATGCAAATTTATTTGTGTGCCATGCGTACTAGCGGGCAACTGCTAGCAAGATCTTTGTTGGCTTGGTAGCTCAGTTGGTACGAGCGAACGACTGAAAATCGTTAGGTCGCCGGTTCGATCCCGGCCCAAGCCACAGTGGAAATCTGAATCACCCTAACCTGACTAGTTAAATGCAATTCGTTCAAGGGTCGATTCGTTAAGATAACTATATGAAAAAAGCATTAGTTTTAGGTGCAGGTGGATTTATCGGAAGCCACATGGTCAAGCGTCTTAAGGAAGAGGGGTATTGGGTTCGAGGCATTGACCTGAAAGAGCCTGAATTCTCAGTAACTGTTGCAGATGAATTTTTCATTCGAGATCTAAGAAACCAAAAGGCAGTTAAAGATTCTCTTACTCTCTCCACGCCAGACCTAGCATTTGATGAGATTTATCAGTTTGCTGCAGATATGGGTGGGGCCGGCTTTGTATTCACCGGCGACCATGATGCTGACATAATGCATAATTCTGCAACAATAAATTTGAATGTATTAGATTCTCAACGCGAAATCAATGAATCGCATGGAATTAACAAAACGAAATTGTTTTATTCGGGTAGCGCATGCATGTATCCCGAATACAATCAAATGGATCCAGATAATCCAAATTGCGAAGAATCAAGTGCCTATCCGGCAAACCCTGATAGTGAATATGGATGGGAAAAGTTATTCTCTGAAAGACTTTTTCTCTCGTACCACCGTAATTACAGTTTCCCGGTCGCTATTGCTCGCTATCACAATATTTATGGTCCTGAAGGAACATGGGATGGTGGGCGCGAAAAAGCGCCTGCTGCGATTTGCCGCAAAATTGCAAAACTTCCATCTGATGGCGGGGAAATTGAGGTATGGGGGGATGGCTTACAAACTCGTTCCTTTCTCTTCATTGATGATTGTATCGAGGCCACGCGTCGATTAATGCAATCAAGTTTTTCTGAACCGATCAATATTGGTTCAGAAGAAATGGTGACTATCAACCAGTTGATCGAAATTGTTTCTGAGGTTTCCAGAAAGAGCGTGACACGTAATCACCAACTTGATGCCCCAACTGGTGTTCGTGGAAGAAATTCATCTAACGATTTAATACGACGCATTCTTGAATGGGATTACAAAGTCTCTCTAAAGGAAGGTCTGGAAGAAACCTATTCTTGGATCCAGGGGCAGATAAGTCGAGAATTAACACAGAACCAAATCTCCTAGTGTCTTGTTTGGAATTTTGATTAAGCGAAATTATTTCGAAGGAGCTTATCTTTTTTTTCTCAAGTAAGAAATAAGTTTTGAGTATGTTTGCCTAAAGTCATTTTTAAATAGAAACAAAAGAAAAATTAGTTTCTTAAAAAAATTATAGTCTTCGGAAAATTGTCGAAGGAATTTTGGTACTACTTGCACTCTTTCAATTGGCACCGCTAAGTGCCACGCCAATGTCACAATCTCTTTATTTGACATTAAGCTTCCATCAAATCCACTCCAAATATACTGTGGATCATTACCGACTTGGTTTAATTCTTCCAAAGATGTCGGGAAATCTATAACAGAATCTGCAAAATTTGCATGGACAAAAAAGAGATTAGCTTTTGTACTCGCAACCAATCTATAACCCTTGGAATTAGCTAATCGAACTAATGATTTTGCACTTGAGCCTTTTTTGATTTTAAAGTCTCTAGGGTTTACGTAATCAATCATATTAGGAATGGTTGGATTAAACTCAATACAAATGACTTTGGGTGTGTAGTTTTGCAAGGATTGAAATATATGGTAGTCGTTTCCATCAATGTCAATTGATAAAAAATCAAAATCAAAAGGAATCTGGGTACTAGATAATATATTGTCAAGGGAATCTTCTCCCTCAAATTGAACAAATCTTTGAATTTTAACGACAGACTCTTCTGGAAAATTCTGACATAACTGGGTCACTCTCTTCTTGTTACCTTCAATAAGCACTGCTTTATAGCCCTGCTCCTTGATTAGATTAGAAGTGTTAGACAGGTGCAAACCGTCCCAAGCACCAAACTCAACGCACCAGAAATTCAACTTTGTCATCAGAGAAATCCGCTGAAGGATTTCTCTGATGACTCCATCCTCACCAAACTGCGAAAATATATTACTTTGGTAACTTGATAATGGCATCTTCATCATGACTACATTCTACCCTCCCAGCTTGAAATCGCTGGAAGAGTTACTTTTCAGGTCTATTTATTGGAAGAGGAGCTAAGTCGCGTTTTGGTATGTAGCCAATATGTATATTCGATTTAAGTCTTCGGGGTCTGACCCCTTGTACTGTTTGCCGTCCGCCCTGATTGCCCATCATACCGCCTTAAACCGAATCGGCATTTGACTTGTCATATGTGTAGTACCCAAGAAATAACGCGTTACGATTTGGCTATGGACGATTTTGTTGGCTTGGCCTCGAGGATTAATGACAAATTGCTCTCCAAATTGGGAATCTACATTACCAACAAGAAAAGGAATTTCCGACTGCAAGTTGCCCACCATTTAAGATCAGAGAATATCTCCGTAGTTTTTGACGTGGGTGCTAGTTATGGTCAGTATGGCGTCTCGATACGGAGAAGCGGATACAGAGGTGAGATATATTCCTTCGAGCCCATCGCGAGTGAATACAACAAACTCAAAATACTTTCAAAAATAGACGGGCGGTGGTCTGCAAACCAATTTGCTTTAGGAGCATCCGCTGGAACTTCAACAATATTTGTTTCCGAAAATTCCGTTGCTTCCACTCTACTAGAAATGACACCTGATCATCTGCTTCTTTCACCTGAATCAAGAATTTCTCGGGTAGATCCGATAAGGATTGAAACTTTAGACAACTTTATAAGTGATAATCCGCTTCCCAGAAATTCGCGTATACATTTGAAGATTGATGTCCAAGGTTATGAAAAGTTTGTGTTAGATGGTGCCATGCAAATGCTGCGTGATGAGCGGTTACTCTCAATTGAAATTGAATTACAGGTAGCTGAATTATACTTTAATCAATCTAACTGGCTAGAAGTGGCCAATCTTATCCATTCCCAAGGATTTGAATTATTCTCATCATCAATGGGATTCTTTGATCAAGAAACAGGGAGATTGCTTCAATTAGATTGTCTATTCACACGAAGAAGAAATTACTCTTAATTATGAGGATTCTGATGTTAGTTACAACTTTCAATCGTAAGGAATTAACTCTGAACTTTCTCGCTTCATTAGAAAAGTCCATGAGAAACTCAAACATAGAGCTAGATGTAATAGTAATCGACGATAATTCCAGTGATGGAACTGTTTTGGAAATAAACAAGAGCTTTCCTAGCGTGAAGATAATTCGTGGGACGGGCTTTCTTTACTGGTCTACATCGCTTCGACTCGCATTTTTTGAATTAGGTCGGGACTTGGAAAATTATGATGGAATTTTCTTTGCGAATGACGATATCGAAGTCCTTGATAGGGCAGTGGATGAAATTGTTGAAGTTGCACATCGCCTAAATGCCTTGGTGGGCGGTCCAGTCAGAACAAAAACTGGAGATGTTGAGGCAACTGGATATCGTTTCGGTTACGTTTGCCGACCAAAGTTTCGGAGAATACTGCCTAATGGCTCAATTCGCGATTGCGATGTTCTTCCAGGTCACTTGCTTTATATGCCCATCGACATTTACTCGAGAATCGCAGTGGTTGGTGAAGTTTTTAGTCATGGTTTTACAGATTTCGAGCTGAGCCTAAATGCTCGAAACTTGGGAATTAGACGTGTGGCTTTAGGTCGGTATGTAGGGGTTATTGATAAAAAACATAACTACTTCAGAGAGCAAGCAGGAGTTAGATTACCTGTAAGGCAAATCATTTGGAGATTAAGATTTAATCCGAAGTCTCCACCAATACATGAGGCTGTCCACTACCTCAGGCGCGTATCTAAGCTTATGTGGCCGATATGGTTGATTGGTTTCTATCTCCCACACCTGATCAGTTTTATTCAGTCTTTATTTACCATTGACATCAAGCGTTTTATCTCAAAATACTTTTTAAATAAAGAGCTTAAAATTTGAGGAAAAAGCTAGAAAAATGATTTGACAGACCAAACCTCGTTCAATTGTAAACTGCTACCTAGAACTACCTATCGGTTAGAGAATAATTTTATCAACTTGAAGCCGGCCAACGAACCTAATATCAAATGCCATATAGAGAAGAAAATACAAATGCTTAGCACTCCCCCGATTATGCCAGAGAGCACTATCCCCAATGTACATGCACCTAAGTAAGTAATGTTGCCAAATAAATCCGGTTTTCCTACAATTCCTTCCTTAGCGGATCTATAAAAGACTAAAATTGCAAAGAAAGGTAATCCAAGCATAATCCATCTAAGTAAATCTGCTGCTGCATAAAAATCTTTTCCTACTGTAATTTCAATAATGATCTTCGAGCAAATTGCTAGAGTTAAACTGTAAACAACCAAAAGAGAAAAGGACATAACAAGATTTCTTTTCTGTCGTAAAACTATTTTCTGATATGTCATGGTGCTAACTTTTAAATATTGAGAAATATGGTAAATGAATGGCATCCCTATGAGGGCAAGTGAAAAAGCAACCGTAAGGTTAGCAATATCTGAAGGGGAAATCACAAAACTTGCAGGTAAGCGGTATAAGTAAATAAACTGATATGTTGCTAGATACGTGACCATATACTGCCAACCAAAAAATAGACCACTCGATTTCTCGCTTTTTGTGTCCACCTTATCGTGGATTATCAGGATTAAAGCTAAAATATTTATTAGTGCCGCTGTGCTACTGATCAAAATTGTATTTGTTAACGTCAATTTATTGATAAAACCAAGCAACACAACAGAAAAAAACTCAATTAAACTCAATAGATAAATTGATATTCTAATTTTTAAGGAATGATATGAACTAAGTGTAATATCTAACACTAGAAACATTGAGGTAAGCGATGTCGTAGAAATAGCTATAAAAATAGAATTAATCAAATTTACTAAGCCCTCGTGTGAGAAAGAAAGTAAAAGCAGTGACAGCTGTGAGAGGAGATTTGATAGAAAAAGGTGATTCTTAATCTCCGCCATGTTTAAAGTAACAAATGGGGTTCCAATTCGAGAAAGTCCATATCCTAAAGATCCTAATATTGAGCAAGATCCACTAATTGACAATAAAAGTACAACCATACCTCTGTCTTGCACTCCTAAGAATCTAGCTTGTGCGATAGCGAGAAGTGCCAGTGTAAGCGAACTCATAACTGATAGGGTCGCCTTCAGACTGGCCTCAGAAACTCTAATTTTAAATCTCCAAGCTTCCTAAAAATCAAACTTTGTTTTAAGTCTATAGTAGACGCCCATTATAGTCGGGATTAACTCAGTGAGGATAACGTCATCTCTCAAGAAATAGACTTAAATGCTACTTGATGTTTCTTCGGAGTAATTCTGCAAACTCAAGGCTAAAGCATCAAGGTGAAATCCATGTTTATTTCACAATACGCTCTTGAAATTTGTAGATTAAAGCAGAATTCTGGTTTGGGTTTATGATAACCAATCTTAGGAATCGGTAATATACAGCCCATAATTACTCTTGTCCTTAAGACTTCTATAACAATCTATTCTACTATGGTGTTATGAAAATTCTATTGACAGGGGCATCGGGTTTTCTCGGGTCGCATTTATCTGAGAGGCTAATACGCGAAGGGCACTATGTTATTGGTTTGGATAACTTACAGACAGGAAGCATCAATAATTTAAGTATCCTTAAGGACTCGCCAAACTTCAAATTTGTTCAGGGTTCCATATTAGATTCTTCGTTGTTACGATCACTTGCGGGCCAGATAGATTATATCTTTCACTTAGCAGCTGCTGTTGGCGTTTTTAACATCGTCAATAAACCTTTGGAAAGTTTATTGACCAACATCCGGGGGACCGAGAATGTTCTAGAAATTGCGAGAGAATACAATTTACCCCTATTTTTCACAAGCAGCAGCGAGGTGTATGGAAAAAACTCTTCTGACTCACTTAGTGAAAATGATGACAGAGTTCTTGGCTCTCCAACAACCCTACGATGGTCATACAGTGAAGCTAAGGCAATTGATGAATCTTTAGTCTATGCCTACCATACCGAGAAGGGTCTTGAAACTAGAATTGTGCGCTTTTTTAATACTGTTGGTCCAAGACAGTTGGGCTCATATGGAATGGTTGTCCCAAGATTTGTGAAGTCTGCAATTGAGAACACACCGATAACAATTTATGGAACTGGCAAGCAAACCCGTTGTTTTGCTCATGTTTATGATGTTGTGGACGCAGTATTGGCAGTTGCTTTTTCGGAGAGAACAATTGGTAAGGTGTTGAATATAGGAAATAATCTAGAAATTTCAATGAACGATCTTGCAAAAATGATAATTGCGAAAACTAAATCAAAAAGTTCAATAGTCCACATACCCTACGAAGAAGCATATGGATCAGGCTTTGAAGATATGCAGCGTCGTGTACCAAATATTGAGTTGATTAAGTCTCTCGTTGGATGGGAGCCTAAGAGGAATCTTGAGAATATTATTGATGACATTCTCACAGAAATGAGAAGGGAATTTAAATCCCCCTAACACCTTCTAGATTTCCCAAAGTGTTGGTGCAATCTAGAATTTTGACGGCTCGACCAGTCAAGGGACTTAAATCCATCCCTGGCTGCATTGTCGCCAAAATCGCAACATCGCAATCCCAATCCAAATTGACAGGTGTCGTGTCTTCCCACTTCGATACCAGTGGATCATGCCAAGCAACTGTTGCACCTTTACTAATTAGACAATTTCTCAACTCTGTTGCAGGGGTTTCTCGAACATCTGCCACGCCTGGTTTGTAGGCGACACCAAGGATAAGAATTTTTGGTGAATCAGTTTTCTTCTCCACCAAGGTTAACGCTCGTTCTGCCACAAATTTTGGCATTAGTTGATTAATTGAATCTGCTGACTCAATGAAGTTAGCTTGAACGCCGCTCTGTCTAGCCCACCATGTTAGATACAGAGGGTCGACTGGAATGCAATGTCCACCCACACCAACGCCCGGTCTAAACGGCATGAAACCGTATGGTTTTGAGGATGCAGCATCAATAACTTCGTGAACATTTATGTTGTTAGCAGAACACAGTTGTGTGAACTCATTAATGAGAGCGATATTTACAAGCCTAAAAGTGTTTTCCAGTAACTTTGCCGCTTCTGCAACTTCAGGAGATGAAACCGATACCGCTGCATCGCAGATAGATTCGTAGAATTCCAATGCCTTAATCTTTGAATCTGCATCAATAGCGCCAATAAGACGTGGTGTATTTTTCTGATTCCAGACGGGATCACCTGGGTTGACGCGTTCAGGTGCGCTAGCAAAATACAAATTCTGTGATTCTTTAGGTTTTAACTGATTCACTATAGGAATAATTACATCGCGAAGAGTTCCTGGAAATGACGTTGATTCACTCACCACTAAGGTTTCATTTGAAACGAATGGAGCGATTCCTTTTGCTGCACTACGAAGTAGTTCTAGGTCTGGTTCGCGTTTTTCATCAAGTGGAGTCGGCACACAGATTGTTATAACTGCAGCTTGTGAGACTGTGCTGAAATCTGTGGTTGCTTTGTATGCGCCTTTTGCAATTGCAGCCTGCAATTGCTGATCTGAGATGTCTTCAACAGGGCTTGAGCCTGAGTTGATTTGCGAAACCTTGGCCTCGAAGTTATCAATTCCGATTACCTTCCAGTCAGCATCAACGGCAGCCATGGCTAAGGGTAAGCCAACATAGCCTTGACCAATAATTGCTAGAACTTGGGATTTTTGAGCGGGCACGGAGGTAATCCTAGCCATCTGGTGGCCTTTTCTTTGCATCTCTATTCAACCTAGTGGCTTATGCGAGAAATTCGAAGAGAACTACGGGAAGATTGAGCAATGAGTCCAAAGCCTGCAAACCTGATTCGGGTAATGCGAATTATCGCCCGAATGAATGTGGGTGGGCCTGCGGTCCAGGTTTCAGGGTTAATGCGTGGATTTAACGCAGCAGAGTTTAATCACCGTTTATACACCGGATATTGCGCATCTGATGAGGCTGATTATCTAGACACCGTCGCTACTAATGTTAATGCTGTTCGAATTCAGGGATTTGGACGACGCGTTAGCTTGGGCGGGGACATTAAGGCGTTCATAACATTGGTGAAGGAAATTCGTACTTTTAAACCTCATGTTATTCATACTCACACCGCTAAAGCTGGATTCTTGGGGCGAATAGCCTCAATAGTTTCGCTACAGCGTTCAATCCGTGTGCACACTTTTCATGGGCATTTGCTCAATGGATACTTTGGAAGTTTTAAAAGATCACTCGTTATAATTGCAGAAAAATCACTGGCGCTTTTCACTGATGAGCTATTGGCTGTGGGTGACAAAGTCAGACAAGATTTACTGAATGCAGGAATTGGTTCTAAAAATAGGTTTGGGCTCATGCCACCTGGTTTAGGTATTGAATCATTGTCACCTAAAGAGGATTCTCAAAGAGTTCTAGGTTTACCTTCTGATCGCCTGCAGTGTGCATTTATTGGACGCGTAACTCAGATCAAACGACCAGATAGATTTTTAGATGTAGTGAGCCAGATAAAAAAACGAGGCGTTGAATTAGATTTCTTTATAGCAGGCGATGGTGATTTATTAGAAATGTGCAGAGAGAGAATCAAGAAAGAGGATCTACCTGTAACAGTGCTTGGTTGGCAGAGTGATATCGAAAGAGTTTTGTCAGCGGCTGACATAGTTGTGTTGACAAGTGACAATGAAGGAACGCCATTGAGTTTGATACAAGCTGGCATGGCCGGACTTCCTGTTGTAACTACTAATGTGGGCTCAGTCCCTGAGGTTGTTTTAGATGGTGTCACAGGGATTGTCACTGCCTTAGATGTTGAGCAAATTGCAGATGCTCTAGAAAAACTAGTGACCGACAAGGGTTTGCGGGCCCAATATGGTGCTGCTGCTCAAGAGTTCACGCTTTCGCACTTTGGTGTTAAGCGTTTGGTGAGTGACCATGAAGAACTTTACAAAAAATTAATAGCTAGTCGAGCCAAGTCCTAGCCCATAGTTCTAGCATTAAGATTGGCCAAATAATATTGTCCTTATCTTCACCAGCCATGTGAGTGTCAATAACTTTTTTGACTTCATTTGAGTTAAACCAGCCGCGCTGTGTAGCGGTGGTATCGGTAAGAGTATCGATAACCATCTCTCTCATTCCGGTGCGCAGCCATTCGGCGCGAGGAATACCAAAGCCCATCTTTGGACGGTCAATAAGCTCGGCCGGAACAAGCGAACGGGCAACATCTTTGAGTATGTGCTTAGTTTCAAATCCTTTGATTTTAAATTTGCGGGGAAGCGATACTCCCCATTCAACAACATTGACATCTAGTAATGGGGATCTGAGTTCAAGACTGTTAGCCATGGTTGCAATATCTACTTTTACTAACAAGTCACCTGGAAGGTAGGCGCTTAAGTCCGAACGAATCATTCGATCAAAAGATGAAAGTTTTCCAGATGTAAACTGGTTTTCGCGAACAGTCTCTGCCGCATAATTTTGGAAATTTGAGCTCAACAATTTTGTTAACTCATGAGGTTGAGCCAAAGATAAAATTGAGCTATACCTAGCTGCTAACGAATCCTTGGGCGAAAGTTGCGATCCAACGCGATTGATCTTGCGGGTGTTGCCTAAGGATTGCTTTCCAAGAAAATTTAATCCCCCGCGAGCAAGTCCAAGGAATGGATTTAATTTTTGCATTACAGGGGTTGCTAAATAACGGTCATATCCACCAAATACTTCATCTCCTCCATCGCCACCCAGTGCAACAATCAAGTTTTCACGCGCGAATTTTGCCAATAAATACGTTGGCACAATCGAGGAATCTGCAAAAGGTTGATCCAGCACCTGAGAAATCTTTTCTACGACTAAGGCTGAATCTGGACTTAGAATCTCTTCATGGTGGTTTGTGCCAAGGTAGTTGGCCACCTGCTTGGCATGGTGAGCTTCGTTAAATTGTGCGCTATTAAAGCCAATTGAATAGGTTTGCACCTTTTCACTCATCAATTTAGCCATGTAAGCGGTAACAACGGTCGAGTCATAGCCGCCGCTCAAGAATGATCCAAGAGGACGCTCTGAAATCAATCGACGAGATACTGCATCCTGAATCAGCTTCTTTGTTACTTCTAGTGCCTCTTCGTATGAGACTTGTACTTTGGTTTCAAAGTCTGGTTCCCAATATTTTTTGGTTTCAATCTTGCCTAAGCGCCAGGTCAGAACCGATGCTGGAGGCACCTGAGAAATCTCGTTAAAAGCAGAGTTAGGAGAATTGATGTAGCCGTATTGCATGACTTCGGCAACCATTTCGGTGCGAAGGGTGCGATCTGGGCGCGCCAACATCAATGCTCGAACTTCTGATGCAAAAAATAGTGTTCCATCTGTTAGCTGCGAGATCCACAATGGCTTTTTACCCATGCGATCTCGGATCAAATGAAGTGAATTATCACGAGCATCGTGGATTGCAATGGCAAACATTCCATTGAGCTTGTTTATGAAATCAAGTCCGAACTCGAGATAAAGATTGATTACTACTTCAGATTCACTGGAATCTCGGCATTGGACTCCACGTTGTTCTAACTCAGATCTTAATTCGCGGTAGTTGTAGATTTCACCATTCCACACAATGTTGATCAATTCGGACGCATCAGCTGCTGGTTGTTTACCCGCGGCGATTTCTACAATGGCCAACCGGCACATCCCCAAGCTAATACCTTGGTTTAGATAGGTTCCTGTGTCATCTGGTCCGCGGTGCTCAATAGATTTAAGTTGGGCATCAAGAAGTAATGCACTGGGCGCACTTGCCCCAACACCACCAACAATTCCACACATCTACAGATCTTCTAATCTGTGGTCGCAGGACCATTGGCAACGCTTTGACCAAACTCTTTAAGCCAATCAACTGTTTCTGACAGCGCTGTTTCAAACTCTTTAGGTTGAACTTTAGGAAAGAGCTTTTTAAGCAGTTCTGGTGCGTTTTGTGATTCTTTTACATCACCTAAGCGTTCAGGCTTGTAGTTGACCTGCAAATCTGGGAAGTGTTTTCTTAACATTTCAATTGTGTCATTTAGAAAGATTCGATTTCCATATGCCAAGTTCATGGCACCTTCTGTGATGACTTTTTCCTGCATCGCGGTCATCGCGATATCTAGAACTGTATCGACATATGTGAAATCTCGTGATGCTGTGCCATCACCATAGACATCAATTGGTTGACCCTGCATCGCGAGCCAAATCCACTTTGGCAAAACGGCTGCATACTCATGATCTGGGCGTTGGCGCGGACCAAAGACATTAAAGAATCTCAGTAGTGTTGTTGGCACTTTGTAAGCAGATGCATATGCCTGCACATAGCCTTCTGCGGCTAACTTGCTAGCAGCATATGGCGTCATTGGACCAAGCCACATTGACTCGTCTTTTGGTAGCTGCATATTACGGCCATAAACAGATGAGGAAGAGGAGAAAATTACATGTGCTCCAGATTCCCGAGCTGCCTCTAGAACATTAAGTGTTCCCGTTGCGTTTACATCGTGTGTAGCAACCGGGTTCTTAATAGAACGCGGCACAGATCCGCGGGCTGCTAAATGAAAAATAGTTTGGCAGTCTTTTAGCGTTGCATTCAGTGCTTGGCGGTCGGTAATTGAGACTTGGTGGAAAGTGGATTTTTCTTGATCCGCATTGGAAATTAGCCCAGTTGAGAGGTCATCTATAACCACTACGTCGTGACCTTCGGAAATCAGTCGACGCGTTAAATTGGAACCAATAAATCCAGCACCGCCGGTGACTGCAACCTTGCTCATATCTGTAATTCTATGGGCTTAATCGAAATAATGAAGTTAATCTCGGCTGGCTATTTAGTCAAGTCTCACAACACCACTTGGTGTCGTCAGGTGCACGGCAACAATTCCATATTCCCCATCATTTGCTGATGGATCAATAAACTCGACATCTGCACCGTTTAAGCCACCAAGGATCTCTGTCTTAAACCATGAGTCAGATAGGTGGTCAGTATCAGCGATCGTAATCTTCTCAATTGCGGCAACTGCTTTTCCATCTTGTGATGGGTGATCTGCGGTTAACCATTGAATGAAGAATGGAAGCTCGCGAGAGTCGGTTATTTCATTAACTCCGATTTGCTTCCACTTAAGATCGCTTCCATCTGGGCGTGTGCGGTGTCCTTCGGTTGCAGTGCGTCCGAACTTCTCTTCAACCTTTGAAATATCTTCAGTAGCAAAAACCCAAGTGAGCCAGCCTCCGCCTTCTTGTGCTTTCTTGCTAACAGCTTTGCCCCAAGGAGTTTGCTCTGTTGCTGGGTGATCTAGTGGGCAGACAACTTCGATGTACTGGCCGTTTTGAAGAGGCAGTGTGAAGTTGCGAGTGCCAAAGCGTGGGTGGACTCCGCCATCTACGAAGGTGCTGCCAAGGCGTGAGCCAAGGCGTTGGACGGTGTCGGCTAGTTGATCATGGGAAGTTACATATGAGACATGGTCTAAGCGCATGGGGAAATCTTGCCCTATGAAAGGGGGTGGTGATTACCAAAGG
>Ga0315909_10005402_pt1 | contig 14699 bp, 4 predicted proteins | sample LakEriMetagenome_11_FD_203527 | JGI IMG/M metagenome (GOLD analysis project Ga0315909, IMG submission 203527) | Freshwater fungal communities from buoy surface, Lake Erie, Ohio, United States - Buoy 2 MA125 | ecosystem: Environmental > Aquatic > Freshwater > Lake | place: USA: Lake Erie, Ohio...
CCAATATAAATCGTCCATAACTTGTAAAAACTTTCGGCCTACATGTAGTATTATTTATTGCAGTTGTATTGCTTGGACATATACTTGAACAAGTATTATCACCATTATCGACTTCTAATGAGCTACATGCTTTTCTACATAGGCGCGGCCTTAATATAGAAGATACTTCATCTATACCACACTTTTTTACGCACATACCATCTATTAAATCCTCATTTTGATCACAGAAGCCTGCGTCTGGTTTAACGCTTGTTAGTGCCCAATAGGACGACGGGAAACTTACTACCCGTTTAATATCTTCACTTACACAGTTCTCTCCTGTGCTATCTGGCACAAAGCCTGTGGCGCAATTTTGTACGCATTTACTTGTGGCAATATCATAACTAAATCCAGCAGCGCACAGCGGTTGAGTTGAAGAAGTACCACTACTTTTTTTTGTAATTTCTTTCCCAATACATAATGTATTAAGTGCTGTATATGAATCTGGATTACATGAAACATAACAAGTTGTTGGAAAATTTATTTTATATCCATTTGCGCATGGCGGTGTCTGATTCCATTTACTCGAGTTAAAGGGTAAAATATCAGAGAATTGTTCCTTAAAGGGTTTTACACCGTAGCATATGGCCCCACTCTTTGCGGTAATATCCAATGTCGCTGATGTTGGAGTATCGCCGCCTGTAGGTGCCTGCACGAGTCCCGTTGTTGAACTTGTTAAATTAGAAGCTAGCCAACCCTGTGACGTCCATGATGCCCCTGCTGTACTTGCCGCCTTCAATTGCGCTGCAGATGCTAATACACCCCCATATGTTACGCATTTTGCGGCAGCGGCGGCTTGATTAAAACTTCCCGTTATACCATATACTTCTGATAGAGCGATTTGTGTATCATCCATAAAATAATCATCTACAATCGGAACGCATTTTGCGGTACCATTTATAATAACATCATACCCTGATCCGCAAGTGGCTATCAACGGGGGTATAACCGCTGCAGCTGCCCGTATGCGCATTTTAGGAATACCAGTGCATGCGCCTAAGTTACTTGTATAACCAGGAGGACAAGGCTCATAACATAAACCGTCAATACCCTTTTCACCATATCCAGGTTCAGAACATGTATCAGAAATGATCGATGTATTTCTTTGTGTGCGAACATTTGCATCTGAGGGATAAAATGCTTCTACTTGCGACATTACAATATTAGGTGTAGTAAGTGAAATCCATGAGTTATCGCCTATATTCAGGGCCATATACACAAGATTATCCGAAAGGCCAATACCGACTGCGATTCCATTAGCCAATGATATTTGTTTTAGTTTCTTTGAAGGGAGTGATATCCACTGTGTGAGAATTCCAGTTTGTTTCGTGTAATACACATTACCTGCGGTATCATTTGCTGCTGCAACAGAACCATCATATGCTACTTGTGCTGGATTTACAATCGTGCTAGGCTGATTGCATTCTATCCAAATAGGATTACGAACGTTCGCCGCATACCAGATTTTATTATCCGTTCCTACTGCATACGCGTTGCCAAGCCTAGAACAAATTTGTTTGAATGTTTTTTGCGCTAGTGTTCCCGTAACAGCCGTGGGCGTCATAATATTCGGACTCGACAATATATGATCAATATATACAATAGCGCCTGATGTGTTTATTCCAACTAACATCGGAAAATCAAAAGATACATACTGCAACCCATTGGCAATTTGCTTCCACGTGTATGTAAAATTAGAATTAAGGCCGCTTGTGTCAAATAGGCTTCCAAGCCATACATTATTTCCCGTATCTACCGCGACCATGAAGCCATTCGATCCAGAAATCTGTTTATACGTCGAGCCACTCGATGCTTGCCAGTTTGGAGAGTTTGTAAGCCCCGTGTCGGCATAATATACAGAGTTCGTTCCAGAAACACTCCCCAGCCCCCCCAAAACAATAAGACTGGTATCTACGAGCCCCTCGCGCACACCAGGTTCTTTAAAGCTAAAATAGAGTCCAACTATAAGAAGAATGACTCCAATTAAAAACAGAAACATATATTTGTTTTTCATATGCCCCCTTCCTATTTGAAAGCAACCTTATTCGTCGCCGTCTTTTACGGAACGAAGACGACGGATCAATATTTCACAGGATTTTTCCCAGGTATAACTTAGGACCTTCTCCTTTGCAGCCTTAGCATGCCGCTCCTTCTTCTCCGAGTTCAATACATACTCTTCCATGGCTAAACAAACAGCATGGGGATCACATGCCATGGCCTCACCACCCACAGGACTAAACGTATTCGGCAAATAATATCGAACCGTGGGTTTGACAATCACCGAATTATCGGGCGTGCAGAACTCCTTATAGCCACCAATATCCGGGACAACCTGTGGAACTCCTACACCCATCTGCTCAAACTGACAAAGCCCCCAGCCCTCCCCATCCGCCGTGGAAATACCTACATCCGCCGCATTGTAAAACAGGTTAATCTCATCGTCTTTAAAGGAAAGGTTTTGTGCCGTAATGATGAGTCGCGCCGCAAATTGCTCAATAGGAAGATTGCGCAAAGTAAGCTCGCGCGCAAATAGTTCAAATAACCACCACCCACCCTTCTCACCACGATCACAAATACAAAGCAAATGCAAGGGCTTCGTAGGATATTTCGCAATCAACTCAACGAACGCCATGATCAGAATATCATACCTCTTTCGCGGCTGATTACGATTCAGATTCAGAAAGAGGAACACGTCCGCCGGCAACGATAACTGCTTCCGCGCAAGGTCTCGCGGCACAGAAAAAAACTGCTTCGGATTGAAACCGTGGAGAAGCACATCAATCGGACGTGTAACATTTTGGTCCTTCAAAACCTTCTTCCAAAAGGGGCTGAATGCAAATACCCTATCGGCATCCCTGTTGAGAATATCTAAGAATGCCTGATTCTGCGTAGTATATACCTGGTCGCAATAAACCCAGATCTGGAAGTTCCGCGTAATACCCGACTTCCGAATAGCATCCACAAACTGCGTCACAACCGCCATATCATTATAAATCATAATCACATTCGGCTTCTTCTTGCGAATTACATCTGGTAAAATATTGAAACCAAACCCCTGCTGCAAAGGCTTCTCTAATGCCGCTACATCAATGACATCGACACCAGGGGGATACTGGCGAAAGGTAGAAGAAAGCTCGTGGAACTTCTGGAAGCCGAAATGCGTAATATCTAGCCATGGCTGCTTCGCCAACTCTGTGAGAATCCCATGCGAAACCTTGGAATAACCCGTGTATTGGTGCGCATGCGTGCTTACCAATAGAAAACGCAGCCTATTGGGATCTATATTTGCCGGCTTGAACATTGACCCAAAACCAATGTCGGAAAGTGATAAACTCGGAGAACCGCTTGCAGAACTCTGCGGAGTAGCCTCACTCGTTACCACTGCAGAGGCCGTAGAAGCCGCCTCTGCCCTACGCTCACCAAGAAGCGTCTCTAGATTCTTCAAATATTCGGGTAGGTCTGTGTCACTCATTCTCCAAATATATAGCTGAGAAACTTTAGACCAGGGTCTCAAGCCACTGCTTTATCTCTGTGCGGTTCTGCTCACGCCATCTAATCCATGAACTCAACACCTTGTTCCTATAGCCCTCCAGCAGCTCCTTATTCCCCATCAAATGCTCCATGAGTTTTGCGGCCTCTGACCAGTTACTCAGCGGTAGAAGCTGTAGATTTTCACAGACCCAATCCACCCAGGCCGTGTTCTTCTCCGTCCTCACAATAATAGGGAGACATCCACATTCTAGGGCCTCGTAGAAACGGAAGGTCTCGGGATTCACGCCATCCGGGCACGGCACGAAGACTGTGTCAAGAAGTGTGCTAATGTATTTCTCCTGGGGAGCAGCATTCGGACTGTTCCAGTTGTCAAAGAACTGGGCCGCATGTTTCTGCTGCATGAGTGGCTCAAGAAGGGTCCGCCGATTATTCCAATCCGTGCCGAAGAAGGACCATGTGAGCGAGCGGAAGGGGAGACGGGGAGTGACCGTCAGCATATTCTTGGAACCCTCAAGTAAGGTCCAGTGAAACCCGAGAGGGAGTGTCGTGATTTTATCGCTCGTGCAGTCGGGGCGAAGATAGAACCGAAAGACCTTTTCGCAACTCGGTAGGGAATACGCGGAGATATTGTCATTCAAATGCTCGTCGCTTAGATGTAGGATGCTGAACTTCGCGCCATACGAATCCCATTTCTCTAACATGGCCGTGAGCTGATCTGTATGCGGCCTCTGTAGGATAACCATGGGGGAATCCGTGGGAGGGGGCGAATTCAGATTAATCGGGTCAATCACAAACATCTTTGGCTTGCCAAAGAGATAATGCAGCCAAGAACACTCGTGAAGATGACTAATATCAAGCTTCTGCTTGTCCAGGGCCACGAACCGAACCGGAAGATCGTGCTTCACGGTCACAGCCACAGGGGCAACAGCCACACGAGCCGCCACAGCCCCAACAACCTCGCGCGCATCCTTTAGAGCCTGTTCAATATTCAACTCCCCCTCACACTCTGTAGAAAACGCAGAGTCATCTGTAAAGCGCTCATTGTTATTCCACAGATCACTGTCAAATCCATCCACACGACTGAAATCGTTGAATTGGCTCGTAGCATACTTCGGGTCGTCGTCCTGATAGCAGCCAGCCACCATAGGATCCAATACATAAGAGCGGAGCACCGTCACCGGGTTACACAGAATATGATCTGCACTTGTCCAATAACCATCATGCGCCTCCAAGAGTTCCATGATTTTCTCCGCCCCGCGCCGAGAAAGAACATACGCATACGCGCAAAAGTGGAAATACCGCGTGGGTGTTGTTTGACCCCACAGTTTGTTGTCGGCGATCCTGCAGAAAGAATCATTTATACGCTCCTTTCCAGCCCCCTCAAACATCTCACGATTCGGTGGGAGCACACCACCCAAATAGATGATATCATAGTCCTCGGGGATATCATCCACCGCGGCCTTCCACTGGGCCTCCCAACCTGGCCGCAACTTGGCGTCATCCTCCAGAATCAGATAGTTTTCAATATCGGGATGCTCATTCACCAGCTTCCACCAAAGGCCAAGATGGCTGAGCGCACACCCCGTCACCGCCTTTTTCCAGAAAAAGTCATTCGGCTTCAAAAGGCGCTTGATCGCGGGCGTCATCTTTAAAGCACGACCATCAATCGCCGGCCAACGCTCCACGCGCTCCTTGAGCTCCGGGCAGTTTGACCAAAGGCGGTCAAGGCGATCCGCCCTTTTATCCAGATTAATCACATATGCCTCGTCAATCTTGTCTGAAAACTGTTTATGAACTTGGAAGTTGCCCCGATGCACATAGAGCGACCGACCACTTGTAAATGTCTTGCGCAGACTTGTGTCGCAATAGACAGTGTCAAGTGGATGAACAGGGACGCCGTGACGCATAGAAACGATTGTCATGATGCTTTGGTCATGGCGATGGCCAGTGGGTTTGCCGGAAGAATCTGTTCCAGCCCACTTGGGTCCAACGAGAACTTCGCGCCGCCGGCCGAGGGCAAGGGATTCGCTGAAAACGGTGGAAGGAAGTTTCTCGCCCGCGCGGAAGATTACGAGCCCCCCGAGGCGCTGTTGGGCCGCGAGCTCCGCCTCCGTAGGTTTCAGAACTGCGCAGAATCCCGGAGAACACCAACGGCGATTCTCCTGGCGAGGATCCTCCAAAAGACAGAGACCCGCCGCCTGCGCCTTCAACATCCAGTCCTTCGGCCAACGACAGATAAAGACACCTGCATCCGTATAAAAGATCATTCGGCCAGCCAGCTCCGGACGACCGCACAGCTCATTCAGAATCCAGAGCTTCCATCCGAAATGCTGGGGCTCCCAGAAATCTGGAAAGGAGTTTGCGGGAGGCTCCGTGTCCGGCAACTTCTCAAATGTTGCAAACGTGAATTTCTCCTTTAGAGCTTTCAAACTATCCTCCGGAACATCCGATCCCGTAAATACAATAGCACGAATACTCTCGCCCCCCTTCGTATGCGCGCTAATAGACAGTAGCCATTGTTGAAGAGAAGGAAGGTATTTCCGGGTCGCACAGGTGACCATAATAGGGGGTTCAACAACAGGCGCAACAGGCGCAACAGGCGCAACAGGCGCAACAGGTGCAACAGGCGCGGGCGCCGCCCTAGCCACAACCGTATCGCCAATCGTCTGCGGAAAAGATTCCGAGTTGAATCCACCCAGGATAAACATGCGTCGCGCACACTCCGCCATCGTGCGATGACACCAGGCTACGCGATAGGGATCCAGTGCAGGGACGGAGAATCGTTTGAGCCATTCAGAATCATCTGTATCAACACGACGCACTGCCTCTATAAGTTCCTCGGGGCTCTTAAACTTGCGCGCATCAATGAATCCTCCCGTGCTGAAATCGCGCTCAACGGCCTCGTCGCCCCAGTAGATGGGAATACATCCTGCGGCCTTTGCGTGTAGTAACTTCTCGGTGGTATAGCCCCGCGCGGCGTTGTTCTCATAGGCGAGACAGAATTTGTAGTCCTTCAGGAACTCGTGCTTCAGCAGCTCGCCGCCACCACCCCCCAGGCCCGCGAATATATCTCCACCGACATTGTTGAATAGACGCCCAGCAGAATCTACCTTCTTATACTCTGATAACCACTGAAATGCCGCATTGCGCACGGGGTTGCTGGGGTTCGATACAACGAACGCGCAGAACTTCTTTTTTCTGGCGATTTCATCCGAGAACACTTTCGTGCAGCGCTCCAAAGGAATGGGCTTCGGATTCATAATCTTTGTTGCATCCGCCCCGAACCAGTCTATCTCAAGAATCCAGAGGGGAAAGCGAAGATAGTCTTTACCAATCATATCATAGTGCCCGAATCCGAGATTCAGCTGAACACCCGGGCCATCAAGCGGCGGGCTATTCTCGCCGGTGAAATGTATCTTGGGTTGATCGGCTGGCAACGACTTCCACATAGATCCAAACGGTCCGAAAATCACAATGTTACTGGTGGCATCGGCGGCGGCGCCTACGACCTTTATAGGTGGGCTGAGCTTCTCTCCTGCGGCAGAAAGCATTAGGACAAAGAAATTGTAGGCAGGATTGAAATTCTCCCACATATCCGAAAAGCCCACGCGAAGTGTAGATTCCTTATGAGAAGGTGGGGCAAGTTCTTGCATCCCTATTTTACATAGGGAGTTAAGCGCTGCCCCCCAACCCTCTTTTACGAGGGCAGAGACAGGGGAAAAAGCGGCGAGGAGTCGCGAACGAATGTTTTTCAGATTATCCTGTGCAAACATTCCCTGCAGATTTACAAAGTCATTTTCCATTCTGCGGATTGCATCACATGCCTGACCCACATGATTGTCAGAATAGTAGCAATTTTCTAATCCCTGTCCGATTTCACGCAACATAGGGGAATTGTGAATAAGGGGGATGCCGGCCCATACAACATCCAACAAAAGAGGGCGAATAATGGAAAAACGGAGATGAGAGAGAACTAAACTCATTGGTTTGCGCGCCCACTCTACAGAGCGCTGGCGACCTACAAGCTCGCCACTCAGGCCTACTGCTTCGTCACAACAGTTTTTTACAATGTTTTCTAGAAAGAATTTACTGGTGGATATTACATCTGTATTATGAAGTTTCCAGCGACCGATGTTTATTCCACGTCTCTTTGCTTCACGGAGAATTACCATTGGAAGAACAGCACTACTCGCATTGGTGGTATTCGTTTCGGCAATATGGACTGTCCATGGTGGAATAATCTTTCCGTCAGGATGAAGGTTTTTTAGCTCAGCAACAGTGGATATAATCCATGCGTTTATATTACTTTCCTGCATATGTATTGCTGCGGGAGATGGCGACCATACGAAAGGGATCACACGCACAGGGAGGTTAGAAAGAAGTTCTAGAGCTTGGACCGAACCCTCTTCCATTGCAGCGGCGGTATCCATGAGCCACACTTCGGATAGACCGGCAAACTCCCTTTTCATTGTCATTGTAGTTGGAAAAATGGCGATTTCTAGTTCTTGAAGAAGAAAGGGTTTGCGCACGAGCCAAACGGATTTGCGTGAAATACGGGCGCGGACTTCCGTGGGAAGAGTCATGCGATCCACTTCAAAGATGAGATCGTAGTTTTTAGCGTCGTTTATACTAACAACTTTCCATTGGGCACTCAGGCTTTGACAATCATCCCACCAAGATTTATCACCGTTGAACTGGATGAATTCCACGTCATGGCCAAACTCACGCATCAGCTCGGCTATGGCAAAAGATGTATTTGTCGCACCCGAACTGAACATGGAATGTTGGACTGCTGCTAGAACTCCTATACGCATCTTGTCTTTCAAGATTCGTGAAGAAGGTTTTAGACCGATGTTTTTATGAGGCACGCCTTGATGTGTTACGCCTTTTTGCCCTTGGGGTTGTAACGGAACGTGGGGGTCTTACTGGGGAGGGAGCAGCACTGAGTGGTGCGGCAGCAAGCAAATCCCCAATACGCTGTCTCGGTAACGGGGGCGGGGCGACGGGCGTAGCTGTGCGTGCAAGGGCGCTCCTTGGCGGTGGTGCTGCCGCCGCATCAAATTGTCCAAGGAGTACTTGCCTCCCAGGCGTTCGTGGGGCGCTGGCAACTCTACTGCCCGTACCTGGAGGGCTGCTGCGCCTACTGCCCGTACGGCTACCTGGTGTGTCAGCAGGGTCACCAGAATGGGGTGTAACCGCCCTCGCCGCCGTAACCGCCCTCGCCGCCGTAAGCGCAGCCATCGCTGCATCTATCGCTGCATTCACTTGCGAACCACGTGTGGCCCGTGGTGGTGAATATGTAACCCCTGCTTGCCGCAGCAGATTCTCCGCTGCGGCGGGTGTTGCATCTGCTACCGCCAAACTCCCTGGATCTTCGCGTTGATCATTGACACTTTCCTTTTCAAGTAGTTGTTCCTGAGCTACCACCGCCTCCTTCGTGGCCTTTTTGGCAGTCTTTGGCGCTCCACTGAGTTTTCTTCTTAGTTCCACTGGTTCCGCTGCTTCCGCGGCTTCTGCTGCTTCCGCGGCTTCCGCCGCTGCTGCTGCTTCCGCTGCTACCATAGCTCTTCTTCCCTCTATCTCTTCTACCATGGCACGAAGTTCAGTTGCTTTTGCAGCATCTCCTGTAGCCGCCGCTGCAGCTGAAGCTTGTAATAGTTGCAACTGCAATCTCGTAGCAATTGCCGGATTTCTTAATAAAAGGGATACAGTCAATGGATCCAGTGGATCTATTGCAAGTGCAGGAAGAAGCATTTCCCCCTCTCTACCAAGCGCGAGCCTGCCTATATTTCCTAGGCCTTCATATTGTATATTGCGTGGTGCTAATAGGCGAGCATCGTCGCCTGCAGGAGTATTAGGTAAAGTTGAAACCGGCAACTCTGCGCGCAAAGGACTGCTGCGCTGCGAACGCGGTGGCGAAGGTGAGCGAGAGGGAGGACGCGGTGGCGGAGTTGGAGGTGGAGGCGGAGGCGGGGGACCTCCACGCGGGGGACCTCCACGCGATGCACGGCCACGGCGACGCGGCGGCCTTGCACGTGCTGTATAGCGGGGTGATCGCGGTAATCTCTGTGAGGCAGATTGTTTTTGCGTGGTTCTTTTCTTAATAAGTGGGGCTGTGGCCAATGGCGTAGTGAGGGCATTAGGATGCTTCACTTTCACCTTCAGTGTCCGATGAGAACGTGCCAAACCAGGCGCAAAAATATTTTTCAAAAGAGCACCCCTTACAATATTAATACATTTCGTATTCCAATACCACGGCAACTGCTTCTCTAAATATCTGTAGTATTCATTCGTTTTCATATGTTTTACATGGTGCTCAAGCTCTTTTGTATCACGCTTCACCTTGCTTAACATTGCCTGCATTTTTTGAACGTATAGTTTGCGCATTTTACTAGAAACTTTTTTATAAGCATCATGGTTGTAATAATTTTCATATTTTCCGAAGATATTTAGATACGATTTAATATCGGCGAGAAGATTATTTTCTTTCAGCTCATCTAAAATATCGGGCATGAATGCCATTACGCCAAATAACACAGGATCTGTAGGGCCCTTTAGAATTTGTTCGACAATAGACTTAATAAAATATACGAATTTGAACTTCACATATCCATGGTGTTTTTTACCAGCCCCCGTATTATAAAAAATGAATTCTTCCAATGGTTCGCTAAAGAGTGGGTATTGGAATTCTACCATTGAAAAACTGCGGAGATATTCCAATAAAAATATGGAGCCGAACCGAATATATTCAACAGTATCTTCTGATTTCATAGCGTGCCTGGAAAAAAAGGATGTGAGTTTTTGATATAGGTATATAAATGTTCTGTGCGAACTAGAACTGTGTTTTACGTTTTTATAGAATTTTTCAAGAAGTTGCACGGGCGTAGCCTCACCTTTGACGCCTAAGAGCTTATTCAACGCCTTTATATATTTTTCACTAAGGGGCGTCCCTTTTGTTTCTTTACCTCCTCCACCCTGAACCATTTGATTTTCATTAAAAATATAAAAATGTACTACGCCATACGTATCTAATACCCTATAGATATATTCTAACATACCCTTTGAAATATCTGGAACAGGGTCTGCGGTTGCGAGCATTTGCAGCCAACCGTTAGTATTATCAAATATAAGCAAGTATTGCATAAGTTTTTTAAAAATAGCTTCGTCGTATATCACGCTTCTTTGATCTATTATAATTTTTATTAACTCAAAATAACATGAATACCAGCCTATTTCATCATTTAATTTTCTACATATTACATCTGTGTTACTAGGATCGTTAATTAGAGCATTAACGGTTGCTCGAGTACATGGAGCGCCGCCGCTTTGCAGTATGATTGAATCACCTCCACCCCCTTCTGCGCCAAACTTCCGTTTGCGCGCCAGCGGCAGGCCTTTCTCGGCCGCCACCGCGCGCGCAGCCCCCGTATTACCCATCATTACACCCCCTGTTCGTACCGTTTCAACCACTCGTGGAAACTCCCTGTTCCATAAATCAAAAAGGGGTTTAACGGGATTATCAGGCTTACTTTCACCATATGCCACAGATCCCTCTATTACCCCCCTTAAGGAATTTATAACTAAATTCTGCGCTATAGGGTTTGCAAACAAATCTGCACCAGCCCCTGGGAGGGCTGCTGTAGCTGCTGCGTGCGCTGCCTCTGGTGTCATTGCCTTTATAGCATCTTCATATACGGTATCATATATTGCAGCATTAATAGCACTCACTACACCACGCGGGCTTGGTAAGTATAATTCCACTGCATATCGCCCCCCTTCTACATGAATCTCTAATGCGACAGGAATACCTTTTAATATGGCGCATACAGCTGCAAGCCAATCGTGTGTCCAAAATACACATGGCTTATCATGTCCCCCGCATTCTACTACCCTGTCACTGCACGGGCCAATCACACCGCCCGTATATTGAGGGTAAATTGTAGCTTCATTACCTGTTGCGCCCCCCCTGCAGTTAAGAGACTTAAACTTTATTTTTTTTCTACAGCTTGACGCATTTAACTGATCTGCGGCCCTCTTTTTAGTATATTGAATACCAATTTTTTGAATGTGTGCTAAATCATCGCTATAGGGTTTTTCACTAGTTAGATCAATTATATCTTTAAGAATTTTTAAATCTTTTTGGTCCTTAAATGTCTTAGGATTTTTCAACATGGCGATATTCTTTTTTACAGTTATCATTGCAGCAGTAATGTTATTTGGTAATTTATTATCTGTTATTTTGTAGTTCTCCTCCCAGATATGCGCACCATCCGCATTCACTCCGTAGTACATTTTTATATCATTCACGCCCCCTGTTACCAGCACATCTCCCATACCCGTGTGAAAATGTATGCCATCAATATATTTTCTCTTTTCTGATCCATCCTCTACGTAATCCATACGATTAATACGTTGAGTTACAGTTTTCCTACCAGTTTGAACTGGTCCTCCCATAACCCCAAATTCCATTTGGCGAGTGGATGACGGATCTACATAGTGTTCTTTGGCTCTTACAATAGCAAAATTATTTATAAGTTCGGCGACAGAGTTATGGCGACAATCTTCACTTAAAGATTTTATAGAACAATCAAGGATTATTGGTATTTTCCCCCTTCCTCCAAACTCTGCAACACGATATCCATTTAAAACCACGCTTAACTCTTTATAAAATGGGTTCGGGTTTGCGTTATCTCTTACAATTCTTATGGGAGGAACACCACCCCTATAAACATGCACAGCCTGTCCTAAGCCGATTGGTTCTGGTTGCTGGCTAAAGCCGCCACCAGCCCTATTAAATGTTACTGAGTATATTGGTGATAACTGCATTGACCACCTATATAGCGTATTATACATGGCAGAAGTATAATCCCAGTATTTTGTATCTCTTTTTTGCGATTGAATATCTGTGGCATCTTTACCAAAATCGTGATATTGATCTAAAAATGTTAGTAATACAGAATCAAATAACCAGTTTCCAGTAAATTTCACTGTATATCTTCCATATATGTCCAATGGCATACCAAAATCTTTAGAATTTGCTGCTACAGGATCTGCAGCGGCCATCCCCACACTACTTATTCCCTTCATTTTCTATAATCCGCGCCCAGGCCGCGTGTATAATAGGATTATATGGAGAATATCGCCAAGCCAACGTAGCCGCATGAGCCTTATAGGTCTCAAGCCGCTCTGAGTGCCGCGTGCGTGCGGCTTCTACAAGTTCCGCGCCAGCCGCAATATCTGCGCCTTTATATCCATAACCAAACTCCAGCCATGAAGGTGAGTTGTGAAGAACCGGAAACCCACACGTGAGAAGCTCTAAAGTCATATAGTTGAATTCATTGTTGTAGTTGTGCAGAACAAATATCGCAGTGGGCCACTCCTTTAGAGTACTTACAATATCACGCCTGCCAATCATCTCCACACGCGAATCCTTAAAAATAGTGAGATAAGGCATTATATTCATAGTAAAATGCGGGACCGCCATCAGGCGATCCCCATTTACTACAACGACCTTCCCCTTCCAATCTGCCCCCTTTAATCTATACCATTTCTCTAGAATCATGAGCGGTACTAAGGCCGCTTTTTGAAAACTAATATTCGGTTCCATCACGATAAATACTTCCTCTTCGGGCTTTGTGGGAGCGTGCCACGACAATTGCTCCGCGCCATCGCGCGTAAGAATAGATGAATCCCATACATAGGGCGCGATGAGATTCTCTAGTGCTCCTTGAACAGGCACCTGATTCAGATAAGAAGCATATTCAACATGCTGACCGTAGTGGGGTGACACAAGGATTGCATCGTTCTTTCCGACAACGTGATGCGCAAAATAGTGCTGTGAAACGAAAATGGGCGTTTCCACATCTATATTGAGAATGTTGCCGAGATACACTTTTAGAAGACGGCCACCAATCATTTTAACGAACTGCCGGACAAGAGGATCGAGGCTCATGCCGATTTCAATCAGCGCTGCCACGTTGGCCATAGGTTGCCTCAACATATCTTCGGTAACAATCGTGCGGCATTTTTGAAGGGCCCTTGGAATATTTTTGAGATTCTTCGGTTTATCATTCACCAGAAGAATTGGTGCATAACCCATGGACTCAAACATACGGTAAAAGACGACTACGTTCTGAAATAGGCCATTCGCGTAAATGTTTTCGTCTGTAATTGTTGCCGTGCTCAGAATAACGATTTTGCGATCTATGACACCCTTTAAAGAAGTAAGGGGGCTCGCCCACGGCTTCAAAGCCGAACACGGGTCTCCAAATGTATCTGTGCGCCCAGGTGCTTGCATCTCTGAATAAGTTTGTGGAACGCCTTAAGGCTTCTGGACGCTGAATTCTATTTTTTAATACGTCATACAACTCCACCTGACTCGGATATTCGGAGTGGGCTGTAATTCGCCTGAAGTTGCCGATGGGACGATCGATATGGTAAAGCGATCACCGCCAGAAAAGTTTTCTGAATTAATTAAATCAGAACTTCCTGATGGGCCATTTGCGTTCCCTGTAATGATACCAACAATTGATGTATCTGTCCCATTTTTTCTTATTGTGAATGTGTAATACGTTATGGCACCCCTATCAATAAAATCAGTATTAATGTAAAAATTTGATATTGTGCAGTTAAAAGGTATATAGGAAACGCAGTTATCTTCTATTACATCTGCTGCTTGACTAAATGAAGCAGAGCCTAACCCCATATAAGTTGTGGAAGTGTTTAATATATTATCTGCAAATCCAAATAATATTGTTTTTGAACTTGGGGGGCCTGTAGGGCCAGTTGCACCCGTATCTGTTGCTGACCCAGGAGGACCAGCGGGGCCTGTATCGCCCGTATCACCTGTAGGACCCGTTGCTCCAGTATCTGTTGCTGACCCAGGAGGACCAGCGGGGCCTGTATCGCCTGTATCACCTGTAGGACCCGTTGCTCCAGTATCCGTGGCCGATCCAGGAGGACCAGCAGGGCCTGTATAGCCCGTATCACCTGTGGGGCCTATCTCACCTGTAGGACCCGTATCACCTGTAGGACCCGTATCACCGGTAGAGCCTGTATCGCCTTTGACATAATCTAGCTGCGTGTAGCTAATACGAGTGATATACTCGCCATCTAATATGTTTAGCGATTCATCAAAATATTGTATATATTCGATCGTTATGGTATCG
>Ga0315909_10005404_pt1 | contig 14687 bp, 17 predicted proteins | sample LakEriMetagenome_11_FD_203527 | JGI IMG/M metagenome (GOLD analysis project Ga0315909, IMG submission 203527) | Freshwater fungal communities from buoy surface, Lake Erie, Ohio, United States - Buoy 2 MA125 | ecosystem: Environmental > Aquatic > Freshwater > Lake | place: USA: Lake Erie, Ohio...
TGGGTCATCCACCACCGCCAAAAAACAGGCGTTTCCACAAGTGGGGGGTCAGGAAAGCCACCAGCTGCCGGGTAAGCGCGCAGCCAAGTCCAAGCCAAGCAAATGACTCAGGCAGCTTTAGCAAAAGCTTTGGGTAAGTCAGTGGGCTATGTGTCCAAGCTTTGCCAGCAAGGTATGCCTAAGGAGCTGGAAGCTGCAAAGGCTTGGCTTGATCTGCGTAAGGCTGGCAGGACGCGCAAGCTTGCTCCCTCAAAGCCTATGACAGCTGACGCAGCTGCCGCGCCTGAGCTTAACGGCAGCACGATTGGTAGCCTGACCGCCGGGACAATCAGCACTGCCCTTGCCCAGCATAAGGTGCTGGTGGATAGGGCGCGTGAAGTCTATGCAGCCAGCATTAAAGCTAACGATCCGGCGCAGACAAAGCTGGCGCAGGCATACAGGCAAAGCTTCCTGCTGCTGCTGGAGATTGAAGCTGAGGAAAAGAAGCGCGCCTTAGAAGCGCGTGAATACATCAGGCTTAGTGAAGCCTTGGAGATTATCACCCGGTGGACTTCCAAGGTAGTGAGCAGACTTGATAAGCTGCCCTTGGACTGCGCGGAAAGCTGCAACCCTGACCGCCCTGAGCTAGCCATTAAGATACTTGAGCGCTGGTCTAGAAGCGCGCGTGAAGACCTAGCCAGCACCTGAACCTTATGAGCAAACCAATACGCATTGTAATAGCTGGGGACAGTCACGGCGATCAGTATGACCCGGAAGCTGTAGCTGCCCTGCTGGAATATTGTGACGATTATTTTAAGCCTGACCTCAAGGTGCATCTAGGGGATGCCTTCGATCTGCGCGGACTGCGCGCCGGGGCTAAGGATGTGGAAGCTAGGGAAAGCCTTAAGGAAGATGTGCGCTGCGGACTTGCCCTGCTGAAAGCTTACAGACCGCAGGTATATCTGCTGGGCAATCACGAGCGCAGGCTGTGGGATGCCACTGACAATATTGGTAGTGGTGACCTAGCTGATTACTACCAAGGCGTTAAGGATGGGATTATGCGTGAAGTGCGTAAGGCAGGCGTAAAGAAGGTGCTGCCCTATCACGCAGATCAGGGGGTGTATGAAGTGGGCAAGGTTGCTATGGCACACGGCTACGCACACGGCAAGGATGCCGTGATGAAACAAGGTAGCCACTTCGCCCAGCGCGGGGGTGCTTTTGTGTGCGGTCATATCCACAGGCTTGAGATGGTCGCGCTTGAGAAGTGGCAAGGTGGTGCAGCCTTCAGCGCTGGTTGCCTGTGCCGTAAGGATATGGCATATAGCAGCCACAGGCTAGGCAGCTCGCGCTGGGGATCAGGCTTTATAGCGGGGCTGATTGATGGGGATAACTTCAAGCTGTGGATGGTTCACAAGCTGGGAAAGTCCGGCAAGTGGGTTGCGCAGACTGACTTCAAGCTACTTAAAGCAAGCCAATGGGAAGCCTAAACCAATCGCTAGATTTACTGATGTGCGCGCTGCGCGGTCAGGACGGCAAGCCAAAGGGCTGGCTGGATGTTCACCAGCTGCGGGTGCTGTGGAAGATGCAGACGCTGAGCGCAGCCAGCAACAGGGCTAAGCTGGTCTGGCAGCGTGGCTTCCTTGAGCGCAAGTCCTATCACTTCATCAGTGAAGCCGGGACGCATAGCTTAGCCTTTGCATACAGACCGCTTAAGCCCCTGAAGACTATGCAGCAGGTGGATGAAGCCTGCGCTAATGAGGGAGCTGAGAAGCCCCCGGCAGGCTGGATTGGCTGCACTGAGTTTGCAGTTAAGTATGGGGTCAGTGTGCAGGCTGTGCATCAGATGACCTACAGGCACAAGCTGGACAGCAAAAGGTTCAGGGTTAAGCGCGGGTTTAACGGCACAAGAAATGTGGTTCACTACCGGGAGTCTGAGCTGCGCGCCCTGCACAAAGTTAAGAAGACCAAATGACAGATCAGGAGCAGCAGCTTATTGACGCAGCTAGGGCTATCATCAGACCCAGCTACTCTGGTGACATTGTGGATTGGTGTGAACAGAATGTTTTAGAAGTGCCTGACAGTCCTATTAGGGGCAGGCTCAATCTGTCGCGCACACCTTGGGTAGCTGAAGCCCTGCGCATAGCTGCTGACCCTGAGACTAAGCTGCTTTCAATCATAGCCTGCACACAGTCCGGCAAGTCCCTGTTTGCGCGCCTGTTCACCTGTTGGGCAATCGTCAATTCCCCAGCTCATATGATGCTGCTGCAAGCTAACGACCCGGAAGCAAAGGATTGGTTTCTGCGCTATGTGCGTCCTTTGTTCAGGATGTGTCCACCTGTGCAGGCGCTTCTGTCTGATGAGGATAATGACAAAAGCACCACAGCTGACTTTAAGAATAATGTGACCCTATACTGCCGGGGTGCTTGGAATGAAAACAACCTGCAGCGCCTGACGCTAAGGCGCGTGATAATGGATGAAACTTGGCTGTATCCCAAGGGGCATATGGCTGAAGCTATGGCGCGCACCCAGACCTTTAGCTGGATGGGTCAGGTGATCGCTATGAGTCAGGGCGGGTATGAAGGTGATGAGACTACCACCTTGTTTAACGGCACTGACAAACGCAGCTGGCATTTTGCCTGTGTCCAATGCGGGGCAGTGCAGCCTTGGCTGTGGGACTATGTGAGGCTGCCGGAGTCTGCTAAGATCAATGGGGTCTGGGACTTAAAGCAGGTTGAAGCTGGCACAACCTATGAGTGCGCCCACTGCCAGCATAGGATGACAGACACACCCGGCAGCAGATCTGAAGCCAATAGGATTGACCGGGGCGCAGGCTTCCGGGCTACCACCCAGACCACAAGCGTTGGCAGCGTTGGTCTGCATTGGAATTGCTTGGCTAACAGCAGCTGGGGAAAAGAGGCAGTGCGTATGCTGCGCGCCAAGGAAGCCTATACCCTGTATGATGATAGCGAACCGCGCAGGCTGTGGAAAATGAAGCGTTTGGCGCAGGCTTGGTCTGAGGATGGTGGGGAGATAGCCAGCCAAGCTGAAGCTGGTGACTATGCCCTTGGTGATCCTTGGGACAAGGAAGCTTGGGTGACCCCTGACGCTAGGGTGCTGGACTTTGCTGCTGACCTGCCTGCAGGGAGTATCCCCTTTAGGACGCTGGCTGCAGATATGCAGCGCGGTCATATGTGGGCTGAGGTAAGGAGCTGGTCAAAGTCTGGACACAGCAGACTGCGCTGGTGGGGCAAGCTGGATACTTGGCAGCAGCTTGATGATCTGGCTGCTGAACACAAAGTGAACAAAGCCTTTTGCGGGGTGGACTGTGGTGACCAGACGCAGGAAGTATATGCCCAGACCGCGCTGCGCGGGTGGAAGGCGCTAAGGGGTAGCGGTCAGACTGACTTCACTGTGCAGGACGCCGGGGGTAAGACCACCAAGCGCTTTTATTCAGACAAGCAATTTGTCTTCATCCCCGGTCAAAGGAACAGGGCTGAAATGATTGTGTGGAGCAACCTGCAAGCAAAGGATATGCTAGCGGGTCTGCAGAAGCGCAGGCTGCATACATACGGCAGGAATGTCCCTGACGATTATACCCAGCAGCTTACAAGTGAGATCAGGGTAAAGGATGCCCGGTCAGGAAAAGCCCATTGGATATTGCCCAGCAGTAAGACCTGCGGCAATCACGCTTGGGACTGCGCGCTGATGGGTCTGATACTTGCTGTGCGCTGGGGCATCATAGGCAGGGAAGCTACTGAAACGGCAGTGCCTGCCCAGCCAGCTGAATGATTGACCAGCCCAGATTAGCCCTGACCATTGGGCAAGGTTGCGCCTTCAGTGATGTAAGCTGTATGGGTCACAGCTTGGGTATGGCTGTGGGCGCAACCCCCTTTGACTTATTCTGCATCACAAATGGCTAAAGGCACTTACATTGGCTTTCCCAAGCAGGACTTGCTGGACATTTACAACGCTGCCCTTGCGCAGATCAAGTCCGGCACTGTGGTCACAAGCTATTCAGACAGTGGCACTTCCGTTGGCAAGGCGCTGGTTGGTGACGCTAATGAGCGCGCTGCGGAAGCTTACTTTGCCCTGTCTCAGCTAGAGCCTGAGAATTACCCTGAGCGTATCACAGTCATTAGGACTGATTGGAAGGGTCTGACAGACTAACGCCTTTATGCCCAAAGCACAGCCACACAAGCGCACCAAGTCCGGCAGTCTCAGCAAGAAAACGCTGAAGCAAGCTGGGGCTAGTCAGTTTAACAGCGTCAGCTGGTCTAACAATCGCGCCCAGATCTATGGCACTGCCGTAGATTTCAGCGTGGACTACACACCTGCTGACCGGGTGGAGATGATGAAGCGCCTGCGCTATGGTGAGCGCAACTGCGGCTTGGTGCGTCAGATCCTTGGGGACTATGTGACTTATGTGGTGGGTAGTGATGGCATCACCCACCAAAGCCACTGCGCTGACACAGCCAAGGCTGCTGCCTATGATGAATACTTTGCTGATTGGTGCAGGAGCTGCGATCTGACCGGACGCTGGAGCTGGGCAGAAGTGCAACGCATCACAGTCAGGGGCGCGCTGCGTGATGGTGATAGCTTTGCCCTTAAGGTGTTTGATGCTGAAGGCAGACCGCGCTTGCAGCTGGTGGAAAGTCACCGGGTGTCTAACCCTGAAGGTGAGCAAGTCCCAGCTGGTATGCTGGATGGTGTGCAGTTTGACAAGGTGGGGCGTATTGTGGGCTATTCAGTCATTCTGGGTGACAAGTCTGCCAAGCTGATCCCCGCGCCTTCTGTCTGCCATATTGCTGAGCAGGACTATTGCAGTGGTAGCCGGGGACTCCCCTTGCTTCAGCATAGCTGGTCGGATATCCAGACGGAAGATGAGCTGTTGAAATTGGAAGCCCTCGCTGTCCGTAATGACTCAGATTTTACAAGGGTGCTTGTAAAAAACGGCGGCTATGTTCCTAACAATCTGGCTGCTGAATTGTCCGGCACTTCCTCTAGTGGCAGCGCGCTTGCCAGCCAGATGGGTGGTAAGCTTGCCGTCCTTGAACCCGGCGAGGATCTTAAAAGCATCCAATCAAACCGCCCAAGCCCTGTGTTTGTGGGCTTCCTTGAAGCTATCCAGCGCGACATAGCGCGCGGCACAGGTCTGCCGTATGAGTTTAGCGGCAACCCCACACAGGCGGGGGGCGGGGCGCTGCGTTTGATTGCTGCCAAAGCAGACAGATCTTTTCAGCGCTGGCAGACCATCACTATTGAGCGCCTATGCACACCTGCTTGGGGCTTTGTTATTGGCACTGCTATTGCCAATGGTGAGCTGCCTGACGCGCCGGATTGGAATAAGGTCAGCTGGACTACACCCAAGCGCTTGACCATTGATGCTGGCAGAGACGCTGCGCAGGATCGCGCTGATGTGGAGCTGGGTTTGCTGTCGCTCAGCGAGCTATACGCCCAGCGTGGGCTTGACCTTCGCACTGAAGTCCAGAAGCGCGCTAAAGACTTTAAGTATATTATGGATGTGGCAGCCAAGGAAGGTGTGCCTGTGTGGATGCTATACAAGCCCCAGAATAACCACCTGCAGCAAGGTATGGGAAACCCCACAGCAGCTAGCGCGCAGCCTGTTCCTGAAATGGAAGACAGCGCTGAAGATGAAGCTGAAGACAAGGCTGAAGCTGAAGCCCAGCCTGAGACTGAAGACGAAACCAATACCTAACCTTTAAACCTTATGCGCAACCTCATCAAAGCTATCAGCGCTGGTAAGCCCTTCCTTGTGGACTACCAGATTGCTGAGCAATACCTGCAGCTTAAGAAGTCTGCCGGGATCACTGACCTTATCACCCAGCTGTTTGGTGAAGCCCCCAAGCCCTACCAGACTCAGGGCGGCACTTTTGTCATCCCGATTACCGGGATGATTGCCAAGGGACTCAGCCCCTTTGAAGCCATTGGCGCTACTGATGTGGACAAGCTGGATGACCAGATTGATGAAGCGCTGGCTGCCAAGCCCAAGCGTATCCTTTTCCATATCAATTCTGACGGCGGCACTATTGATGGTGTGGAGGAAATTGCTGATAAGATCCGCGCGCTGCCTGTTGAAACGATTGCCTACACTTCAGGCAGTATGAACAGCGCCGCCTTTTGGATCGGGTCTGCAGCTGACCGGGTGCTTGCATCTAGCAGCGCCAGCGTAGGGGCTGTGGGTGTGTATAGCGTCAGCACTGATCTTTCTGAACAGGCTAAGGCTATGGGCATCAAGGTTAAGGTCTTCCGTAATTCCTCCAGCCCTTATAAGGGTATGGGTGTTGCAGGCACTTCCCTGACTGATGAGCAGGAAGCCCTGACCCAAGCTGAAGTAGATAAGGCTGGTGAAACCTTTAAGCAGGCTGTGCTGATGAAGCGCAAGCTGGCTAAGCCTGAGGATATGCAGGGACAGTCTATGTCCGGCAGGGACGCAGCTGCGCGCAACCTGATCACCGGGCTTGTCCCCACCCTTAAGGTGCTGCTCACCCAGCTGGATGGTCAGCCCAATATTGCTGGCAACCAGACCGCCAAGGTTGCCAAAGCCAAGTAAGCTTTTGACTCCAAACGCATAAGCAGAATGGAAACCAAAACCCTTACGATTGAAGACCAGCTGGCTGCTTCCAACGCCATCCTTGGTGCTGTTCAGGCTGAGAAGGCTGAGCTGCAGGTTGCATTTGAAACGCTTGCCGCTGAGAAGCTGGCTGCCGTTGCTGAAGTCTCTAAGGCTGCTGAAGCCAATAAGCTGACAGTGGAAGCCCTTGAGCAGAAGCTTGCCGGGTTTGAAGCTGAGAAGGCTGAGCTGCAGAAGCAGCTTGCTGAAGCCCTTGCCAATCAGGTCAGCGCGTCCAAGGAAGCTGCTAAGATTGCTTCCAGCGTTGGTATCTCCCCTGTTGCCGTCAGCCCTGCTGATGACCTTAGCGCGTCTCAGGTTAAGCCTGACGCTGAGCAGATCCGTAAGACCTTCCTTGGTATGAAGCCCGGCGCTGAGCGTCAGGCTTTCTTCCGTCAGCACCTTGCTGTGCTGACCGCCACTAAATAATTTTTCCCTCTAATCCCTAATACTAAAATCATATGGCTATTGCTGCTGCTCCCGCTGTTCTCGCTGAACAGGTTCTCGCTGGTCTGAAAGGTAAGCTTGGTGTCCTTTCTGCCTTCTCCACTAACCTCACCCCCACTGCTGTCGGTAAGACTATGCAGGTCAGCCTGATCGGTGGCGGCTCTGCTAAGGAGTTTTCCAAGGCTAATGGTGGCTACCACGAAGCTGAGGACGCTGTGCTTACCGCGCAGACTGTCTCCCTTGTCCACCTTCATTCCACCAAGGACTTTGCCCCTGATGACCTCGCTGAATATGGTGAGGCTTATATGGTCAATGCCTTTGTCCCGCAGGCTGTTAATGAGCTGGTTGCTGAGTGCCATAAGCGCATTGGCAATCTTTTCACTGTCGCTAACTACAGCGCCGGTGAAGTGATCACTGCCGCTAACTTCAACTATGGTCAGGTGGTTGATCTCAACACTGACCTTTCGATTGCCAAGGCTGGTGACGCTCGCGCGCTCATCCTTAACAGCACCTATGCTGGCGCTCTCCGCAAGGACGCTACGCTTGTTGCTCCCTTCAATGGTGCTGGTCAGTCCGCGCTCATCCAGACAGGCGCTATTGGCACTGTCTCTAACTTCAATGTGTTTGAGTTCACTGACCTTCCTTCCAACTCGGAAGGATTGGCTGGTGTGGCGCTGGGTCAGGATGCGGTCTGCGTGGCGATGGCGCTGCCTAACGCTTCTATGTTCCCCGGCGATGTTTCGTCTGCCATTGATGCGTCTGGTCTGTCTGTTCAGGTGCTGAAGTCTCAAGGCACTGACGGCATTGTGCGCCTGACCGCCACAGTCCGCTTTGGTTGCGGCAAGGGTCGCGCCACTTCTGCCAAGCGTATTGCCAGCGCCTAAGCCTAGCGCTTAGCCTAGATCAAGCTCACCCCGGAAACAGGGTGGGCTTTTTTGTGCCTGCGCACCACAGCTGGCAGGTGCTGGTATGATGGTAGCCCCCGCCCCCGGCAAAGCCTGCCACAGCCAAGCCAGACCCCTAGGACAGCGCGCCTGCTTGTCAGCCCCGGCAATAGTATGGACAGCAACCTTGCAGCTATGTGGCTAGCTGACGCGCAGGCTATCTGCGCTGAGGCAGGGCAGACAGTCACCATCAATGGCACAAGCTATCCAGCTATGGCTAGTGACCCCACCCTTACCCCCAGCCTTGAGCAAGGGGGTCTGATGGATAAGATCACTACGCTAATCAAAGTGCCTGCCACCACAGCTGCCCTAGCTGCCAAGTCCCATATGCAACCCGGTAAGCGCCTGACCTTTGATGCGCGCCCCTACCGGGTCACAGCCTTCACTTACAAACCCGGCAGCGCTTGGCTGCAAATGCAGTGTCAGGACGCTGACCAGCGCTGATGTCTGATATAGTCATTAAGGTAAACAGGTCGCTAGCTGCTACGCTGGTTAAGTCCTTTAATGACTTTGGCGCTTACACCCGCCAGCTCACTGAAGACTTGGTTAAGGAGGAAGGCGCGCTGACCTGCCGTGAGGCTATCAATTACAGCCCCCCGCTTAATGGTGAGCAACCCGGTGGTGGTGGTAAGGGTGATAAGAAGGTTGCTGAGCGCTGGGGTAATTGGGCTGTTGCTAATGATGTGATGACCATTGTAGCTGAAGACAGCAAAAGCGCTGCAGCTGCGGTCAATGCGCGTCAGGGTGCGTTTGATAAGTTTGTTAAATGGCGGCAGGGTAAGCCCCCCAAGTCTGAGGGGGTGCTTATGGCTATCTGGCGTGACACCAATAGCCAGCGCGCCTTTGCTCGCGCCAAGGTGCTGCTGCGCAAGTGGAACGGATCGCGCAACCATCAGGTGCTTAATGAGCCTACCCTAGAAGCTCGCCACAATCGCATCAGGAAGCTTTACCGGGGACGCATCAGGAAGAATGGCGGCGCAGGTTATATGGTTAGCCAAGGCTACGCCTTTGCACCAGCCAAGGTAATCAGTGACTATATTAAGAAACGGCAGACGCGCGTTGGCTGGATGAAGGCTGGCTGGGTCACAGCTATCCACAAGCTAGGTAAGCCTAAAATCAATGGTATGGAAAAGGGCTTTGGTCTGCGTAAGCTGCCTACTTGGATCACGCGCCACAACGCTAACCACGGCTCAGTAGGTCTGAATAAATACCAGACCAGCAGTAATAATATCCTGCTCACAGTCAGGAATGACCTAGGCAATATATTTGGTATGGGATACCTTGCCGGAACAAGGCAGTATGTAATGGGTGTGCGCGCAGGTAAGCTACAGCGCAGGCTCAATCACTTTATGCGCGCTGCCATTGAGAAGGCTAACAAAGCCCAGAAACCCACCTAACCTTTATGAGTATCAAAAGCCCCCTAAGCATTATTGAAGACGCGCTTGCCGCCAAGCTAACAGCTGAGACAAGCCTTGCTGCCTACCATATCAATAATGGTGAGACAGCTGATGAGCTGCAGCTGCCCAGCATTGTGGTAGCCTGTGAGTCTGCTAACTACCCTACCGGGTTTGCCCAAGGTCTGGGAAACTATATCTGCCAAGTCAGCATTGGTGTCTTTACCCAGATTGATGACACCCCCCGCGCTACGCACCGGGCTGCTGTTCAGGATGTGCTTGGCAGCTTGTCTGATCTGCCGGGGCTTAAGGCTGTCTTCACAGCTCAGGGTGATGCCAGCTGCTATGACATTACCCTTACCGGGCTGCAGGAAGGGCGCGGGGAAAGGTGCTTTGACACCACCATTAACTTTGAAGTGCTGATTGTCCTGAGCGCTGTTTGACTTGGGCTGCATTGGTAAACCTTCCTAACCCTTAACCCTATACCAGCGTGGCAACTACCCAGAAAGGCACAGCCCATATTTACGGCATTAATGGCACAGTCACCGGGCTGACAGTGCAAAGCTACTCTGTTGGCAAGTCCTTTGCCAATGCTGATGAAGTCACTAACGCGCAGGGTGTGGTGATCGGTGTGCGCTACTCTGATGAGCGCACAACCCTTTCTGTAGAAGGTCTAGTGCCGTCCAGCTACACTGCCAGCGTGGGTGACAACCTTACCTTCACAGGTAATGGCATCAGCTTCTCCGGGCATATCACCCAGATTGAGGAGCGCGGTGAAGCTAAGGGCTATATGCGCATTAGCATCACAGGCATTGACTATGAAGGTATTGCCTAAGCCCTGAGCTTAGTTTGATTTCCCCAGAAGCGCTGGCAGCCTGCTGATATGGCTGACCAGCGTTTTCTTTCTGCCTTCCTTACACCTGCCGTCACAGTGATCCTAGGCAAAAGGCTTAAGCCCTTCTGTCTCCGGCACAGGCTTTTCCTTGAAGGCATAGGCAGTCCCTTCCTGCAGGAGCAGACTGAGCTGACCGCAGCTGACCTGATTGTGGCGCTGAAGGTCTGCGCTGATGAGCCTATTGACCAGCCCACCTTTAAGGACAAGTGGCTTAACCTCAGGCTAACGCTGTCAAAGCCTTTGCTGGCTAGGGGCTGTGCCGCGCTCATCAAGCATATAGACCGGGTGGACTCATACCCTAAGTTTTGGGAAAGAAAGGACAGACGATCAGGCGCGGCAAGCACAGTGCCTTGGGAGCTTTCCGTTGCCTGCAATCTGATGCGTAATGGGGTCAGCTATCAGGACGCTTTCAATATGCCGGAAGCTAAAGCTTTCTGGCTTTCAGCTACCTTCAGCATCCAGCAGGGCAGCAAGCTGGAGTTTATTAGCACTGATGATGAAGCGCTGATTGATCAGCTGACCCAGATTGACCAAACGGCAAAAGTAGAAGCTAACCCTAAACCCACCCCCTAACAATGTCCCTAGGTCTAGAGTTTAATATCAGCGCGAAAGACCAAGCCAGCGCTGCTGTTGAAACAGTAAATAAGAAGATTAAAAGCTTTGGTGTGGATGTGGCTAAGTCTTTCCTATCCTTTGCCGCGCCCCTTACGCTGCTCCAGACCGGGATCAGCTATGTGGGTGACCAGATTGAGGAATATAAGCAGAAGGTTAAGGAGGCTACGGAAAACGCTGCCAAGCTCAAGGATGAGGCAGCTGACATTGGGGTTAGCGTAGAAGTCTGGCAGCGCCTGAAGGGTGCAGCTGATGAGTCTGGTATTGCCGTAGCCAAGGTGGGCAAGCTTTACACTGAAGCTGTTAAGCTGATTGAGAATGGTAAAGACCCGCTTAGTGATGCCTCACGCATCCTGCGTGACGCGCTTGGCTTTGCCTCAGAAGATGTGGCTAAGGGCAATATTGAAGCTATCCAAGTTATCGAGCGTATGGGCAAAGCTATTGCCGGGGCTTCTAGTGAGGCTGATGCTATGAAGATTGCAACAGCCCTGCTGGGTGAGACTATGGCTAAGGAGCTGCTCCCGGCGCTGCGTGAAGCTGCCAAGCTTAAGGAAGGCTATGTGAACACTGAAGGGCTGACTGAGGAAGAAGCCCAAGTGCTGCGTAATGCCAAAGCTGAGGAACGCAGGAAGAAGGCGCGTGAGGAATACCAGACAGCTGCAAAGGCTGCATCCAAGCAGTTTCTTAAGTTTGATGCTACTGATGAAGAAGCTGCGCTGCTTGCTAGGCGTATGGGCTTGGTAGGTGAAGGTCAGTCTGACAAGCGCGCCACTGCGCGCGGCAGGGCTTTCGCCGGGTCTGACAATCCTAAGGTTATGGCTGAAATCAATAGGCTGCTTAAGGAAAGGGCTGAGCGCGCCAAGGAAGCTGCCAAGTCTGAGACTGACGCAGCTGCTGCTGCAGTCCTAGCTTCTGCTGCCGCCAAGGATCAGGCTGACTATGAAGCCTTTATTGCAGACTTCCTTGCTGAGCAGGAAGCTGAAGCTGCAAAGGATCGCGCCAAGGAAGAAGCTGAAGCTGACAAGGACGCTAAGAAGAAAGCTGATGAGAAGGAGAAGAAGGATAAGAAAGACCTAGCTGACGCGCTTGACGCTCAGGACAAGCTGGACAAGGAAAACGCTGCAGGCACAGGCAAGCTGACTGTATCCAGCCTGCGTGAGATCGGGGGCGGTCTGGCTGGTGAAGCGCTGACCAATGGCTTGGACATTCAGCAGAAGCAGCTTGATGTTTCACAGGCTATCCTGATTGAGCTGCAGAAGCTCAATGTTAAGACACTGCCGGAAGACCCGCGCAGCATTGACTTCACCAAACCCCTTACCATTTCCGGGGTCACAACCTTTAACGCCTAATGACTAAACTAATTAAGAAAGGCGCTGCCGCACAGGGTCAGTCCCTTGAGCTTCAGCCCGATTGGACTATTGAAAGTGACGGCTTTGGTCTGCTCACTTCTAAGCTGACCTTCAAGTGTGACGCTAGCAGCGCGGCAGCTAAAGCCCCCAAGTCTGGTGACGCGCACCCGCAGGACGGCAGGCTTAAGTGTCACCGATCCAGCTACACCATCAGCAAGTCTGGCTGGGCTGTGATAACCTCAGACTATGTAGGTATTGAAACAGGTGAGCGCACCACCATCCAGATTAAGGGTGATGTGGTCACCGGGACGCAGCCAATCCAAGTGCATAAGGACTTCCTCAAAGTGCTTAAGCCTTTGGGCTGGGACTCAGCTACGCAGTCCTTTCCTGAGACTAAAGACCTTGCCGTAAAAAATGGGCTAGTGGGGGTGAAGTCCTACCTGACAGCTGACAGCTCAGTTAGCGCCACCTTCTATGTAGCCAATAAGTCAGTGGTGCAGGATGGGGTCAATATGGTGGGTAAGACCTTCCTGAAAATGCCCGGTATGGAAGATGTGGTTTTGCCTAGCGGCAACCAAGGCATCACTGAGTTTCACGATCGCTACGCTATGCTTACAGGGCTTAACTATGAGAAGTATGCCCACCTGTATAAAGTGAGCTTTACCATCAGGATTAGTCCCGGTGGCTACCATAACAAGGTCTATACCAAGTCTAACTAAGATGCTGCAGCAAGGCGTTGGATACACCTTCACAAACAGCAGGGGCGGCGCGTCCTTGGTGATTGACCCTGTAATTATTTCAGCGCCTAACACCCCCTTCCGGGTGTATGAAGACAGCACAGCTGAAGGGCAGGCTATCCTGCGCGTCACAGCTGGCACTTTCAATAACACCTTCCCCACTGTAAACGGAAGCCAAGTGGGTGAAGCTAATGCCTACCTGCCTGCGCCTTCTGCGGACTCAATTATTTATCTTACGATCCCAGCCAGCCAAAGCTCAGGTGCTGCCTTCCCCAATGGGACACCCACAGTGACCCTAGCTAGCGGCAGCACTGTCCCTACCAATACGGCAACCACAGCTTATGTGGGTCTGGCTAAGGTCAAGGTCACCCCTGTTCCTGAAAGCACTGCCAAGGTTTACACCTTCAACCAGCTTGTCACAGGTAGCCTGTGGGGTGAGCGCTTTGAATGTGGCAGCCAGCTGGATTATTGGTTTAGCCAGATTTGATATGACTACGCGCATTTGCTTTGGCATCCCACACCGGGTAGGCGCTTGCGCCTGTGAGATTGGGAAAGACCGGGAAGCTTCAGGCGTAGTGGAAATGACTGAGACTAGCACCAGCTGGACTAACTGCGTAGCCAACCAGCCCCGGCAACCCGGTCACAGTATCTACTCAATCAGCTACAGTGACCCTACCCCCGGTGATGGTAAGAATGATGGGGTGAGCGCGCTGGCTGCTTCAATCAAGTGCTGGTCTGGGTATGGAGCTGCCGCGCCCGGTGACCCGCAGCTGATCTATAAGACCAAGGGTGATGTGGCAGCTGGTGTGGGCGGGTCTTTCCCCAGCATCCAGATCACGCTGCGCCCACTTAAGACAGTCCTAAACTATGAGTATGCTGGAAACCTGAATGTCAGTGGGCAGGGTGAGCTTGGCTATGAGTCACTAAATGGGGCTGATGATACCCTGAGCGTAAACTATTGGGAAGGGGATGAGGCTATTCCTAGCTACTTCCCTGATATGGGAAGCGCGCAGTTTACAGCTTGGCAGGCAAACCTTCAGGGCTTCAGGGACTACATTGATGATACGCTGCAGGGTGGTGTGATGGTGACCCTGAATGAGACGCACTATTTCAAAAGCGCAGACCGCCCCGGCACTGAGCCTACACCTTGGCAACCTTTGACCGGGCTGGAGATTGACCCCACCTTTCACCCGCGCCTGCCGTCAATGCAGTCCTATGCCTTTGGCAGAAACGAAAGCTTTGATTACAGGTATAGGTTTCCAGCTAACTACCTGACCAAATACGGCACACTTAATATGCCCACAGGGTATCTGGTCGCGCTGCCTGAATACCCAATTGCAGACAGTGATCCTGCTATTGTTATCCCTGCAATCGAGCAAGGGCAGTGGACTTGGCAGACCATCAGCCAGCTAGACCCCAGCTTTCAGCCCCCGCTAAATCCCCTGTTTGAGCCTGACACTAATGACATTTACTTTGGTGGTCTAAACATTGGGGAAGGCGTAGCGCCTGTGGTTAAGGGCTGGTATTGGGATAGCCCCACACCCCCTACCAATGGGCTTAAGGGTGTCTTCCAATCCACCAGCTTTAAGATGCTAAAGGAAGTGCGTAAGCGCTACCCATATAGCTTCCTAGCTGTGCAGCAAAGGGCTGAGGTTTATAATGTGGTAGATCATAAGGAAGGAAACCAGATGCTGTATGA
>Ga0315909_10005405_pt1 | contig 14685 bp, 11 predicted proteins | sample LakEriMetagenome_11_FD_203527 | JGI IMG/M metagenome (GOLD analysis project Ga0315909, IMG submission 203527) | Freshwater fungal communities from buoy surface, Lake Erie, Ohio, United States - Buoy 2 MA125 | ecosystem: Environmental > Aquatic > Freshwater > Lake | place: USA: Lake Erie, Ohio...
TCCGTCCACGCGACCCGGTTCACCCTTGCCGCATGCATGGATCGAGGATTGGGACCTGAATCGCATCTCCACTCTCGATCTGGTGACGCCGGGAACTTTCGTGATCATCGCCGGGGAGGACGGTGACGACTGGTGCCGAGCGGCTCGCGAGGTGGCAACCGAACTCGGTGTGGCAATGACGGCCGTGACCGTCGGCCATGCCCGGGGTGATTGGCGTGATCCGCGACTGCGTTGGCACCGCGTGCGCGGGATCGAGACCACGGGTGTCGTGCTGGTGCGTCCTGATCGGTGCGTGGCGTATCGATCATCGACAGCGGTGTCCGACCCCGTGGCGACGCTGCGCTTCGTGCTGCGCGCGGTGTTGTCGATCGAGGGCTGACCGCGTCGTCGGGCGTGGCGGGCGGCCTCAGTCGTTCGCCAGTTTCGAGACCTCGCCGAGAAGCTTCGCCGATTGACCCTGCGGCGTGACGTCGACTCGACCACCGTGTCGTTCGGCGAAGACCCGGCGGATGCCGTCACGCCACGACACCGTGCACGGCCCGGTGATCGAACGTCGTTTCGACACGTCGGCTATGGAGCCACGCGTGGTGCCCTCGACCGGAATCGACCGCACGTCGGCGTCACGACCGGTGATCTCGCCCATGAACGCGCACCATTCCTGCACCGACGGTGTCTCGTCGCCGGCCCAGTTGACGATGGTGGCCGGAACGCTGGCCGCGTCGAGCAGGGCCTCTACTTGGCCGTTGATGTCGTCCTGGTGAATCAGGCTGTACCGGCAGGGGTCCCAGCGGGTGACGACGGGTTGGCCGGCCAGAACCCAGTCCAAGTGATAGGTGGGCAAACCCCCGTTTGGTCCGTACGACGCGTTCATACGGGCGATGGTCACCGGTAGGTCGAAGGCGCGCGCACAGAAGCGGGCGACGGCTTCCTCGGTGATCTTCGAGATGGAATACGTGGGAGACATGACGTAGTTGACGTCACCCAGCGCATCGGTCTCACGGAACGCGTGCAACGGATCGACGACCGGCTTGTAGACGGATTGAGTCGACATGACGAGCGCGGCCTTGGCGCGTCGGCAATGGCGCAACAACAGTCCGGTTCCCTCGGCGTTCACCGAGATGGCGTGGTCGTAATCGAGGCCCTCGGTCTTGAACGCGGCCAGATGGATCACGTACTCGAAGTCGTCGGGTATGTCGGAGAAGTCGGGTCGGGAAAGGTCGAGCGATCGAGTGACGACTCCCAATTCCTCGACTCGTGCCCGGGATTCGTGATCGGAGAAACGGGCCACACCCCACACCTCGTTGTGGGGGGCCAGGAATTCGACCAACGGGAACGCGATCTGACCCGCGGGCCCGGTGACGAGGATCCTCTTGTCGGTCAACATGTCCGCGTCATCTTCTCACAGTCGGGCGCAGGCGCCCGGCGGACTGTCGTATCGTGCGTCGGTCCACCACGTCCCGAGGATCCAATCGTTCGAGACGATCGCAGAGACACCCGAATAGTTCGCGGCGAGGAAACTCACCAGCCATTGCGCACTCCGAATGGCGCCGGTGGGGCACACGTGGATTCCGTCGCGCTTGCGCTCGGGGTTGCCGTCGTCGTCGATGTCGACGTCGAAGAACTCGCCGAGGGCCGACGTTTGGTCGGCGTAGCGGAGAAGTTCGGGAGTCGCGGCGGCCATGCTCATGGCGATTCTTTCGAGTGCTTTCTGGCCCGACTCGGTTCGCTCGGGGGAGAAGGTGGGGAAGGAGAGCAACAGAACCCGTTGATCGCGTTCGACGGCGAGCAAACGCAATTCCTCGAGGGCCGCACGTTGAGATTCCTCCGATTGCTTGGCGTCCCACACCGAGAGCTGAAGGATCAAGAGGTCGGGACGCACTTCGTCCAACGTGAGTCCCAGCATCTCGATGGGCGTCGGACCGGGGCCCTCCGGGATCAGCCCGACACCTCCGAAGGCCCCGGAACGAGCTTCCAAACCGGACGCGCGCATGGCGGCTTCCACGCCCGGCCACATGTCGTACGCCACCGAGTCGCCGAGGTAGTAGATGCTGCGAACGGGGGGCCCGAGGTCGGGGGCCAGTGTCGTGGTGGTCGTCGTCGATTCGTTCGCGGAGTCCGGCGCGCTCGTCGTGGGGGCGCTGGTGGTGGTGGCGATGGCGCCGGTGATCGCGTCTTCATCCACCGCGTTGGTGGTGGTCGGCACGGTCACCACCAACCACACGATGACGGCTCCCACCATCGAGGCCGCGAACGCGCGTCGGCCCGCGCCGCCATGGGCCCAGCGGGCCCGATGGCGAATCGTCTGCTCGACCAAGTGATACGACGCCATCGAGAACAGCAGCGTCAACGACGAACGAACGAGCGTGAGTCGCCAACCGTCGGTGTCCATACGTTCCGGTGAGCAAAAAACGAAGATGGGCCAGTGCCACAGGTACAGGGCGTACGAGAGTCGGCCGACGTACTCGAGCGGTCTCACCGACAGGAGCGTGGTGAGGAGACCATTGCTCGCGGGCACGCTCACGGCCACGAGAGCAGCGATGATCGAATGACCGACCAAGCCGCCTCGGAACAACCAATCGTCCGAACCATCGATGACGAACCACGATGCCAGCAGCGCGAGCAACAACAGAAGGGTCATCGATTCGGCGGATCGTGGTGCGCGCGTCACGAGTCGGGAGACCCGGTGTCGAATGGCGGGAAGTGCCACGACGGCCCCGGCCAGCAACGAGAAGACCCGGGTGTCGGTGCCCATGTACACGCGCGTGGGGTCGCCACCGTCGAAGAGGGCGATCATCGCGGTGGCCGACGCGACGAACAATGCGATCGTGACCGTGGCCACGGCCGCGCCGCGCTTCCATCGCCAAGCCGCCCACACGACGACGGGCCAGACCAAATAGAACTGCTCCTCGATCGCCAGACTCCACAGGTGTTCGAATGCCGACGGCGCGGTGAAGGCGTCCCAGTAACCGTTGCCCGCCGCGATCTGATGCCAGTTGGCGGCGTAGAACTGGGCCCATGGAGCGTCTCGGCGGGCCACGATCCATTCGCCGGGCTCGGCGATCAACCTCAGCGCCACCACGACCACGACCAACAGAACCATGACCGCCGGCAGCAATCGGCGGAGGCGGCGCCCCCAGAAGCCGATCAGATCCAGCCGATCGGTTCGATCGAGTTCGGCGATGATCAACGTGGTGATGAGAAATCCGGACAGGGCGAAGAACAGATCGACGCCGAGAAACCCTCCGCTCAGTCGTCCATCGTGAAAAGCCAGGACCCCGATCACGGCCAGGGCGCGCAGACCGTCCAGCCCGCGCAGGCGTTCGCGACCGGTGCTCACGTGACTCACGTCGTTATGGTAGGTCCATGAGCGATCACCGGCCCCAACGACTCCAGTCCGGCATGCGAGGTGTTCGATACGGAGAAGTGCTGGCGGTGCACGCCCGCGGTGACAAGTTGTTCGCCGAAGTGTGGGGCACCCAGTTGTTGCACGACTGCCCCTCGGAGTGGTGGCACTCGCTGAAGGCCGACGAGTTGACCAAGGAATTGGGTGCACTCATGGTGAAACTGAACGGCCCGCGGTACTGGACGCTCGATGGTTTCGGCACCAAGGTGGCGGTGGTGGAGCCGGTGATTCGTGAGATCCGGGGCATGCCCATGCGTCGCATCGCCGAGGTCGAATTGGGAAACAATCCGGCCGCGGCGCCGTACACCGAGCGTCACGTGAATCGTGGCGCGGTGTTCTTCTTCGATGCGGGTCGCAAAGTCCACGAGTTGGTGGACCCGACGGGGCGCAACTTCGTGATGCAGGCGTATTGCGTCGGAGTGGACCCGACGTTGACGGTCGAGTCGCTCGACTCGTTGGGTGATCGATTGAAACTTCCCGAGGGCTGGTCGTTCCGGGTGCGCACCTTGGATACCGATCTGATCGTCGACACCACGGCGCACGTGGCCACGGTGGTTCAAGACGAACTGGAGAACACGTACACGTTGCCGTGACGAATCCGGTCCGCGGGCTCGTGGGGCGTGATAGACCGATAGTCATGAAAAAAATTTCCCTCGCCGTGTTGCTCGCCGGCGCGATGATCGTGTCCGCCTGTGGTTCGCAGTCCGAGTCGACCGTGTCGACCGAGGCATCGATTCTCGACGAATCGGTGACCACGGAACCAATCGGGGAGGGTTCGGTTCCGGAGGACTCGTCACCGGTGGATTCGTCCGCCTCGTCCGGCGCCCCGGAGTCGGTCGACATGCTGTTGGCCGATCTTCCCGAATGCGTCATTTCGTCGACGTTGTCCATCGATTCCACGGGTCGGCCGTACACGCTCTCCGAACCGTCGTGCGCGGGTGGCTGGATGTTCGCCTATCCGGAGTGCGAGTACGAGTGCGAAGCATCTTTGGGAATTCAGATGGTGGACGGCCAGTGGCAACTACGTGGCTGGATCTACAACGTGTGTTATGAGGGCGCCGGTGGAAGCTTCGGACTTCCCGAAGCCGTGGCCATTTGGCACATACGGTGGTCGTGTGAAAGCGGTTCCGAAGACGAGGTCTACGTGCCGGTGGCCGAACCGACGACGGGTCCACTGAGTTTGGGTGATTTCGGTCCTCGGGTCGCGGCGTTGGATGCGGCGTTGAGTTCCAGTGGATTCCTCACGGCGTCACCCAACGACGCTTTCGAATTCGACACGCTGAAGGCCGTGCTGGATCTTCAATTCCAATTGGGATTCGAGATCGACGGATACGCGGGACCCATCACCATGGGGTCGTTGGGTCTGAGCTGATACGGCTTCCCGCACCGGCGGTCACGGCGCGCTCGGCGGCGATTCTGATTCTTGGATGAACGGTGGGGTCGAGTGCCGAGAGACCGGCGCAGTACTTGCTGAAGGAGACCCCGCGTATGTCGAGGTCGTTCAGCACGTGGGAGGCACGACTTCGAAACGTCTCGGACTTGGTTTCGATCACGACGCCACCCGCCAGTAGGGGAGTCCATTCGTCGACCAGTGCGACGTTCATCGAATGATCGATCGTGATCCGTTCCCGATGGGTCGGTGAGTACAACGTGATTCGCCGGCAGTCGACCGACAGACTCCGGCGCAGTGTCCGGGTGTCGAGGTCGGGTAGAAGCGAATTCAGCCAGACGTGCTCGTCCTCGGTGAGAACCGGCGACGTTTCGGCGACACGCGGAATTCGGGTTTTGTCGGTTTGTCCGCGGCCCGCCTTCGACTTCACCTCCAGGTACGAGGTGCCGTCCTCGTAGGTTCGGGTGCGCACCTTGAAGCGGGGACGACGACCCTGAACGTGGTCCCGATACGAGGTGCGAGCGCCGTCGTCGAAGTAGATGGTGTGGTACCGGGGCGAACGCTCATCTTCGATACTGAGCACTCGCCAGTCGTCGTCCAGACGGGTGATGAACTCATCGGCCCGCGACGCGGCGGTGGCGTACTTGCGGTCGTAGCGACGCATCAAGGGGGCAGTGTCGGTGACCTGCTCGAGCGAGACCGCGGGCAGTCGATCGAGTGATCGTTCGAAAGGGTTCGAGGTCACCTCAGGACTCGGAGTGGAACACGACGTCGAGAGTCATGGTGTCGCGAACCATGTCGACCGAACGGATGGACACGGACTTCACCGCCTTGCCGAAGGTGGATCGCAGGTGGGCATTCAGCGCCTCCTCGTCGTGGATGATGCGGTCCAATTCCACCTTGACCCTCGAGTAGCGGTAGCGGCGCCCGATGGCGCTCATGTCGACGAGGAACATGGCGACCACCAAGAGGGCGGCGAACAGAACCTTGATGCCGAACTCCATCCCCGGCAGGCCGGTCATCAGGCCGAGCACCAGGGCGACCATCGTGAAGCCGATCTCGATCTGGCCGGATTCGTCGGATCGCAGTCGGACCACGCTCAACACGGCGAAGAGCCCGAAACCGACACCCACGTTCAGGGGGCCGGAGGACCCCAGGGCGGCCGACACGGTGAAGAGGCTGATGTTGAAGGCGACGTAACCGACCACCTGGTCCCAACGGCGGTGACGTCGGAAGTAGATCACGTAGACGAGGAGGAAGATGGAGACGAGATTCAGCGCCAAATCGCGAATCAACTCACCCGTGTCGAGATTGCCCATGTTCACCCCCGGTCCACTCAGTGTATAGATGGTCGTCGCCACTTCTAGAGTGACCGGGTGCTTCTCCTGCGTCACCCGACGACACGCCCACTCGCGTTGGCCGTGGGGTTGACGATGGCGATGTCGGCGGTCGTCGCCTGTTCGTCGGAGGGTACGAACGTGGACGACGGTGGCAGCCCGACCATCGAACCGACGACCGCACCGGCTCCGGCGGTCGTGGACGTTCGTATCTCCGAGATCCACTACCACGCACCGGCTGATCGCGAGGACGACGAATTCGTGGAACTGATCAATCTCGGGGGAGCCGAGATCCAGCTGCAGGGTTGGTGCATCGACGGCATCAAGTACTGCATCGAGGAGTCGACCGTTCTGGCGCCGAACGCTTTTCTCGTGATCGGGCGGGGGTCCTTCTCGGGATCGTTGTCGAACAAGTCCGACGAACTCAGTGTGACGGATCCTCTGGGGCAGACGTTCGACACCGTTCTCTACACGGACCGTGATCCGTGGTCGGAGTTGGCCGATGGAGGAGGTCATTCGCTGCAACGCACCGACTTCGCCCGCGACGGCTCCGATCCGCAGGCTTGGTCGTCGGCCCCACCCACCCCGGGTACCGCCTTCGTTCAGGCCGAGCGCGCGACGGTCGGCGACGTCGTGATCACCGAGATCAACTTCCATCCCGAGGACGATGATCCAGCGGCGCGCTACGTCGAATTGACGAACACCACCTCCGCGCCGATCGACCTGAACGGGTGGTGTGTCGAGGGGATCGAGTGGTGTTGGATCGCCACGACGGTCGTGGCTGCCGGATCCACCCACCTCGTGGCCGATCCGTCCGGTCTCGCGCGTCTCGCCCGCAACAGCGATCGACTCCGATTGGTGTCGGCCGACGGTGTCGTTCACGACGTCGTGCGGTTCCAGGACCATCAGCCGTGGCCGGCCATGGCCGACGGCCACGGAGAGTCGCTTCATCGACGCGATCCCTTCGAGTCGGGTCTGGAGCCGGGGAACTGGGAGTCACGCGCCGGAACTCCGGGGGTGTCGCAAGCCGTCGCGGGGGCCGGCCTCGTGCCGATCATCGATCAGTTGGACTTCGCTCTGCTTCCCGCGGCGGGGGAAGCACTGAACGTGGTGGCGACGGCCCGAACCGAGCCGACCTCCGCCACGTTGCACTACCGAGTGGGCTTCGCCGAGGAGATCGCCCTCGAGATGACGATCGACGGCCGAATCCTGGCGGCGAGCATTCCCGGTCAGTTGCCCGGCGAACTCGTGCGCTTTCGCATCGAGGTGTCCGACGACATGGCGACGGGAAGCTTTCCGCGGGCCGGAGATGGTGCCCGGTATACCGGAACAGTGGTGGCCAGCGAGCCCGATGCTCCGTCACCGTTGACGCGTTTCCAGTGGTTCATCGCCGACGAGGTGTACGAGCTGGCGCGTGTCGAAACCACCTTGCACGGCGACGACGGGTTCCCCGCGGTGTTCGTCGTGAATGGTGAGATCATGGACAACGTCACCATTCGCATCAAGGGAAACCAAGCTCGCTCGAACAAGAAGCGCAAGTGGAAGGTGATGCTGCCCGCGGGCCACCAGTGGGACATGGGCGGGTTGCTCGCGTCACCGGTCGACGAGTTCGACTTGTTGCCGGCGGCGACCGACAAGTCCTACTCGCGTGAGATCCTGACCTCCGACATGCAAGCCATGTCGGGAGGCGTGTATCAACAGGTTTTCCCCGTCCGGCTGGAGAAGAACAAGGAATTCTTCGGTCTGTACATGTACGGCGAGTCCTCCGATGCCGATTGGCGCGACAAGATCGGCTTGTCGGCCGACTCGTTGGTCTACAAGGCCGAGAAGGTCTCCAAGCTGAACCTCGGGAATCTCGACCTCCCGCGGGACGTCTTCGCAGCGCATTACGAGCGGTACTCGCAGACCTATGCCGACGACGAGGACGTGCAGTTGCGCGAGCTCATCCGAACGCTCGGCACGCTGAAGGGTGACGATCTGATTCGTTTCGCCTACGAACACGTGGATGTTCCGCAAGTCATCGAGGCGATCGCCACCATGCGCGTCGTTCAACATCCGGAATGGCAACACAAGAACTACTTCGTGGTGTTCGACCCCGAGGATGAACGTTGGCGACTGCTACCCATCGACTTCGATCTCAATTTCGGACGTCGGTACGCCAGCCCGTGCAACGCGCGTTGCGACGAGGTGAGAGCCGATCCGTGGATGAATTATCCGGACACCAACCGACTGGCCGGCATCTTCCTGAACGACGACCACTTCCGGGTGCTCGTCGATCGCCGCACCCGCACCCTGGCCGATCAGTTCCTCGCGCCGGGGTACCTGGAGCAGCGGGTGGCGGAATTGTTCGCGTCGATGTCGGCCGATGCCGAACTCGATCGTCGTAAATGGGGCCAGTACGGGACCAGCCAGTCGTTGGAGCAGGCGCAACGGATCCTGATGGAGCAATACGTGCTACCCAAGCGGCGCATGTACCTGGAATCCGACAAGTACCTTCCGGCATCACAATCGTCGGACCCGGTGTTGTCGGTCGAGATCACGGACCAGGACGAGTCGGGTCGCGTTCTGCGGGCCACGATCAGCAACGGCACCTCGGAGGCCGTGGACGTGTCGGGCCGCGTGTTCGAGGAGATCGGCGCCCGACTTCCGGCCGGCGTCGTGATTCCGGCCATGGGAACCATCGAGGTGGCCTTCGACCGGTCACCGATCGACATCGATCCGTCCACTCCCATCGACCAACTGCGCTTGGTCGTCGATGCCGAGCGCTGGACCCCGGACGACGAGTGATCGACGACGAGTGAGTCGGGGAAAGTGAACACCCCGCCTCGCGGCGGGGTGTTCACCAGTTCTGTCAGCGCCGAAGCGCTTCGGTCAGCGACGCTTGGCCGGAGCCTTCTTGGCGACGGCCTTCTTCTTCGCCGGAGCAGCCTTCTTCGCCGCGGGCTTCTTGGCAGCAGCCTTCTTCTTGGCCGGGGCGGCCTTCTTGGCGGGAGCGGCCTTGGCGGCGCCAGCCTTGTTCAGCTTGGGAGCCGGGGCAGCGCCGAGGGCGATGTCCTTGAATCCCTTGAGCGCAGTGATCTTGGCCACGGTCTTCGCCGCGATCTTGATCGTCGCACCGGTGGCTGGGTTGCGACCCATGCGCGCCGGACGCTTGATCTTGGCGAACTTGGCGAACCCGGAGATGTTCACGACTTCTCCCTTGGCCACCGTGGCCAGGATGACGTCGATGGTCCCTTCGACGGCCGCGGTGGCCGACTTCTTGTCGAGTCCGGTGTGGTCAGATACTGCTTGGATGAGGTCACGTTTCTTCATGAATCCGAACTTATTACAAGGAAACGCGCCGATCGCGGATTTCCGAGCGTTTTTTCACATCATTTTTCCCGGGTCGGATCGGGGCGAAAACGGGCGTTTTTCCGAGGTTTTCGGACGGGTCGATGTCGGGACGGTCGCGCTGTCGAGAACGGTCCGACATGCGCGACGGGTTTCTTCCACCGAGTCAAGATGGTGATGTGGATCTGACCCCGTTGCGCCAGAATCGCCAATATCGACTGCTTTTCGGGTCGGGTCTGGTCACCGGTCTCGGGTCGGCGGCGACCTTCGTCGCCATGCCGTATCAAGTGGCCGACATCACCGGTTCGTACGTGGCGGTGGGCGTGCTCGGTCTCCTCGAGATCCTGCCTCTGGTCGTGTTCGGCCTGTGGGGTGGCGTGCTGGCGGATCGTCTCGACCGCCGAACGATGGTGCTCCTCACCGAGACGGCGTTCATGTTCGGGGTGGTGGTGCTGTTGTTCAACGCGTGGCGGGGTGACGGCGCCGAGGTGTGGCCGATCTACGTCGTCGCCGTTCTCATCTCGGCGATCGACAGCCTGCAACGCCCGAGCCTCGAGAGCATCGTGCCACGGGTGGTGCCCGCCAACCAGATGCCCGCCGCCGGAGCATTGAACTCGTTCCGGGGAAGCACGGCGCGCATGATCGGGCCGGCCATCGGCGGCTTTCTCATCGCGCTGGGCGGCGTGGAGGCGGCGTATTTGTTCGACTTGGTGACGTTCGTCGTGAGCGCGTCGTTGATCTTCCGGTTGGACCGCGTGCCCAACGTTCGTGAGGATCACGGACATCCCTTGGAAGAGTTGCGACAGGCATTTCGCTACGTGCGCACCCGGCGAGACATTCTGGGAACCTACATTTGCGACACGTTGGCGATGCTCTTCGCGTTCCCCTTCGCTTTGTTCCCGTTCATCGCCGAGCAATACGACGCGACCTGGAGTCTCGGTGTCATGTACACGGCCCTGTCGGTGGGGGAGTTGATCGCTTCGACCACGTCGCGATGGTCGAAGCGTGTCGTTCATCATGGTCGATTCGTGCTCTTCGCCGGGATGGCGTGGGGTCTGGCCATCGGAGCCTCGGGTTTGGTGGGCTCGATCTGGTGGGTGATGGGATGTCTGGTTTTCGCCGGGGCCGCCGACATGGTGAGCGGTTTGTTCCGCATGCTCATCTGGAACCTCACCATCCCCGACGAGTTGCGGGGGCGCATGGCCGGGATCGAGTTGTTGTCATACTCGATCGGTCCACAGTTGGGTCAGGTCCGGGCTTCGGTGACCGCACGTCTCACGTCGGTTCGTGGTTCGCTGGTGATCGGAGGGCTGCTGTGCACGGGGGCGGTGGGTTCGATGCGAGGAGCGTTGCCCGAACTCTGGAATTACGACGTTCGTGCGCACCAACGGGCGACGGATTCGCTCGGCACCTAGGCCGCTTGTCAGGCTGTGATCATGAGGAACCTCGCCGATACGGTCACCTTCGCCCACGGTCCCGCGATGTCCAACCGATTCATGTTGGCGCCACTGACGAACATGCAGAGTCACCCCGACGGCACGTTGTCCGACGAGGAGCATCACTGGCTCACCATGAGAGCCGGCGGTGGGTTCGGTCTCACCATGACCTGCGCGGCCCACGTGCAGCGCGTCGGTCAGGGCTTCCCCGGACAGTTGGGCACGTTCTCCGACGATCACGTGTCCGGTCTGGCGCGACTGGCTCGGGACATCGTGGCGCGGGACAGTGTGGCGATCGTGCAACTGCACCATGCCGGCAACCGTTCACCCAAGGATCTGATCGGCACCGATCCGGTGTGTCCGTCGGACGATCCCACCACCGGCGCGCGTGCGTTGTCCACGGCCGAAGTGGAGCAATTGTCCGAGGACTTCGTGGCCGCCGCGGTGCGTTGTCGAGATGCCGGATTCCACGGCATCGAATTGCACGGTGCCCACGGTTACATGATCTGCCAGTTCCTGTCGGCCGAGACCAATCGTCGAACCGACGCGTATGGAGGTTCGCTCGTCAATCGCTCCCGACTCTTGCTCGACGTGATCGACGGAATCCGTGCTCGGTGCGGCGACGATTTTCAGATCGGTGTGCGTTTGTCCCCGGAACGCTTCGGCATGGTGATCGACGAGAGTCGCGAGTTGTTCGGCTGGCTCGTCGATGGTGGAAAGGTCGACATGATCGACATGTCGTTGTGGGATTGTTTCGCCCACGCCAAGGACGAGTCGTGGGCCGACCGTCGCCTCATCGACGTGTTCGCCGAACTCCCTCGGGGGAAGGTGAAGTTGGCGGTGGCCGGCAAGCTCTACGGCGGACCCGACATCACCCGGGCCATCGACGCCGGCGCCGACATCGTGGCCCTTGGTCGAGCCGCCATCTTGCACCACGATTTCCCGCGGTTGGTCGCCGCCGACCCGAACGTCATGATGCGCCCGCTCCCGGTCACCGCCGACGAGTTGCGAGCCGAAGGCTTGAGCGACGGCTTCGTGGGCTACATGCGCTCGTGGCCCGGCTTCGTGGCCGACTGATCGTCGCGACATGATCCTCGTCGACGCTCAGGGTTTGGCCGCCTCGCGACCGAATCGCCCGCTGTTCGCCGATGTGTCGATCACCATCTCGGCGGGTGATCGGGTCGGCGTGGTGGGCATCAACGGCTGTGGCAAGAGCACGTTGTTGCGAATGATCAGTGGCGAGATCGAACCACTCGCCGGAGTCGTGCGACGGGGTCGTGGCGCGCGCATCGGAGTCCTCGGGCAGAACCCGGTGTTGCCGGCGGGCACGGTTCGAGATGCGGTGATCGCGCTCTCCGGGTGTGCCACGTCGGAGATCTGGAGAGCCGAGGCCATGCTCGATCGCCTGGGAATGGCACCGTTGATCGCGCAACCCACCGAACAGCTGTCGGGTGGACAACGCAAACGCGTGGCTCTGGCCGCCCTCCTCGCGGGGGACTGGGATGCCCTGATCCTGGACGAACCGACGAACCATCTCGACCTCGATGCGATCCGGTATCTGGAGGAGTGGTTGGCGGCGTTCACCGGCGGCTTGTTGTTGGTCACCCACGACCGGCACGTGCTCGATCGGGTCACCACCAAGGTCCTGGAGATCGATCGCGGTCACGGCTACGTGCACGTTCCGACCGGGTGGAACGCCGGATCGGGGTACGCGGCGTATCTGGCCGGTCGCGTGGAGCGCGAGGAACAGGCCGCCGTCGCCGAACAGGTGCGGAAGAATCTCGCCCGCACCGAGTTGGCCTGGCTGCGCCGGGGGGCACCGGCCCGAACGAGCAAGCCCAAGGCCCGCATCGCGGCCGCGACGAATCTGATCGACGCAAAAGCCGATGCTCCGGCCCGCGACGGCGATCTCGGTCTGGCGGCCAGTGAACGCCTCGGGGCGCAACGCCTGGGCTCCAAGGGGATCGAGTTGACCGGCGTCTCTTTCGCCTGGCCCGGCGGCGTCTCCGTTCTCGAACCCTTCGATCTCGTCCTCGAGCCGGGTGACCGAATCGGAATCGTGGGACCGAACGGTGCGGGCAAGAGCACGTTGCTCGACCTGATCGCCGGGCGGTTGTCCCCGACGGCGGGAGTCATCGACATCGGTCGAACGGTGAAAGTCGGTCACTACGACCAATTGGGGCGCGAGCTGGACCCGACGAAGAAGGTCCGCGATGCGGTGGCCGGCGACAAGGGATCGCCGTCGATCGACGACGTGACGTTGATGAAGCGCTTCTGGTTCGACGGTGACGCTCAGTTCGCCGAGATCTCGACGCTGTCCGGTGGCGAACGTCGTCGGCTGCAGTTGCTGTTGACGTTGCTCGAGCAGCCGAACGTTTTGTTGCTCGACGAACCCACCAACGATCTGGATCTGGACACGCTGCGCGCCCTCGAGGACTTCCTGGACGACTGGCCTGGAATCGTGGTGACCGTCAGTCACGATCGTGCGTTCCTGGATCGCACCGTGTCCGACGTGTGGGCCCTCGACGGCCGGGGTGGTGTGAGGCCGGTGCGCGGTGGTGTGGCGGGTTGGCTGGCGACCCGGGCAGTCCCCGGGCAGACGGTCCCGAAGACGTCGTCGAGCAAACTCGCGTCGCCCACAGCGATCGACCCCGACGCTCCGAGGAAGTCATCGGGCGAGGCTCGGCCGACCTCGGCGAAGTCCCCGAGCACGTTGAAGCGGCTGTTGGCGCAAGCGGAGAAGGCCCTGGAGGTGGCGGTGTCCAAGCGCGACGGCGTGAGCTCGGAGTTGACGAGGGTCGCCTCCGGTTCGTCGTCGGATCACGCACGGTTGGCGACGTTGAGTGAGCAATTGGCCGCGGCACAGACGGCGGTCGATGCCGCCGAGGAGAAGTGGATCGAGTTCGCGGCCGAGGTGGAGGCCCGAGGCATCGACGTCGACGCGCGGGACTAGGTTGAGGCCATGAGTGCGCCTACCGCCGGAAATTTCGCGGCGGCGATCTCCGCGGTTCGATCGACGGACACCCTGGCCATCCCGTTGGGACCCGGTGTCCCGGGCGGATTCCTGCACGCGTTGGGCGACTCGACGACCGCGGACCGGTTCGTCGACCTGAAGGTGTTCGGAGCGTTGTTGCCCGATCTCTATTCACTTTTCATGCGACCGAGCGTCCACCTGAAGAGCGGCTTCTTCGGGCCGGCGGAGCGGTTCCTGCGCGACTCGGGGGCCGACGTGGATTTCGTTCCCGCCGATTTCCGCCGCTTCGAGACCGTCCTCCATCGGCTGAAACCTCGTGTGGTGGCCGTGGCCGGATCGATGCCCGAGGAAGGGCGGATCTCGCTCAGCCTGCACGCCGGGGCGTTCACCGACACCATCGCCGACGTGATCGCCGACGACGATCGGGTGCTCATCGTCGAGTGCAGCCCGAACTTTCCCCGAACGTTCGGGCGGGGCGCATACACGCACTCGGTGGCCATCGACGACGTCGACCACGTCGTGTATTCGGATCGGTCGCCGTTGAACCTGGCCGACGTGGTCCCGAACGAGGCCGAACGGATCATCGCCGAGATCGCGGTCGGCTTCGTGCGCGACGGATGCACCATTCAGACAGGCATCGGCGGAATCCCCACGCAGGTGGCCGCGCGGTTGGCGAACGGCGACGGAGGTGATTACGGGATCCACTCGGAGATGTTCACGACGGGATTGATGCGATTGCACCAGTCCGGCAAGGTGACGAATCGCAAGGGCACCGAATTCGACGGCTTCTCGGTGACCACGTTCGCCGCCGGCGA
>Ga0315909_10005406_pt1 | contig 14685 bp, 14 predicted proteins | sample LakEriMetagenome_11_FD_203527 | JGI IMG/M metagenome (GOLD analysis project Ga0315909, IMG submission 203527) | Freshwater fungal communities from buoy surface, Lake Erie, Ohio, United States - Buoy 2 MA125 | ecosystem: Environmental > Aquatic > Freshwater > Lake | place: USA: Lake Erie, Ohio...
CGTGACCTGTGTCCATTTCGCCAAACAAAACCCACACCCAACAGAATTTAATTTTTGTTTTGTTTTATCAAAATCTACCATTTCAGTAAACTCCTCAACATCTATAAATTCTGAGTAATTACCATTTCCCGTTGTATCAATAATTATTTTGGTATTCTCATCAACAGATAAATCTAAATTACAAATCATTTTATCGTTAGTAAGGTCATTCACGTCGTTGTACACAGTAAAACTTTGAATGTCCATTTCCGTGTAGCAACCATGAAGTAATGATGAAGTTTTGTGACAACCAATATAGATTGGTTGTTTATAATATTCTCTTAGTAACGTATGGTTTTTTTTAATTTCAATAGTGTCAAATAAAATGTCATAATTTTTATATAACTTAAATGTCTTATTTATTAAATCATATGCAATTGATATTACAATTCCATTTCTAATTTCATCTATTGTTATATCATAATCTTTATGACAATTGAAATGAAGGTCTCCTTGGTCATCTTTCGTCCAAAATTCAAATACAAAAGTATTGACTTCATAATCGTAACTGATACCAAAATTTTTACCAGGTATACCTAAAAACCCAATTTTTTTGTCTTGTTTGAAAGTCTTCTCCACTTTGAATGACATAGTGATAGTAAAACTTGTATCGGTCAGTAAATTATACGAATAAGATTTAGGTCTTATCTGTCTGGGTTTTTTATAATTTATTTTCATTTCATTTTTGTATTTATGAACACCGTGTTTGGATATAACGTATCATCTATGTCTACAATTTCAGTAACTTCAGTAATCTTATTAAACCCTTCTTCTTTATATCTTATTTTTTGTTGTTGCATCTCTGTAACAAATCGTCTTTCATTACGTGCGGTTGTCTCACCCTTAGCCCATTCCCCATTTACATAACCCTCATCAACGTGAAACAGACAATCGAATACTCCTTCTCTTCTATATGGTAAAATATTGTCAATAACGTCAATGTCTTCTTGAGTAAATTTTAAATCATTACTTTTACATTCTAAGTCCTGAGATAACTCAATTTGTCCTCTAGTGAACTCGTAATGAAGTTTGAGATTTTCGTCATTTTCTTCGTTAAAGATTTCTAAAGAGTTATCAAAAAATTTATCATATATTTTTATCTCCGATATTTTTCCTTTATAGTGTGTGTTTAAGTGACTACAGAAACCAAAGATGAATGGTTTGTTTGGTTCATGTCTTTTTAGTTCTCCTTCAATAGGAAAGGATTCGTTTAATTTAATACCACTTTTGTTTGTAATCAATTCATTATTTACAAATAGAAATTGTTCTTTAGTTTCACTATTATATGACATCGTTACCCAAGTCCAAAGATTTTCAAATCTCTTTGCCCAATTGTAATAATGATTATTATCTTTATCAAAACACACCATAGTAACTGCTCGTGAGTTATTAAAAGATAAACCCCAAGTCCAAGACCCTTCTTTCCTGATTAATGGATATTCTATAAATCTTCTCTCTTTATCCCCCACTAACCATATTGGATGTTTATCGTGTTGTTGTTCTGATTTATATAAGATGGAAATAGTATGGTCCTCATTAAGACATTTATTTATTTCTCTTGTTATATTTGAAGTGAAGAATGAAGTTGACCCGTTAAAATTTGCAACAATTCTATTTTTATATGTCTTATATACTTTACCTGTGGTATAACCTTCATAGTAACATCTCCAAAATAAATCATCGTCCTCCTGTCCCCAGTCCCAATAGTCATTCGAATATCCGTTAGTATTATCTACCTGTTCTTTATTAAAAAGAACCACACCACCAAAGTATTGGTCATATCCTAATCCGTAATTATATTTCGACAACCCTGTTGCAATGTGTATTGGATTTATTTCGGGATATGAATAATCACAAGAATCATTATGAGGAACCATATCAACATCGTGCCACGCTATGTAATCACATCCATCGTTAAAAGCATAATGTGCCGCAATATTTTTCATTGCTCCTCTATTAAACAATTTTTCGTCTACTTGATGTCCGACATAAAACTTGTGAGGAATTCCTTTACCATTAAGATACTCGGTCAATCTTGGTACTAATTGTTCTATATGTTCTTTTCTGTTTCTATATGGTATACAGATTCCTAGTTTTTTCATATTCCAACTACTATATGTGTATCATTATTATTTTTTACATGTGAATGCTCCACAAACTCACAATCATTTAAACCATCATTTTTATAATCATATCCATCATTTTTTGTCTCATTATAAAACCTTAATTGATTATACCTTGTTGTGTCACTTTTCCAACCATTCCCAACATATCCATTTTCTTCGTGTGGTAATAACTCAAAAATACTTTTTCTTCTATATGGTATGTCAATAAATTTTACATCACCATAAGATTCGCCAACAATTTCACAATTATGAATTATTCCATCATTTCCGTTACCACTTAAATCCATAAGTTTATACCCCTTTATGAATTTTGCATCATAGTATAGTATAACTCTATAATCTGATTTATATTCTCCAAAATTTTGTAAGAGTCCAAAATATTGATTATTTGAAATTTCTTTTATTTCTTCGTCATCTAATATGTCAGAATAAACAACAAAATTACTTATTGTTCCATTAAAAAATTTAGGACTACTTCTTCGATTAGGATTACTTGATCCTAAATAAAACTTTTTTTGTCCCGAGAAATAATTTCTTAATTTTTTAAACTTTTTAGAATCAACTAAATCTCCATCTTGATACATTCTTATTTCCTTTTCATATGTATCGATAGTAATTGCAATGTTTGTCTGATAATTTGTTGATATATTAGATTCCAAATGTATAATGTCATTGTTACCATCAAAAATTTGAAGTACGTATCTTGAGTATGAAGTAAAACCTATTAAAAAATCATATCCTGGTATACCAAAACTTGCATATATGTCATCATTATCTTCATGATTCATTTTTAATTCTGATGGATTAAAACTAATGAAAATAGTATTCTTGTATAGTAAGTTAAAAATATTATTAGATTCTACATATGAATTAATTCCGTTGAATTTTAATGATGCAACATTTCCACCTTTTTGTTTTATTTCTTTTTTTAAAAGTGGTAATTTTTCTAATTTACATCTATGTAATAAATCACTGTCTTCGTACCCCCATCCCCAATACTTATTTGAGTATCCATTTATTTGTTCGAACATATTTTTAGGAAACAATGTGACTCCACCAAAATATTCGTCAAATACTATTCTTTTAAATTCTTCAGTCTCAACAAAATCAGTTGCCATATGTAATGGAATATCTGAATAAGAGTAGTCCACTTCGATAGGTAACATATCAACATCATGAAAAACAACGTAATCACATTTTAGTTTCTTGGCATAAATAAACCCAACATTCAATAGTTTACCTCTATTGAATGCTTTGGAATCATCTTGTTCAACAACTATTAATTCATATTTTAAATCTTTGTCAGATAGATATTTTTTAATATTTCTTCTAAATGTAGAAAGTTGTTGATAACGATTTCGATATGGTACAATTATTCCAAGTTTATGAGACATTATTTTTTACTTACTTTTTTTGGTGCAGGTACATCGTCTTGCGCCACATCACTACCTTTTACGAGTTTATTGTGAAATTCAGCTAAGTAGTACTGAACTCTATTGCTCCACTCGTCCTTGTCTATTTCCTCGAACCATACGGTAAGGGCGTCAAGTGAATTGGCAATTTTTTCAAGTGCTTTTACTTTTCTTTGTTCGACTATTAATAGTTCTTCTTGAAAATCTTTCTCTGTTTTTTTAGTTTCGCTCATATTGATTTGATTTTATTAATTAAGTTTTCCCATTTTGAGTATTCCTCATAATGACCTAATATACAATTTTTTTGAAATAAAAACAAGGAATCGTCTATGTTAATTTTAAACTTGTTCTTTCTTATTGCATTATACATGGTCCCGTATTCATTCGAATATGAATATTCTTGTTTGTTATCAAAAACCGATTTAATTCTTTCAATTGACGTTGAGTCCCATTTAAAATGATGGACCTGAACGTGGTTTTTAGGGTTAATTAAAGGATGATTCCATCCCTGCCATCTCCAAGTGGTTTGACCTTCTATTTTCGCGTAATGTTGACCAGAGGTTATCTCGACATAACCTTTCATAATACAAATTTTATTTGGATTGGCGTTACTTAATGGATACCTAAAAAATCCAGCGTTTGGGAATTGTTTAAATATGTATTCGTTGTCTTTTAATTCTGAAAATTCACCATTTGGACCGATTCTATCTATAAATCCTCCTCTTACTATGTCCCACCCATTTTGTTCACATTCATCAATTATCCCACCTATTTTATTTTCAGGATATAAGTGAAACTCATCAATATCTGATATTACCCACCAATCGTTTGGTTGTCTATTTGTTATGTAATTATAGAGCATAGTAACTCTCTCCCAATCAAATATTCTATCGTGATGAGTTTTAACAATTTTTACATGTTTAAAATCTTTAATAACTTCTTGTACCTCAATATCTAACTTGGGGTTTTCGTCAGTGTTATAAACAATGTAATTTATTTCATCAACATAGGATGAGTAATGTTGTATATGGTGTTTTATTAAATTTGTGCCGTGACCTATAACTGTAACTAATCTTATCATTTTTTTCGATTTATCAACGTAATTCCGCTCGAAGTTGGTTTTGTTGAAAATTTACGAAAATTAAAAAGATTAATCAAGTTCCACTCTTTGTTTTTTTGTAGTTCTTTAATAAGTCTCGATGGTCCATCAAATCTATGATGGTCTTTCTTTGCATCCTCAGTAATTATTAATGATTTTTCATATTCTGAGTCTGTGTCGTGTATAACGATTATACCATTATCTGTTAGTAAATTAGAATATAAATCAAAATCTGTTTTAACACCTTCATATGAATGATCACCATCAATATAAAGAAAATCTATTTTTATATTTTGTCTAACAAAAAAATCATGATATGCGTCTGATGATGTTGATTTAATGAATCTTGGATGAAAATTACTTCTGAAATATGAATTCTCATCATCAACATCATTTGGTCCTCCAATTCCATTACAAGCGTCAACTAAATATGTAACACCAATATCTCCCCAATTGTAATCAGGGTTACCTTCAAATATTTTTTGTTTATGTAAATCTATTCTTGCTTGTGTCATAATTCTCGGTATGAACCCACCACCAGAACCAATACAAACACACACCTTTGACCTCATATGTTGTATTAGTGAATATATCAACAAACCATCTCCCATGTGAAATTTGGTACCTCCGTGTGTCCACAAATAGGGTACGTCTTCACCATTGTTTGTGGTTATATTACTTTCAATAAATTCTTGATTCAATATTGTCTTATCCTTCATAATTTATTAAATCTTTTACCTTTTCAAATAAATCTAAATCCTTATTTAATGGTACACCTGTAACCATAGAACATATGGACATTGTTATTCCTTCTCCTGCTCCCACAATTTCTTTGTTTTCTAAAATATCACAATATTCTTTGATAATTTGTAGTTTTTCATACCACTTAAAAAATTCTGAGTAATCATATTTTTTAAAGACCAAAAAATGTTCCCATATCGTTTCTCTTTCAATAAAATCCCCGATTTTAGAATTAACAAAGGCGTAGTACATTTTCCAATCATTCTTTAACATTAAATCTAAATCTTTAATTGTGGTTTTTTTTACTCTGTGATTTGAAAGATTTTCTATATAACTAATACCTTCTTTGAAATTATATTTTTTCAATTCAACAATTGGTGTAAAATCAATATTATACTTTGTATCCGCATCAATTATGATTGCAATATCCTGGTTTATTAGGATTTCCTTTACCAATAAAATTTTATCATGATATGATTTATATTCTCTATTGTACTCTAATACTGTTAATAATAACGGTGTGTATTTTGTATAAAAAAACTCCGGATTATCTGTGAGTACATAACATTTAAATCCCAAATTGAGTAATTTATTTAACTTTTTTACTGTTCCGTCAAAATATTTTTTTTCTCCGAAACATAAAATACCAAATCCTATTTTATTTACTTGTTCCATACGCATATAATCCCATATGTTTTATTTCGGAACTCAACAATGTATCAATATATACTTTATGACCAACCTCTCTTAATTTTTTTAATAAATTAAAATCCTCCCCTAACCAATCATCCGATTTTTCGTTGTATGTGAATTCAAAATATGGTTTTTTAATCTTGTTAAAAATTTCAGTTTTCATCAATATACAACCCATACCAACACCCTCAACTTCAACTAAATTTTCCTCTATTGTTAGGGGTAAAAAACTTTCCCAATCCCCAATATTCTTATATGCAACGGGTTTTAATGGTTTCGTTCTTTTCAAATAATTACATCCAACTATATCTTGGTTATGTTCTAAAAGTCTGATTGCTGCAGTTGATGGTAAAACCATGTCACTATCCAACCATAAAACGTAATCCGAATTAATTAACTTAGCTTCTTCAATTAATTTTTCTCTTTGATTTAGTAAGATACTACTTGAGTCGAAAAAAAGGTAGGTATCAATAACCTCACTTGTTGTTTTATATAATTGAGACAAACTAAACGCGAAATGCGTATGAACCATATCTCTTGTTGGAACAAGGATTGATAACTTCTTATTTTTACCACTCCATAATGATGATTTATATAAATTTTTTCTCATAATCCTGGTGTGTTATTTGAAACAACGTCTTCTTGATTTGTCAAATTTTTTGCTAATTGAATCAATTCTTGAATTCTTTTAGAAAATAATTGATAGTCTTTTATTGGTAAGTGACTTACGACCGAGTACGTCTCTTTAGAAAATGTATTTGTTGTGACAATTTCAATTGCACCGATTCTCGCCCATTTTTCTATGGTTGAAATCCTTGAAATATTCTCATCATTATTTAAAATTCCTTGTACGGTTTCTTCATCTAAACTATTATACAGTTCAACCAATATTTCATACTCTTCCTTAGCATTTTTTGAGAAAATGGACAAGAATTTAAGTTTTTTAATTCTTTTAATAAGTTCCACAAGTTTTTCCTTATCATGGTCAACGGATGACCATTTTATATAGAATAAATTATATTTGGATGGAAATGGTTTATAACTCAAGTTCATTGAGTTAATATATGAAAAAAAAATGAAATTGTGAATAAATTAAACGTAATCCTGTGGTGTTGACAATCCTCCGAAATCTGATGACTCCTGCGTTTGTGAACCTGATGTGATACTTGCAATAACCGTAGATGCTCTGTTACGACCGACACCTAAACTTGAGTTTAAACCAATATTTTGACCCGCAGCGGCGTTACCTGACCCCGTAATCAGACCTAATGCTGCTGCAACTTTTCCTATACTTATTTCCGAACCGGTTGCTGGTAGTAAACCCATTGTAATTAACTAGTTTTTATATAAATACTTATGTTTTTAATTTGTTTCTAAAAAATACCAATAATTCATTACATATTAAACCTTCTTTGGTATCCCTCAAAATTTTCTGATATTTCATTATCTTTTAATTGTCTATCATATACTCTTATAACTGGTATTTCTCCGTTAAATGGATTTACCCAATTCACACCATCTAAGTCCCTACCAATGTGTATTGGTTTGGAACTTGTTGCAATATCATTTATATGTGATCCATATAAATAATTTGTGTAGGATACAGATGTACCATTAATATAAAGTTTCATTGTGGTGTAACCACCCGTTCCTTTAGAAAAAACAACATGATACCAATTACTATTTGTTATTGGATTATTTGTGGTATATGCACCTTCCAAACATTGTCCATAAGTTGCTGAAGAATAGTAACCATACAAATCATTACCCGATATACTCATTTGAAATATTGGCCAATTATCATTCGATGTGTTTTTTTTAATTATATTATATGTACTACTTGTTGCACTTGGTTTTATTACCGCTTCTAAAGTAAATTCATTTGTGCTTATGTTAAAACTTGGTATTTCAATGTAGTTGTTTGATCCGTTAAACGTTATTGTTCCTGTGGATGTGAATGAAGTATTAACCAAATCAATTGTTCTTGATTTAGTAGTATCTAATATCCCTTGACTTGATGTCCTTTGGTAAGGAGTGAAGGGTAATAGTTTATTAGAAGGATAATACATAGGTTCTGTAGTTAAAATCCTAACTCTATTATAATTTATAAATCCTAAACCAACACAATGTCCAACGGTAGTACTTCCCCAGCTTCCATCGTCTAAAAATTGATACCAACCTGTTTTTTGTTGACAATCTTGTGGTATTTCAGAACTAGGTATTGCAGTCCAAGCTCCTGAATTGTGTCCACCATTACCACCACCACTATGTAAACCCATGTCGGTGATATTACCTTCTAAAACACAAATTTTAATTGCAACTCTTCTTGTACTACTATATGTGTTAGGACTTGCGGTTGGTTGGTCGACACACAGTCTCCAAGATTCATATCCCGCATAACCAGATGTACCTAAGGTGTGTAAAACTTCCCATATTCTATTTCCGTTCCACGTCCCACCAGTGTAAACCGATTCTGTTATCGCACCATTGTAAGCGTAAGGTTTATCCCAACTACTTCTACTATTTACACTTCCGCCGTTAACTATTCCCCAAATGTTTGTTGTTGGTTCACCCGGATAGTATCTATGGTTACCTGAATCGTAACCAAATAACAAATTAGTTTTATGTACTTTAGGACCTACAAACATTTACCAAACTCTTATATTTCTTATTATTGTATATGAACCCGAACCGGTAGATGAACAACTTCTACCTATACCAATACCGGCTCTATTATTTGCTGTACTTATTCTTCTTTTCATTAAAAATTTTTTTACACCACTAAATCTGAAAAAATTATTAGCATCATTATCACAAGCTGTTATTTTATTATGAGATTGGTATGTGACATTTTCCCAAGAATTTTGTGCTCTATAATTAGGAATAATATCACCTTGTGATTCATCATATGATGCAATATTTCCTGTTGGTGCGTAAGTACCATCATTAAATCCCCAACATGCTGCAGTTCCTTCCATAATAAATTCACAGGAGATAAATCTCCATCCGATATCGTTTTTTAATTCTAAGTAAACTCTTGAATCGGCTCCACCACATCCTGAATTGTCATGTGTAACTCTTAATTGATACCCACCATAAGGACCTATATTACCAGTATTCGATGTTACTGTTGTTGATCCAGTTAAGTTGACTGCATATACCATATCTGAAGTAACTAATGTTGGTCTATTTCCCCCAAAAACTGACATTTACCACTTATTTAACGGACATTTTGATGTTGTATATGTCATAACTGTAACTAATAAACAACCACATTCATTACATTTATCAACACCATATTTATCACAACCTTGACAAATAGATAACCAATTGTTTTTTTGTTGTTCTGTTGCCATATCAGATTCCTCAAGAATATGGGTTTTATATAACACACCATCAATATATTGTTCTTCTATTCTCATAGTCCAAATCTTTTTTTAGTAGCATTATATATTTGGGATATTTCTGATGAAGTTAAAACTCTATTATAGACAATTAAATTTGCAATTTGACAATCTGAATATTGTCCGTACTGATTGTTTAAATTCCAACCATTAGGACCTTGTGATCCATCACTATTTGATACAGTTAATGAGTCATTAATATATAACTGATAAACATCTCCTGAAATGTTTCCTGTACCGGTAAACATTCTCCATGTGGTGTCAGATGTTGGTGATGTAATATTATTTACCCATCCTTCAGCGTAATAATCACCGTAAGTATTGTCATGATGTGCTAATAACCAATTATTATTATATGCGGTTATTGTTCTACCATCATTTCCATTACTCATTTTTCTTACATATGAAATTACAGTATAGTTTGTACTTGACATATTCATTGATGTGTTTCTACCATATCCGTTTCCATCTTCGGCAAATCTCAAAACACCACCAAAATCACTCGAAAAAGTAACTGAACTACCTAATGAAATATCGTGTCCATTTGAAGTTAAATCGAACCATGTTGATCCCGAAAGAGGATACGATCTATGTGATCCGGCGTCTACTAACATAACTAAACCATCTCTCGTAAAATTAGGTCCTCTAAAAATTCCCATTACTTAATTTTTTGTTCTAAAGTCTCAATTCGTTTGAGTAATTCTTTATTTGTTTCTATTAATAGTGCAACTAATTTTTCATATTTGACTGCCTTATATCCATTCTCTCTTGTTGTCACAATTTCAGGTAAAACTGTCTCAATTTCTTGTGCTACCACTCCGATATCGTGCCCTTCATTTTCATGAATACCTTTCATTGGTACCCAATCAAATTCATATCCATTTATTTGTGTTAATTTATCTAACGAACCTTTAATTGGTTCTATGTTTGTCTTTAATCTTTCGTCTGAACCATAATACGCAATAACATCGTTAGTTGCTCTAATCAAACCGACTGTTGTTGGTGTATTTGTACCTACACCTAACGCTCCAGTCAAATATGTTGTCGTACCACTTACAGTTAATTGTCCGTCGACAGTAACACTACCACTTGAATTAACATTTAAAATTGGTACACCTGATAAATCCGCAACGGAAAATATATCTCCTGTTAAACTGTCTGTTACAGAAAACAATTGACCTAATGATCCTTGTACATCTAAAACAATTGAACCTGATTTATATATTTCAACTGATCCCGTTACACTCATTAATGTTCCTGTAAATCTTGCATTTGATTCTACAGTAACGTTTGGTGATGAACCATTTAATGTTAATAAACCATTATCTAATGTACCTGATAGTGTAACAGTACCACTACTACCTGAACTTCCACTTGACCCCGATGTACCAGAAGAACCACTAGAACCTGAACTTCCACTTGAACCCGATGTACCAGAAGAACCACTAGAACCTGAACTTCCACTTGAACCCGATGTACCAGAAGAACCACTAGAACCTGATGTACCACTGCTTCCACTAGAACCCGATGTTCCTGAAGAACCACTAGAACCTGAACTTCCTGATGTACCCGATGTACCTGATGAACCTGAACTTCCTGATGTTCCCGATGAACCTGATGAACCAGAACTACCACTTGATCCACTACTTCCTGTATTTCCACTTGATCCAGATGTACCACTGGTTCCTGATGAACCAGAAGTTCCCGATGTACCGGAAGACCCTGATGAACCTGATGATCCAGAACTTCCTGATGTTCCTGATGAACCTGATGAGCCACTTGTTCCACTGGTACCAGAAGACCCTGAGGAACCTGACGTTCCAGATGAACCAGATGATCCAGATGTACCCGAACTTCCTGAAGAACCAGATGTACCCGAACTTCCTGAAGAACCGCTTGAACCACTGCTTCCTGAAGTACCACTAGAACCATTTATACCACTTGTACCAGACGACCCATTACTTCCACTTGTCCCTGACGAACCACTTGACCCCGAAGAACCAGATGAACCAGATGTTCCCGATGTTCCCGATGTTCCACTAGAACCCCTTGTACCTGAGGAACCTGATGTTCCACTAGAACCATTTGAACCACTAGAACCTGATGTTCCTGATGTACCACTTGAACCCGAACTTCCACCGGTACCAGAAGACCCTGATGAACCACTAGAACCACTTGTTCCCGATGTTCCTGAATTACCTGAAGAACCAGATGAACCACTTGTACCAGATGAACCTGATGTTCCGGATGTACCTGAAGAACCACTAGAACCTGAAGAGCCACTTGACCCAGATGAACCCGATGTACCACTTGAACCATTTGAACCTGAGGTACCCGATGTACCACTCGAACCTGATGAACCACTACTTCCAGATGTACCTGAACTTCCTGAAGAGCCAGATGTACCACTCGACCCAGATAAACCAGAAGTACCGCTTGATCCTGATGTACCAGATGAACCGCTTGAACCACTACTTCCTGATGTACCCGATGTACCTGAGCTTCCAGATGTACCCGATGAACCAGATGTTCCGCTTGAACCTGAAGACCCTGATGTCCCACTTGTCCCACTACTTCCTGATGTACCAGCAGTTCCACTTGTTCCAGAAGAACCACTTGATCCACTTGAGCCAGATGTACCCGATGAACCTGATGTTGATGCGGCAAATGTTGTGCCGTTTAACACTAAACTACCACTAACACTTAATGAACCTGTGAATTCATGTTTATCATCTCCTGAATTACCAAACTTTGTTGAACCGCTACTAAATGATGCGGTTTGATATATAACTGAAGATGATACGATATATTGTTGTGCAACGAGATTACCTTGTATAGTTAAATCTCCTGATATATCCGCTGAACCTGATACAATCAGGCCATTTTTGACTTTAAATTCGTTTGCCATTTATTCAAATTAGTTTCATTATCCACTAATGGTGTTTATGTGTTTACTATAAATACTAAATCAAAGATTATAAAAATAAAAAAGGGGAGATAAATCCCCCCTTTCGTCTAATTTATTTTTATTTTATATTGACAACGCTCTTGCGAACATAACTACACTCCATGTTCCTGATGATGATGTTGCCGTAACCGTTCCACTATTAGAAATTGTGAATGATATTGCCGATGTGTTACCTAAGTCAGTTGTTGTTGTTTCTGTTAAGTTAGATGTTGAACCATCCCATATACCAACAATACTACCCGCTCTCATATTAGAACCATTCTTAACTAAGTAATCAAGAACAACTCCATTATAAGTTGATAATGTGAACATTGTCGTACTACTACTTACAGATTGGTTACTGGTTCGAACACTCACTTTACTATTCATCAATATATCACCTGCTAATGATAATGTTGACCCACTAAATGTTAAGTTAGATTCAACCGTTGCGTTTGTTCCACTACCGTCGTATGTAATCACACCATTATTTGTGGTACCTGTTAACGTTACTAATCCTGATGTTCCTGAAGTACCTGTAGTTCCGCTTGAACCAGATGTTCCACTTGAACCTGAACTTCCTGATGAACCAGATGTACCTGAAGTACCTGATGTACCACTACTACCCGATGTACCAGATGTTCCGCTTGATCCTGAACTTCCTGATGAACCAGATGAACCTGAGGTTCCACTTGTTCCACTTGATCCTGAACTACCTGATGTACCAGATGAACCGCTTGTCCCACTACTTCCCGATGTACCTGATGTACCGGAACTTCCTGAAGAACCTGAACTACCTGATGTACCGGACGTACCACTACTTCCTGATGTTCCACTGGTTCCTGACGTACCATTAGAACCTGATGTACCTGATGTACCAGATGAACCTGATGAACCAGAACTACCACTTGTACCAGAAGAACCAGAAGTTCCTGAAGAACCTGATGTTCCAGATGAACCACTTGTACCAGATGTACCCGAAGTTCCTGATGAACCACTTGTACCAGAAGTACCAGAAGTACCACTTGATCCACTACTACCTGAAGTACCAGAACTTCCTGAAGAACCTGATGTTCCAGATGAACCACTTGTACCCGATGTTCCGCTACTTCCTGATGAACCAGATGAACCACTCGTACCAGAAGAACCACCACCACCTTCACCAAGTGTAACTGCCACTAAACCTGCTTGTGGTGATGAGAAACCTATTTCAATATTATATAAGTCAATTGCTTCGATTGACTCAGGTATAATTGCAAATCCTGCGGTGTCGTAAACTTGAACAACAGGATATTGTGCACCTAAGTCGTGCTGGAATGACCATGTTAACGATGGTGAACTAACTGTTAATGAGTTATATGCTCCCACAGTTGTACTACCTGACGAACCTGATGTTCCTGAAGACCCTGAGGTTCCACTTGTACCAGATGTACCAGCACTTCCTGAAGAACCACTTGAACCTGATGTTCCACTTGAACCAGCGGTACCACTACTTCCTGAACTACCCGATGAACCAGATGTTCCACTTGTTCCTGATGTCCCACTACTTCCTGATGTACCTGAAGTACCACTACTTCCACTTGTACCACTACTTCCAGTTGTTCCTGAACTACCCGAACTTCCACTTGTACCACTGGAACCCGAGCTTCCACTACTTCCACTTGTACCAGATGTACCAGAACTTCCACTACTTCCTGAAGATCCTGAAGTTCCACTAGACCCCGATGTTCCACTTGTACCAGATGTTCCGCTACTTCCTGAACTACCAGATGAACCAGATGTTCCTGATGTGCCGGATGAACCACTTGAACCACTAGAACCTGAAGTTCCACTTGTTCCTGAAGTACCCGAAGTACCATCGGCACCCGTAGCACCATCAAGGTTTATTGTCCATTGTGAATATGTACCACTACCAATAGTACCATTAGCATCCGGTGTGTCCACCGTTAATGTTGTACCACTATATGATACTACGTGACATTCTTGGTAATTGTTAACATCATAAGCGATGATAACTGATTGACCAACTGTATAACTTAAATCACTTGGTACTGTGAATGAACCTGAATTACCTAATGTATGTGTTGTTGTTGATGTTGTTTTGTAAACTTCTGAAGTTCCCGATGTACCTGATGTACCAGCAGTTCCACTACTTCCACTAGAACCACTACTACCTGAAGTACCTGATGTACCACTAGTGCCAGATGATCCTGAAGAACCACTA
>Ga0315909_10005409_pt1 | contig 14679 bp, 15 predicted proteins | sample LakEriMetagenome_11_FD_203527 | JGI IMG/M metagenome (GOLD analysis project Ga0315909, IMG submission 203527) | Freshwater fungal communities from buoy surface, Lake Erie, Ohio, United States - Buoy 2 MA125 | ecosystem: Environmental > Aquatic > Freshwater > Lake | place: USA: Lake Erie, Ohio...
TGGCTCTGAAATCCGATCTGGAGCTGGGCGGCACTGACCAGAAGTTCAACCTGCTGGTGGGCCGGGAGCTGCAAAAGGAATATGGGCAGGAGCCCCAGTGCATCCTGACGATGCCGCTGCTCGAGGGGCTCGATGGTGTCGAAAAGATGTCCAAGTCCAAGGGCAACTATGTGGGCATTACCGACTCGCCCACCGACATGTTCGGCAAGCTGATGTCGATCTCGGACACCCTGATGTGGCGGTATTTCGAGCTGCTCTCGAGCCTGTCGCTCGAAGAGATCGGCGGTCTCAAGGCGGCCTGCGAGGCAGGGCGCAACCCGCGCGACGTCAAGGTGCAACTGGCCGGCGAGATGACCGCGCGCTTTCATGGCGCGGCCGCCGCCCAAACCGCTCTGGAGGGATTCGAGTCGCGCTTTTCCAAAGGCGCGCTGCCCGAAGACCTTGAAGAAGTCAGCGTGGCCGGTGCGCCGATCGGCATCGGGCAGTTACTGCGGGAGGCCGGGTTGGTGGCCTCGGGCAGTGAGGCCATGCGCAATGTGGAGCAGGGCGGGGTGCGGATCGACGGGGACAAGGTGAGCGACAAAGGCTTGAAACTCGGGGCCGGCACCTATGTGGTGCAGGTGGGCAAGCGGCGCGCAGCACGCGTGACCGTGTCCTGATCGGCGCGGTTGCTCTGCCGTGATCGCTCTGATTCAGCGGGTCTCACAGGCCCATGTCGAGGTGGCCGGCGAGCGGGTGGGGGCGATTGGGCCGGGCCTGATGGCGCTGGTCTGCGCCGAGCGTGGCGACACGCCCGAGCAGGCCGAGCGCCTGCTGCAGCGGGTCGTGTCCTACCGGGTGTTTGGGGATGACAGCGGTCGCATGAACCGCTCGCTCATCGACGTGCAGGGGGGGCTGCTGCTGGTGCCGCAGTTCACGCTGGCGGCCGACACTCGTAGCGGTCTGAGGCCGAGCTTTACGCCAGCCGCGCCCCCCGAGCTGGGCCGCCAGTTGTTCGAGGTCTTTGTCGACCAGGCCCGCGAGCGGTGCCCGCTGGTTCAGACCGGTGTGTTTGGCGCTGACATGAAGGTGCATCTGATTAACGACGGCCCGGTGACCTTCTGGTTACGCGCCGATCCGCCAACCGAACCAGCGCCTGCGCGCCCCTGACATGCCCACTGAATCCGTCATCACCGACCTCATCCTGATTCGCCACGGTGAGACCGACTGGAACCTGGCGCGGCGCTTTCAGGGGCATCAGGATATTTCGCTCAATGCCGAAGGCTTGCGTCAGGCGCAGGGGGCGGCGCGCAGGCTCGGTGAGCGGCGGCAGGACTACGGACTTGCGACGCAGCCTGAGCAGGCGCCTGCGTTGCTCTTTACCAGCGATCTGATGCGCTGTCGCCAGACGGCTGAACCGATCGGTCAGGCGCTGGGGCTGCCGGTGATCGTGGAGCCACGACTGCGTGAGCGCACCTTCGGCGTGCTTGAGGGGCTGACGGTGGACGAGCTGCGCCGCGATCATGCCGAGTCGTTTGCCCGCTGGCAGGCGCGCGAGCCGGACTTCGCCGTGGAGCGGGCCGAATCGCTGCGCATCTTTGCCGCTCGCGTGCAGGACGTACTGGACGATCTGGTGGCGCGCCATGCGGGGCGCACGCTGGTGATGGTGACGCATGGTGGCGTGCTTGATGTGGTCTATCGCATCGGACAGGGCATGCCGATTGAGGCACCGCGCAAGGTCGAGATTCCCAATGCCAGCCTGAACCGGCTGCGACATGACGGCCAGCGGCTGAGCGTGGTGCACTGGGGCGATGTGTCGCACTGGCAGCATGGCTCGGCTGATTCAGCGGCTGCGGCCGCCGCGGCCACCCAGCTTGCGCCATGAAGCCAGGGCCGTATTGGGCCTATCGCCCCGATCAGGGGTCGTGATCCCTTACAATCGAGGGCTCCGCGGGACTGGCGAGTAAGGGTGAATCGACACCGTGAATCGCGGATTCGGGCGACGTCCGTCGCCGGCCGTTCGCCTGGGCAGTTACCGGCATACCGTCGGGAATCCTGACTGCAACAAGGACACATCATGTTTGATCGTAACCAGGGCATCGCGCAGGTCGATCCCGAACTGTGGCAGGCCATCGAGGCCGAGAACCGTCGCCAGGAAGCGCATATCGAGCTGATCGCGTCGGAAAATTACGCGAGCCCGGCGGTGATGGCGGCCCAGGGCAGCCAGCTCACCAACAAGTACGCCGAAGGCTATCCCGGCAAGCGTTACTACGGTGGCTGCGAGCATGTCGATGTAGCCGAATCGTTGGCCATAGAGCGGCTTAAGCGGCTCTATGGCGCCGAGGCCGCGAATGTGCAGCCGCACTCTGGCGCGCAGGCCAATCAGGCGGTTTTTCTCGCGTTTCTGAAGCCCGGCGACACCATCATGGGCATGAGCCTGGCCGAAGGCGGTCACCTGACCCACGGCATGCCGCTCAATCTGTCGGGCAAGTGGTTCAACGTGGTCTCGTATGGCCTGGACGCCAACGAAGCGATCGACTACGACGCGATGGAAAAGAAGGCCCGCGAAGCGCGTCCCAAGCTGATCATCGCCGGCGCTTCGGCCTACTCGCTGCACATCGATTTCGAGCGCTTCGCCCGCGTGGCCAAGGAGATCGGCGCGATCTTCATGGTCGACATGGCGCACTACTCGGGTCTGATTGCCGCGGGCGTCTATCCGAACCCGGTGCCGCATGCCGACATCGTCACATCCACCACGCACAAGAGCCTGCGCGGGCCGCGCGGCGGCATCATCCTGATGAAGGCCGAGCACGAGAAGGCGATCAATTCGGCCGTCTTTCCCGGCCTGCAGGGCGGCCCGCTCATGCACGTGATCGCCGCCAAGGCCATCGCCTTTCATGAAGCGCTGCAGCCCTCGTTCAAGGATTATCAGAAGCAGGTGATTGCCAACGCCCGCACGCTCGCAGAGACGCTGATCGCACGCGGTCTGCGCATCGTGTCAGGCGGCACGCAAAGCCACGTCATGCTGGTGGACCTGCGCCCCAAGCACATCACGGGTAAGGAAGCCGAGGCGGTGCTGGGGCAGGCGCACATCACGGTCAACAAGAATTCCATTCCCAACGATCCTGAGAAACCGCTGGTGACCAGTGGCGTGCGACTGGGCTCGCCGGCCATGACCACGCGCGGGTTCAAGGACGCCGAGGCCGCTCAGGTGGGCCACCTGATTGCCGATGTGCTGGATGCGCCACGTGATGCAGCCAACATCGACAGCGTCCGCGCGCGCGTCGAAGCCCTGACCGCACGCTTTCCGGTCTACCGGTGAGCGTCGCGGCCATGTGCCTGCGCTGAGTCGGTCGCCGCATGCGCTGCCCGTTTTGCGATCACGCCGATACGCAGGTGATCGAAACCCGCGAGGCCGAAGACGGTCTGGCCTTGCGGCGCAGGCGGCGCTGTGCGCAATGCGATAAGCGCTTCACTACCTACGAGCGCGTCGAACTGTCGCTGCCGTCGGTGGTGAAGAAAAACGGTGTGCGGGCTGAGTACGATCGACGCAAGCTGCGGGCATCACTGGCGCTTGCCTTGCGTAAACGCCCGGCCACTGCGGAAGCCATCGATGCAGCCATTTTGCGCATCGAAGAAGAATTGCTGGCGATGGCGGCCCGCGAAGTCCCAAGCGAACGCATTGGTGAGCTGGTGATGCGCGAACTCAAGAAGATCGACAAGATCGCCTATATCCGGTTTGCGTCGGTGTACCGCAGCTTCGAAGACGTGGTCGAGTTTGCCGAGGCGATCGAGGAAGTGCAGCCGCGCCAGCGGCCGCGCGCCAAGCCCCGGGCCTGAGCCGCACCCATGTTCAATCCCGACGATCATCGGTTCATGAGCCGTGCGCTGGAGCTTGCGCGTCAGGGCCTGACCACCACCACCCCCAATCCGCGGGTGGGCTGTGTGCTGGTGAAAGAGGGTGTGATCGTGGGTGAAGGCTGGCATCGGCGTGCAGGGGAAGCGCATGCCGAAGTCGGGGCGCTGGCCCAGGCAGGTGAGCAGGCACAGGGCGCCACGGCCTATGTCACGCTCGAGCCTTGCAGCCATTTCGGTCGCACCCCGCCGTGTGTGGAAGCGCTGGTTCGAGCCAGGGTGGCGCGTGTAGTCGCTGCCATGGAAGACCCCAATCCGAGCGTCAATGGTCGGGGTCTGGCGCGATTGCGCGAGGCGGGAATCGATGTGCGCTGCGGTCTGCTGCGCGACGAGGCCATCGAACTGAATATCGGCTTTGTTTCACGCATGACGCGGGGCCGGCCCTGGGTGCGCCTGAAGCTCGCCACCTCACTCGATGGCCTGAGTGCGTTGCCCGATGGCACGAGCCAGTGGATCACCTCGGAGCTCGCGCGCACGGATGGCCATGCCTGGCGCGCACGGGCCTGTGCCATCCTCACTGGAATTGGCACGGTGCGCGACGACAATCCGAGACTGGACGTGCGTCATGTCCCCACGTCGCGTCAGCCCATGAAGATCGTGGTCGATTCGCGCCTGGAAGTGGACCTTGATGCAAAGGTGCTGCAGGGTGCGCCAACCTTGATCTTCAGCGCCGTGGAGCGGCCCGACAAGGTCCGCGAACTGCACGATCGCGGCTGTCGGGTGGTGTGCCTGCCCGATCCCCGCGGCAAAGTCGACCTGGCCGCCTGTCTGGCCTATCTGGCAGGCGAGGGTCTGAACGAAATTCACGTCGAGGCGGGGCACAAACTCAACGGCTCGCTGGCCCGTTCAGGGCTGATCGACGAGCTGCTGCTGTATCTGGCGCCGTCACTGCTGGGCACCGGGCTGCCCGCGCTTGACCTGCCTGCCCCGGCCTCGCTTGCGCAGCGCACCCGGCTGCACTTTCATGACATTCAGCGAATCGGCCCCGACCTGCGGGTGATGGCGCGTTTTGATCGCACGCCTGCGGCAGATTCTGCAGGCGCTTCTTGAACCTCACTTTTTCAGGACTGTCTCATGTTCACCGGTATCGTCGCCGCAGTTGGTCGAATCGAAGCTGTCGAGTCTTTGGGGGCCGATGCCGGTCTGCGTCTTACTGTCGACGCAGGGGCGCTTGATCTGCGTGATGTGGCCATTGGCGACTCGATCGCCATTCAGGGCGCCTGCATGACCGCGATCGCTCTCGAGGGCTCGCGCTTCAAGGTCGAGGTCTCACGCGAAAGCCTGGACAAGACGACCGGCCTGGGCGCACCGGGTGAAGTGAATCTTGAAAAAGCCCTGCGGCTGGCCGACCGTCTTGGCGGCCATCTGGTGAGCGGGCATGTGGACGGGCTGGGCGAGGTGGTCCACTTTGCGCCGGTGGGCGAGTCGTGGCGACTGGATATCCGTGTGCCGGCACAGATCTCGAAATACCTGGCCTACAAGGGATCAGTGACCGTGAACGGCACGAGTCTGACGGTCAACAGCGTGAAAGATCTCCCCGAAGGCCCGTGCGTGATCAGCATCAACCTGATTCCGCACACCATCCAGGCCACCACGCTCAAGCACTTGAAGCCTGGCGCACACGTCAATCTGGAGATTGATCTGATTGCACGCTACGTGGAGCGCATGCTCGCAGGCAGCACGATTTCAAGCTGAGGGTGTCAGCGACGCGAAACGGTGCGCAGTCGGCCCTTGCAGCGCGTTGCGCGTGCGCACGTAGCTCGCCACGTCGCAGGCTGCCATCGGTTTGGCCACGTAGTAGCCCTGGATTTCGTCGCAGCCCATGGCCGCAAGACTGCGCAATTCGGCCACGGTTTCCACGCCCTCGGCGACCACACGCAGACCGAGCTGCTTGCCGAGTTCGATGGTCGATCGCACGATCGTGTGGCTGCCCCGGTTGTCATTCATGCCACTGACGAATGAGCGGTCGATCTTGAGCTCATCGACCGGCAGATTCTGCAGTTGTTTGAGGGTGGCATAACCCGTGCCGAAATCGTCCACGGCCAGTCGCACCCCGAGTGCGGCCAGGGCTTGCAGATTCGCCACGGCCACTTCGGTTTCGCTGACCAGGCCGCTTTCGGTGATTTCCAGGCACAAGCCGCCAGGGGCCGGTTGAATGCGCCGCACGATATCGGCCACGCCCTCAGCAAAGGCGCGATTCTCAATGTCCTGCGCCGACACATTGACCGAGATGCATACGTTCAAGCCCTGCAGGGCCAGATCGCGCGAGAAGGCCGCACCTTGTGCAACCACCCACTGCGACATCTCCCGAATGAATCCACTTTGTTCGGCAAATTGCACGAATTCACCGGGCTGAATCGTGCCCCGCTTGGGATGCTTCCAGCGCACCAGCCCTTCGAAGCCCACGATCATGCCGCTGCTGACTTCAAGCTTGGGCTGGTACTCGAGCACGAGTTGCCCGCTTTCAAGGGCGGTGCGCAGCTCGCCCAGCATCGACAGATAACTGCGGCGCACCTCGTGTGATTCGCCGTTGAAGATCTCGAGGCCTGCGCGCTTGCGCTTGGCTCGGTACATGGCGCTGTCAGCATGACGCATGAGCGTGCGTTCGTCGCCACCATGCTGCGGGTGCAGCGCAATCCCGATCGACATGCCGATATCGATGCGCTGATCCAGATGCACCATGGGCGCTTGCATGGCATCGAGAATGCGCGACGCCACTTCGCGAACGGTGTGCTCACCACCGGAAAGCAACAGCACGAATTCGTCGCCGCCGAGTCTGGCGACGGTGTCGCTTTCCCGAACGGTCTTGCGCAGGCGGCGTGCCACTTCCAGCAGCACCGAGTCGCCTGCGGCGTGCCCCAGCGAATCGTTGATGAACTTGAAGCGGTCGAGGTCGATCACCGCGACAGCAAAGGGTGTGGCCTGTCGTTTCGAGAGTGCCAGCAGGTGGCGCAGTCGTTCGGTGAGCAAGGTGCGGTTGGGCAGGCCGGTCAGCGGATCGGCCAGCGCCGATTCGAGAATGCGCTTTTCCCGACGCGCCGATGTCGACACCAGCCGGTTCACGCTCTGGGCGAGTGCGCCCAGATCGTCCCGGTGCCGGGTATCGATCCGCACGGAATAGTCGCCTGACTTGGTGCGCTCCAGTACGTCGCGGATATCGGCCAGCCGTCGGTTCAGACGCAGGCCCGCAGTGCGCAAGGCGAGTGCCAGAGCCGTTGCCGTGACCAGAGCCGCTACGCCGATCGCCACCAGTGGCTGGGCACGCCAGCCCGGCGCGAGCCACATCATCAGCGCAATCACCGCGCCATTGACCCCTACAACGGTTGCCAGACCGAGCGCGGGCAGCAATGTCTGAAGGGGTAGGCCTGGAGTGTTGGGGACGTCCTGCCTGTCGTCTTCAGGCCCGCTGTGCAGCCGGTCGGAGGCTCGACGTCGGGGTGACGACGCGGCTTCAGCGGCAGGCGCCAATGCAGGTCCCGCAGCGGGGCGCGAAGGGGGTAAAGCCGTGGCGGAGGCAGGGGAGGGCATCAGAGCGGGCAGGCTGAACCGATTGGCAGACAGACGTGACCGGCCAAGCATAGGCAGACCATGGCCACGCTGAGCAGACTGACCGGTGAACGGTTGGCCCGGCGCGACCGATGAATCACGCCCGCTTTCAGCGCACCCGGCAGGGTGAGGGCGCGGGGCGGCGAGCGCATCCGGTACACTCGACTCCCCCTTCGAGCCGTGATCCCTTCGATGACGCCCCCGACCTCTTCTGTGGACGCTGCCCGCAGCGCGCCCTCCGCCGCGACGACCAAGCCGGCCCCTACAGCCTTGCCCACGGACGCCATTGCATCGACCCTGGAGATCGTCGCTGAGCTCAAAGCCGGTCGCATGGTCATCCTGGTCGACGAGGAAGACCGCGAAAATGAAGGCGACCTGGTGCTCGCCGCGGATTTCGTGACGCCGGAGGCCATCAACTTCATGGCCCGCTACGGACGCGGTCTGATTTGCCTCACGCTCACCGAGCAGCGCTGCCGTCAGCTCAACCTCGCACCCATGGTGCAGGTCAACGGCACCGCTCACGGCACCAACTTCACGGTGTCCATCGAAGCTGCTGAGGGTGTCACCACCGGCATTTCCGCAGCCGATCGCTCACATACCGTGGCGGTTGCCGTGTCCGCGCAGGCCAAACCGGACGATCTGGTGCAACCGGGGCATATTTTTCCGCTGACGGCTCAGCCGGGCGGCGTGCTGATGCGGGCTGGACACACCGAGGCCGGTTGCGATCTGGCCCAGCTCGCTGGCTTGACGCCCGCGTCGGTCATCTGCGAGATCCTCAAGGACGACGGCACCATGGCGAGGCTGCCGGACCTGATCGAGTTCGGTCGCGAGCATGGCCTGAAGATCGGCACCATCGCCGATCTGATTCATTACCGCAGCGCCAACGAGAGCCTGATCGAGCGGCTGGGCGAACGCACTGTGCGGACTACCGCAGGTGAGTTCCGGATGATCATGTTCCGCGACAAGCCCAGCGATTCCACCCATATCGCCATGGTCATGGGCCAGTTCACTGCGCAGGACGAAATCCCGGTGCGGGTGCATGAGCCCCTGTCTGTGCTCGACCTGCTGGAAGTGGATCGCGGCCGTCATGCCTGGTCGGTGCCGCGCGCACTTGAAGCGATTGCGCAACACGGCGCAGGCGTGCTGGTGATGCTCAACTGCACACAGGATGCCCAAGCCCTGCGGCGTCAGTTCGACGTGCTTGCCGGTACGGCGCCGCTTGAATCGCGCATGCGTGGCAAAGGCAAGATGGATCTGCGTTCTTACGGTGTGGGTGCGCAAATTCTGCGCGACCTGGGTGTGGGCCGCATGCGCGTGCTGTCGCAGCCTCGCCGTATTCCGAGCATGGCCGGCTATGACCTGCAGGTCGTCGGCTACGAATCACAACCTTAAGGATCTGCCTTGGATATCGAAATCTTCAACGCCGAAGTGAACGGCGAAGGTCTGCGCATCGGCATTGTGCAGGCCCGATTCAACGAGCCGATCTGCAACGCGCTGCGTGAAGCGTGTCTGGCCGAACTCGAGCGCCTTGGGGTCAGTGAGGAAGACGTGCTGGTGTGCACCGTCCCGGGTGCGCTCGAAGTACCGCTGGCGCTGCGTCAGCTGGCACACACCGCCGAGTTTGATGCACTCATCGCACTGGGTGCGGTCGTGCGCGGTGAAACCTATCACTTCGAGGTCGTTTCGGATCAGAGCGCGGCCGGCATCATGCAGCTCACGCTCGATTACGGCGTGCCGATTGCCAACGCCATTCTCACGGTCGACACCGACGAGCAGGCCCATGCGCGCACCCGTGAAAAGGGCACCGATGCCGCGCGTGTGGCCGTCGAGATGGCCAATCTGTCGGCATCGCTTTCGGGTCTGACCGAGGACGACGACGATGACGATGATGACAATGAGTGAGCGGGCGTGACCGGTCCGTCCGATCACTCCTCGCCCGCAAAGGCTTCCGCAGGCGGCGCTGCCCAAGGTGGTGCTGCCGGCTTTGAGCGCACGCCGCCCAAGAGCGCGCGGCGCCGTTCGCGCGAGCTTGCGATGCAGGGGCTGTATCAGTGGCTGGTGTCGGCTGATGACGCCGGCGCCATTGAGGCGCACCTGTACGCCACCGCACCCCATGTGGATAAGATCGACCGTGAGCATTTCGCTGAACTGCTGCATGGGGTCATCCGCGAGATCGATACGCTACATGGGCAGATCGCACCCCACCTCGATCGCACGGTCCAGGAGCTGTCACCGGTCGAGCATGCAGCCTTGCTGATCGGCTCGTTCGAACTGACGAGTCACCTGGAAATTCCCTACCGTGTGGTCATCAACGAGGCGGTCGAACTGACCAAGACCTTCGGCGGCACCGACGGCTACAAGTTCGTCAACGGCGTGCTCGACAAGGTGGCCTCCAGGGCGCGCAGCACCGAATTCCGGCCGCGCTGATTGCAGGGCAGGGCATGTCGGGCCTGGGCGAATTCGACCTGATCCGGCGTTACTTCCAGCGCGCCGTCGGGCCGCGTCGGGCACTGCTCGGCATTGGCGACGATTGCGCATTGCTCGCAGCTCCGGCCGAAGGCGTGCTGGCCGTGTCCACCGACATGCTGGTGGAGGGCCGACATTTTTTCGCTGACATGGATCCGGCGGCGCTGGGGCATAAAGCGCTTGCTGTCAATTTGTCCGATCTCGCGGCCATGGGTGCGCGGCCCGTCGGCTTCACACTGGCGCTTGCCTTGCCTGATGCAGATGAGCGCTGGCTGGCCGGGTTTAGTGCAGGTCTTTTCGCACTGGCCGATGCGCATGATTGCGAGCTGGTGGGCGGCGACACCACGCGCGGACCGCGCACGATCAGCATCACGGTAATGGGCGAGGTGCCCCCGTCGATGGCCTTGCGTCGTGACGGGGCTCGCCCGGGTGACGAGATCTGGGTGTCCGGCTGCCTGGGCGCAGCAGCCTGGGCGGTCGACGAGCGCCTCGCGCGCGATGCTGCGGCTCAGGGCGCTCCGATCCCGGGGGCTGAGTCGGTCGATGCAAGCTTGCGCGCGCAGGCCTGGCAGCGACTCGAGCGGCCAGAGCCAAGGGTGGCGCTGGGACTGGCCTTACGCAGCGTGGCGACTGCCGCCATCGATGTATCCGATGGACTGATCGGAGATCTGGGGCATGTGCTGGCCCGATCGGGCGAGGCCTTGGCATCGCAGTCATCGCAGTCATCGCAGTCATCGCAGTCATCGCAGTCATCGCACGCCGAGCAGGCCGAGCAGGCCGGAGCGGGTCCGCCATCTGCGTTGGGCGCGACCCTCGACTGGTGCACGATCCCCTGCCATGCTGTGCTGCAGACCGGTTCAGCCGAGCGACGGATGCATCTGGCGCTGGCCGGTGGTGATGACTATGAGCTGCTGTTTTGCGCGCCGCCGTCGTGCCGTGCGACCATCGAGTCCATCAGTGCGCGCCTTGGCCTGGTCCTGACCCGGATCGGTCAGATCGATGCCCGACCCGGCGTCCGGCTCCTGGACGCTGACCAACAACCCCTGCCCATCCATGTCCGATCCTTTGACCACTTCCGGTGAGTCGTCCTCCCAGCGTGCACGCCGCGACGGCGCGGGTGCGCCACCGGGCGCTGCCATCCGCGTCGACGCCGAGGCGGTTGATCGACGTGATCGGCCCGCTCGACCTGACTTCGCCTTCATGCGGCCACGTCTGTCGCGCTGGATCGCCTTCGGATTCGGTTCGGGCCTGGCTCCGGTCGCCCCGGGTACATTCGGCACCTTGTTTGCCTGGGCTGCATTTCGAGTGCTCGACCCCGTGCTCTCCGATGGCCTCTGGTGGGTCGTGCTGGCGCTCGGCTTTGCGTTGGGCTGCTGGGCATGCGAGCGCACCGGTCGCGATCTGGGAGTGCCCGATCACAGCGGCATGGTCTGGGATGAAGTCATCGCCTTCTGGCTTGTCCTGCTGGTGGTTCCCGCCACGTTTGCGTCGCAACTGGCTGCGTTTTTCGTCTTTCGCTTTTTCGACGTGGTGAAGCCTCCTCCCATTCGGCTGATTGACCGCTCGGTGAAGGGCGGTTTTGGCGTGATGGCGGATGACCTCGTGGCGGCGCTCTATACCCTGCTCGTGGTGGCTTTATGGACCGGGTGGCGCGCATGAGCGTCCCACGCTCACCCGCCTCAGGCACCCCAGGCGAGTCGGTGCCCGGCAATGCCGACCGTGTCCTCTCGGCGTTCGAACTGGAAATAGCAGTCATGGCGGCGGGCGAGCGTCTGGGCCGTCTGCTGCAGTCTTTGGGCCTGATGGCGGTCAGTGCCGAGTCGTGCACCGGCGGGCTCGTGGCGCGCGCACTCACCGAAACTGCGGGTTCGTCGGCCTGGTTTGACCGCGGCTTCGTCACGTACACCAATGAGTCGAAACAGGATGCGCTGGGTGTGTCATCCGATACCTTGCAGGCCCAGGGTGCGGTGAGCGAGGCGGTCGCCGCACAGATGGCTGCGGGCGCCCTGCGTCACTCGCGTGCTGGCCTGGCGATGGCCATCACAGGCATCGCCGGCCCCGGTGGTGCGGTACCTGGAAAGCCAGTCGGAACGGTCTGTTTCGGCTGGGCTGTGCGGCCCGGAGCGGGGCAGGGCAATGCCCCGCTGGTCTGGACCGCCACTGTCCGGTTTGATGGTGACCGGGCTGCAGTCCGTCGTCAGGCGGCCTTGCATGCACTCAGCGAGGCAACCCGGGGCCTGCAGGCTGAGCGGATCGACCGGCCCGACCTCGCCTGAGTCCGGCGGGCGCGGGCCCGATACAGCCTCTGACCAACGGCCTAGGCCAAAAGACTGGTTGTGCGTACAGTGTTTTGGCTTCATAATCTGCCCATCCAACCTCCTCAAGGACACTCAGATGGACGATTCCAAGTCGCGCGCCGAAAAGGCCAAAGCCCTCGCTGCCGCTCTGGCTCAGATCGAAAAGCAGTTTGGCAAGGGGTCGGTCATGAAGCTGTCCGACGCCGAAGTGGCTGAAGACATTCAGGTCGTATCCACAGGCTCTCTGGGTCTGGACATCGCCCTGGGCGTCGGCGGGCTGCCCCGCGGACGGGTCGTTGAAATCTATGGCCCGGAGTCCTCCGGCAAAACCACGCTGACCCTTCAGGTCATCGCGGAAATGCAAAAAGTGGGTGGCACCTGCGCCTTTATTGATGCCGAGCATGCCCTGGATGTCCAATACGCGTCCAAACTGGGCGTTCATCTTGAAGATCTGCTCATTTCTCAGCCGGATACCGGCGAGCAGGCCCTTGAAATTGCCGATGCACTGGTGCGTTCAGGGTCGGTCGACATGATCGTCATCGACTCTGTCGCCGCGCTCACGCCCAGGGCTGAAATCGAAGGTGAAATGGGCGACTCGCTGCCTGGCCTTCAGGCCCGCCTGATGTCGCAGGCCCTGCGCAAGCTCACCGCTACGATCAAGCGGACCAATTGTCTGGTCATCTTCATCAACCAGATCCGCATGAAAATCGGTGTCATGTTCGGCAACCCCGAAACCACCACCGGTGGCAACGCCCTGAAGTTCTATGCTTCGGTTCGCCTGGACATTCGTCGCACCGGCTCCATCAAGAAGGGCGACGAAGTGATCGGCAATGAAACCAAAGTCAAAGTCGTCAAGAACAAGGTAGCCCCGCCGTTTCGTGCCGCTGAATTCGACATCCTGTATGGCGAAGGTATCTCGCGTGAGGGCGAAATCCTCGACCTGGGCGCCAGCAGCAATGTCGTCGAGAAAAGCGGTGCCTGGTACAGCTACAACGGCGAGCGCATCGGTCAGGGCAAAGACAATGCACGCGAGTTTCTGCGTGAGCGCCCCGAAGTGGCCCTCGATATCGAAAACAAAGTGCGTGCTCATTTTGGTGTCACGCCCCGCGGCCTGAAGGTGATTGAAGGCGGCAAGGGCACGGTCGAAGCAGCCTGAACCTGGCACTACGGCAGGTGCAGGCCTCTTCCTGACGGGTATCCCGATGGAGCCGCGCTCGCGACTGGCAGGGCTGTCCTTGAAGGGACGTGCCCTGCGTCTGCTCAGCCAACGCGAGCACAGTCGACTGGAATTGAGCCGCAAGCTTGCCGCGCATGCCGAATCTCCCCAGCAGCTTGAAACCCTGCTGGATGTGCTTGAGCAAGAAAAATGGCTGTCTGCCGAGCGGTTCGCCCAAAGCGTGGCGCACCGTCGCGGCGAGCGCTTCGGTGTGCGCAGGATTCAACAGGAGCTGCAGTCGCATCGGCTGGAAGCGGGCGCCACCGCTGAAGTGCTCGACGCACTCAGGCAAAGCGAACGCGATCGTGCGTTCGCCATCTGGTCCAGGCGCTTCGGAATCCTTGCGACTGAACCCCTCGAGCGCGCCCGCCAGCAGCGGTTTTTGCTTCAACGAGGATTCTCTGGGGACACCATTTCCTGGGTCCTGCGTCATGCACGTGACATGGCGCAAATCGAGCCCTGAATCACGCCGTTGAGCACGCCGCTCGGTTCGAGCCGGGCCCGACTCCGAAAGGGTCCCTGTGATAGAGTGCGCGCCTTGCGACGGCGGTTAAAGAGGTCTTCTGTGGGGTGTTCATCGCCCTGTGCAGACCGCCCGAGTCCTGTGCACTGTGTGCCTCCGATTCGCCCGTCCGATGCGATTGCGCCAGCGTCTGGCGTTGAGATCCGGTGCCGTCGCGGTCGCCGGGTAAAGCCTGCAGCACATCGAGGTTCAAGATGAAAATCCATGAGTACCAGGGCAAGGAACTCCTGAAGCGCTATGGCGTGCGGGTGCCGCGCGGCATCCCGTGCTTCTCGGTCGACGAGGCGGTCAAAGCCGCTGAAGCCCTCGGTGGCAAGGTGTGGGTGGTCAAGGCGCAGATCCATGCGGGCGGCCGTGGTAAGGGCGGCGGCGTGAAGGTCGCCAAGTCGCTTGCAGAGGTGCGTGAGAACGCCAGCCGCATCCTGGGCATGCAACTGGTGACCCATCAGACCGCTGCAACCGGCCAGAAGGTGCGACGGTTGCTGATCGAAGAAGGTGCCGACATCCGCAAGGAGCTCTATGTCGGACTGGTTGTGGATCGCGTGACGCAGCAAGTGACGATCATGGCCTCCAGCGAAGGCGGGATGGACATCGAGGAAGTCGCAGAAAAAACGCCCGAGCTGATTCACAAAGTGTCGATTGACCCGGTGGCGGGGCTTTCCGATGCCGACGCAGATCAACTCGCACGCAAGATCGGAATCCCTGACGGCTCGGTTGCCCAGGCGCGCGCCGTGTTT
>Ga0315909_10005416_pt1 | contig 14663 bp, 21 predicted proteins | sample LakEriMetagenome_11_FD_203527 | JGI IMG/M metagenome (GOLD analysis project Ga0315909, IMG submission 203527) | Freshwater fungal communities from buoy surface, Lake Erie, Ohio, United States - Buoy 2 MA125 | ecosystem: Environmental > Aquatic > Freshwater > Lake | place: USA: Lake Erie, Ohio...
ATCTTAGCTTGAGACGTAGCCTGAGCAGACTGCTGCTGAATCTGGGCCTGCATCTGCGAGTTCTGCATAGCCTGCTCCTGCATACGCTTCATACGCTTCTTCCTGCGGGCAACCAACAGCCTCTCAGCTTGATTCACATCCTTCATATTTCGGATGGCAATGGCGTCCTCTATGTCAAGCTCTTTCTGCTGCAAGGACATCTGGATGTTTTGCTCCAGGTAGGCCTTCTCTTGGTCCTCCATATCCTTCACCACCTGCACCCCAAAGTTGTACATGGGAAGCTCGCTAAACGAAGAAAGGACACCCATATTCGTCTTTCCGATAGCGTTCTCGTAAATCCTGTAAAGGACGCAGTCGTTGGGGAGAATCTGAATGCACTTGACGATGTCCTCACACACCTTCTTAAAGAGAATCATAGAGGCGTTAGTGATGTCGTATGTGGCGTTGTTAGAGGCGGCGATGGCCTGCTCTCTTACGCCAACCAGAGCGTCACCTTTCGGAGTAGACGCGTCCATCACCTCGTTGATTCCAGTCACATCGCGAATCATCCTGAGGTAGTGATTGTAGATACCAATCAGCTCATTGATGTTTCTGATGCTGTTCCCGATTTCTCTGATAGGCGGGTTTTGGAAACCCCCCTCTGGATTCTTGCTTCTGTAGTAGAAGACGCCCGTCTGTTCGTAGATGTCATGAAGTTCAAGAGGCTGCAACTCCCCACCTTTTCCAAGCTGTACATTCTCCAGCCCTTCGATGTCGATGATGAGTCCGTCTGGCTTTGCCTTTGCGATGGCTTGCTGAATCTTCAGGTGGGTAAGCTGCAACATATCAGCAAACCCGATACAGCTGTCCACCATGCTCTTAGGCATCATATTCATGAAGTTGGTGGCAACTACAGAATAAGACATACGAGCCTTGGTGATGTCGTGTACGTTCTTCGGTATGTTTTTTACGCGACCATAGCCAAACATATAGTTGTCGCAGTCCATCACATAGCTTCCACCATATACTGTGGAGATAGTCATCATATGTGGGACTCTTTCGTATACGCTCCCAGGACGCTCCTCATACTCAAACCCTTTGTAAAAGAAGTTCTTGTTCCCGTATCTGTTCTCTTTCTCTTCGAAGTAAATCTTATCTACAGAGATAAACTCAAAGTCCATGATGTCAACCATGTACTCGTCATATCCGTACACGTTCTTCTTGAGCTTGTCGTCGTACTTGTACTTGTCGATTGCAGAAGGGTCATTCCCTGCTTTGTTCTTGACCTTCGTGGCAATCTTCTTCATCGTCTCCTCGTCAAACTCTCCGTTTGCAAGGCGGCGGAGTTCGTTAAGGCTGATGCGCTTAATGCTTCCAGCGTATACGATGTCGTCAAAGTTCGGGTCCTCCGTATAGCTATGCACAAATCTAGCGGGGTCTACGTACTCAGTGACTATGCCAGAGTTGGGGTCGTTCCTGCGCTTTACCACAGCCATCCCCAAAGCAGCCAGGTCGTTGACGCATCGTCTATAAACACCGTCGTTGAAATTGTTCCACGAAAGCGTCATGCTCGTGCCAATCTGGGCGGCAATCTCTGCGTCCGTCTTGGTATTAGTCCCCATAAAGATTTCAGCCTCTTCGAGAGTCTCTGGAAGCTGTTCTGGGTCGATGTCGAGCACAAGTCCCGTTTGCTGCTTAAGAGCCAGGAGTTGCTCTCTAGCCTCTACCTGCATCTCAATTCTGCGCTTCTTGTCGTTCTTCTCTGAAGACGAAAGCGGGTCGATGGCTTCGAGGTTTGGGTATGGGTCTCTAGAGAGAATCTTATTTACTACAACACGGACGAACTTCGGAAGAACAGGGACTGGGGTGTAGTCTATGTTCAGAAGGCTTCCGTCATTGTTATTCGGGTCAAGTGTATGCAGAAGCTGCTTATAGATAGAGGTATCCTGTGTCCCGTTGGCGTAGTTCCTAGACTTCTCAAACGTAGAATTACGTCTGCTAAACAAAGAGTCGTTACTGTTTAGGCTACCCCACTGAGACTCAATAGCTTTTGCGTATTTCAGGCCGTACTCCTTACCCTCTTTAATCGCGGTTTCCGCTAGCGGGTCAGGAAATCCACCTGTGTTTCTATTGTCCTTGTTATACATTATTGCCTAGATACTAAAAAGCATCATGCAAATATAACAAAATCAGCCGATGGCCTTGTACGTCCTAAAAAACTTCTTGTCTTCAAATGTCACAACTCGCTTTTCTTTAGCCTTTTGCGCAGCCAAAAGAGCAAGGCCAGAACTGATAGACAAATCATATTTAGTACGGTCGTGAATCTTAAATCCTATCCAATCTTCCATCGTTCTATCAAAATACATCTTGCCCATCTCTCCTGTATCGTAGTTGACCCCTACGTGATTGTGTACAAAACTTTCTATGGCCTGGGCGTGAGCGTGTAGGATGTCCTGAGAGTTTGATGGAACGCCTTTTGTCTTAGAGCTGGTGGGGGCCCCAGCCACCTTGAGGTGCTCTGGCCTTTCCATGATATAGCCGTCATACCCCCTCTGCTCAAAGTAACGTACGATACCGTATTTATTGTTCTCTATGAGAAGTGGGTAGCCATAGAAGAAAGCACACATCAATACGTCTTCATAAAAAATCTTCGCCATGTCTGGACGAGAGGCATACTCCACCACAAACATGTTAGGAGGCCTGTTCATGGAAAACTTGTTGTACATGTGCAGGGCACCTTTAGAGCCCCTTCCATCCACCGTGGCGTCGATGTCATAGGAGTCAACCCCGCCGCATCCATAGTCAGCGAATGGGGCAACGCGCTGCCCCCTGTGTTCTTGCATCACACACCGTTCTTCCGCAGGAGGCATCCAGCATACATGGAACCTTCCGTTTACATCTGGGGAAAAAATTACCTTCTTGTCCTTCTCCTCCCATATAAAGTTTCCTCGTACAACTGGGTTTGGGAACAGGTCTTGGTTGTGGTCTATCTGCTCGTAAATCTTCCCTACGTTAAAGATGCTGCCAGACACGCTGTCCCTAAACGCCTCGTCCTCAGTAAATGGGAACTGTCTAATAACCTCATTCATCTCTGATGAATCGTGCTTGAGGCTGTCCCTTTCGTTTCGCAAGTAGTCTTTTGCTCCTGACTTAATGTATCCTCCGTCCATAGATTCCACCTCGCTTTCTGGTGTTTCTACGATAGGATTACCATATACATCAAAGAACCCCTCAAGGGCTTCGTAGGCAGGGATGAATATCTTGTACAGTCCGCTCTTGGTTCTTCCGTTGGCATTACGCTCGTATGGGTTGCTGTCCTCCCACAGCTTTTTGTAATGCTCTCCTCCATTCTTCATAGGATTCACCGTACTCCCAACCAAAGCCTTTCCTACGATGTTCTTACCTACGATAAGGCAGGTTCTTTGAATCCTCCACGCCTCTCTGATGTCCGATGGATTCTCCCACTTACCAGCTTCATCGAGGTACAGCATATGCAGCTTCTCACCGTCGTATGCGTTGTTGGTGGTGTTCTTCCAGTTGATTATGGTGTTAAGCGCATCACCTGTGTACGACGTCTTGTTGTTCTTGGTGATTCTCTTGGACGGTTCTCTAAACGCCAACTCCATACGCGGATTGGTGGTACCATCCTGGATAGGCTTGAAGAAAAACGGGTAAGACTGGAATATCTGAACCACCTTCTTCATGAAGATGTTTTCCTGTGCGTCTTTACCAGTCTTCGACTGTATGCCAAGAAGTTTGTCTTTAACCTGCGTAGCCTCGTCCACAAGGATAGAAGTGCAGACATTAGTGTAACCAGAGCGTCTACACTTAGTGTAAAGCTGACCCACACAACGGCTATCAGCCTCACAAGCAGCCAGATGAAGAAATATTTCACGTTGAAACTTGAGATATGACGGATAGCCGATGTCTATCTTACTCCACTGCAAGAACATGTAGTGCCTCCCAGTGATGTATGTGGGCTCTCCGTTGTTATAAAACCACACCCCATTCCTTCTTCTGTTAAACTCCTGCTCGATATATGGGGAGAACTTAGCCCTAAATTCTGGGGGCTTCTCCATCCACTCATCCATAGACTTTACCTTGAGTAGCTCATGAGGAACAGAAATCCTGGACCACCTCTGCTCTTTTTTAGGCAGGTCGTGGAACAGTATCTGATTCTTTGGAGGGCGCTTGGGTAAAACAACAAGAAGCCCGTGAAGCTCTATGACTTCTCCGTGGCTTCCGTTGGGGTCTATCTTAATTCCTTTCTCTTTGTAGCCCTCAATGTCTACTAAAGAGGACATTAGAAACTAACCTGGGCGCAGCTGACGCAGCAGGGACGGGTTCCTGGGAACAGGGGTCCGCTGGCGTTAAGTTCCTTACGCTTGTAGTAACGCTTGTTACGAGCGATTTGGCTAGCAGGTGAACAAGAAGCAAACACGGCTACAAGGCCAGCAAAAAGAATGACGTTCTTCATTTTATGAAGTTAAGTGAATTTAAGCGCACGGCCTATTGAAGGCAGTTGCTCTGCAAATATAGACTTAATCGCCTTTGCAACAAACTGAATCTCCAACTGAGCGTGACCGTCGTCACGAATGTCTAAGAAGTGAATCCAAGAACGCACGCTACCAGTCATATGCAGCTTGGTCTTTGTAGCCATAGGGAGAACCATCCTGGCTGTCTCTCTAGACACACCGCATTCAATAAGGTTGTTGTAGAGTTGCTCACATGCAGCCAGCACCATCTGCACCTTGTTGTTTAAAACGATGCTGTCTACTGGCTCTGTAGATGATTGCCTGTTATTTGAGGCCTGGTAGCGAAGTTCCACTGGCTCGAACAGGTTGCCGAGCATATTCACGTCCTGGTATCTCTGGCTAAACTCTTGGAACGTAAAACTTCTATGCCTAAGAAGCTGGATGGCAATCGCCTTGCTGGTCTCTATCTCGAACGTCATGTAAGAGTGCTCGAACGGAGACCAGTGCTTATGCATGATGAGATACTTTATGAGCGACTCATAATTCTCCTTCTTATTCTCGCGAGAGCTAGAAACACGTGCAACTTCGACGATATGCCTTTCAGCATCAGGGGTGATGTTAAGCAGTTTAACCTTCATTTGAATTGAATTGTACACCCGACAGGATTCGAACCTGTGACCGACTGCTTAGAAGGCAGTTGCTCTATCCTGCTGAGCTACGGGTGCGATTGCAGTCAGGGCGGGATTCGAACCCGCAGCCGCTCGGTAAAAACCAAACACTCTACCAGTTGAGCTACCTGACCTAAAGGGCTTACGCCTTTCTTCTATCGGGAACTACAGCGTTCAGGATAGAGTCAACCAGTCCGAAGACTTTGTTGTCACGTTCTGTCGGCGTGAGGTTCACGATAACTTTTACCAGCACCATCAGCGCCACGAGAATCTCCATGAGGTTCCCAAGTGTGACCCAGCTGGTTTCAGCGACCGCTTCGTTCGGTGCTTCTACAGCAACCGTTGCAGTATCTGCAACTGCTGCGAGGGTGTCCACTACCGCTGGCAGTGAATCAACCATAGTTGTAAGGGTGTCTAACATGTTTAAGGGTTTCCGTTGTACTCCCTGCTGGACTTGAACCAGCGACCTAGACGGTATAAGCGTCGCGCTCTAACCAACTGAGCTAAGGGAGCTTATTTGCTGTTTCGTTTTGCTGGGCGATTGTGGGCTCTGTTTTTCGAGGCGCTAATGTAACCACTTATCTTCCCATTCGAATCATGGGCGGCGTCTTTTTTGTCACCGTTCCCATAAGTTCCGTTTTCTCTGTTGTACTGGTTGAGTTCAGCGCGATACTTCTTCGCTGCCTCCGTCTTCCCGTACTTCTCGTACTCTTTCTTGTAGTCTCTTTTCTTCTTAACTCTCACACAGCAAATTTAGCCCTATACTCCAAAATATCGTTTCTGATAATACTCAGGAACTCTTTGCTGCTAGATGAAGAAGACATCTCCGTGTAGAGATTCATCAAAACGCTTTTGTTCGGGAAGCACGTATTGGCTATGTAGTTGTCTCCGAACCAAATCTTAAGCTCAGATGGAATTGGTTGGTATTTAGACTTCTTTACAAACAAGAGCACGCCCCAGCCATGACCTATATAGTCTCCGTCATAAATCTCTAGCGGGTGTTCGTCTTCTGCGTTTATAGAGATAGGATGTACTCCAGCACACCCGTACTCCTGGTCTTTCATGAAATCAAGTGTAGCGTTGACATCGAACGATATGTCGTCGTTTGAGATGATGATGTCTTCGTTCTCAGCATGCTCTACCCCAAGATTCCACGAAGGATTTACGTATAGATTTTCTCCGCTGTGGATGACATTTACTTTCTCGTAGTAAGGCATCTCCACCTTCTTCTCAGGCATGTTGTCTATCAGAAGAATCTCGCTGACCAGTGGGCAGTCATTGTACTGCTCAATGAGTTCTATGATTCGGAGATTTTTCCAGATGGTTGGGATAATAACGCTATACATTACAAAAGCATTTTATAGTTTTTAGGAAGGTACGAGTTGTCTTTTATGTCTACAAACTCGTAATCAATTCCGTCGCGTTTAAATAAATCTCTGTGATTTGCTATAGCGTCTTTAATATTATCCTCGCTAGTAAACTCGTCTGTATTAAACTCTTGATGAGCAAAATGCATCAGCTTGTTCTGAATCATCTTTATGTCTCCAAAATAAGAGAAATGCCACCCTCCGTTTTCAATCATATGCGTGGTGTAAGACATCCTTATGTTTTCAGTTCCTCTATATGTTTTCACAAGTTCATATGTCGCTAGTTTAGGATGATACCACTTGCTTTTAAGCCTAGTGTTTAGATTATAATAGTACATATCCTGACGCAGCGTGATGGGCTGAAGTATAACTAAATCGGTAGACTCCTTCAAGACACCTGGGTCTGGGATTTCGTCGCAGTCAGTTATGGTAATCACATCGTCACCCTGAAGGTCAAGAACATCAAGACCCCTAGATATACAGTTGCGTTGATGTCTTTCCCTGTCCCATGCATCATCACCAACAGGCATATCAGTGACTTGAATGTATATAACCTTATCAAGAAACTGCTTTATATCCTCCTCTACCTTCAATAAATTCATCTCTTTGTTAGCGCCAGCATGAGTCTTGTCAGCTTCTACTATTACAAAGTGGTCTACTGTGTCGTAAAGTTCAGTTAGCCTGAACTTAAGCATGTTGTATTCGTTGTAGAACGTAAAACAATCAACTATTTTTTTCTTTCGTTTCATTTACTTTGCTTTCGTAGTAAGAGAAATTCTTTAACAGCCTGGCTTGTTCTTCTTCTGGAACTTCTTTGAATTTATCTGACTCTATGAAGTTCTTTGCATTTTCGTAAGCTAACTGTGGCTGTCCAACGTAGTACGCGGCCATGCAGTACTCATCTAAAAACATCCAGTTTTTTATTGGAGCGCTAACAAACAGTACGTCTACATCTCTGTAATTCTGAGCCGCCATATTGCCATATGTAAATGAAAGCACATATCTGTTGCTCAAACGAAGAAGTCTCATCAAATAGTATACCGCCTCAAGTCTGTGTGGTCTGTATTCCCACGCTAAACTATAGGCCTCTATGACTTCTTTGATGGGTCTTTTGGTCTCTTCAAGCAATATGGCTACTTGAAGAAGAGACATATATACCTCTTCATCCCACCCCTTCATGCTGGCTCTTTTTCTGTAAGCCTTTATTGCCTTTTCTTTTTGCTGAGAATCCCTGTAAGACTGAGCAAGGTAGAAAGCATACCTGGTGTTGTCTGGTTCTTTTTTAAAGGCCTTCTCTAATATTTTAGCATCGTTTGCATACTTCTCTATAAGAGAGTTTGCTCGTTTTAGCGGAGATATATCTGCCTTTATATAGCACTTAGGAATGACAAATCCTCTACGGGAGTTGGCGTCCTCATCGTCAATATGCGGGTATTCGTGAAGCACGCCTTTAAACACCCAGTCATCATCTGACTTAAACAAAAAATTTCTAGTGTACTCAAGGCCACCAAATTTCAGTAGTATACCGTGAGACGATTTTGTCTTGTCAATTCCTTCAAAAGGGTTTACGCCTTCGTCTGGAATAAACAAGTCGTCCGCATCCATCATAAATCTGTAGTCACACTTTCCTAAAGCTAATCTCAGAGCTTCTGTCCTGTTGTGTGCGAAATCAACCCAGGGTCTTTCGTGTATTTCTCCAGGTATTCCTAGTTCCTCAGTTACCTCCTTGATTTTTTGTATCGTATTGTCTTTAGACCCTGTATCTACGATGACATAGTACGAAATAAAAGGAGCAACACTTTTTATGCATTGCTCTATGCAGGACTCTTCGTCCTTTACAATCATGTTCAGACACAGTTCCATTTAATTCAGTTTAGAAACTTTTCATCAAATCTACGCATTACATTGGCTGGAGAAAACTCTTCGACTATTTTTTTAAAATATCCTGGTTCATATTCAAAATTTTTCTTAGATAACAGCCGCTTTAAATCTTCTTTATTCGAATACATAAGACCTGTGTGCTCCATCATCACCCTGTGGTTCTCGTCATGCCCTCCAGTCCAAGCTACCACTGGCTTATCCATAAACAAAAACTCGCTTATAGCTAACCCAAAAGACTCTCCCATAACTCTTCCATGAATCATTGCGTCGCATGTGTTTATAAACTTCACCTTGTACTTTAGGTCATAGTTAGGGGATAAGTGTATAATGTTTGGTAGGTCTGGACAGAACTTACCCGTGTTCATAAACAAGAAGTAGGTGTTTGGATTTTCAACTGCAAAATTGTAGACTTCAACCGTGGTAAAGCAGACATTAAACTGAGTATTTGACCCATGTCTGCCCCAGACAAAGGCGTCTTTAGGTATATTCAATTCTTCCCTTAGGTCTCCGCTTACATCTGGGAGCGTGACTATATGAGGTATATAATCATCTGGCTTGTTGTTTACTTTTGCCAGCCATTTAGAGACGTATATGTATTTGTCTCCGTGTGGCTCGTTTATGTTAAAAACAACATGAACAAAGTTTTTTACGCTTTTTAGAATAAACTCCGTCTCCCCGGAACGAAGGTAATAAATGCCATAGGCGCCTACGCTAGAACAAAAATTTTCTAACTCGTCTATTGTTTCATATAAAAACACCTCGAACCTATCTTCAAACTTCTTTAAAGCGAAAAGGTCTGAGTTTTTTCTTGAAGCTATGTATGATTTATTTCCTAAGACAACCTCATTTGCTTCTGCGTAGTCGTACAGAGCTACCTCGGTTCCGCTAACGCTTAACTGGTTAGAGTGAAACACAATAGTCTTCATTTGCTAAACCGTTCTGCAAACCCTGCCTTGAAATCTTTATCCTCTTTGATTTCTCCAGAAGACGCTAACTCCTTCTTCATGTCTGCCAGTTCTTGGTATTTCTTGATAAGGTCCTGGCAGTCTACGGCTGTCTGCTTCACCGACTGAAGTTCTGCTTTCCTTCCAGCTCCAGACGCCTCTGGGTCGATAGGCCTACGCACCTCTTCAATCATATTGTTGATTGCCTCGGACATGCTATTCATAAGCCTGTCGATGGCGTCCTCTGCGTCAAACTTCTTCTGTCTGGACATACATAAGGTCTTCTACGCGAGTTCTGTAGTATTCCAATCCGTCGATTTTAAACCTGTAGTCGTGATTCTTCTTGAACCCCACCACGTCACCCTTCTTTACGTTTATAGCCGCAAGCTCATCAGAATCAAACGCTACCACCCCTTTGGTTACTGGAGGCTCTTCAAACTCTACTACATCTATGATTTCAGACTTCTTCTGCTTTGGTTCTTCGTGAGGAGCAAGAACCGACCACCCGTTAAGCGGATGAAACACCCCAGTCTCTTTGCTCTTGTATCCTATAGCCTGGTTGTTTACAGCCAGCTTAGGGTCAAACTTAACCAAATAATGGTGTTTTACACCTGTTAGCTCTTGGCCGTCATTGATGACCACTAAATGGTGAAAATACAAAGTGTCCCCAGGCTTTACATCTGTCTTAAATTTATGGGGAACGCTGATTACCTCTCCTTCGTTTACCCTGTGTTCAAACTCGTTGAACTTGGTGTCTACATACAACTCAAGCCCACCAGATAGCGTCATGGTATCGTTCACCAGCTTCGGCAGGTAAACAATAAACTCCCGTAAAGACTGCATCAGTTCTTCTTATATGGGAACATGATGTTGAGTTTCTCCTGGCGCTGTTTGCACCCGCAGTCCTCGCCTGCCACCTTCTTTACGACGGCCTCTATCCCAGTGGCCTTCGTGACCTTGGCGATGGTGTCGCCTAGGCCTTTACTTTTTTTAGTCTCCATTAGAAGTTCAAATCGTATTCAACTGCACATGGCATGTCGTCTATGGTTTTCCACAGCACTTGACACCCCGATGGTTCCTGCAAATATATGTAATACCTGGATTTGCTGTGACGAGCAAATGTGGTATCGTCATACACGATTGCGCTGACTACATTTTCTTTGTCCTTCCCTACAGGCATACCGATGTAGTATGCCATGGCGTTAGTCTTCGGCTCTTTGCCGATGATAATTTTTCTGATAAGTCCCTCCATTTAATTTGGTGATATAAAGCCGTCTTTGAAGAGGTGGTCTGTCGCAGACAGCCGATTTTTTTGAATTTCTTTCCCGTGTTCTACTTCGTACATCTCCACAGCCTGAGTCATCATGTCGTACATCTCTTGAGCATCGGCTACATTGAACAGGTACATGGCTTCTATATTTGCCATGTCATCTGGGTCGTAGTCGCGTATCACGGATACGATGTTGATGAGGATGACGTCTTCTCTGATGTCCAGGCTGTCGGCCAAGTCGTCTATCTCAGATAGCAGGGTTTTGGCTTTAGTCATGAACATATCTAACTTTATGTCTCGCTCAACTCTGCTTTTCATGGGTACAAAAGTAAAAAATCAATATGTATTCCGTGAGTTCCTCCATAAAGATATAGATACTCGCAGGAAAAGCATCTTGAAGAACTTCAGGAATGTACGTTTAAAGTTTATGAAGCAGTACGACCTGGACCCACTACATATAGACACCTTGTTGTGGGCGTACGACATGGAGTTCTTTACGTGGAGGTACGCTGCCAAGCAGATGAAGATACGCGAGAACAACTTCTACAACAGGTGTATCGTGCAGCTACAGCAGAAGGAACTTCTTTTCCACTACTTTGACAGATACAGGGCGCACAAGACATTCGAGGACGCTATGTTCCGCGAGGAGGGATGGAATGCATACAAGGTACGCTTCACGCTGACTCAGAAAGCCAGGAATATCGTAGACAAGCTGTACAAGGAGCTTCAGAACGTAGAGTAGGTGGTCCTAGAGGACCCAGGGACTCTATTTGCACGCAGCACCTGCTTCTTATTCCCCTTCTCGCTGTACGAGACGTGCACCCAGTCGGGATTTTTGTCGTCCCCGAACTCCCAAATCAGTTGGTTGAAGTCGAGGTGGTTCTTGATGAACTCAAAAATCTCCTTGTTTGTGACGCCACCATAAACATCTGCATCAAGGTCGAGCGCACGACCGAGAGTATGCTCGGAGTTCTTGGCTCCTTTGATGGCTGTGTTGAGTTGTCTTGAGCGGAACCCTGACGTGATTCCGATTGGAACATCAAAGTGTTCTCGTAGGGGCTGAAATACATGTTTAGCGACGAGTTGAAGGTTGCGTATTTGCTCCGCGTTGGGGGTATTGTCTATCCCCCTGCGGGTGGCCACCTGCGACTTCGTCGCCTCGGCAAGCGTCAGGTTCTTGCTGAGGTTCATCTTACTTCTTCTTGGCCAGGTATGCTTCGTAGTCAGACACCAACAGCTTGTTGTTGTTCAGCGTGCCCTTAACCATAGCCCCGTACTCGCTAGGCTTGCGGTTGCGCTGCGAGGATGCGAACAGGAGCAGCTCTGCCTCGTTGTACTTCGGCTTTGCTGGCTGCTGCGTAGTGGGCTTATTCTTTATAGCTTTCATAGGAATCTAGGTCCTGCGTAACGCTGTTGTTTAGCTGCGGCTTCTGCTGCCTTCTTGTTCTTCTTCTCTTGGGCGTTCTTCATCACTCTCTCTCCGAAGGTCATGCTTCTGCGCTCTTGTCTTCTTTCGTTACGCTCCATCTCTTTCGGGGTAACAACTCTTCCTCTTCCGAGCTGCTTCTTATTGCTAAGCGTGCCAGCCTTTTGGGTAGAACGGCTATTTCCGCTGCTTCCTCTGTTAACCGTTATCCCTGAACCACCAGCGGCAGCCCCTGTACAGGTTCCAGAATCTCTACAGGTTTGAGGAGCGGGGCCTTCAGAAGCAAATCCAGACGTAAAGTCGATACCAGAAGCAGCTGGGATAGCTCCTTTCTTCTTTCTTTTTGGGCCAGCACCCCCATCCATATATTTCTTAATAGCGTTCATGGTTCACAAATTTAAGCATAATTTGATTGGCGGTCTTCTGGGGAGTACGTCACCCTGTTCATCATCTCCATAATCTGCTGAGGGGTGTACATAGTCCTCATCTGACGAATCTGTTGGTACTTGACGGGGTCTTTCTCGTAGAGGTTGAGTATCTCATCGAGTTTCTCTCTGCTGAGCCTTTCTGTGTTGGGGTCGTATATGCCTGCCTCCTTGCCCATAAACCTCATAGCGTTGAGTCTAGCCCTGGTTTCTATCGGCATAGCGGCAGTTCCTATCAGCTCGTAGATGCGGCTGAGGCTGTTCTTGCCTTCCTCTGTAGCGAAGTACTCCTCTGGGTTTACTCCTTTAGGGACAAACACGTCTACTATCTGAGAAAACTGTGGGGTATCCTTTATAGCAGAGAGGAACTCGTCTGGGGAGGGCATAGCCTCCTGAGACCCCTCCATATAGCTACGCTTAAATGGGGCGTAGATGGGGTTAGCCATAGAAGAAAGCAGTACCTCGTCTACAGTGGGGAGGCCCACATCCCCGTTTCTATCGTACATAAGGTCCGTAGCGTGTGAAAGCTCGTGCACGTTGACCTCTGGGGTTACATCCCCGTAGGTAGAAATCCTATGGACGTTCGGGTCGTACTGGCCTATCCTGGTTTTTCTCTCCCCAAGCATAGAGCGAGTGGGTGGGAGGTTCTCCAGGGCCTGTCTGCGTGCATCCATAAACATCTGAGGGTCCTGCCCCCCTTGCTCTGCGCTCTGGGTGAGCATCTCCTTGTACATAGGGGAGTTCATGAACTGCATCATAAACTCTCGTGCAGCTGCATCTTGTGCAGACAGCTTCTCTTTGCGCTCTCTACGAGTCACTTTAGGGACACCGCCCTCTTGGAACTTTTTAATCTTCATCAGACAGAGGCTACAAATATTTCTACAGGGCAGTTAGCTGCGGATGCACCAGCAGCCTTCACCGTCTTGATGTCTGCTAGGGTAAATGCCTGGTCAACCCCAGTCCCTGCGTAGATGTTATCGTTAAACAGTACGTACGACTCGTTGGCATCAAGCACTACGATATGCTCATTGTTTGCTGTCTGTACCTTGAGGTTGATTGACGTAGGGGTAGTGGCCTTGTCTACGTTCGTCACCCGAAGGTATCTGAGGTCGTTGGGATTAAATACAGACCCACCAGGGTAGGTGTCAAATGAAATCAGTTCCGTGTACCCTACAATATTTGAGGTGACCTCTACAATCCTGTGCATGACGTCGTTTACCCCAGTCACAGAAACTGTATTCGTAGACCCTCTGTTGGAACCGTTGAGGTACACCTCTTCGGTTATCGTTGTAGTTAAGACTGCCATTACTTGTTTCTGTTTGCTTTGGATATTTCAATGGCGATGAGCTGCTTCTGAGCCCTCTCCTTGGACGGGTGAGTCCCCAACAGCTTCCCTTTGCTGCTACGTACCTGCCACGTGTTGCCTTTCTTTATAATCATAGCCCTTCAATCGTCATGTCGTTGGGTGAACGGTAGATTGAACGTACACGCTGGTTCTTGGAGTTACGCAGCATACTCTCATATCTCAACGCCTCAAGAATATCCTTCTTACGCTGGTTCTCCTTAGTAAGATTATTGGGTCTTACGACAGGTCTTGCATCCAAGTTCAACTTCTCCAACAAAGCAGTTACCTGCGACTTTTGAGTTGGGTTGGGTGCCTTGCCTCCGTCCTTGTACTTCTTCTTACACTTCATGACGCAAATATAAACTACTATCCCTTAACTGTTTTTCTTGTATATATACAGGTTCAGAAGAAGACACAGCTACCCTCTCTACAGCTTCTCTGCGACTCGTCTACTTCCACTCATTGTAGGGACGCCAGAGGGGGCCCTCAAGCGCCCCCCAAAGCGTACCGAAGCTTCATTGCCTGAGAGGCGTAGCGAAGTTACAGCTTTTTCCTGTAAAAGTCAAGTATTTTTTTGGACTGTAAATCAGTTGTATAGGCGATTTGGTTTGTTCAGTTAACAGTCGTTAACACCAGAATACAGGGGTTGCCCATCAAACTGCCTCTTTTGTACAGCTGTAACCAAGGGGCGTATAATTATACACGGCAAAAAAACTTCGACGTATGCTATGGGGCAAAAAAGGGGTGAGTTGTAGAGACCCTGGGGATTGTATATATATACGCACGTACGCGCTACGCACCCGAAACGCGCCTGCGCGACCCCGTGGGTACGCGTGTGTACGCGCGAGCCGCATTGTTTTAGCTTTTGCATTGCGTCTAGTGC
>Ga0315909_10005417_pt1 | contig 14661 bp, 15 predicted proteins | sample LakEriMetagenome_11_FD_203527 | JGI IMG/M metagenome (GOLD analysis project Ga0315909, IMG submission 203527) | Freshwater fungal communities from buoy surface, Lake Erie, Ohio, United States - Buoy 2 MA125 | ecosystem: Environmental > Aquatic > Freshwater > Lake | place: USA: Lake Erie, Ohio...
TATCATTTTTTTCTGATAGGGATATGGGTGATACGGAATCAGCCCCTCATCCAGAGACACGGCTTTCATGTAACGGGTGGAAAAATATATCGGATCTGATGCACATTTAACATATTCTTTAACCTGATCTGGGGTAAAGTCTATGTTTACACCATAAGGTTTCAAGTTTACATTATCTCTATAGCCTTCAAGAGATCTTTTATTCGCCATTTGTGTCTTCCACCTTGATTTCAGTCAAAGCCTTTTTTCTACTTCTTGCACTGTTTATAAGATCCTGTAAATCGGAAGTAGAGCCAACAAAGATTGAATTGTTAGTGGTATTATTTTGAACGACTTTTGTTTGTTCCATGCTTTTCATTTTTTGATGTATATCAATTATATCTTTGTTTATTTCAGATACCGTTTTTATCAGGGTAGCGGCGACTTCGTAAGCTCTGGGAGAATCGCCCTCTTGAGCCACTTTCAAGATTCCCTCTATTGCTTCCTCTCCAGTAGACACCAATTGTTTTAAATTTTTTCTTACTTCAAGAAAATCTATATCAACTTTTTCCTCGGAGGGACTTACTTTGACTATCTCTTTTTCTTGTTTTTTTTCTTCGGGTATAAATGGTATACCCAAAGCATCACCTATTTTTTCAAGACTCATACTCACCTCATTCCTCAAATTGTGAAATGTTCGAACTGGTGAAAGAAGCATCCGTGATGATTGTCGCACCTTCAACTGGACCGAAGATATGCGACTTCACGGTAAAATTATAAGTATACATCAAAATTCTTCTTTCCTCAAAAGACCCTTCGCTGTCTTCGTACATGTTTGTTGAGTCTAACACGAATGGGACATCCACAGCATCATACACTTTATTGAAATTTATTTTCAACAAATATTCTGGAGCAAAATTTGGAAGTATTTGTTCCATAATTTGCAGATTGTCGTCTATGTTTCTTGTAAAAGAAGTCAATTCAAAGGAAAAATTATACGGAACAACTTTCTTAACAGTTAAATATTCTCCCTGTGGAGTTTCTACTGTTCTTGAAACAAGTTTGTTCATCTTTCTATTAATGTCGTAAGCAACACTTTTTATCGAGAAACACATTCTGGGAAGATCAATTTGAACTCTGGTGTTGTCCGTTATGGTTCCCGGTTCTCTGATTCTTCTATAGAATTTTTCTTTCGGTGTATAAGTTAGAGGAACTCTTATTCTGGTGAAAGTATTGTCTTCTTTTGTCTTTCGAATATAAACTTCATTAAAAAGGTTACCAAAAGATACTACCAGCTTTCTCACCGATTCATTGTAATAATCTGCAAACATTAGGGGGTTCCTTCTGAGAATGGATCTCTGTCACAGTAATTTATTATATCTTTCTCATTCGATTCAAGAGCTGTTATGTCGTTATCTCCGAAATTGTCACCGGTCAAAGAGTTCTTCGGTATCAGAGTATTTGATGCAGTCTGACCAGAGAGATATTGTTTTGCGGCTGATGATGATCCATAAAGAATGGTTGTTCCTGTTAGGGTAAATGGATCTGGAGTTGTCACAAAGGCATTGGCTGTCGTACCAGTCGTTCCCATGATAAACTGTATCAGTGTGCCTATCGACATTGCTGGACCTGTAATGGCACCAGTGACCCCTGCAAGCTCAATATACTGAGATACGGTCTCACCTTCAAAGAAGGAAAAGTTTGTAATTCCGGGAATCTTTGTGAGATTGAGAAGTCTTGGGACCCAGTGTCTCTCTGATTCGAGGATATCGATTTCCGTAACGCCCGTGTCCATCTTAGAGTGATCATAATTGAACAACTCACAGACTATGTTATAGCTGTAGTTCTTCCCATGCACATAGAAAGGAATTTCATGCTCAACAAAGTTGATTTCAAACAAAGAATTTGAAAGCGGCATGAATATCAAATCGCCTTCACGCGGTCTTTTGATATCTGGCCTATAGGCTGTTACTTCTTGTGCAAATCTCTTTTGGGCAAGAACAAGATTGATTCTATCTTTTATTTGCAACCCAAACTTGGAAACCAGATCACCAGCGCCTTGAAATCCACCATTGTCTTGTATGTACATTTCAATAGGGAAGGCATCGTCAAACTTATACCATTTGCCCTCTCCGAATAGACGGTCTTCCTTGATCATTTCTCTTGGAACATAAACCATGTCTTGTCCGAACATGCGAATATGTTCTATGACCATGCTTTCTATTAGCTGCTGTTCTCCCGGATGTTTTTGATTGAAAAATGGATTCGTTGCCATTTATCATCCCATCTGGAAAATAGGTGGACCTTCAAACGAGGTGAAGATTTCATTTTCTATCTTGTCTATTTCTATTTGTGCTTCTTGCATCATCGCAGCACCTCTCAGTGTACCACCACCCGGTAAAGGTATATTTTCATATTTGGCTAAATTTATACCCCATTGTCTTTTTATCAACTGGGTAAAATATTTCTTCAGTATGCGATCATTGTATATTTCATTAAATTTATCCGGATCGAGTGCCAAGTAAGCTTCAAACATCAGTCCCTGACCGACTTTTACATCAGAGTTCCAATCTGTATTGATTGAAAGTCTGTTTGAAGACTTTGTGAATGCGAAGGTTTTTTCTGGTGAAAAGTATTGGTTCATCAGAGTAATATAACGCATCGCATTATCATAATTTGCTATTGGAAGATCTTGAACTCCATAAAGACCTCTGTTTATCTGGAAATAATCAGATAAAGCCCATTGATATTTTATATTGAACATATTATTCGATGAGCTTAGAGGATCATATTGAAAAATACGAACAATGGAAAGAATATCTTTACCAGATGGACTGTCACCGGTCATGCCGTTAGCAGGTCTCATCTTATCTGTGTCGATATACTTGTTATCAAAGTCTTCTTGAGTCACCTCATGGTAGAGATAACCATGCAACACACCATCAAAATGACGTTCTGCAAACATCTGCAAAGCGTCATCTAGACGGTCTGATGCTTGTTGCCAGTCAACGTTGATATCGATGACAGGCTTTCCAAGAGCTCTGAATGCGTATTCGATTAAATCTTCTCTTGATCTTATTCTGTTATCCGGCATATTGCACCGAAATTATGTAGGTTGTGGCTGCTCTACACTTTCCGGTGGTGGCGGTGGAGGCGGTATTTCTGGCAAAGTGACCTCCACTCTCTCCACTTCCTCATAATTTAAATTCTCGATATAATGTTTTCTAGTTATCGGAGGTATGGCCTCATGCTCTTCAGATTCTTTATAATTTGAGAATCCGGGCATTGCAAGGGGACAATGGAGCTTCGGATAGTCCAATTTGGAGTATTCGTCGCCCTTTGCAAGCAACCAAGTCATCTTTTTATCACCACACCCGCAGGCTCCACAAAAGAATTGCCCTTCTTGAACTTCGCTTCTACGAAGATGCTCACAAGGAGGAAGGACCCCGCCGGTATGTTTGTTTCCAAAGCAGCTCAAAACACGGAGTTGTTTTTCCGCTTTGTGAACTTTATTGTCCGTAAGTCCTCGCGAGGCCATAGCCGACGCGAAGCTTTGGATCATGGTTAGTTTTTTTTTACGCCACCATCAGTGACTTGGGCGGTCCTAAACTCAGGACCTTCCGAAGTTTGAGGGGGCGGATTCTCTGGTGGAGGAGTAGGAGCAACGTTTTTCTTACCACAACCGCAACCTTTTTGTTCTGACATGATTTTTAACCTCACTTAAATAATGTTAACAGGGACTCTTCTTATATAACGAACATTCATCAAAGTGGTGTCCAACACTAATGATGTCACTCCATATGTATTCGGAATGAAAGACTGTGCATACAAAAAATCTTCCTTTCCTAATTGATTTTTTGCATAACTTGATGACAAATATGTCTTATATCCCATTGGTTTAAATCTAAAATCGAATAAAAAATCCTGCGGTAAATTTTTCAATATGAACGCCAATTCATCTCTACTGGGGATGTACCAGTCCTTATAATTCCCTTTTTGAAATGATAAAACGAAATTTTTTCCAACAGAACTTAGTTGATTTTTATTGTAAAAACCATCATAATATGAAAATGTTTTTGTGTGTTTTGGTTCTTTTGTTGATCTTGTAACGACGGTAGAATCTTCCCCGGAAAGAATTATGACCCAACCAAAAGATTTTTCACCAACATCATTACTCTGAGTTTTATATGTGTACGGAGATCCACCAAATTCATTTCCAAAAACTTCACTTCCCTCGGGATACACTGGAGGTCCGGGATTAAAAACCCCTATATTCAACCCACCTCTGTAAAATGTGAAAGGAGGCGGTACAGAAGATAGATTTATAGCATTTTGCATTAGACTGTCTCCGAACAATTATTAATGCAATCCGTACATGAAAATTCAGGATCACCTAATAGGTAGAAGGACCCGTTTACCAAATCACAGGCAGTCGGGGTAATGTTTTTGTAACATTTACATGGAGCTCCCTGCACACAGCAATTCCCTAAAATTTCTGTTCTGTCGTTATTCATCGCAAGACCTTGTGGAGACGAAGCGCAAGCATCGATCAGTACCGTACAATTACCGCCAGTTGGGAAAAAAGTGGGAGCAAAATTTCCAAGTTTAAGTGCATAACAATCCTTTTCTGTGCAAACATCGAAGCAATCCGAAATTACAGTGCCAGTTGAATCGTAAGTGAAACCACAACAAGCTCTTTTATTCCTGACATCTCTCCCCTGAAAATTAATGCAGCTCGGTGCCTCTACGTCACAAAGTCCCGGTGTCCATACTCCATCTAGATCCTGACATACAGAATATTCTATTCCATTGGTTGCACCATCATAAGCACACGCACAGCAACATCCAGTTGTTCCTTTCGGGAAGCATGTAAAGTCACATGTTTCAGAAATGGTAAAGTAACCATCCAGTGCATTACAGTTTCCATATGAAGAAGGGAAAGCAGTATCTGGAGACGATCCCGTACAACAGCAACCTTGAACACCCGGAAAAAGATATTCCGTATAATCAAGTGGGGTTTGTATTCTGGATCTGAAATGTATGGTCATACGCACTCTCCATTGCAATTTGGAGTTGAATACCAGTTTCCGCCAGAAAAAGCACAATCGGCTTCAGAAGTATTTTCTTGACATTTACCAGCAAAAATACAACAAGAACCTAATCCTCCACCAGCCACACATCCAGATTGACATTGTTCCATAGTAAGGAACCAATTTGTTCCAGAATAAGTATTAAAACAATCGGATTCAGTAATATTTGCTAAACATTCCGCTTCGATACAACAATATCCTAGAATCTGAATATCAAAACAACAATTTACATCTGCACATTGAGTTCCATTTCCATAAAATATTCCCCCAGATGCTGAACATGCTGCGGGGGTCTTTGTCATGCACGAAGGATTTTGGCCCTCTATACAACAAGCACCTTCAATTATACTCAATGTTTGACAACTTACGTCACAACAACTAGCAGCAACAGGAGAGCCACCATAGTAGTTAACACACATAAGAGCAGTAACTTGATCTATACAAGTTCCTCCAGTACAGCAGGAGTATGCGGGTTGATTTATATCATAACATAAACGTTCTTCATTTGTTCCTGATTGGGGATAAGGTGAACATGAGATACCAGAATAATATTTTCCTAAGAAATATTCACATTCTTCTTTGCTAACACCTTCAACACATGTCCCATTTGAACAGCAAACCGCAACTTCTCTGCATAAAGGATCACAAGCCGTTAAAAGGGAAAAATTAGAATTTGTTTTTTCATCACACCAAACTTTGGTGACGTATTCGACACATTCCCTGTCTCCACTTGTACCAACATAACAACATGAACCTATTCCCTCTTCTCCGGAACATCCACTGACCCCATAACCCCTGTCAGATATTGTTGCAAACCAGTTCTGTCCTTTATCATAGGACATTAGATTCATTATATTTGTGCCACATCCAAATACTGAAGAATAAGGAGAATCTTCAAAAAATACATTTGGTGGGAATTGAGTGAATCCATTCCCTTCTATAAAAAATGTAAACGACAGAATTTCATTCTCGCCATATAGAGAATTGTCTAAAGTAAATCCAGATAACCCAAGCGGAGTATGAATTACATAAACAGAACCCAATGTTAGTCCGAGAATTAAATTATTTTGATCAGAAGCAATCTCGATTACATTTCCTGCCATCTCCGAATAAACAGGTAATGAACCTGAAGTTATTCCGGTTGAATTGGAAAAATAAAAATCATTGTAAGTTCTTCCCAATTGTATTCTTGAGCTGTCTATTATAGACGATGTTTTAGAATATAAAACTCTATTTTGTGTTATCCCATTAGCTAATGTAACACCATAAAATACATCAGATGGTGTTATGAGAATGGTTCCAAATGTAACCTCAGCAGACAATCCTCCGATAAAGGTCAATCCCCTTACAGACAAGGTAAATCCGGACAACGATGAATACAAAGATAGTCCGGAACCCTGATTTTCTCCGTACATGGTTCCGGTATATCCTGTTGGCCCTCTTGTTCCGGTGATGACAAAGTTAAAGCTACCATCGCTCTTTATAAGAGCCGTATTATTCGCATCTACTTGAATTCTGTTTATATAAATCCCAGTAATTCCAGAATTTCCAGTAAATCCGGTTCCAGTTCCAGAAGGACCAATAGCACCAGTAGGACCTGTTGGTCCTGTGGGTCCAGTTGTTCCTTTGATAATTGGAGAGATTGCACTACTGCCCATTTTAGTTCCTTAGAATTATTTAGACTGGATCACAACAGTTAATATTTTTGCAGGAAGAACCTTGCCCATAGAACAAACCATTTAGACTCCTACATTCTATTACGGACACATTGTCCTCACATACGCCATTTTTACAACATGCTCCTAAAATTTGATTACAACAATCAACCGAAACATCAGAGCAGTTATTTGTATATAAAATGCCACCATCTTTTTCGCATATAGTAGAAAGGTCTGCACATGTGCCCTCTGAGGGAATACCGTTTTTGCAACAACAACAAATTGTTGTTCCGCTTCCGGGGCCTTGTGCAGCTGCAGTTTGAACACATTGATCTCCGCATCTGTAATCAAGTCCACATTCTTTTGTTGGACAGAAAATACCGCCCATCTGAATGCATTTTTGTTGACTGGTGTTTATGCAGGTCCCATTAATACAACATGCTCTTCTGCGGTAACAGTCAAATCCGTTTTGTCTTTGATAACAAGTGGATTTGCTCCATCTTCCATTCATTTCTTCGCAGTATTCTTTTAGAACATAGTCTTTACATTTTCTGCCGGATATTTGATTTTCACTACTTTGACATTCTTCGCAATAGCAACAAGAACCAAGTTCGTTGCTAAATGATATTTGATTTGTATATGGACCGAGCTGAAGAAATTCTATAGTTCCAGAAGTTGGACCAGAAACACCCTTAAGATCATAGTAGTTTGTTCTATACTTTAAGTAAGGATTCCATGCTCCAGACTTTAGATCTATTTCTGTCCCGGTAATACCGTAAAAGGCAGAGTCAATTGTCAAAGTTAAACCATAATGAAATGCATTTTGAGAAGATCCGGTAGAATAATTAAAATTATCCACACCGAAAAGGTTTCTGTTTGTCCTGTTCACGACTTCAAAATTTGCATATGTCAATCCAGAATAAACAGTTTCTTTATATTTTGCATTGGAAGAAGAATCCAAAAAGTAAATACCATTGGCAAAATCTACAAAAATAATTTCATTTGAATCAAAAGATCCTGTATCTCCATAATTATTTTGAATTACAATAGATTGTCCGGATATTGATGCTGATATTCCAGCGGAAAATGTTATTGATCTAAAAAATAGTGTGTATCCCGAAGATCCTAAGAAAGAAACACCGATTCCGATAGGAGATATTAGAGGAGCAGGAATGAGTGAATCTTGTCCAGTATTTCCTTTGAATCCAAAAAGATTAACAGCAGTTACACCTTGAATATAAAAAGTAATACCACCATAAGGTGCATCATATGTGAATCCCGTGATTCCTAAACCATTAGATCCGTCTGGACCGGTAATATATGCTCCAGTTGCACCGGTAATACCGGTCGCGCCAGTTGGACCTACACCGCCAACCACATCTCTTATTATTGATATTATTCTGCTTGATCCATAGTTTGGCATGTTATGCTTCCTCTGGCGTGTTTAGGGACGTACATGTTATGCCATTACCAAGATATGTGAAACTGGCGGGATTGTATGTAATTCCTTTGGAATCATATACTCTGCCTGCAATACAATCTATGCAAGTTATGCCGTTCAAGCATAAAGTGCTGTATTGAGAAGAGGTTGTAGTAAACATCAAAGAACATGCGCCTGTTTTTCCGCAAGGACTCCCCCCACAAGTTAGTCCTTCATGCCAGAATACTCTTGTGCCTCTTCTTACGCAGTCTCCATAAGTTTCATTCGAGCATGTTCCCCCGACAGTCCCGTTATCAACACAACATGCTCCAAGTGTTAATCCGATCATACCATGGATTTGAATGGCACAATTTCTGAATACATTCGGATCTGTCATATATGCAACAGATCCATACCATGTATTTCCTCCCAAATTTGTTAAATGGTATACATTCGTGCCAGTTTCTCCACAGAAACAGGGTTCTTTATTAAAGGGCCATAATATGGAACCTGTGTATCCATGAACATCAAATCTTTTTTTATCCACCCTGCTGGCAGAAAAATTATTTGAATTCATTAAAACGAGAGTGATTGAGGATGCCTTTGTTGTGTAGGATTTTCCCAAGCGAATCAATGTTATTTTGCCTTGCATATCAGCAAGGAAAACTTTATTTCTTATCGCCAAATCCGTGGAATTGGAAGAAACACAATCGGGATCTATGTAAACAAATTGACATCCGGTTATCGAAGGATTATTGCTGGTATCCAAATACCCCAGAGTTCCCCCGGTAATATAATTGCAGGGAAGACCAGAAGAATTGGTTGAACCGGAAAAGCCAAGTCCTCTTGCTTTCTCAAAGACATTTGAAGAAAGGAATGAAGACGAATCACCTTGAATTGTTTTTGGTATCGATATTAGGGTCGATCCACTGTATCCAACAAACGTATTAATCGTGGAAATTCCGGTAATGCCTATCGTGAGTCCGCTGCTTCTGTTCACATAGTCAAAGTAAAGATATTCATTATTTGTTCCAGACAAACCTACGCTGACAGAAACTCTGCCGGAAGATGAGGCTGTTCCTGTAATAGTTCTAAATTGAAAAGCTAAATTTTCTTGGGTTGGACCAGAAAATATTGAAATATTTTCTGAACTTATTCCCAAGAAAAATCGCGTGTTTCCCGTGTGTCCTCTGACAATTTCCTGAGTTTCATATGTGCTACCATCACTAAAATATGTTCTTAGTTTATCACCACATATTCCCATATTTACTACTGAATTTCCAGTATTCCCTGTAGGTCCATACGTCGTTGGTCCTGTGTCACCACGATTACCTGTTGGCCCTGTTGGGCCAGTTGCAGGATAAGAAACTATGTAACCAGATATTGGAAAATAGCTAGATCCCATCAGATTCCTAATCTTCTCTCAATATTCTGTAATCTTGTTTCCAAATCTCCAAGTTTGGTTCCTACAGTTATTCCACCAGTGGTGATATTGTCACAAGTCAATTTACTCAGCTGAACTATATCAGGTATAAACACAGAAGTAACATCAGTTTTTGCTCTCATATATGGAGTTAGAGTTACAGCTTTTGTTCCTTCTGATGATGTGTAATTTATAACTTGTTTCGGCACAGATGGAACTGTGAATGCACTTACGGTAGAAGCAGTTGCAGAGAATTTAAACGATCCAATTGAAACTTTTCTTGTAAGATCAGTTTTGCTTTGATTACTGTCTTTTCTTATAGTAATTTTATTGTTTGAATTGTCGGCAGATACCACTTTACCTGCAATGTCTGTCGCATTGTAAGAATTTTTTTGAGTTGCAGTAGAATTTATTAAAGTATTTAAATTGACCGATGGTGATTGTAAAGTCAATGTTTCCTCATAAGGACCATAATTTGTTTTAAGTGCATCGTACAGATCAGGATAACTTTGGGTGGAAACAATCTGTGGTTCACTTGCATCAATGAATCCAGTTATGTTTACTGATGGAGGCGCATAATATATGGACGAGGCGGGCATGATGCTTGTCGAGTCTGTGGTGGCAGAATCTGCTACCTCATAACCAATATAATTCAAAACTATACCGTTGTAGCTTCCTACAGCCACTCTTTGCATCACTGGTTTTACTATACGTCCGGATGTTGTAGGTTCTAATAGCTGAAGTTTACCCGGGCAATTATCACTTAAGAAGAATATGTCAGCTCCGCCTTCATCTCCACCTGTCGCTGGATCCCCGGTAGCACACCCGGCATCATAACGATTTATGACAGAATTTATATTTGGATAATTTATCAAGCCGCTCGCTACTACTGTGTATACTCCACCTACTATACTCTCCACAATTCCTATGACTTCGGCTTTTGCAGCAGCATCTGCTGATGAAAGTTCATAGCTGTCCAATGCCACATCATAACGTATCACTGAACCTAGAGTCACTCCGCTCGTAATTCCTGCATCGGCAGTGGATATTTTAAATGCCACTCTTTTACCATCACCCTCTTCACGGATGACTTGAGTTACGAGACTTGATTGTATGTTTGAGCTATTAGTGCAAGAAGACATGATTGATCCTGTTAATTTATTGTTATATCGGCATCAGCCACATAATGGAAAGCGACTTCATCAAACGGACAATAATTTTGTGAAGGTGAAAAGTAAAAATCTGTGTATGATGTGTTTATCGCACTTGTATAAGTGGTCAATGATGGTATTGATGATCTGGCACAACCACCATATGTCGGAAGTGACAAAACAACTGGATTGGAAATATCAAAATAAGCTCCACCATATGCAATTGAAACTTCATTTGCCTTTCCACCCACAGAATACAGTGTCACATTAGGAATTTTCTTCATAGGATATTTTAACGTGTAAAATATTCTATTGAATGGTGGTAAGATTGATTGGTTGATTCCGTTATTTACACTTGCTACGGAAGACCCACTCATTTCGTCTGGTCTGTAACTTCTTTGATAATACGGTGCTACTCTTTGATATTCATCAAACATGTCTACTATTTTGGGTGCAATTGCGGTTGCACCCTCATTCAGAATAAATTGGGCAAAGTCAAACGTCTTACCCTCATCCACCAATTCAACACCGACGAGGGAATAGCTATTTGTTATTCCCGATCCGGCTGTTGGGCCTATGAAAGTGACGCTATATCGATTCCAATTCGAATTTGATGTTGTCACTGTGGAGTGGGTGACTCCGTTTAAGTATGTGTTTCCACTAGGAGAAAGAGCTATATTTTGAATGCTATGCAATTTGAAAGTTCCGGTTCCTCCCGGAGTTCTAGCATATAAAGAGAGTGTCAATTGTTTATTTGCTATGGTTCGTACATCATCGACCACAGAGTAATAATAAGACTTAGATCCAGAAACACTGGTCTTTCTCATAGTAACATAATACTTTGGATATCCTTGAACATCCGTTTGGATGTCTGAGAAATTTTGTCTTTGAGCAGTAAATCCTATTGTATTTGAACCTGCCCACATAACAAATTTATCTGCAAGGTAATTTTTCTTTATTTCCCCAGATGAAGTGGTTATGCCGTAAGGAGCGGTCACACCTCTTGCTCTTTGCCACAGATGATGTTGACCATTCATCAATATATTTGATGTGGTATTGACTCCACTCCCTACAGATGAATATATTGTTTGTGATAGAGACTGTATATTCAATAACAAATCAGTATTTGAAATATTTCCCAATATTAGTTCGGGCGAAGAACTTGTAGTTGACGGAGTTCCATCTCCAGAAAGATATACTATTCCAGCAGATGACAGGGATGACCAGTTGTTCAAAGATATTACATCTGTAACCACTGAAGTTGTCGGATATACTTTCAAAACAACATTTGTCCCGTTAACATTACTATATGAACCAACATAAGATCCAACTAGACCTAGTATTTTTTCTGTTGGGGTGGAATTTAATGCTTTGTAATAAAAATTAGAGCCAAGACCCTCATAGAATGTAATTCCTTCTGGGCTACTTTTATCACCAGCAGCCATAAGATATCCGGGTCTAAGACTAAAATTGGCTTCCGATTCTCCCTGAGATTTCACAGTGACATATAAAGTTGAATTAAAGGTAACTTCTCCACTGGATCCAGAAATACCATTGATGTATTGTCCTCTGTAAGGAAGCAATGCTGCTTCAGAGCCACTTAGTCCTATAAGCACAGGTTTTGAAACCTGCCCAATGGTAGTAGGCTCTGTTCTGGTCAGCCCACCGGCAACGGTTGGATCTAGGAAGTATACACATCCTGCACTAAATCCACCCGAAATCAAATTCGTTGCTAAGGTAGATCCACTTATTTTACCGGCTATTGCAATCACTGTTTTTGTGGTATCTACAGATACGGCAATGCCCAACACTTCTGCATTGTCTGGGCTGTCTGCTTTCGCAAGTGTAATCCCACCAGTGTTCAACACTTTGACAACTTTACCGGCTGTTACACCTATACCGATGTAATTTCCAGAAACGCCGAATGCAACACCAGAAAGTTGGGCACTAGCCAAAGAAACATTTCCATTGAACACAACATCACCAGCAAATGACATATTTTTGGTGACATTACCTGAAAGTTCAAATGTATATCCACCAGATGTGCTGTTATAACCAAGAGTTATCCCATCACCTGCATATGGTCTTGAAATGTAAATACTATTTAATTTGCCAAGAGCAGTTGAATTATACGAATTAAACCATTCAAGAAAGGTGGCAGTTGTTCCTAATGGTGTTATCGATTGAAATGCAGACATCAATTAATCTCCGGGACTGGTACGTTATTCATGTAAAGAATTTTATCATCTGTATCTAGTTTCTTTGCCATGGGGCTAAAATTCTCTAAATTTTTGTCCGTTGTCCAGAATGGGTTTGAAAGTTTTATTTTTATTCTATCTGCACCGGCAGCAGCGCCTGCAATAATGGTGGTTCCGCTTGAATTATCGTACAACGAAGGATCCTGTGCCGGTTTAACTATTTCATATGAAGCAGTGAAACCCAAGAAAGCCGGGAATGGTTCAGAAGGACCCGTGACAAAATATTCTTGTGTAAGATAAACCCAATGCTTCAAATTACTTGATTTAACATTTACGAGATACCAGCCTTTTCTGATGAAAAGATCACCAGATGCACCAGTGTATCCTACCATATTTTTGGTGGTAAAATCACGATCAAATTCTGGATACAGCGGAGTTGTTCCTTTCCAGCCGGGTCCATATATTGGATCTGATCCAGTATGACCAGACAAATAAACTGGCCATGAAGAAACCATTGTAGAGAATAAAGTATTTTCCATCATTTGTATTTCTTGAAATTCATTTAGTTCCGATGCTTGAAGAGGAAGACCGGGCTTAAATGCCAATAAGAAATAATTTTTAGCTGGTTGTTGCTGTAACTGGGAAAGTGTTACTCTACTCCAGTAGGGATTTCCGGATAGCGGAAAAGAGTTTCCGGTGACTCCTAATTGAAATGGATAATCTGACATTTATACCTCACTTCTTGAATATCAAGAAAGTTGCTACCTTTTCTGGTGTGTATGTTTTTGCTTCTGGTGATGGAAAACGAATATTTGTGCTTTGACTTATTAGGGGTGCTCCGGATCCAAATTTAATTGCAGTTTTGTCTATTGTTTGAACATAATATGGATTCGTAGAAGACACATTTATTTCGCTGTTTACCCCGATTTGACGACTGTCTTTTGTTATCATTTCTATGAGAGATTGGTCCCCTGAAGAACCAACACCAAGTTTAAAATATGCGGTCTTGGCTGAGACAGACACATTTCCGGTATTTAAAGAAATATTTTGATCTTTCGATATTGTTAAATCGGGATCTGTAGTTAATGATGGTGAAATTGGTGCTGCCATATTTTTAATCCACTGGAACGTTTACTGCGGTTAGTCCTAACGTTGCAACTGTTGTTGCACGCAACATTTGGAATTCGTTTGAGTTTAATCCATCACTCGCTTTAGTATTATCTGCTTCTAATCTTACATCTTTCATTATTCCGTAACGAGTGAATGTTCTTAAGTTGGTGTTTGTGTCTTCCACCATTTTGTTTGTGATAGACACACGAATGCATGTCTCAAGACTGTTCAACATTGATACAGGATTTTCCGGGAAATCTTCTGGCGCAACATTTATTTCAATATAGTCCTCAAGAATACTGCCAGTTACACCTTCGATTTTTGGATTTGTATCGCCGTTTTTGTAATTTTTGCCTCTTTCCAATAAACGAATACCTGTAACCCTGTTCTTGTTTTCCCCAATGTATTCTGTAATTAACTCGGCTTGAGCGTCTGTTCCGGTGATACTTTCAAAATTAACCTTGGGATTCGCTATCGGAATGGTTTTTTCGTCATCTGTGAGATTTTCAAGATCAATGAATACTGAGAGAATCTCTGATGGGTTTTCCCAACCTTGATAATTCGCATAAATGTGTCTATAGAACCCAGAAGGATTTAACTCACCTAGTCTTTTTTCTATTTGAGTTATCTTA
>Ga0315909_10005418_pt1 | contig 14660 bp, 9 predicted proteins | sample LakEriMetagenome_11_FD_203527 | JGI IMG/M metagenome (GOLD analysis project Ga0315909, IMG submission 203527) | Freshwater fungal communities from buoy surface, Lake Erie, Ohio, United States - Buoy 2 MA125 | ecosystem: Environmental > Aquatic > Freshwater > Lake | place: USA: Lake Erie, Ohio...
AAAGCGCAAAACCTTGGCGGGGAGCTATACGAGTACTGCAAGAAGCACTACGATATCTCCCAAATCAACAAGGAGCGACTAAAGGGCTTAGTATAGCTCGTTGCACCCGCATCGCTCAGCGAAGAGGGCATCAATCTTAGCAATCTCGCTCAAGATTTTCTTCTCTTGACGACGTGCTTCAGCACGTGCTTCTGAGGTAGAATCGCAGTTAGCGAATACCGAAGCTGCCTTCTCAAGAAGGCCGTCAATTTGAATTTTCTTGCTCGGATTGGTGTAGTATTCCCATTCCATTGGTAGTTTCTTTTTGGCAATAGCCGTTACTTCCTGATTCAAAGGTAGTTAGATTTTTTGGTTAAACAAAGCGGGAACTGATGCGCCGAGCAAGAGCCACAATCAGAAGGAATATCAAGATGAAAAATGACATCTTGTATACTTTGTAATACCAAGGAATCGCCAAGAGCTTGACCTGCGGAGGGCAGTCCACCTTGATGTAATGGGGTATTTGAATAGTCTTAGTCTTGGCAGAAACGGACAGCTTCTTGTTTCCGTTCTTGTCGACTACGGTCTTAACGACTACTTGAAGTGAATCGTTTTCTATTACGGAGCTGTCGCCAACGGCTGGTATTTCCAGTGTGTCCACAATGGTTATCGGGGGCATCGTAATCGTGTCCCATCTCGTAACAACCGTGGGCTCCGACAATAACGCGGGATTCTTCTTGATGGCCTTTTTTAGGTGCCATTCTGCTGAGCACCCAGCCAGCAATTGGATTACGATAGCGATTGAGAACCATTTCACCACGCTAAAATACAGTTAAATAGAATAGTGCAGAAGAGAAAATGACGAAATACACGGACATGAAAACGTCCTGTTGCGTCATTTTTTTGAACGAGGGCTTGACGAGGAGCTGTCGATTGAGTTCAGCAATGACTGAATCTTGGCGAGCCACAGCTTGGCTTGCGCTATGATACTGAAAATACTTGAGTTTGTAGGCTTCATCGTATGCTTTGATTGTTGAGTCCATGGAAAGAAAGCGATTGTTCATCGCAATCGCTTGTGCCTTAGTCATTACAACTACTGTGTCCTTATTTTCTACTCGCTGAATCGGATACGCCGATTGCGAGTACATCGAAGTGCTGCACAGGAGCAGACTTAACAGCCACAATCTCATCTTGCATGACCTTTACTTGTTCGACCAATTGTTCCTTCTCCTCTTCCAATACCTGGATAGTTTGCTTCATCTCTCCAATACTCTTAGCAACCTGTTGGTCTGCTTTTGCCGATACTGCGCTGGCTTTGCGCATGGTTTGATTTGATTTCTCAATAATCAAATCAACTGGGTCAATCGGCTTCTCTGGTTCATTCTTCTTGGCGACAAGGACACCAACGGTGATTCCAGAAATTAGGAGGAGGATTGAGCGTGTCATTTGGTCTGTAGGAGCATTTCGTTTTTAGCGCTGGTATAGGCAAGAGCTGAATCAAGACGACGAATATGCTCAACATATTTGTCAACTTTGACCTCGAGCTCATTTACCCTTCCCTGGCATCGGTCATCTATTTTGCCATTAGTCATCTTCTGGTCCACGTAAAGGTAACCGATTGCAACAAGGGCAATGAAGGCGATGGCGGCGACCGGGTTCTTTTGGAACTGGTCGAACGATACGGGCATTTTCATCACTTAGCAAACTTCTCTATGCCGGAGATGCCAAAGCATCCCAGTGTTACTATTACAAAGCTGTTGTATACGTATTCGTTGAGGGGAAGATGCGTACCCATAACTCCAGTTACGAGGTCAGCAATCATCACCATAACCATCACCGCAAACGACAATGCACCAAGTACATTCTTCTCGTTGTAGTCGTTGCTATTCTTGAAAATCTCCGTCCATCCCATGCAGCAAAAATACATGGGTTAAAGAAGTGATTTAGTGGTGAAAGCGCTGGTCTACTCGGGCAACGGAATGTCGTAGAGCACGTAGTAGAGCGCATCGTCATCGTTTCTAAATGAGGTATTTAGGTTCTTTTGAGCCTTGTCAATAAGCTCGTAGTTCTCAAAATGCTCACCATACTGAACGATTGTCTGGTATGCCTCCTTCACCTGGTCTAAGCGAGCGCGCCTGTTAGCGCGCTCTGCCTCGCCAAGCTCAACCCACGGAGCCAAATCCGAATCCTCAAACTTCTGGTCCTTAAGGTTGTAGTAGAACTGCTGTCCGATGTTGACTGGGTAGTCGCGGAATACCAGGTTCTGAGAAAGCTGTGCGGTGGTCTCTAGTGGACGAAGGTCAATTTCTGGGTCTTCTGCCCTGGCCTCTATACGCTTTACAATCTCTCGGCGGATGAAGTCAACGTTAGGAGGCACAAAGTACTGTCGACCGATATATGCTGCCTGTCCGAGCCTCTTGGCAATCCAAGTTGCATCCTTATTGTCAACGATTGGCTTTCCGTAGTTATCCTTTCCCTCAAGCATATTATACCAAAGCTTCACCGAAATGTTAGGCTCGGCGAAGTTTCCAATCAATGACTGGAGGCTTTCGCTTCTCGATATACCCTCTCTACCGAAAATCAAAGAAGATACTTCGTCGTATGGGTCTTCGGACGATATGTTGATGTAACGAATGGTGCCGTCTTCCTTCATAGATACTGGCACGATGTTAGAACCCTTCATCCAGTCAGGCATCAAGAACGGAACGCCACGCATCTTAACAGCAAGCTCCTTTTCTTCTTCATCATCGAAGAACGACTGAGCAATGGCAATGTATCCAATGTTTGACATCGTAGACTGGATAATCAAAGCCGACAATGACTTAAGACCATCTACCATATATGCCTGCCGCTGAGATGCTGAGAGGTTTGTATTGTTTATTCCCTCGTTGATGTCCGCAATAGCGTTCTCAAAGATTCCATAGTACGAACGGAATGCCTCAAGACGAAAAGAAAGGAAGTCTCCAAACGGAAGCTTAGATATCTGGCGGAACGATGGGTGCAAGCGAGACATTGTTGGGAACGTCTGCTTGATTCGCTCTGCAGTCATTTGACGCACCTCAGCTTGCTGTTCTGGACTTAGCTCAGCATACGACTTCCCTTCTGGGTTTGACGCAAGACGCTTGGCAAAGTTCTCTCGCTTGTAGAGGTATGCAATCATCTTAGTGTAGTCGTCAATGGCGCCGTACTGATATCCAATACGAGAACCCTTTGTGTTCAAGCGATTCAACCATCTCCATGCAACATTAGGATTAGCATCATTGCTATACATATCCATGTAAGACTTGTTGATTGAACTAAGCAAACCGGCATTTATAGATGCGCCAAGAAGTCCCAACTCTGCAAGCTCATCGAACACCGCCTCAGTGTCTGCATCATACTGGCCGGATTTCCATTTTCTCATGCGGTTAGCAAAATCCTTAAACACAGTGACCCCACCGCGGGCGCTGTTGTATGGAAGCACGCCATTGGCAAATAGAAAGTACCACCCGCCCATGATATTCTTGCGCCAAGTAGGGAGATTGTATAGCACACGAATACGACGAAGCTGCAGAAGCTGCTTATAGTATAACTTAAGAGCTACGTTACTTGAGTCGTAAAGCGGCGTCTGCTGGAACAGCGTTAAGAAGTCATTAGCCGCCCACTTTCCATACATCGGAGACTTCGACTCCTTAACCTCGGTATAGTCAGCTCGAAGCTTATCCATAATCATATTCCGAAGCTGAGCAACAGTACGCTTCTTGTTTGCCGTTGTGTCATCCGGGTCAATAAGACGCATTTGCACAGCAAGAGAATTCATCTTGTCAAAGCTGAGCTTTCCGTCCTTTAGGGCTTTTACCACTGACTGAGGAATAATCAATGCGTTTAGGCCTGAATTTCTAGCGGCCTGGTTAACCCTATCAACGAGCGTGTATCGCTCAATGATTGACGTAAGATTCGTTACGGTCTGGCTGAATTTGACAAACGGATTTGTCTCTTCGCCCATAAGCTTGCGGAGGCTTTCTGGTAAGTCGCTGCGCTGTTTGAACTGCTTTGTAGGAACGCGTAGCTCGCCCAATTTGGACTCGCCCATTGATTTGCTTTGTCCCTTTAGTTCAAGAATACCATTGACTTTTTTGCGCGCATCATCTGAAATCTTCTTGCCAAATTCCTGTTGCACGAAGGCCATGTAGTCAGCTTTGTCTGGCACTTTACCAGGATATGCCGTATCAAAAGGAATCTTTTTGCCGAACGGGTCACGAATGAATATCTGCGTTGTATCGCTATCCTCCTCTTCCAAAGCCATATCCTCGGCGATTCGGTCTGTTTCCAGAAGAATGATATCGTTAATAGCCTGTTCACGCAAAGACTCATCTACCTTGAAATTCGGGTCGGTGAATAGACGATAAGTACGCGTTCCGTAGTATTGGTTTCTGTCCTTGATTGTCTCACGAAGTACATCGCTGAGATTGTCAAAAGCAGTACTATTCATTAACGTATCCTGGAGCGCAGCACGAATAGAAACAAGTATTGATACGTCGGACGCTATCTTGGGGTATTCCTCTTGAAGCTGTGCCGCTGCTTCGGCGCGGACAGCTTCATCTTCAGAAAACATCACGTCATAGGTAAGCTTATTTACCCTTTCTGTCTGTTCTGGAGTAAGCCCTTTTTGCAGGACGGTTCCTCTTATTTCTTTCCGAATTCGACTCATGGCCAAGAACAAGCGGTTCATGTGCTGAATGTTCATTGACTCAGCTACTTCCATAGCCTGAACAATTGCTTTTGGAATTCCACGAAGCCGGTCGCTCTTAAGAAATTTTTCTATACGCAATAACACATCATCGCCAAGCGCCCCAACTTTACGAATGAAATTTTCATCTGGGCGCAGTTGACGTTCGTATGTCGTTGGCTCAGGTCGCCCAGCCATGTTTTCGTAACGAATATCCGTGACAGCACCGTCGGCCTCAAATGTTGATTTATTTGCACGGCGGAATCTGTCCGACTTGAGTCGAGCGGAAACCGGGACAGCAGAAACATCACCACCAGTTTTAATGGTCTGAGAAACGCCAGTCATGTATGAAGCAATATCCCTAGCAAGTGCAGAGTCCTCGAAAATCTGAACCCGCTGACCAGTGAGCTTTGCTACGATGTTGTTCAAGAAGGCTTTGAGTTCCTCTAGAAAATTGTTCTCAAACGTAACCTGGTCATCGGCAAGCAATGCACCAAGGTCTGTCATGAATTCTTCTGACTTATACGCTCCGCCAGAACGCGAATCTTCGCGTTCCTCGTACAGATTAGCAAATTCATTCAATCTCTTGACATCACTTTCTTTCAATCTGCGTATGACTAATTCACGAAATTGGTTGAAGTCATTGAGATTTTTGTCAAAATGCTCTCGCCACACATTGTGAAATACCTCGTGTGCGGCGGTCTTAAATGGCGTTTTGCTTCCCTTGTATCCAACTCCCCTAACGTCTTCTTTCTGTGGGCTGAACTGAACAACTACCCTGTCGCCTAAAGCGGCAGAAGTGACTCCAAGGCTATCCTTGACCGCCTGTGCAGAGAACCCAGCATCTCTTGCCGCTTTTGAATATCCCTTCTTTCCAAATCCAACATTGAAGTACTGTTCATATTGATTTGATTGTTCATCATACCTGATTGGAGAGATGCTTTTGAATGCATCAAATGCAAGCAACAGCTTTTCCATCTCACGACGAAACGATGGAGTTTGAGACTCCATCTCCTTGATATATGCAAGGCGTTGGTATGGGTCAAATAGGTTTGCGAACTCACGCTTTTTGAACTGCTTTATGGCTTCGTTCTCAATGTTTGATAGCCATGTCTCATCCTCCGGAGTCAGTCCCTGCTCAATCTTAGATTTAGCTAATTCGTTACGTTGCTCATCGGACATCCTTACCGCTCCAGGAAACGAACGCTGGAGGATGTTAGTAGTTATGATTTCTTCTCTAGCTTTTTGAAGAGCTCTACCTGCTGTAGTCGCTTCTTGGCCTGCTCTAGGCTGGAATACTCCCCCAGGTTCTTGCCCTTCTGGGATTCTACTCTGTACTTCTTGGGCGACAGTTTCCGTATCACTTGGTTGAGGTGCTTGTTGTTGACGTGATTGAGCAGCAACGTCATAGATGTTTTGAAGTTGCTGTGCGGCTGAGCTGAATTGCTCTACAATAGCATTTCGCTCAGCCTCCGATAGGTCGGGGTTTTTCTTTAGAACATCGCTTGCGTTGATGACGTCTCCGACCAAGGTGTTAGCCCGTGCTATTTCCTCATCGGACAGGACACCAAGAAGGTCTTCCTGAATTGAGCGCATACGGGTGTACTTCTGCTCTACCAGGCTCTTGATTTTTTCATCAATCGCCTTCCGCTCGGGGCGGCTCTCTTCGATTCGACTACGGCGAAGGTCGCTTATCTGGTCATCAAGATTCGCAATCTCAGCGTTGTTTACGGCAAATGTGAGGTTACGGATTTCAGCAAGACGCTTTTGGTCTTGCTCCGATGCAAACTGCGCATACTGGCGCTCGGCCTCCGTAGGAGCCTTCTCCTTGATGATGTTGTAGGCAGTGGATAGACCAGGCGTAAGAACCTCCGAAAAGGCCTCAAGAGCGATTTCTCGCGGCTTGATTTCTTCTCCTGCGACAACCTGTCCAGACAGCTCTCCAGCCGCACCGAGGCCGGCTTGAATGCCTGCCTCTTTGGCTGCCACCTTTGCCACTTGCTTAGCGGTAGCTCCTGCCAAAGCGGGAGCTATCAGCTTGCCACCTACCATTCCGGCAATGGCATCAAATGCGGCAACTGGGATGGCGCGACGAAGGCCCATTTCCTTGGCCTTGTCCATCAGTTCTTCGTCTGCGAATGCTTTGGTTAGCTGTTCCTCATTTGTAACGTCTACTCCGTTCTCGGCCAACACTTCATTTATCTTGCTACCGTACTCAATAGCCGCAGATGTGGCTGCCGAAAATCCGCCAAGAGCTCCAAGGGTGGCGCCTCCAGCTGCGGTTACACCAGCAAGCGGACCTCCAGCTGCACCAAGCGCAGCACCAGTTCCAGCTCCGGCGCCCGCGCCAGCAACAGCTCCAGCGATGCCGACTGGAGATGCGGCGAACTGAGAGATAAGGCTCTCTGCTGAGCTACGAATAGCATCAAGAAGGAATGCAGGAGCCCCAACGAATGTTCCGGGAGCAGCAGCAAGCCAGTCTCCTTTACGAGGAGCATCGCGCTGCTCAATGTAGTTCAGGTAAGCAAGGTCTTCAATGCGGTTTCCGGGGCGAGAAACCCCTGTTGCAATCTGTCCGCGCAGTCCGCGAGCAACCGAGCGGTTGTAAAGACGCTGAAGCTCATTAGGAGATTCATCTACGATAAGCTTATCAGGTGCAGCAAATACACCAGCATCTAGCCCAGCAAGTGGTTTCTCTTCCTTGAACGACGGGAAAAATCCGCTAGCGTCTTCTTTTTCCTTCTTCTCCCCATGGAAGAACGGATACGTGAACTTCTCGTCTGCCTTGAAAGACGTAGCTCCGTAAGCCGTAGATGGTGACTTCCTAAGCTCGCTTAGGCTACCAAATATCTTTGGAACGTCACTTTTGGGAGTCTCATAGAGGTCTCTCCACGAAAAAGCCGCAGGAGAAGTTTCCAACTGTGATGGAAATTCGCCAGTGCTTTTTTTTTTAACCTCTTCCGCTACTGCCGGCTGAGCATACTTCTGAGTGAAGTCTTTAGTAACGAAATCAATCGCAGACTCTGGGGCACCCTTTTCCCGCATCTTGTTCAAGACGTTGGAAAGTTTGGCCTGGTCTGCCGGGGAGAGAATCAATTCGTCTTCCATATACTTAGTAGTCGATACCGTAAAGGTTTTTGTATGTCTGAGCTAAAATGGGGTCGGTAAGTGCATTGGTAGCCGGAACACCGATAGAGCCAAGGGCTCCTGGAGTTGCTGGCATTTGTCCAAGCATTTGCATCAACGATGCCTGACCCGCTGGGGTTGAGGCAAGTTCATTGTATGTAGCGTTTAGCTGTTGTATCGCAGCAGCAATTGCCTGCGATTGCTTTACGTTGCTCAATGATGACAGAATTTCTTGAGTTACTGGAATCAACTCACTCACGACTTCTGTGTCCTTGTTCGCCAATTTTAGGCTCCGAGTTCCCACAAGCATTGGCCTTCCATCACTAGTAACACCAGCGTTTGTAATGGTGAACTTCGTATTAGTTCTGGGGTCAACGAAAGAAGGCTTGTCTCCTGGGACCGTATAGTGAAATACAAAATTTGCATCACCAGACGAAGTTGATATAGGATTGCCCTTCTTGTCTCGCTTGTCAACCTGAACCAATGGAACGCTTCCAGTAAATAGGTTAAAGGTGGGCATTTGAGTCCCCGATTGCTTTATTGACTGCTCAATCTTTGCTTTTGCTCGATATATCGCAATCTGGCGAGCGTCCTCTTCCTTCTCTGTAGTGATGTCGTTTGCAACCAAAGTGTTTAGGGCGTTAAGGAGGTTCTCTCCAAACATACCCAGATACTCTTTCCTCTTGTCAGAAGATAGGTTTTGCAAGTTTCCAAACTGCTCAATGCCCACTCCAAGGTCTTGAGCGACAGATGCAATTGCCTGGTCTTCTTCTTCTTGGGTGAGCTGATTGATGTCAAAGTATGCGTTCACCGTACGGGCAAGAGCCTCGCGGTTTATCTTGCCAGTATTCGGGTCGTAGACATTGCTAAGACCACCGCCCTGCTTCAGCGAGGAAAGAAGGCCTTCTGCGGCCTTCACTGGAGACATCTCCCGCATTTTGTAGCGGTAAAAGGTGCCCAACTGGGGAAGGCTAGATATTTCAGACTGAATGATGTCAGCAGGAATGTATCTGTTTCTATCAGCATCAATTTGCTTGATAAGTTCAGCTGGGTTGTTGAACTTCTCTGGCTCAGCTAAGATGCTAGCCTCTCGCTCGTCAAGCTCTTTGGTCCAGTCAAGGTAGTTTGCGCCGATATCCTGATAGGCGCTGAGCAATTGCTGACGCTTCTTCTTTGCCTCAAAAGACATATCGCCAGAATCAAGGCTCTGCTGGATTTCATTCCAGTACTTCTCAAGCTCTGGCAAAACCCCTGGCGCAATCTGTCCTCGGACTTTCTTGAACTGGCTTAGGTACTCTAGCTTCCGTAATTCAGCTTCTTCACGTCGAGCCTTGGCCGCCTCATACTTGGCGCCAAGGTCGACCATTGGAATCTGGCCAACGGGTATGTAATCTGCGTTGCGCATTATTTGAACTGACGTTTGCTCAGCAAGTCACGAACGAACTTATGGAGCGCAGAGTTTCCTTGCTTGGAAAGGCTTCGCATTTGTTCGGACTGCTTGGGGTTAAAGATATACTCGCCACCAGTCATTTCAGCAATCTTCTTTCCGTCTTTCATGACATCAATAGGATTGGTTTTGTGAGAGAATGCACCAGGTGTCTTGACTGCTTTTCCTCCTTGGGCTTGAATGCGCGGTGTTACTGACACCTCATCAAGAACGATATTTCCAGCTGGAGACTCGTACTCTTCTGTTGCAGTAGCTCCGAATAGAGGAGCTGGCTTTTTCACGTTCGGGAAATTGAGCTGAGTTCCCAAACTCCGAGTGCCCAAGTTGCTTTCCGTTTCCTGAGTCTTATCCTTCTTGCCTAGTTTGGGAAGACTTCCTAGCGTTTCTGCGAATCCACCGGCAGCCATTCCCAATCCAGAAACCATGTTCTGGGTTGCTGCGTCGGCGGCTGCCCTTAGGGCGCCGCGCTCCTGTCCAATGCGGCTACGGCTTATGTTCAGCAAGTCAGAATCCTGCTGTTGGCTCATCTGTGCGCCGTATGACCCAAACGCTTGAAGCGCACGAGCAGTAGCTTCTTCTTGTGCACGAGCAACAGAAGGGTTGATTGCACTAACGGCACGAGAGCCGCCGGCCTCTTGGGCCGCGGCTAGTGAAGATGCCGAAGAGCGGGCTGCTTGGTCAAGAGCCATCTGTGCGTCGGTCTCTTGACGAGCAACACGACGGCGTGCAGCTTCTGACATCACAATGCCTTGCTCTGACTGGTCGAGCTGAGCCATCTGGCGCAGAGCTTTCTGACGCTGAGCATACGAAGCTCCAGCAGTGGCGAGACCATAGCCGAGGTTCAACAGACCTCCTACAACAAATTTCTTGGGTTTAGCCATATTACAAAAGTAGCGTTTTTTACTGACCTTGCTGGTTATGTAGATTAGACTTAGAGTATATCAAATTGATAGCGTACAACTCGTGCGCAGTGGTGACAGAGTTTGTGAAAGTCAACTGCAAGTAGTAGTCTCGCATGGGGTCTCCCTCAATGGACGGAGTAGCTACAAGAACGACAACATTGTTCTGGGCAAGGCCAGAGGCTGTTGCATTGCAGGTGATTTGCTTCTCCCCACTCTTGCTGTCGGCGCGGTACCCAAGTGGCTCAAGACGGCTTGATGCTACGTTGAGCTTGTACAGTGCCGTAGTGCTACCAACTGGGAACGGAATGTTGTTGATTGCATTCTTGAAGTTGATTACGCTACCAGAAGCAGAGTCAACTACGCCCAAAGAGAAGAACTGAGACGTTCCATCTACCGAGGTGATGTTAGCTGTCGATGTGGTGGAGATAGCGCCCATCGTCGAATCCTGATGGATTGGCGCATAGTAGAAACCTTCCTTGTCTTGCCAGATAGTGCTTGCAATAGCAGATGTCTGAGATGAGTTGTTCATCGTACAAGACCACGCAGAACTATTGCCTTCCAGACTAACCGCCTCATAGACCTTAATCATGGATGGGTTGAAGTTTGAAATCACTTCAACGATACTTGGAGAAGCAACGCCATAAAATGTATTGCGAGCAACACTAGGATTATGTTCGTAAATGATTCCGTTCTTAAAGGTGTAGAGCGCATCAGATAGTGATACAATTTGCTCAGGTATGTACGAATACCTCGTGCTCCAGTAGTTTTCACGGATGTCGTAGGCTATAGTAAACGCAGGAAGTGTTTGGACTGTATTGGTAATTGTACCCGTAGACTCAGCAGAATCGGTCAGCGTAAGCTGGGTGGTCTGTTGGCTGAAGGTAGAAAGCATGAAGGCGTTAAACGAAGAGCTCGTAACAGCAACTGGTACGGCTGCAGTAAGGGCGCCATTTTGGTACGCCGGGGAATAGCTCTCTGCCAGGGCTACAATTGGCTGATTGGTAAGCTGGTTTGTAATAATCAAACCAGCTCCAGAAGTTCCAAAGTTATCCTGGTTAACGTCAAAGTCGCGAGGGTCAGACTCAAAGTTGAACGTGAGAGTATCGTCGTAAACTGGGACTGCATTGATTAGCGATGACGCACTATTGGTAGAGCCAAATCCAATTGCAGCATTTCCTGTTAGCGTGTCATCAACCGTAATCTCTGACGTATACAGGGCCTCAGCGCTAATGATATACTCAGTATTCTCCTTGTCTACCCCACCGATGTACCGACGGTTTGTGGCTGTCGTTTGCGTAGAGTACAGATTGCTTTCAAAGAATGCATCAACAAGCTGTTCGCTGATTACCTCGATTCCACTCTCAAATCCTATGCGACAAACCTTAGCTGCGATGGCATCAATGAAGAAGACATATCCACGGTATGAAGCGACGGACTCGGGATTGTTGTTGATTCCGAACTCGCCAGTGTAGTACTTGACCGGACCAAGAATCAAATTAGAAGCCACCAGAGATTCTCCAGTATCTGCAGTTATGATGTTTCGTCCTACTGGGATTACACCAGTCCTACGCTCATGCAATACATACATGAGCTCATTGTATGGCACAAGACTTCTGATTGAACCATAGTCGTAGGCAAGGTCCTTATAGTTAATCTTCGTAAGGTTAAACGAAGAAAGTCCAAGCGTAGTGTTCTCGTTGTTGAATGGGTCTGACCAAGTAAGCGAGCCAATGCGCTTGTAGGTCCTGGCATCTGGAAGAAACGGGAACGTGCGACCAAGTGATTGATAATCAGAAATGTAAAAGTCACTAACTCGGTAGTCTTCCACAAAGTCAACGATATTGTTCTGCGCAAATGCAATCCGAGTATTGCTAACGATATTCTGATTCGTAGCTCCCGCTCCAGTTAGGAGCGTGCGAAGACGATAGTATGAGTCACCGTTGTTTAGAAGCAGAACAGCATCTGGGTTTGTCACAGTGAAGTTTGCTGTGGACGGTATACTGAAGTTTGCGTCAGTAGTTCCGTAGAACAGGTAGTTGAATCCAGACTCTGCAGTACTTGGCGTTACGTTACCTACAGTTATTTTCTTTCCGGAGCTATCTTGAATGATGTCTCCTTTGTATATCTGAGCAACGGCATATCCGCTTACCTGATTGCTAGATTGAGAAGTAAGCTTAACGCTGGTGGTAAGCGTAGTGCGTTCTGAGCCGTGAACTCCAGCAGTGATTGGTAAGTTGGTACCTATCTCGTAGTACAGCGTAGTATCAAACGCTTTGTTCTCTCGATATATCTCAATAACGCAATCGTCATTCCAATTTGTGTTATCATCAAGGATGCTTTTTGAGTTGAAGCCATCAGCTAGAGAGTTGTCCTCAATTACAAGAAACGTACCGGTGGTATTTTGAATAGCAGCCATCGAGCTTCTGTCCAATAGAGGATTCAATAAGGAATCATCTATGAGATTTACCGTCTTGACTACCTTGAATACGTACTGAACCTTTTGATTGTTTCCATACCTTACGATACGCACCTTGTCTCCAATAGCGAATCCATATTCAATAATTGCTCCGAACTGATTTGTGTAAGAGTTCTCTTTCCCCTGAAGAGTATTCAGAGATAGATAGATGCTTTGGTTTGCACCAAAAGAGCCCTGGTTTGACATATCGTTGAATGCAAGATATGCACCGCCTACACTGTACTGAACCTTGTTGATGATTGAACCTCTTCCAACGTATACTGGAGCGTATCTCTTGGCCCATACTGGCGGATTGTGCTTGATACGCATGACCACGTTAGCAAAGCCATCTAAGCCGTTCTGAGTGCTTCTGTTGTTTGTATGAAGGATGTCAGCTGCTCCAACCTTTTGAACGCCTCCAGCTCGACCTCGGTCATCAAAATAGATGACTCCAAGCTGGTGCATAGAACCAGACTTGAAGCACTGAGTTCCATTCATTTTTGCGCTTGCAATCATGAAGCATCCACCTTGCGTCACAGATGCGTTTGTTCGCAATACGCGTCCGTCACGATAGTAGTCCTGCTGCCTAAACTCGTTTAACTTGACAAGCTGTCCTCGTCCATTGCTCACGAAATCAGTGATGCGAATTCTGTTATTCTGGCCTAATGAGTTTCTTGGCCCTTCTATGAAGTCAAATTGTGCCGTTGGAGACTCTGGGTCTATCACGTCTGCTTGCTTTGTGCCAAATACAAACTTATCAACCGAAATAGTAAGAGTGTCAATTAAGACCTGATACATTCTCAGTGTGGCAGTGTTGCCATTTGCTTCTTGCGATATTGTTGCATATCCTTTGCCCTTGAATGCAGCAGATTCAGTAGTGCTCGGAGTATCTCCTCCAGTTGTAAATCGACTAAATCCGCCATTACCCGGTTGTGGATTTGCTAAGAAAGGATAGCGCTTGCAAATAGTTTGCTCTACAAGAGCGATAGTATATGCTCGAGAACTTCCAGCTGGAATATCTATGCGTTCACGAACTTGTATACCACTAGTTAGAAGCTTAATTCCACCAATGATATGATTGATTGGAATTTGTGCGTCTTCAGTTTCACTAGTTCCTTTTTGCTTGATGAAGCGTATAGTGGGAGGACAGTTCAACGGACCATTTGCATTTGGACCAGGAGTTAAGCCACTTGCTTCTGCGGGTATGCGCATCCCGGAAATAGCCTCAAGTTGATTTGATGGAGAGCCTGCGTTTGGAGAAACATTGATTGATTGTCCACCATTTCCAGCAAAGAAATTGTAATCGTCAGCGTTTCCAAGGAAGTTTTTCAGCACAACAAATCCGTCATCAAATGAAAACGACAAGAACAGCGATGAGTCTTCAGTTACCGTAGCCGGCAATCCACCATAGTTAATAGAGAAATATCTATTGCGGAAAGTAGCATCTCCCGTGTAAACACCACCGGGATTATCAACGAACTCAACAGATAGGTCATATACCGTTGGCTTTTCGTTATAGTTCGGGGTAACTGATGTGCCCTCTACTGAAAGGTTTGGGTATCCCTCGGTGTAGCCGCCATAGAAGAGGCGGCTACTGCAGATGGCTTGTGAGTCAGCAACCTGTGGAACGTTGTCGTATCGCTTGTCCTGTACTTCTGCTGCTAGCGGAATATAGCTCTGGTCATCACGAAATTGAAGTACCTGAGTTCCTATAGTAGTGTTGTTTAGCAGCGTTCCAATCAGGAAGAACGGAGCATCTCGGTCCCCACGACGAGCGTATACCTTGATTTTGTTTACGTCTCCTTTGCTGTTGGTTACAGAGATATTTATCTGGTTGAGCGTATACCTGTCTGCGTTGTTGATGAATCCATCCTTCAGCTGAAACTCCGTAACGCTCAGCTCCGAATACGGGCTGAGCGCAGACTGCTCACCATCCATGTATTCATACTGATAAGCGAACTGAAAGTTCTTCTCAAATATGTCGTTCTGAGGGTAGTTTGGATTGTTTGTGAAAGAGATGGTTGGGGGCTCCAAAGGAGGCTG
>Ga0315909_10005419_pt1 | contig 14660 bp, 18 predicted proteins | sample LakEriMetagenome_11_FD_203527 | JGI IMG/M metagenome (GOLD analysis project Ga0315909, IMG submission 203527) | Freshwater fungal communities from buoy surface, Lake Erie, Ohio, United States - Buoy 2 MA125 | ecosystem: Environmental > Aquatic > Freshwater > Lake | place: USA: Lake Erie, Ohio...
TACCGGTTCGTTCCATCACATCGCTTTGCTCTCACAACGTCGTGAAGCTGATCTCCTCAGCTAAGCTCTTGATCTCTCATGCAGCCAGTATCGGCGCATGGCCGCGCTCGAAGACACCGCCCCGCGCCATGATCGCCCATGCGATCCGCGCCATCTTGTTGGCGATGGCAACCGAGGCAACCCGGGCGGGCTTTCTTGCGAGTAGAGCAACAAAGCGCGGATCGACCGTCTCGGGCTTGCTCCTGGCAGATCGGATCAATGCGGTTGCACCGACAACGAGCAGCTGGCGCAGATAATTGTCGCCCATCTTGGTGATCCGCCCGAGGCGTTCCTTGCCACCGCTCGATCGCTGGCGCGGTGTCAGCCCCAGCCAGGCTGCGAACTGTCGTCCCGAATTGAACTGTGCGGGGTCGCCTACCGATGCGGCGAGCGCAGTAGCGCCAACGGGTCCGATGCCGGGGATCGTTGCAAGGCGCCGGGCCCGTTCGTCACTGCGCTGCAGAGCAGCAAGGCGAAGATCGAGCTTGCGTAACTGCGCGTGCAGTTGGAGCATCTGCTCGGCTAGCGCGACGATGACGTTCTGTGCTTCATCCGGCAGATCTAGCTCGGCCTCACCATCGACGATCTTTCGCGCCATCTGCAACGCCTTTTCAACGCCGACCGGGATCGCAACGCCGAGCTCGGCAAGCACGCAGCGCATCATGTTGACCAGCTGTGTGCGTTGCTTGATCAGCAGGCTGCGCGCACGGTGGATCGACAGCGCCGCCTGTTGCTCGCGCGACTTGATGGGCACGAACCGCATCGTCTGGCGGGTCACCGCTTCGCAGATCGCCTCGGCATCGGCCGCGTCGTTCTTGCCGCGCTTCACATAAGGCTTCACGTAAGACGCCGGCATCAGGCGAACTTCGTGCCCGAGCTTCGTCAGCTCGCGCGCCCAGTGATGCGACGTTCCGCAGGCCTCGGCGCCCACCAGGCACGGCGGTAATTTTGCGAAGAACGGCAACATCTGCGATCGCCGGAGCGCCTTGCGAATGACGACCTCGCCGGTCGCGCTGATACCGTGAACTTGAAAAACGTTCTTGGCCAAATCGAGGCCGATTGTGCTAATCTCCATAACGGGTGGCTCCTTTGCTCGGGTTTGCATGACAGCAACCCATATTGGCACCGAGATGCCGTGAGCGGGAGCCATCCACCTCATCCGCTATCGGTCAGGGACAGAGGCCCAACCCTCCTAGGGGCCGGTGTAGTTCTCGGAGCACTGCCTAACTGCGGTGACGCAACAAAGAAAAGCGCCACCAACCGGAGGCTGATGGCGCTCTGCAAAAATTGTCGGAAGTGAAACGTCAGGCGTAACTGACGGTGACGTTTTGCTCCCTCCGCGCCGAACGTATTGCTGCGCCAACCCCGAAGAAGCCCAGGATCAGCATCGCCCATGTTGATGGCTCAGGCACCGCTCCCGTATTAGGATTGTTAAAACCTTGGTTCCCTCTGATCCTAGCTCCGATCGAGAGGTTATCGAAGCCAACCCAATTTCCTTCTAATGTGAATGCCTCATTCCCGAGTGGATTCGCCGATGAATTCGGCATAGAACCTAGGCCGCTTTGACCAGAGAAACCAACCCAATAGGTTCCAGCAGCGAGATTCCAGCTAAGGCCATATGCTCCCTGCCACTGACCTGTCCCCGGCGCGCCACCCGCAAAACTGGAAGAGAAAAGTACCGAGCCCGGAACATTGCCTCCGTCCGAGAATATGGACGCTGTGAAAAGGCTGCCGTCCAGAATAGACGCAATCCAGCCTTCGACTGACGTAATCGTGGAGTCTTGTCTGAGAACAAACTCAGCCGCGAGAGATTGTGAAGGATCGAGAGTCCATCCGGTCGGTCCTTCAGGTCCCGGCCCGGTGTCGACGAGCTCTGCAGCATAAGCCGGTTGGAACGTAAAAAGCCCTATCGCGCAAATAACTGACAAAGCGGATTTTTTCATACATCCCCCTATTTGCAAATCCAGCGAAACAGCCAGCGTTCGGAATTCCAGCAACCTGCTCAATCAAACCATCTTGCCGAACTACTGCCTTAGTGTTGCCGAAGGATCCTAGCATTAACGAATTGCTAAACAAACAGAAATAATCGTCCCAATTTGGTACAACTCAATCTGAAAGCAGTGGCGAGGTGCAGCTCGAACTTTCGTTGGGTACATCCGATCCTTGGCATGCTCTGGTCGAGCAAGCGACCTAAATGGGGTCGTTTCCCGAAGGCCAGCTTCCGGCAGCCAAAGCGCCCCAGCCGCCCCTCACCGCCGCTCCCTGAAGAACCCCCGCAGCAATTCCGCCGCTTCATCCTCACCGATGCCCGCATAAAGTTCGGGGCGGTGGAGGCATTGTTCCTGCTCGAACACCCGCGCGCCGTGCTCCACTGCGCCGCCCTTGGGATCGCTCGCGGCGTAATAGAGCCGCGCGATCCGGGCGTGGGCAATCGCGCCGGCGCACATCGCGCAGGGCTCGAGCGTCACCCATAGCTCGCAGCCAGTCAGGCGTTCATCGCCCAGCGCCTGCGCCGCGCGGCGAATCGCGAGGATCTCGGCATGGGCGGTGGGATCGTGATCCTTGCGGGGGGCGTTATGCGCCTCGGCGATCACCACACCATCCTTGACGATCACCGCGCCAATCGGCACTTCGCCCGACGCAGCCGCCGCCTTTGCGGTCGCCAGCGCGCGTTGCATCGGCAGGGGGAGCGGCCAGTTCGTCATCGTGCTGGGCTAGCCGGGGCGCATCGCCCATGCAACCGGCGCGCATCTTGCTTGACGATTCGGGTCTGCGCCGTTATGCGCGCCGCTTTCCTTACATAGGCCCGTGCTTAGGCCCGAACTTTACGAGAAGAGACACACCATGGCTCGCATCTGCGAACTGACCGGCAAGGGCCGCATGACCGGCAACAACGTCAGCCACGCCAACAACAAAACCAAGCGCGTGTTCCTGCCCAACCTGCAGAACGTCACGCTGCTGAGCGAAAAGCTCGATCGCGGCTTCAAGTTCCGCGTGTCGACCCACGGCTTGCGCTCGGTCGAGCACAATGGCGGGCTCGACAACTGGCTGCTCAAGACCAGCGACGAGAAGCTTTCAGCCAGCGCGCTGAAAGTGAAGCGCGAGCTGATCAAGGCTCAGGCCGCCGCCTAATTCCCGCCAGCCGTTCGGGGCAGCGGCGTTGCGAAAAAGCGCTCGGGGTTTCCGGGCGCTTTTTCGTTTGTGGATCAGGCGCTCAAGGCTTCCAGTCGAACCGCAACAGCAGATTCTTCTGGAACACCGAGAAATTGTCGTCGGCGATCAGCCACGCCGCGCCCCGCGCCGGATCACCCGCTGCCGGCACGAAGGCAATGCCCTCGAAATTGTCGCCGAACACATCGCCTGACAGGCGCTGGATGATCTGTCCTTGCCACACCGCGCCGGTGCGGATCGCGCGCGGATCGGCGATGGCGATTGCGGTGTCGAACCGGACGGGCAGCGTGTAGCGCACCCGCCGCAGCAGGATCAGCACACGGCCATCGGGCACCTGCGTCGCATCGACCGGATCGAAATCGGCCGGCGCTGCAAAGCGGAACGGCAGCGGAGCGCCCGGCTCGGCCGGATCGCGCGGGAACAGCAGCGCCCGGTGATGCGTGTCGCTACCGCGCTCCGGCCCCTCGGCCAGCATCACAAAGCGCCCGTCTGCAAGCCGCACCAGCGTTTCCGGCCCGCTATTCTCGCTCCACTTGGCAATCTCGGGGGGACGGCGGAGTGTCTGCGAGCCATCTGCGGCCCAGCGGATCACCAGATTGGCGCGCTCGAACCCGCCCCACAACGTGCCACTGGCAGGATCGCGGGCGAGCGATTCGAGATCGATCACCTCCTTGCGCTCGCCTGCACGTTTGCCGACGAAGCGGAAGCTGCGGGGCACCGCGCGCGGGCTTGGGCTGGCAAGGTCGAGATCGAGCAGCCAGCCGCGATCGCTGCCTGCGATCAGGCCCGCCCCACCATCCGCAACCAGCGCCGAGAACCCGCCGAACCACCCATGCGCCGATGACAGCTCCCACGCTCCGGTCAGCGCCAGCTCGCCCGTAACACCCGCGCGGCCCGCAACCGGCGTCACCGCCACCTCGGCGATATCGCTGCGCAGGCCGGTCGGGGTGCGCAGGAAGGTCACGGGGGCAAGGCCCGCAATCACGACAAGAAGGAGCAGCAGGCGACGCATCCGCGCTTTGGGCGCGGGGATCAGGCGGGGTCGAGACCGAGCAAGTGTCGCGTGGCGATCTCGCACGAGACATAGGCCTCCTGCCGCTCTGCGCTCCAGTAACGCAGTTCGGCGAGCATAATCGGCTCACCCGTCACCGCGCACAGCACATGGCTGCCCGGACGCAGCACCCGGAAGCTGGAGGGCCCATAATAGAGCTTGGCGGTCTTGTCGGCGGAGGACATCAGCATGGCGATTCCGATAGCACCGCTCGGCTAACCGAACAAATCATCTTGTTTGGCGGCGGACGAGGATGCCCGCTTCGGCGCGGGGCCCGGGCGGGGTTTGGCGGGCGGCGGCGCGCCATCGGCAGGCACGGCATCGAGCGTCCCGTCGCGAAATTGCAGCACGAGGCTCGCCTCGCCCGCCGCCTCGGCGCGGGTGGTGAGCGCGCGGCCCGAAGCGTCGCGGATGATCGCATAGCCGCGTTCCAGCGGCTTTTCGGGGTGGAGCTGGCTCATCACCCGGGTCAGCGCAGCCAGCCGGTCCGCCCCGCTCGCCAACGGACGCTCGATCAGCGCCGGCGACAGACGCGCCCGCTCCAGCCGCCGCCGGGCTTCGCTGGCCGAGCGGGCAAGCAGCGAGGGCGAAAGCCGCGCCGCCGCGCCCGCCAGCCGCTCGCGGCCCTTGGCCGACCGTTCGCCCAGACCGCGCCGCAAACGCTCCGACAGATCATCGAGCCGCTGGGCCTGGGGCTGGAGCAGGTTTTCGGGCCGCGGCAGCATCCGCGCGCGCGCCGCCAGCCGCTCGCGGCCCAGTTCGACCGGACGATAGACCGCGCGGCGCTGGCGGGCACCGAAATCGGCCAGCGTCAGCGCCAAGTCGGCGCGCACCGGCACCGCCATCTCGGCCGCAGCCGTGGGCGTCGGCGCGCGGCGGTCAGCGGCGAAATCGGCCAGCGTGGTGTCGGTCTCGTGCCCGACGGCGGAGATCACCGGAATCGAGCTCTCGGCGATGGCGCGCACCACCACTTCCTCGTTGAAGCTCCACAGGTCCTCGATCGAACCGCCCCCGCGCGCGACAATCACCACATCGGGGCGCGGGACAGGGCCGCCTGGCTGGATCGCGGAGAAGCCGCGCACGGCGCTCGCCACCTGTTCCGCCGCGCCCTGCCCCTGCACCAGCACCGGCCAGACCAGCACATGGCTCGGAAAGCGGTCCGCCAGCCGATGCAGGATGTCGCGGATCACTGCCCCGGTGGGCGAAGTCACCACGCCGATGACTTGCGGCAGGTAGGGCAGACGGCGCTTCTTCGCTTCGGCAAACAGGCCTTCTGCTGCCAGTCTTGCGCGGGTTTTCTCGAGCAGCGCCAGCAGCGCCCCCTCGCCCGCCAGTTCGAGGCTATCGATCACGATCTGGTACTTCGAGCGGCCCGGGTAGGTGGTGAGCTTGCCGGTGGCGATCACCTCCAGCCCGTCCTCGGCGCGGAAATTGAGGCGCTGGGCGTTGCCCTTCCACATCACCCCGTCGATCACCGCGCCTTCGTCTTTGAGCGCGCAGTAGAAATGCCCCGAAGCCGCGCGCTTCACTCCCGACAATTCGCCGCGCAGCCGCACAAAGCCGAAGCGATCCTCGACCGTGCGCTTCAGCAGCGCGGATATTTCGCTGATCGTGAGGGGCTGCGCATTGTCGCCCTGCGCCATGCGCGCTACCAGCCCGGCATCGTTAAGACCGCTTGGGTCATCACTGGTCGGCGGAGGTGCCATGAATATCCTGCTTCTGGGTTCGGGAGGCCGTGAACATGCGCTGGCATGGCAGCTGGCGCAATCCCCGAACCTCACGCAGCTCTACGCCACCCCCGGAAATCCCGGCATCGCCGAGGAAGCCGAGCTGGTCGCGCTGGATGCGACCGACCACACCGCGGTGATCGCCTTCTGCCAAGCCCGCGTCATCGATCTTGTCGTGATCGGCCCAGAAGCGCCGCTGGTGGACGGGTTGTCGGATGCCTTGCGCGCCGCCGGGGTGCCGGTGTTCGGCCCCTCGCAGGCCGCCGCGCAGCTTGAAGGCTCCAAGGGCTTCACCAAGGACCTCTGCGCCCGCGCAGGCATTCCCACCGCCGGTTACGTGCGCACCGCCAGCCTCGACGAGGCCCGCGCCACCCTCACCCGCTTCGCCGCGCCCTATGTGCTCAAGGCTGACGGGCTAGCGGCAGGCAAGGGCGTGGTGATCGCCGAAACGCTCGACGAGGCCAAGGCGGCGCTCGCCGACATGTTCGGCGGGGCGTTCGGCGGCGCGGGCGCGCAAGTGGTGATCGAGGAGTTCATGCACGGCGAAGAGGCCAGCTTCTTCGCACTCACCGACGGCACCGCGATCATCCCCTTTGGCAGCGCGCAGGATCACAAGCGCGTGGGCGACGGCGACACCGGCCCCAACACCGGCGGCATGGGCGCCTATTCCCCCGCCCCCGTGCTCACCCCCGCATTGCAGGCGCGGGTCATGGCCGAGATCATCGAGCCCACGGTGCGCACAATGCGCGAGGAGGGGCATCCCTATCAGGGCGTGCTGTTCGCCGGCCTGATGCTGACCGCGGACGGCCCCAAGCTGATCGAATACAACGCGCGCTTCGGCGATCCCGAATGCCAGGTGCTAATGATGCGCCTCCAAAGCGACCTCGTCCCCGTCATGCTCGCCTGCGCCCAGGGGGCGCTCGCCGGGGTCGAAGTGGCTTTCCGCGACCAGACCGCGCTGACCGTGGTGGTGGCGGCCAAGGGCTATCCCGGCACACCCGAAAAGGGCGGCGCGATCGATTTGGGTGAGGCTGAAGCAGCGGGTGTGAAGGTGTTCCACGCCGGCACCGCGCTCAAGGACGGCGCTCTGGTGGCGAACGGTGGCCGCGTGCTCAATGTGACTGCGATTGCCTCCAGCGTCACCGAGGCGCAGCAGCGCGCCTATCAGGCGGTCGACGCGGTGAGCTTCCCGAGCGGCTTTTGCCGCCGCGACATCGGCTGGCGCGAAGTGGCGCGGGAGCAAGCGGGCCAAAATTGATCACGATCAATGACGCGGCCCTCAAAAGCGCGCATACAGTCAGTATGACCCATCGCCTCACCCTGTTCGCCGCGCCCCTGATCGCCCTCGCCCTCGCCCTCGCTGCTTGCCAGACGGCCGCTCCAGCCGACGGCCCCCCGATGGTCGGCAAATCCACCTCGCCCTCGTACGACACCCGCGCGCCCGCCTTCGTCGAGGCGGCGTGCGGAGGGTGCCATGCGGTCGAGCCGCCGTTCCTCTCGCCCAACCCGCGCTCGCCCAGCTTTGCCGCGATCGCCAACCGCAACGGCTTGTCGGAAAAGTCCTTGGCAGACTGGCTGGAGGACGCGCACAACTACCCTGAGATGATGGATTTCACCCTCACCCGCCCGCAGATCGACCAGATCGCCGCCTATATGGTGACGCTGCGCAAGGCCGGATACGTGCCGGACGAATAGGTTCGCAGCAGCATCCCTCGCCTTTTGTGGGATGGCTGGAAACGTGTTAACGTCCAGCCACTCGTATTCGGGAAGGGGGATCTCGATGCCGTATCGTTACGCGCCGTATTTCGTGGGTTTCGTGCTGCTGGTCATCATGACCGGCTTCTGGGCGAGCTATTTCAGCGTCGCCGGGCCGATTCCGCTGGCCTTCCATGTCCATGCAATCTCTTCGATGACCTGGCTGGCGCTGCTGATCGTGCAGCACGTCACCATCCAGCGGCGCGCCAATGGCTTCCATCGGCAGATGGGCCGCGCCAGCTTCGCCCTGTTTCCGTTCCTGATCCTCGGCTTCATGATGATCATCAACGTCACTGCCGGACGCTATGTTGCGGCCGAACCGGGTGACGGGATCCTGTTTCTGGGTCCGGCCTTCGGAATCGGCATGGGCATTGCCATCGCCGCCTATATCACCCTGTTCTATCTGGCGCTGAAGAATAGGCGGAACCTGAAGCTCCACGCGGGCTATATGCTGGCGACCCCGTTGATCCTGTTCGAATCGCCCTTCAGCCGGGTGATGGGTGAATATCTGCCGTGGATGAACATCATCGGCAGCGAAGGGCCACGCTATGTGCTCGACACGATTGTGATCAGCGACGGGCTGGCGATCATCTTCGCGCTGGGGCTTTACGCGATGGACCGCAAGCACGGCACGCCGTGGCTGATCGCGGCGGGCTTCATGGCGTTGCAGGCGGCAGCGATGTGGTTCGCACCCGACATGGCGCTGATCGGGCGCGTCTTCGGGGCTTATGCCGCCGTGCCGCCAGCGATCACGCTGGCGCTCGGCGTGGCGGCGGGAGCGGCGACGGTGTGGCTGGGCTGGGAGGCGGGTAAGCCGAAGCGCAGAGACGCGGCTCAGCCCGCCTGAGAGGCCTTACAACCTTTCTTCCATCAGCCCTAGCATATCCGCCTCGGGGCGCGGGCCGTAGTGCGAGATCACTTCGGACGCGCAGATCGCGCCGCGCTTGAGGCAGCGGGTCAGCGGCTCGCCCTTGACGTAGCCCGACAGGAACCCGGCCGCGAACTGGTCGCCTGCGCCGGTGGTGTCGACCACCTTGGTGACCGGCACTGCGGCGACTTCGGCGCGCTCCCCGTGCGCAATCGCGACCGCGCCCTTCTCCGAGCGCGTCGCGACCAGCACCGGCACCTTGCCCGCGACCGCCGCGAGGCCGGCTTCGAAGTCATCCTCGCCGGTGAGCGTCGCCAGTTCACCTTCGTTGACGAACAGGATGTCGATCACGCCGTCTTCGATCATGCTGCGGAAATCTTCGCCATGGCGCTCGATCACGAAGCTTTCGGACGCGGTGAAGGCGATCTTGCGCCCGGCATTGCGGGCGACCTCGATCGCGCGGCGCATCGCGCGGCGGGGCTCTTCGGGATCCCACAGATAGCCTTCGAGATAGAGGATCGCCGCTGAAGCGATCAGTGCCTCGTCGAGCGCGGCGGCAGGGAGGAACTGGCCTGCACCGAGGAAGGTGTTCATCGTGCGCTCGCCATCGGGGGTGACGAAGATCAGCACGCGGCCCGTCGCCGGCTCGCCATCCCGCGCAGGCGTGTCGAAATCGATGCCGGTGGCGCGCATGTCATGGCGGAACACCTTGCCGAGCTGGTCGTCGGCGACCTGCCCGATGAAGGCGCATTGCAGGCCGAGCGTGGCGAGCCCTGCCAGCGTGTTGGCCGCCGAACCGCCCGACAGCTCGCGCGCGGGCGGCATGGCCTCGTAGAGTTCCTCGGCCCGCGCCTCGTCGATCAGGGTCATCCCGCCGCGATTGAGCTCGAGCTCGTCGATCAGCTCTTCCTCGCAAGAGGCAATCACATCGACCACGGCATTGCCGATGGCGATCACGTCATAACGGGGCGGGTTGGTGGCGGTCACAGGCGGTTCCTTGGCTAGCGTTCGCCGCGCCGCCTAGCCGCCTTCGGCCCCCGCGCCAAGCATCTGTGTTGGACGCAGCATCCTTGCGTTGACTTCGCGGGCCCTGCCCCGCATCGACCGCGGGTGATAGCCGAAGTTCTCGCCGCCTTTGCCAAGGCCTTTGGCCAGCTTGCCGACCGCCGCGTGATTGCGGTCTTGGCCAAGAGCGTGGGCGTGACCCTGGTGCTGTTCGCCGCCGCCGGGGCAGGGCTGTATCTCGCACTCTCGCGCCTGATCGAAAGCTATGGCTACGACGGCGAATGGGCGGGGCTGGCTGCGGCGGTGCTGGTGCCGGTGGCGATGTGGCTGTTGTTCCGGGTCGTCGCGCTGGCGGTGCTCCAATTCTTCGCCGACGAAATCGTCGCGGCGGTCGAGGCGCGGCACTATCCGGCGCTGGCTGCCGAGGCGCAGGCGCTGCCGTTCCGCCGCGACCTCGCCAATTCGCTGCGCGGACTGGCGCGAGCGCTGGGCTATAATCTGCTGGCGCTGCCGCTGGCGGCGGTGCTTGCCTTTACCGCGATCGGCCCGGCGCTGGTTTTTCTCGCGGTGAATGCGGTGTTGCTCGGGCGCGAGCTTACCGACATGGCATGGTTGCGGCACCAGAAGGATCGGGCCAAGGGCGATGATCGCGCCAATCCGCTCGATGCGGGCGAACGGTTTGTGCTTGGCGCAGGTGTTGCCGGGCTGATGCTGGTGCCGGTGGCGGGGCTGATCGGCCCGGTAATCGGCGCGGCGGCCGGGACGCATCTGGTGCTGCGGCGGCTGGAGCGGTAAGGGGACGCGCGATGCAACATGCCATGATCACCCGCACCCTTCTCGGCGCCCTGCTGGCTGCAGCGCTGGCCGGTTGCGCGGGCGCCAGCAGCAAGCCCGCTTCCGCCAAGCCGCGAAGCACGATCGTGCGGGTGCCCGCGGTGATGGCCCCGCAAGGGCTCGAGGGCGTGATCGGGCAGGACGCCGGCACGCTCACCCAGCGTTTCGGTGCGCCGCGCATCGATCTGGCCGAAGGCGATGCACGCAAGCTGCAATTTGCCGGCAAAAGCTGCGTGCTCGACATCTTCCTCTACCCCGTCACCGCCGGGCAAACACCAACCGCCGCGCATGTCGAAGCGCGGCTGCGGCAGGGCGGGGCCGAGGCCGATCGCGGCACCTGTATCCGCGAGGTCGAGTCGCGATAAGGGAGAATTCCTTTTGCGGCGATTTCCGAGCCGCGTGGTGCAGGCACCACGCTTGAAATCGCTCCGGTAACCCGGTCTTAAGCCTGTCCGTGCCACGTCCTCCGGCGAAACCAGAGGATTTGATCGGGTCATGACCACGCATTTCATCGAGATCGCCCAGCGCGCTGCTGCCGACGGGCAGGTTACCGTCGACGAGCTGCTAGCGCTTCGCCGTCAGGGCTGGGGCGATGGCATCATCACCCGCGGCGAGGCCGAAGCGATCTTTGCCGTCAACAATTCGCTCAAGGAGCGCAGCAACGAATGGTGCGACTTCTTCGTCGAGGCGATCGGCGAATTCGTCTTGAACGCCGCGCCCCCGCGCCTGCAATGCAATGACGAGGAAGCCCAGTGGCTGATCGACCAGATCGACCATGACGGCGTGACCGAAAGCGTGGTCGAACTCGAAACCATGGTGTGCATCATCGAGCGCGCCGAAAACACCCCTGACCGGCTCAAGAACTACGTGCTCGCGCAGGTCGAGCGCGAAGTGCTGACGGGCACCGGCCCGACCCGCTGCGGCGGCGAGCTTTCGGCCACCCACATCAGCGCCGCCGAATGCCGCATCATCCGCCGGGTGATCTGGGCGAGCGGTGGCCACGGTCCTGCTGCCGTCACGCGCTACGACGCCGAAATGCTGTTCCGCCTGAAGGACGAAACCCTCGCCGAGGAAAACGCGGCCGAGTGGGACGATCTGTTCATTGATTCGATCGCCAATTATCTCAAGGGCTTCGTGTTGCAGAACGCGCAGGTCAGCAACGAACGCAAGCTCGAACTGGAAGCCTTCATCGCCGACAATCAAGCGAATGTCGGCCGCTTCATGGGCCAGGTCGCGAAGGAAGCGCCGCAAGTGATGAACCACCTCGGCAAGGTGTTCGGCAAGAAGAAGACCCGGCCGGATTACCAAGCGCTGGCGGACGCGGGCGAATTGGTCACCGATTACGAGAACGTCTGGCTCGAAGGCATGATCGACGCCGATGGCGAGGTCGATGATCTGGAAAGCCGGCTGATCGCTCGGCTCGCATCGGAAATGTAAGGGCCTAGCTAGGGCCTTACACCATAAAGCTCTCGCCGCAGCCGCAGGCGCCCTTGGCGTTGGGGTTTTCGAACACGAAGCCGGCGGTGAAATCGTCCTCGCGCCAGTCCATCACAGAGCCGACAAGATAGAGCACGCTCGCCCCGTCGATGTAGAACACCCCGCCAGGGGTGACGATTTTCTCGTCGAACTTGGCTTCGGTGGTGACGTAGTCGACCGAATAGGCAAGACCCGAACAGCCGCGGCGCGGGGTCGACAGCTTCACGCCAATCGCATCGGCAGGCGCCTTGCCCATCAGCTCGGCCACGCGCGCCTCGGCGCTGGGGGTGAGCGTGACGGCGGCCTTGGGCGCAGCACGTGTGGTGGTGGTGGTCTCGGTCATGTCAGCCTCTTCTGCCAGAACAGCGCTTGCCCGGCGGCGGGATCGAGCTGGTAATCACCATAGCCATTGGCGGCATAGAGCGCCTTGGCCGGATGATTGCCGCTCAGCACTTCCAATGTGATCTTGATGGCCCCGCGCTTCAAGGCCTCGGCCTCGACCGCCGCGAGCAGCGCCTTGCCGATGCCGGCACCGCGATGGCCCGGTGCCACCGCGAAATCGTGGATGTTGACCAGCGGCGCGGCGGCGAAGGTCGAATAGCCCATAAAGCAGTTGGCGAGGCCGACGGCAGCATCGTCCGACCGCGCAATCATCGAAAAAGCGTGGGGGTTCGCCGCCAGATCGCCCGCCAGCCGCGCCTTCACGCGCTCGTCGAGCGCCGCGCCGCCGCCCATCGGATCACGCGCATAGGCATCGAGCAACGCGACCACGTCCGCCGCGTCATGCGGATCGGCGTAGTCGGCAAGGCCGATAGCAAGTGTGGCCGCGTCGATCACAGCATTCCCAGCTCGAGCCGCGCTTCATCGCTCATCTTGTGCGGGCCCCAGGCGGGCTCCCACACCAGCACCACCTCGGCATCGCGGATCCCCGGGACCGACATGACGCGCATCTCGACTTCGCCCGGCATGGTCTCGGCCACGGGGCAATGCGGGGTGGTGAGCGTCATGGTGACGGTGGCATCGGCATTGTCGTCCACCTCGACCCCGTAGATCAGGCCGAGATCGTAGATATTGACCGGGATTTCCGGATCGAAAATCTCGCGCAGGGCGGCAATCACATCGGCCTGCAGATCGCTGCCCGGCCCGCCCGCAGCGCTCTCGGGCGGCTTGGCGGCGAGAAACCCGTCGAGATAGTCGCGGGTGCGCGGGGTTTCAGTATCAACTGCATCCTCAACGCGCGCGCGGGGCGGCTTGCTGGTGGTCATGTCAGAAGGGTCGGTCGAGCTATCCATCGCTCTCATCCTTTTCCAAAAATGCGGCGGGTGCGGGCGATCCCGGCCAGCAGCGCGTCGATATCTGCCTCGGAGGAATAGAGCCCGAAGCTGGCGCGTGCGGTGGCGGGAACGCCGAGAGTGTCCATCAGCGGCTGGGCGCAGTGGTGGCCCGCGCGGATCGCGACGTTGCTCTCGTCGAGGATCGTGCCGAGATCATGCGGGTGAATGTCATCAATCGCGAAGCTGACGATCCCGGCGCTGTCGGCGGGGCCGAACAGCGTCACATCATTCATCGCGCCAAGCTCGCGCCGCAGCCGGGCGACCAGCGCCTGCTCGTGGGCGTGGATGCGGCCCGGGCAGATGGCGCTGACGTAATCCACCGCGGCGGCCAGCGCGATCGCCTCGGTGATCGCGGGGGTGCCGGCCTCGAACCGCTGCGGCGGCGGGGCGTAGGTGGTGCGCGCAAAGGTCACGCGGTCGATCATCGCGCCGCCGCCCTGATAGGGGGGCGTGGCATCGAGAATGTCGGCCCGTGCCCACAGCGCGCCTATCCCCGTGGGGCCGTAGAGCTTGTGCGCGGAGAACACGTAGAAATCGCAAGCTAACGCGGCGACATCGACTGCCATGTGCGGCGCAGACTGGCAGCCGTCGAGCAGCAGCCTGGCGCCGACCTTGTGCGCCAAGGCGGCGGCGCGCGGGGCATCGAGAAGGCTGCCGACCACGTTCGAGACATGGGCGAAGGCGACCAGCTTGTGCGCCTCGGTCAGCATCGCTTGCGCCGCGTCGAGATCGATCTGGTGATCATCGGTGAGCGGGCAGACGTCGATCACCGCGCCGGTCTCGGCCGCCACCATCTGCCACGGCACGATGTTGGAATGGTGCTCCAATTGCGACAGCAGAATGCGGTCACCCGCCTTCAGGTTCGTCCGGCCCCAGGTCTGCGCGACGAGGTTGATCGCCTCGGTCGCGCCGCGAGTGAATACCAGCTCGTCCTCGTACCCGCCAAGGAAGGCCGCGACCTTGCGCCGCGCCGCCTCGTAAGCGAGCGTCATCCCGGCCGAGCGGGCATAGACCCCGCGGTGGACGGTGGCGTAATCCGCGCCGAGCGCGCGGCTCATCGCGTCGATCACCGCCTGCGGCTTCTGCGCGGTGGCGGCGGTGTCGAGGTAGTGCCACGGCTTGCCCTCAGGCGTGACCATGCCAGGGAAATCGGCACGCAGGTCGGCGAGTGCGGCGATGGTGACGGGCGCGTTCACAACCGCGCTCCCTCGAGCGCGCCCAGCGCCGCGTCGAGCAGCGTCTCGCGCTCCGCTTCGTCCTCCAGCGACACGAAAGCATCGCCGATGAAAGCCTGCACCAGCAGGCGCTGCGCGGTGGCCGGATCGACCCCGCGCGCCATCATGTAGAAGCGCGCGGCTTCATCGAGTTCGCCCACGGTGGCACCGTGGGCGCATTTCACG
>Ga0315909_10005423_pt1 | contig 14653 bp, 26 predicted proteins | sample LakEriMetagenome_11_FD_203527 | JGI IMG/M metagenome (GOLD analysis project Ga0315909, IMG submission 203527) | Freshwater fungal communities from buoy surface, Lake Erie, Ohio, United States - Buoy 2 MA125 | ecosystem: Environmental > Aquatic > Freshwater > Lake | place: USA: Lake Erie, Ohio...
TCTTCCTCGTCGGGTTCTTCTTCGATCTGCTTGGGTGTCACATCGACGATCGGCCCAGCGCTGCCGCCATACAGGCGTTTGATTTCTTCCAGCTTTTTCACGACCTCTTCTTTGCTCATGCTGTCGATCGTGCCGTGTCGGATTTCTTTGCGGTCGATGTAGATCGACCCCAGGGCTTGGCCCCTTCGGTACTCGGCCTGGACGGCCGCGCCATACGCGCCAGCCTGGAGTGCCTGGTCGCGGATGACCTGCAGGTCTCGCATGTGGCGCTCAAAGGTGGTGCCGTACTTTTCGCCCAGCTCGCGCCGGCGCTCCTGGATCGCGGCCACAATGTGCGGACACACCTCGGGGTCGGTCAGCTCGCGCGCCCGGTTCTTTGCCCAGGTCTCGCTGTAGCCTGCGCGGATCGCAGCCTCCTTCAGCGTGACATGGCCGTCGCCAGCACAAAACTCTTCCACAAACTTCCATTCCTGGGGTGTCAGGACTTTGGGTTTGTGGGGCTTGACCGGCGCGGTCACCCTGGCTTCGACAACAGCAGGCCTTCCGCCCAGGTTTTTACCGGCCAAGAACTTTTCGTCCTTACCGCCCATCAGGCGACCCTCCACAGTCGCCAGCCTTCGCCGTACCGGCGGCATGTGAATCGCGTGCCTGGGTGGCGGCGCGAATACATGTAGGCAGCACTGCGCAGGTTCTTGATCCAGGTCGGGTCCAGGATCATGAAGCTGTCGCCAATGGCCATGTCAGGGAATGGGTAGCGCTCGCGGGGATCGACGCCACCAGGCAGGGGGATGTTCTTTTCGATGTTCATGCCTACATTGTGCAACAAATCCACAGGCAACGCAACAAAGGGCCTCCAGAGGGCAAATTCAGGGTTCCTATAGACTTTTTTAGACCAATGAGTGTTTTTATTTTTTCAAAAAGTCAACCCGCGCGCATTTTATGTGAATTACATCTCTTGACTATGCGTAATGAACTGTGTTCTCATAACTCATTGATTTCATTCAACTATTACACCATTACATCTATTACACCAAATCTCACAAAAAAATAAAAAAAAACATGATGAGTCAAAAAAAGTCTATACAAAGGCCGAAATTGGCGCAAGGTCCGTGGTCCTCGGTCCCTTCCACTGTATAAATCCACAGTCCACCTAAGGGTAAACACCTAGAAAATAGGTACTTGACAGGTTGACAGTTGACATGTTATAGAGTATAATTTAATTGTCAGCTAGAAAAGTTGACGACTGTTCTTTAACATTTAGAAAGTGAGAAAGTATGAACACGAAAAATCGCGTGTGGATTGAACTCGACCCTCCGGCAGCCGGCCATCCCGAACAGGGCCATGACCGAGCGGCTGCAGCCACCAAGCTGCTGGCTAAGTTGGGGGTGACTTATGACGGGTACCCAGCCGTCTGGTTTGATGAAAAGAAAGGCAAGTATGCTTTCACCCAATCATCGGCCGGCTGCTTTGTGTGGGCCTCGGACCATGGTCAATGGTTCAATCTAGACAGACTCTCCGCTTAACCCACGAAACCCGCCAGCTCAACCCTGGCGGGTTTTTTCATTGCAAGTCCGTCCCCAGCCACTGCCGGTGCTCTCCCGACAGCATCTTGGCTGCCACTTCCATGGGCATCAGCTCGCCGAACTCAATCTCTGTGACTTGCTCGAACCCAGCGGTCCGAGGGTCTTGGATCACGGGCCCAATCAATGCGTACTTGTGCCCTCCGGCGGTGATGATCACCACCTGGACCATGGGCCGTGGCCCGAGGGCCTCGACTATCTCTTGCAGCGTCGGGGTCATCTCTGTACTTCCTGCCACCCGGGACCACCTTCTCCCTCACGCAGGCCCAGGTCCAGGGAGAGTTTCTCGACCTCGCCGTTGAGGTGTTTGACTTTCTCCAGGAGCACATGCACTTGGGAGGCCAGGTGCTCCATTTGGTCGTTTTGGACCTCGATTCTTCTGCGCAGGCCGGCGATGTACTCCTTGGTTTCCAGGCAGTCGATGGGGCGTGGTGGGTTTTCTGTCGAAAATTCTGCGGGTCTCATTGGTTTTCCTTCAGGAGGGAGATGGGAAAGTGGCAGCAGGCTTCTGACTTGCTGCCTTCGATTTCGATGAACGCGGTCCGTGGTCCGAAAGTCTGGTCGGGGTGGTCGTGCCAGCGCTTGCAGTTCTCACATTTTGCGTCCACTGTGATGGGTTTGCAACGAAAGCAGTCCCAGGCCAGGGGGTGGGTCATCTTGGTCATGGCTCGTATTCCACCGCCATCACTTTGATTTTGCCGTTGGGCAAGCGCTTGATGATGGTCGCGCAGGACTTCTCCCCAGCTCTGCCCCAGTCGATGCCCCAGCTCACGCCGGTGTCGTCTTCGATCTTCCGTTTGTAAAGGGGGATTGGCTTATACATGCTCGAGGGCTTCTTCCACCTGAAATACCGATGGCCTGCTGCGTTCTCGCACAAATACGCCACAGGCTCTTGTTCTGACTGTGCCAAGGCCTCTTGCCTGCCAGCTTCGCGTTCTTCTTTCAAGCGGCCGTGGAATGCCTGGGCCACCCAGTCGATGAACACCTTGGCAGACTCGGCAGCATCGCCCTCAAAAACCAGCTCGGGGCCGTTGAAGTCCAGCTTGCCGACCGCCTTGCCGTTGACGCCGTTTTCGTGGCGGTGGAAAGTGATGTTGTAGTTGGGCTTGGGGATGGTGAATGTGTATTCCGGCAGCGGCGCATAGACACTCATCGGGTCGATACGCTCGCCGTCTTTGCTCCAGGCCGATCCCATGGTCGTGACATCGTGCAGCATGTCCTGGACTCGTTGGTCATAGGTCCGTGGTCCGGTCTCCGCTTTGCATCGTCTGCACTGCAGCCGATCGGTGCCTTCGATGAAATGCCAGTCGTGTTTGCAGGGTTCCATCAAAACTTCTCCTTGTAGAACTTGCCGATGACTTCGGCCAGCTCGTGGATGTGAAAGTCACCACCCTCGCCACCTGCGTCGCTGATCCAGATCATGCCTGGTTGCACGCCTGGCGTGAGGGTCCAGCCGGCGATCTTGACCTCGTAGCGTTCGCGCCCCTGCTTGAACCCTTCGTCGTAGGCCACCTGGGCTTTGCATGCCTCTTCGATGGTCATGAGGGTGTACTTCTGGCATTCTTCCCAGACATACTTGGCGTTTGATTCGCCAATGACTTTCTGTTCTGCTTTGGTCAATTGGGGCCACCATTCTGTGAATGTCATCGCTTTTGCTCCTTGAGCCATATCGCCCAGCTCGCGCAGGTGTCGGCCCCGAATGATTTGCTGAAGTCGTGCACCAGCTTTGTTGCTGCCATCTCGAGCCCAGCATTCCAGCCCAGCTCGTAGTGCTTGTCGTTGGCGACTGCATTAACAGCGCGGTCGACACTTGACTGCGTTTGCTTTTGCACGCCGCTGATAAAGCCCAGCTCAAAAATCTTTTGCTGGTCTTCGGTCAGGCCCTTCGCATACTCGAGGGCCTCTTCCAATGTCATGTGCTGTTGCATTTCGATTTGCCTCTTACGCCACCCGGTCATGGCCAGCCCCAAACAAACCTTTGATCCGCGCCCAGGCCAGCTTGCGCAATGACATGCTGCGCAGCTCCACCTCGAGCGACAGGATGTGTCTGCCCATCTCCAGGTTTGTTTCCATCAACGCGTCGTATTCTTCCTGGACCTCCTTGCGTGCGGCTTCACGGCCTTCGGCGTAGCCCTTGGAATGCGCAGCAGCTGCCACATCCTTGAATGTGCGGCGCTTGTACTTAGTCGTAGTAGTCGTCATGTGATTGGTTCTCCATATGTTCAAAAACTTCTTCGTCGATGCGGACACGCTCTTTGTCGGTCAGCTTGGCCTCGAGCCACGCAGATGGTCGGCCCTTGCGGTCGAGGATTTCCCATTCACCTTCGCCGCCTTCAGCAGGGGCCCAGTTGTCGGGATGGCCGGACAGCCGGGCAGGCACATAACCGTCCCAGCTGGTCACGCGGATGATGCAAGGGATGCCGCAGCAGGTGGATTCAAATTCGCTCATAGCGGCATGTCCCCGTGCCATGGTTCGTCGGCCATGCGCTTGAGATTAAAGATGAACCGATACTGCGGGTGCACCTTGACGAACAGGCGCGCATAAAACGCAATGTGGTTATTGCAAATCTTGAAGTCCTGGCCAGTGGTCGTGATCATCACTTCCCAGCGAATGCGATTGATGATGAGCCAGTGGCTGATCTTCCTGTGGCCGGCGTTGATGGCCTCCAGCGTGAAGCGCTCAAAGTATTCCCACACAGCAGGGTTGGCCGCGTTGAATGCGTTGAACTCTCGCTGGCGCAGGTGGAACGGCGTGTTCATGCTCATAGCGGTGCCTCCTCTGCATCAGCTGGATACACAGGCCCACGCGGGGCCCGTGGTTCTTGATACGGGGGCAGTGGAAACTGAGGGAATGGCCAGGTCATACCTTCACCTCCAGCAGCTCCTGGTCATCATCCTCGCTGACATACACCGAGAACAAAGACAGCTCAAAGCTGCCTTCTTCGGTTTCAATCACCAGGTCGCGGGAAGCAGAAACCATGTCATTGGTTTTGCTGGGACGGATCGCGCTCAAGCGGATGCTCTTGACGCGGTGGATGTTCAGGTTGAAGTTCATCACTTTCTCTCTTTCTGTTGATGGAGTTTAAATTATACGTGTATCGTACCAAACGTGTCTAGTACTTTCCCTAATTTAATGTGACGATGTCGTAGCCCTGGCCGCAACCTGAGCAGTACCTCATTGTCACCTCCAGTGCTTCCACAATGGATGCACCAGTGGCCAGCGCGCCGATGGCAAAGTCCCGGCCGGAACCAAAGACATACCAGCCATCCATCGTTGCAGACTCGGTGAAGTCCATGGGGTATGGACTCTTCTCGTACTTGAGCACTCGGCCGTCGGGCGTGATGACCAGGAACGCGACCCAGTCTTCTTTGTTGCGCATGCAAGGCGGTGTTTTCTCAGGATCGGCTCCCTGTTCAAACCAGTGGAACATTTCCTGGGCCAGGTCCCAGTCCCCTGCAGCAGCGCACAGGTGGCCTCGAATGCGCTTGATCTTTGTGACCTTGCGCACCAGGTCGCTCTGCGTCGCTTGCTTGTCTGCTCCGAGGGCCTTGACCCTGTGATCCCAGATGATGACAGTCATTTGAACCCCACCATGATGGAATCAGGTCGTAGCACGTTCTGTCCGATCGGCCGCCACAGGTGCAGGCAGTAGGGATGGTTGTTGACGTGGTCCTTTGAAGGGACGTGGAACTGCATGGCGACATCTTCGTCGTCCCAAAACAGATTCTTCACCTGGCACATCTCGTCCCAGGTCGGGCAGCGGTCCTTGCGGCTGACGCTCACATGCTCCCAGCCAGCGCCGTCACTTGCGAGGACGAACACCACCTGGGAGTGCTTGAGCTTGACCACAAAGGCCCCGTTGGTGGCGTCGCCCTCTGGATAGCCAGAGAGCTTGACGCGAAACTTTTCAGGCGTCTTGAACATTTGTTTCCTCCACGGACATTTCTTTAAGGTTGACCCAGCAGGGGCTGACCCATGTCAGTCGTTCGCTGGGAAGTTTTCGGTAGTGGCCCTTGCGGTAATGCGCGCAGGGAGAGCCATGCTCAAAGCCCCCGCGCTGCAGCCGCTCAATGGCCTCATCGCGCTCCTTGACACCCACGCGAGTGCTGGTGAGCAGCCGCAGCTCGTGCATCATGCGAATGCCGGCCATGCCGCCTGGTATGGCGTTCAGACCCATGGGAGCCAGCGTGTACTTGGCCACGGCTTCCTCTTCCATCTCGTAGACCTTGCCGAGGGAGTCGGCAGTCCCGCTGATCTGGATCACCGGGTGCATGGCGATGCCCTGGCCCACCAGTTGATGCCACACGGAGTGCAGCAATGAGCCGGTGTTGGTCTCGGCCTTGTAGCCGTGCTCCCTGAGCCGCGTCATGATGTCGCGCTTGGTGATGCCGATGTAGCCATGATGCAAAGGTTTGACGGATTCTTCTGTGAAGCGCTTGTCCTCTGAACTGACTTTGAAACGGATGTGGTAAACAGAGTACTCCTTCAACAGCTCTCTGTCATATGCGTAGTGCAGGGGGACGTCTACACGTAAAGACACGTGCTCAGGAGCGATGGAGGTTTTCTGGTGCCCGTCAAAGTTTGATCCCAGGAACATGACCATGAGGCGTGAGCTGCCATCCTGGCCAACTCGAATGGGGTTGTCCAAGATGATCTTGGTGATTGCCCTGTCGTCTCCGGTGTATCGAGACATGCCTGCAAGGAGGTGCGTGCCATAGTTTTTATCCACAGCCTTAGGCGCTTCCTTGCGGGCTCGCTCCAGAACTTCCTGTAGATAGTCAGCTCGCGCGCCATCACCAAAAAGAACTCGGAGATTTCGATACTTCATCAGAACCACCCAAACCAAATGCCGGTGCCATGCACGCAGCCAACAGGAAAGAACACGGCCCCTGCAATCAAGAAGCCCCAGGAGGCCGTCTTGAGGCAGGTGAACACATGCGTGAACCAGGCCAAGATGACCCAGCCAGCGACGAGGATTGGAAAGAGTTCGCTCATGATGCCTCCGATGGGCGCTCGACATACTCTGTCGATGGGGTGTATGGAAATGTGACGGGCACAAGACTGTCTCGACTGGTGTAGTGAGACTTGTACTTTTCGCCGGTCTCTTTGTCGGTGTACCATTCGTAAAAGACACGGCCGTCAATGTCGTAGGCCTGGCCATCAAAGCGGTCAGCCTGCTTGAACACACGGCTGCAGCGCCTGTTTTGGAAGACGCCTTCGCTGGCCTCGTGCCACTCCCAGTCCTCGCCTGTCAGCGGAACCAGGGGCTCGTACATGGCCAGTTTCTTGAACATGTTCACCGCATAAGGTGCGGAGCTTCCGCTATGGCCCTCATCAGCGAACACCTTCAGCAAAGCCAGAACATGCTCGCATATTGCGGCCTGCATTTCGTCCCTATATGCGCCCGTCCCATCAAGCCAGCCAGCAGCCTTGAACTCCATCAAGGCATGTGCATGCAGGTTACTCATCGCGCATTCCCCTGCAAGCGGTCAGCGACCAGTTTGGCGTAGCCGGCAATGTCAACCCAATGGTCGACCTTATCGGGGTTGCCGTTGACGATGCGGCCAATCTTGTGGACGATCATCTCCAGGGCTTCCCACTGGTCGTCGCTGAATGTTTTGTTGTGCATGCGTGCGTGGTCCGCGAGCGTGCGTTTGATGGCCTGCATCAGTGCAGCGCCGTCCTTGAACTTGCCGTAGTCTTGGGCGCGCTCGTCCAGCGTGCCGTCGATGTCGGTGTCTTCGCCTACAACTTCGCGCTCGTCGTCGTATTGCACCAGGCCGCTCTTCAATCCTTCTTCAACAAACTTGTCCAGAGGGATGCCCAGCTTCTTTGCAATGGCTAACTGTGACGGGCCCAGGCTGACACGACGACCGCCTGCGATCGGCTTCGGTGCCTCAGGTTGCCCTTCTTCCTGCACCTGCTTGCGCAGCTTGTAGGTCATGGGCTTGGGGGCTTTGAACTTCGCGGCCACCTTGGCCACTTCAGCATCAGGGTGCTTGCGAAAATGTTCGCGGATTTTGTCGGACTTGGTCATTTGATTTCCTTTTGGGTTTGAACAATTGCACGGGCCTTGCCTTGACGGATAACCGCCTGGACAAAGTCATGCGCCTTTTCGATGTCATACACAGTGGCGTTCGCCAGCTGCTCCTCATGCAAGTCCATCACCAGCTTGAGCAGCTCCCACTGCTTGGCAGTCATGATGAACCTCATGTTGTTGGCCACGCCTCTGCGTGACAACTCAAGCAGCGCGTCTTGCCCCTGCTTGATCTCTTCGAGCCAATCATGGCCCTTGCCCATGATGGCCAGTGCTTCGGTGATGTTGAATGCACCAATGAGCATGTCAATGTCTTCTTTACGCGCTATACCCTTACGGATTTGTTCCAGGGCGGAGCGGTTCTTCAATTGGACATCGACGTATATGCCTGGCAGGTCACGAACAGGTCGCATGCCTGACAGCACAAACTCCAGTGGATTCTGGAGCACAGTCTTGGGTCGATACTTGCTGCGTTTTTTCATGAACTGCATGACACAAAAAGACTTGCACACACCACCAGGATGATCGTGAGGTACACCATCGCCCTGTCGCTGACCAACGGGCGATACCTGCCCAGCAAAAGGCCTTGAATGAACTCCTCGTTCTGAGTCATCTCGGGCGGCTTGCGCTGGTGGGTCAATCCGATGAGTACCTTGTCGGTGTTCACATACTTGCCTGTTGCAGCAAGTTCCTGGTACACCTTCTGCTCTCGGGTAAGAGGTTTTTTAGTCATTGCGCTCTTTCTCCTTTCTGTTTCTGAGCCTCGATCGTAGCACATCTAGTTCACTTGTCAACAACTCAACTTCTTTTTCTGCATTCAACCAGGCGGCACGCCAGAGTCGTTGATCTTCAATGCGTTGCGCGGCCGCTTCAAGTAGGTGGTCTATCGCTGGAAACACCTCCTTGACTGAGCGCAGTTCCTCTTGTAGTTTCATTTTTACTCCATGGATGTTTTAAGTATTCTTCACGAAGCAGCCCATACAGCACCAGGTCTCCGCCGTCAGGGAAAGCCTTGCGCATGCGCCCTTCATACTTGAAGCCCAGACGCGACACAAAGCGCTGGGCGTTGAGGTTCTCGGCTCGAATGAGGCCCGTGACCCGTGGTACTTCAAGCACCAGGAACGGCAACTCAAACGACGCGTTGAAGTAGTTGCGAGACAGCCAGTGGCTCTTGGGCCGTGCTGCGATGTGCATGTCAATGTTGGTCCCTGTGTATGCAGAGAACACCGTGACGGCCAGGAACTGGTCCTTGTCGTCCACCAGGCTGACCGTGGTGACATCACCCGTCATGCCGTCGATGCCAATCACTTTCTTGGCCCAGGCCACAGCCTCGTCGTTTCGTTCAAAGCGCAGGATTTTCACTGTAGTTCTCCGCAATCTCATCTTCAAAAAACAGGGTCTGCTCTTCGGTGAGAGTGTTGGTGATGTCGACCTGGCGCGGCTTGCCACTCGGGCCCGTGATGGTCAACAGAACCTTGGTGATGTCCAGCTGCGCAGGCAGTTCAATGCCTTCCACCAGCATGGGTGGCAGCACTTCAAAAGTGAGTTCTACGGGGAACGTCATCTCGGTTTTGTATTTCATCTTTGGCTTTCTGTTTGTTGGCAGCGATGCGCTGCAAGGTGAGCGACTCTTGGTAAGCGTGTTCAAACGCCGGCAGGATGATGCTGTACATGTAGTTGCCCATCCCAACCTTGTAAAAGGCCGCGAGTTCCTTGAGCATGTAGTACGCCTCCTCGGGTAGGGAGACAGTAATCCAGCGCTGCCCAGCGCGCTTGGATGGAGATGCACGAACCTTGTCGTAGTTATCTTTTTTCGGTCGCCCGTTCTTCTTTGGTCGACCTCGTCTGCGCGCTGCAATGCGTATTGATTGGCGCGCATAGGGCTCTGGATGTCCAGGAACAATTTGTTCTCGAACTTTCGGTATTCCTGCCATTGAATTCTCCTTTCTGTAGATTTATCAGTGTATCGGAAAAAATGGGCTGGGAGCAAGCCCCCAGCCCGAACTTCTCAACTAGGGCAACTGCAGTAGCCCCAATTCAATTATGCGGCTTCCCCCCAGCTGGGTCCAGTTTCAACATCCACTCGTGAGGGAACTTCCAGCGTCACAGCCTTGGCCATGATCTCGGCAGCAGCGCGGGCCTCGTCGATGTTCCTGACGGACAGTGCCACCTCGTCGTGCACCTGCAATAGCAAATTGAAACCAGCTTTGTGCAGGGCCACCATGCCTGCTTTGGTCTGGTCTGCGGCTGACCCCTGGATCAAACGATTCAGGCCCTTGTAGGTGCCCGCACGCTTGATCCGTGAGCCGTATTCCATGATGGCCTGCTCACGCGGCAGCGCCTTGTTCACTCCCCATTCCACCGGCTCCCACAGCGGGAAGCGGCACTTGCGGCCCAGCAGGGTGCGGATCGACCCGCCAGAGGCCGGGTGCTCGATGCGCTTCATGACTGCGTCCACGGTGCCTTTCAAGAACGGAACCTTGCTGTGGAATGTGCCGATCAGCTCGCTGGCCTCGTCCAGGGGCAGGTCCAGCTGGTTGGCCAGCTTGGCTTTGCCCATGCCGTACATCAGACCGAGACCAATCGTCTTGGCAGCCTTGCGTTTGATGCCGGCCATGTCGGCGACCATCTGGTGGAAGTCCGTGTCGGGGTTGTCGCGGTAGGCCTGCGCCATCTTCTCCGCCCCTGGTAGGCCAAGAAGTGTGGCATAGTGAACCAATAAGCGCGGTTCCTGCGAGGAGAAGTCGTTCGCCGCCCAAATCTCACCGTCCTCGGGTAGGAACAAGCCTCGCACCATCGGGCCAATAATTTCGTGGCGCGCGGGCACTTGCTGGAGGTTGGGGTTGCTGGCCGACAGGCGTCCTGTGACCGTGCCGCCCTCCTCGTTGCGCATCTGGTTGAAGTGGGTGTGGATGCGCCCGTCCTTGGCGCTGTGCTTCAGGTAGGGCTCCAGGAATGTGCCGTGGGTTTTGTTCAGCTCACGGGCCTCCAGGATCATCTTGGCCATGGGGTGCTCGTGCGTGTCCAGGAAGCTCTTGGTGAAGCTCGGCGCGCCAGCAGCGGTCTTGGGGTACTGGATGGCCAGGCGATCGAACGCAGCGGCGATGGACTGCGCAGCCCAGATGTCCACCTGCATGCCAGCCTGCTCTTTCAAATACTTCAGGATTTCGGTTTCCTTCTTGCGCATCTCAGCCATGTGGCGCTCGCACTTGGCCCGGTCAAAGTTGATGCCTTTCAAGGTGATGTTCACCAGCACCGGCAGCACCTCGGTCTCGAGCTTGAACACCGACTCCACTTCGTCGTTGCGCATGAGCGCTTTGAAGTGATGCCACAGCTTCAAGGTCAGCGCTGCATCCTGCTCGGCGTAGTCACCAACGTGCATGGCAGGCAGCTTCCACAGCTCCTTCTTGGGGTGCACACCAAAGTCAGACGCTGACTCTTTCAAGCCCTGCTCGGATTTGATTTCTTTGAGGTAGTCAAAGCCCAGGCTGTTCAAGCTGTAGGCAAAGCGGTTTTCGTCCAGCACAGGTGCTGCCAGCATGGTGTCGTAGATCGTGCCGTTTACTTCAAACCCTGTGGCCCGGAGCCATCCGAGGTCGTAGGCGGCGTTGTGCATGATTTTGTCTGCGGGCGTAGCCAGGACATCACGCATCCAGCGCTCCACGATACGCTTGTCCAGGTTACCGCCGCCGCCATGAGCAACAGGGTAGTAGCCAGCCCAGCCATCAACAGCAACAGCATACCCAACAATGTAGCCGTCGTTACGAGGCCATCCTGGGCCAAGGCTCTCCATGTTCGGGTCGCAGGTTTCGAGGTCAATTGCAATCTCCTTGGCTTCACTGAGGTTGGGAAATGTTTGGGGTGGCAGCCACTCAGAAATCCGAGGGAACATCGACATGGTTTTGGTATCTCGCTTCATAGTCTGAAGCCTTTCTGTTCATTCTTTGGCAGCACGATGTGCAGCGATTGTTTGGCGCGGGTGATGCCCACATACAGCAGACGATTGATGTCGTCCGAATTCTTGTCGTAGTCCTTCGCAAAGCGCGTGGACAGGTCAGACAGCAGCAGCACGTTGTCTGCCTCGCCGCCTTTGGCACCGTGGATGGTGGACAGCTTGATGGGCACATTGCCTGTCAGCTTCGTGTTGCGTCTCAGCAGGGAGACCAGGTAGTCGCGGCGGTCCTCGCTGATTTTTGTCAGCGCCTTGTGCCAGATTTCTGTAGAAAGAAGCCCGTGCTTTTCTTTCAGGAGATCGAGTGTGTACATGGCTGCCTGGTCAGCCGTGCGCAGCATCTTGTGGCCGTGCTTGATGTTCTCGCTGTCCATGTATTTGTAGATCAGCTTGAGCACGTGGAACGGCACCTCGCCGCCCTTGCGCAGTTTCTCCCAGCCCAGCACCGCAATCAGGATGTTCTCGCTGACACTGCGTTGTCCGTGGCGCTCGAACAGCAGGCCCTGGCTCTTGATCCAGTCGTGCATGTCGGTGAGCATGTAGTTCGTGCTGGCCAGGATGAGCCAGTTGCCATGCGTGATGTCGACTTGCTGGAAGTCGTTGTAGTAGCTGATGCTGCCGACCTCTTCGCGCGCCTTCCAGACCTTGGGCTGGCGCTGCTTGATGCGCGTCACCACCCGATTGGCTAGGGCGTGGATTTTGGAGGGAACTCGGTAGGACTGATCAAGGACTTTGACATCACCCGTAAACCCCAGGAAGCTCTCGACATCGGCTCCCGCCCAGGTGTAGACAGCCTGGTCGTCGTCGCCTGCCAAAAAGGCGCGCTGGGCTCGCAACGCGAGTTGCTCGACCAGCCTCCATTGCAAACGTGACAAGTCCTGGGCCTCGTCGATGATCAATGCTTCGAGCTTGGGCAGGCGCTCGGGCTCGAGCAGCACGTGCTCCAGCAAGTCGGTGAAGTCCAACAGGTTGCGCGATGTCTTGTAGTGACGATAGGCGCGCTCGACGTACTCAAAATGAAACCACTCAATGTCCATCTTGGACTGGTTGTAGTGGGTCTTGAGGTCCATGCCGCGAATGCGGGCGATGTTGATCTCGTTGAGGATAGGGTTGTCGGCCTTGACTGCAAACTCTTCGTCGCCGCTCTCGATGGCCAGCTCAATGCCGGCCTCCAGGGCAAACTCTTTGTAGTGCTCGGGCGACATCATGTCTTTGGTGCTGATGCCAAGGCACCGGTAGGCCAGGCTGTGCAGCGTGCGAAAGAACGGGAAGTCGGTGTCGGGGTTCAGATGCGGAAACTTCTGGATGGCCCTGTCGCGCGCTTCGGTGGCCGCCTTCTTGGTGAAGGCAAAGTAGCCGATCTTCATCGGGTGCACGTTGTTGGCCAGCTCGGTCTCAACGATGCTCAGGAGGTAGGTTGTTTTGCCTGACCCTGGTGGGCCGAACACTTTGGTGATGTTCACTCGTCATCTCCTTCGTCCCACATGTCGTCGGGCCAAACCAACACGGGGGTGTGCTCCCCCATGTATGCGCCCTCGATATTGAACTCGATGTACTCGCGAGCCTCTTCCGGGTCCATGCCTTCTTTCACAAGGTTGCTTCGGATGACTTCGGCGTCATAGACCAGCACATTAACAGTGGTGTTGTCGCGCCAGATCATGGCGGGCCCAAGAATGGCGTTGTCATGTCCATCAATTTTCAACATCAGAACGGGCTCCTGTGTGTGCGTTGCTCGGGTGTTTCAAACGGCGCGTCCTGGCGATTGAAGCGTGGGATGCGCCAGCACCGTGCTGCGCGGTTCTTGAGAAATAAACTGATGGGCTCGCCACCCAGGTCGCGAATGCGCTGCGCCATCTTCGGATGCGTCATGCCCTTGAAGTTGTTGCGCACCAGGTGCGCTTCCAGGTCCTTCATGCGGAAGTAGGTCTTGGCCTCATCTTCGTCCGTCCATGGGCGGCCCATGAGGATTTCGTCGCGGTCCATTGCCTGCTGCAAGTGTGTGCAGAACTCTTCGAGCAGATCGTTGAAGCGGCCGGTGATGCTGGTGTCTTCGCTGGCCTCGGTGATCTGTTCGGTCTCAACCATCTCCTTAAGCAACGCATTGAGCAGCTGCTCCCAGTCTTGCTTGCGCAGTGTGGGCGGCAGGAGGTTGAGCTTTTCGACGCAGGCCTTTTGGAAAGCGGCCTGTGCGAACAGGCTCTCGGTGTCCAGTTCGATGCGCTTGCCGTTGATGTCGAGGAACCAGAGAGGTGGCTCCGAGTTGTACTTGGACAGCGATGACATCTGCGGTGAATCAGGCCCGTGGGCCCCGATCCCGTGTTTGCGTGTCCTGCAAAGGCCGCTGTTGCAAAAGCTGTTGAGCGGTGCGTCCTTGCACTTGTAGCGGTAGTCTTTCTTGTGCAGCTGCTTGACCAGAATCTGGACTTCGTTGTTAGGCAGCGGCGGCGCTACGTACTTGAGGTTGTGCTCTACCAGGGCGTCGTCCCAGTGTATGGGGATGACCTTCTTGAGGTAGATGCCGATGTTGAAGAGTGCGTTGTTGCGTGTGCCTTCTGGCACGCCCTGGGCACAAAGTGCCTGCAGGCAAGGAGGGCCATCTTTGATCGGGTGATCCGGCTCTTTGGGCTCCTCTGGATATTTGAGCTCTGGGGGCTGTACCCATTGGTCATACAGGCCATAGAACTCTTCCAGGGTAGCTGCCGAGCCGTCATCCTTGATGGCGTAGCGCATTGTCTGGTCCCCACCGAAGTACGGCAGGTTCAGGAAGTTGCCTGTGTCGCCACGGTCAACCAAGATTTCAGCTTGCTTAGGAAATATCTCACGGCCCGCTTCGCCCAAGAGCGCAGCACAGGCCTTGAGAAACCGCTGCATCTCAGCAGCGGGGATGGGTTCTTGAACGAACAGAAAAACGTGCGCGCCGCCAGACTTGCTGCGGCACACAACCATTGGAAGCTCAAGGCTTCTGACCTTCTTTATGAGGCCAACGTGGTCCAGTGGATACTGGTCAATGTCAATACAGCCCCACACGCAGGTGTTATCCGCCCTGATTGGGATAATGCCCAAACTCGGCTCAACGCCCTCGA
>Ga0315909_10005425_pt1 | contig 14644 bp, 19 predicted proteins | sample LakEriMetagenome_11_FD_203527 | JGI IMG/M metagenome (GOLD analysis project Ga0315909, IMG submission 203527) | Freshwater fungal communities from buoy surface, Lake Erie, Ohio, United States - Buoy 2 MA125 | ecosystem: Environmental > Aquatic > Freshwater > Lake | place: USA: Lake Erie, Ohio...
TTAAATAACAATGGGAAAAAGAATTGAATTTTCGGAAGTAACATTAAGATTAGAAGTATCTTATCGTGGTGGTGGTGTTGAAATCGACTTAACACGTTTTGGGTTTAAAGGCGAAAAAATGTCTGCTTATCAAAACTATTTAGGTGGTGGTATGTTAGGTAGAATTTGTGCTAATGATACAATACGTGCTTTTGATAAACCTTGCACCGATAAACAAGCGGAAAAATTAGATAGAATTGCTGAACGACTTAAAATGTATTTTCACGATTTGTCTAATCACGCTGATGATGAATGGGAAAATCAAAGTTATTTACAAAACCAAAATATGCCAGAAAGTGCATATTAAATTAAATTAAACCAATTATGCAAAACGAAATTAAATTAAACGTAGGGTTAATAATATACAAAGGCGACTGGGAAGGTGCTGAATGGACTATTACTGGAAACCCTAAAAAAGAAATGACTATTAAGGAATTTGATTCTGGTCACGACTTTGAAGATTTTATACAAGATAAAATTAATTGTAAGGGTATTGAATTTGATAGCGAATTTTGTCAGTTTTTTGCTTATGCTAAAACAAAACAAAATGCTGTTGCGTTCGGTAAACGAATTGACAAGTATTTTGAAAAAGTTAGAAAAATGTTGGAATAAAATTTGGTGGTGTAAAATAATTGTTATATCTTTACATCGTTAAACCAATTAAATTTATTCAATTATGTATCACGAACAATTATTCAATGCGTCAGAGCAACAACTTGCAGATTTTTGTCAAGCCAATATGGTAAACAAAATGCAACTAACATTAAAAGGGCAAGGCAATTTTCAACACATTTCACCCGTAGGACTTAACATTTGTTGTGTTAGTATTAGAATTATGGGAGTAAATAAGTATTATTATTTTGGTTGTATTAGAGAGCATATCTATATTGAATTGCTTTATAAGTTTGACCATAGACACAAGCGTACAAGATAGTTCATGTTTTTTTAATTTTTATGTTAATTTTTTGATTTTTTAACCCCACTAAAAAAAGTGGGGTTTTTTTTGGTAGTTTAAAAAATTGTTATATCTTTGCATCGTTAAACCAATTAAATTAAATAAGCTATGAATAAAGGTGAAGAAAATGTTATGTGGAAAGGTGGGCAACCAATCCACAGAGTTGGTAAAAAAACTTATAAACTAACTATTGTTGGTTATGACCATCACTTATGTATTATAAACACGTATGCTTACCTTCATAGGGTAAACGCTGAAATTAAATTAGGGCGAAAATTATTACCTAATGAAATTGTAACGTTTAAAGACAAAGATACAATGAATTGTGATTTGGATAACCTTATAATCGTTGGTAGTAAACACGAACTATATGCGTTGCACAGAAAAGTTGATAGAGGTGAAAATCATTTGAGAAACCCAAACGAAAAAAATGAAATGGTTAAATGCGCTTGTGGTTGTTTCACTGAATTTTTAAAATACGATAAACAAGGAAGACCAAGAAAATATGTGTCAGGGCATAATATGTCAAACGCTAAAGTAATAAAAATTTATGATTAAAAGTTTGGTAGTTTAAAAAATTGTTATATCTTTGTATCGTTAAACCAATTAAATTAAATAACAATGAAAAAAGTATTTTTAGTATTAGCGTTTTTTGTAACATCAATAACATTTTCACAATGTTACAAACCCAAAAGAAATTATGATATTGATAGCCATTTTGGTCTTGTCGCAAATATCGGTACACTTAAATCGTTAGGTGGAGAAGTTTACATTAAATTAAATAATCACATAATCGGTGGTGGTTATGCAGGTGAAATTAATGGTGCTAAAGAAGTAAACGAAGAATTTAAAAACGAAACACTTTATTTAACGTATGGTTATAGATATGATAAATATACTATTGGTGTTAGATATGGTAAACAAAATAAAGCAAGTTGGAAACCAACGCAAAGCAACCCAAACACAACCGAAAAAGTTGTTACTCCTTATTCATCAATGATAGGTGGTTATGTAGGTTATAGTTTAACTGATAAGGTCGCAATCAATTTAGGTTATGATACTTTTAGCAAAGTAACAATAGGTCTTGTTATGGGACTTTAAAAAAAACCTTAGTGTACACATTTGTGTCTTGCTCGCACACGCGAGAGTTTAAACCCAATAAATTAAATAACTTATGATTAAACTTTATAGCCAAGTTTAACAAATTAAATTTATCCAGTCATGAAAAATTATTTAGTGTTTATCGGAGAGTATTATTATCCTAATGGTGGTATAAAAGATTTTAAAGAAGATTTTAATACTTTAGATGAAGCCAAACAATATATCGAAGATTGGTTAAACAATGAACCGTATTATTTAAAAACTGAATATTGGTATCACGTTTATTCAATCGAAGATAAAACAATAGTTTTTAAAAATTAATAAATTAATAAATTAAATAACAACGCACACACGCATAGACGTATGCGTGCACGTGAATATGCGCATACACACACGAGTAAAACCAAACTCACGTATGCGCATATTTTATTTTAATATATTTTATTTTTATAATATACACGTTTCTTTGACTTATTGAAATTATTATCCCATAACTTATTAACAATTTAAAATTGCGTTGTTAATAACTTTGCCATTAAATTTATTTAGTTTTGTTTGGTGATTAAATTTATTATGTTACATTTGCAGTGTTCAAAGTGAACGAAAAAACAAATTTTAACTTTTTTAATTTATTTTATTATGGAAAATTTTATGACAAACATCGCAAAAGGAAACGAAAATGTTGCAAACATCGAAAAGCAATTATTTGATGTTGTATTGGAAGAATTTATTACTAACAACCCTAAAAGATTGGTAAAAGAGCGTTTCGGTATTTACAAAGTTACTGAAAACGATGAATACCAATTAGGCGAAATTGGTAATCGTTTCGCACCTACACAACCAAGAGCCGTATTTCAAGCGTTTTGTGATGTTATTTTGAAAAAAGGTTTAGATACCGAAAAATTGCGTTATACCGAAGTTAAAGGTGGCGAAGTTGTACGTTTTTCTATCGATTTAGAACCTATCTCTTATATCAATTTGAGAAAGCAAGAAGACGTTACTATCCCTACATTAAACCTACAAATCGGTTTAAACGGAAAAGTGGTTACATCGATGTTTTTAAGTACGTTGCGTTTAGTTTGTACCAATGGTGCAAAAAAATCGTTTACTGAATTTAAAACATCGTTTAAAAACGTAAAAGGCAATCAAGGTAAAATCGTTGGTATGTTTGATGATGTTGTACGTTGTATGGAAGAAGTAAAAGACGTTAAAGAATTGTATGCTCGTATGCAAAAGGTTGAAATCAACCAAGACGTTGTTAATACCTACTTAAAACGTGTTGCTGATATCGATATGAAAATGTATAACGAGTACGCAAAGGTAAAGCAAAATTCTATCGATGCTATGAACAAATCAATAGAATTGGAAATCGGCAGAACAGGTGCAACCCTATTTGGTTTGTACAATGGTTTAACTCACTATGCTAACCACGAAATAAACACAAAGGACAAAGATAGCGTGTTTAGTGGTGTAGGTAGCAAGTTAATTGCCAAAGCAGAAAAATTGGTTTTAGAATTGGTTTAACTAACCAAATAACCAACACAACGGAAAAGCACCTCAAAAGGGTGCTTTTTTTGTTTTTAAGCAAGTTTTATCCAAAAGTGGTATATTGTTATTAAATTAATATAAACGTGCCTTAAATTGCTTTATTTTAATTAAGCGCACACAATTGTGTCCCGCACCCACGCGGGTAAAAAAATAAATTAAATTTATTTGTTTATTTAATTTATTTGTTTATCTTTGCACCCATGTTTAACCAATTAAATTTAATATTATGCGTTTAATTTGTACTAATGGTTTAAAAGAATCCTTTACAGCATTTGAGTTGAGCGATGGCACAATCGTAAAAAACGAAGCAGAAGCCATAGCCAAAGAAAAAAAGATTTTGTTCGATATGGCTATCGAAAAACTAGTTGACGAAAAAGTGCCATATACCGAATACAAAGAAACGGTATTGTATTTTATAAACGAAAACAAAGCCGAACTTAAAAAAATATTTGAAGATAATGTAGATGATGAAGATGATGAAAAAGATGTTATAGTTAGGTGGTGTGATATTTGTGATATGTATACGGAATATTCTGACGACACGCCTTATGGAACTTGTCAATGCTCTTAATTGAACTGAATGTGAAAAGACCTTTAATTAGGTCTTTTTTTATGCTTTTAAGCGACTTTTATCCAAAAGTGGTATATTGATATTAAAATAATATAAAAACGCCTTAAAAACGCCTTATTTTAAATTTAAACAATGCAGCAGCAAAATAAATTTAATTGTTTATATATTATTATATTATATATTAAATTTAATATATTAAAAAAAAAATTCATTTTTTTTTATTTTTTGTTTGGTAATTAAATTTATTTTTTATCTTTGCCCCAAGTTTAACCAATTAAATTTATTTATTATGAAAAAAATTAAAGTTACAGAAACGGAATTAGCAGTTATTTTAACTCAATTCAAAGTTAGCAAAGGTATGGCTGTATTTGGCACTATTTTTCAAATTACTACCCCGAAAGCGTTAGTAAAAGATAGAGTAACAAAACAACCTAATCCCTTTGCCCTAATTACAAAGGAAAGCAAAGTTAGTTGTATTTTTAACGCTGATTATGAAAAACAAGTTGTTAATCAATTAAAGCGTGAAGATAAACCCGAAACCGACTACCACAAAGGTATAGCAGTTATGGAATTAGATTTTTTTGGCAATAACGACTTTTTTTGTGTTAATGTAAAAAATCAAAAGTTTGTTGTACGCTACCGACCAAACGACAATGTAAAACCGACAACGGAATACAAAGCCGACGGAAAGATAGTTAAATTTGACCAAGTGAAAAACTACCTACCCGAGCCAAGCAAAGCCACAAATCAAGGTACTGAAAGGGAAATACTTTGGAGAACGGTTTATTTATCTAATATCCACGAAATAACCCTAAACGGAACGCAATATCAAGTTATCCGATAAACGAAAGCCCGAAAGGGCTTTTTTTTATGCCCTATAATTAAATGTTAAATTTATCTTAAAATTTATTATATTACTTGCATATATCAATTATTTGACTTGACCTCAAATAAAGCGTTTTAAGACACTTTTATTTAATATGGATATAAGATATATATTCTGGAAGATAATTGAATATAACCCCTCCCTATATGGTTATACCCCCTCCCTACCCTCCGTTACCCCCCTCCCCACGTTACCCCATAGCCGAGCCGATAGGGGGGCATGATGCTATTCGTGAAATTTTTTTTGGGAAATTTTTTTGGTTTAAATATTAGACCCCTGTTACCGAAAAAATTTTTTTCCAGAATTTTTTGGGTTAAAATATTAGGGGGTGGTTTTTTGAAAAATTTTTTTGGGTAATTTTTTTGGTCAAAATTATTCGGTCTTATTATTTATGAGTATTTATATTAAAAAAGTAATTAAAATGATAAAATTACTAGAACTTTACAATGGGTTGTTAGAATCCAAGGCAACCGAAGCTCAAGGTCTTAACATACTTAAGAAGTCTGGTGTGGAGAATGCTGATGGTGTTATGTCAGAATTCAAATCAGCTGATGCTAGCAACAATCAAAAAAATCTTCCAATCATGGCTTATTTGTATGTCAATGGGTATAAAGACATTCGCAACATAACTAGTGTTGTTAATGACTATAATGAGTTGGAAAAGATGGGTAAGGTTAAGACCATAGAATTAACTAGAGATGGTATTGTCATGGGTGACACCATATATAAGGACTTTATAAAGTTTTCTGAGTTTATTCATGGCAAGATGAATGAATTAAACAGGGCTAATCAAATAAAATCCAATGTTGCTGCTGATTTCAAGGCTGACAAAAAACCAATATGGAGTGGCAATGGTATTGACATATATGATGGGTTGGGTGTTGGTAAGTGTATTTCATATACTCAAGGTGCCTTGACTGGTAAGGCTTATTCTTTTTGTATTGGTCAACCTGCTAACACGATGTATCAATCATATAGGGATACCAAGACATCAACGTTTTATTTTATTGTGGATAGAAATCATTTTGCTGAGAATCCAGATGGTAGTGTTAATTTGGATGACCCGTTACATATTGTTGTATTTGACAATACGAAGTATGGTGTTGAATTGACTGATGATGATAATACAACTGGTAGAATAGCTGAGCCGTTTGGTGATGACCCTGAAAAGTATATTGAGTATTTGGAATCTAAGGGGGTTCCTGTTAATAAGTTGTTGGTGAATAAGCCGAAGACTGATGATGAGAGAAAAGAGGATGAGATGTTGGGTCAACAGAATGATAGTCTGGAATGGTTTATAAAATTGCCAATGGATTATAAGAGCAAGTATATTGGAAGGGGTCATTTGTTGACGAACGACCAATTTGATTATTTAATGAGAAATAATGAATAAGTATGAACAATAGAGATTTAATTAAACAATATGTTGATACTGGTATAAAGATTCCAGAGTATCAAGTTATGCAATTATCTGGTGCTGATAAGAAGACATATTTGCGTAAACGACTTATTGCGACTAATACTTCTAACAACCCATTTAGTTTAATGCCTTATGAAATTGATTTGATGGATTCTGAAGATAGGGATAAGTATTATGAAAAATTATTTGCAGAAAACCTCACTCACAATACTATATCGAGTTTTAGACAAATGGATAAATTTTTCTTTGGATTAAGTGATGAGCTTAAATCAAAATATTTGGATACGGTGATTAATAAAGGTTTATATTTACCTTCATATTATTTTAATGACTTACCGTTCACTGATAAGCTTAAATTTTTAAAATGGAATGCTAGTCTTCCTTTAAGCAGATACACAATTCATGAATTTTTTAAATATTTAATTGATGAGTTAAAAATATATTATATTAAAAAGTTAATAAAATATCATGGTAAAGACATATTAAACCATGATTCTATTCGATGGAAGATTTCACACCACAACGATAAAATATACTTAGATTTTTTAAACATTATTAAAAAGTACAATTTAATAAAAGATGAACAATAGGGATTTAATAAGACAATATTGGACTCCCTTTTTTCAAAAAAATTTTTTTCCAGAATTTTTTGGTATAAAAAAAAGGACTCTTATTTAGGTCCTTTTTTATTTTTGATGATTAGTTCACCTAATACTTCTAGTCTACCCACTTCTTTTTGGAATTGTGTTTGTGACATATCTAGTGATATTTTTTTATATGTTTCATCATATTCTTTTATTGCTTTTTCTATATCGAATTTTCCTTGTATTGCTTTTTTGTAATAAGCTGGTTTAACGTTAAAGTGGTTATATGTAAGCATTGCGTCGCCACCTTTTTCTTTTGCGTTTGCTATTATTTTTTCTGCACCAGCTAGTCTATTCTTTGCGAAGTCTTTATCCTCAAATACAAAATTTTCTCTTAGTAATTGTTTTATAATATGTTTCATAGTTTATAGTATAAATCTTTTTCTTAGAGATTCTTTTATTTCTTGTTTTTGTTTTATTTCTTTATAGTCTTTTTCCACACCTAGAAGGCTTGCTATTTCTTCTGGGGTTATATAGTTTCCGTGAGATGGGTTTCCTTTTGATTCTTCTAGTGTTGTTATTTTTCTATTTACGTAATCAATAAGATAGTTTACAACATTTGACACTGCGTCGAATACTCTCACCATATTATCTTTATCACCGCCCCACATTATTGTATAGTTAAGGCTTGTTGTTTTTGTATCGAATCCGAATGCGTACATAAACATCCAAGCTGATAGTTCTGCTTGTTGTTCGATTGTTTGTAATGTTATTCCTCTACCTATATAGAATTTTGATGTTTCATCACCTTTGGTTGATAGGTATTTTTGGTGTAGTAGTTCGTGGGTTATTTCGTGGGCTAGTGTTTTTGTAAGTCCCACATCGTTTCCTTCGCTTCTAAGTAGTTGTATAATACCGCTACCGCTTGAGCCTCTTGCGCCATCAAGGTCATCTATTAATTCTGTTTTGATTCCTTTTTCGTCACAGAAGTCCATAAGTGATTGGTATATTGGTCTAACTTCGTCTGAGATTAGATTATCTTCATACCATTTGATATCTTTTTTTGCTTCTTTTGCTTTTTCTATATAGTCTTCAGTTCCTTCTATTTGTTTGGTATCAGCTACGTCGTATACTGGTGCGAATTTAAATTTGGTTGCGTATGAGTAACCTCTAAGTTCTTTATCTAGTTTTAGTTTTTCGTTTGGAGTAAGTTCGTTGTATGATTTTTTATTTGCTTTATTAAGGAAGTTTTGTTTAATCAATTCGGCTTTATCTTTTGATATTTTATTATTTACACCTTGTGGTGCCCATATCATAAGTTGTCTTGCGTTTTCGTTAACTGTTCTATTGTATTTTTCAAGCCAATTTGATTTGCTGTTTACTATTGTTGCTTTTGGGTTTTGTATTAGGATAAGTATTGTATTTCCTATGGTAAATTCATAACCTTGTGCTCCTTTGAATGCGATAATTTTTGCCATTGTTTCTTTGAATTGTTCATCATCTTCAATGTTGATAAGCATTTCTTTGAAGTTTGTCAATTTCTTTTTAATATCTTCTTCATCTTGTTTTGATATTCCTAGGTCAGGGTTTGCTGATGGGTTATTTTCTGAAATGTTTTTAATAAGTTCATCAATTTCCAATGGAAGGTTTTGTGTCTCTTTAATTTCTTTAAGAGCTGGTTTGATAATTTTGTCTATTGTTTCTTGTTCATTTTTGCCAAGGAACCAGAACCAGAATTTATTTGTTGGGTTCCATTTTGCATTTCTGGCTTTAAGCAGGTCTTTAAATGGATATACGTCACCTTTTATATATACTATTGGTGTTTCACCTAATTTGGTTTTAAATAGTTTAATATCGGCTTCATTTAGCATATTTTTTTCCATAATATTACATTTTTAATAATAAATATTATATTTATGAATAAAACTATTTAAAATTTTGAAAAATATAATAAAACAATTGATTAGTGAGGCATTGGTTGCTGAGTTTTATGGCAAAAAGATTATTGAGCCCATAACAAAGCGATTTAATGATTCATCTGATGATATGATAAACAAATTGGGTATTGCTTTTTTGTTTAAGGGTTTTTTTGGCGATATCATGCAATATAAAACAAAACAAGATTTTGATGGTGTTTATAATAAGTGGTATGAAGCTACTTTGGGTCAGTTGATTAAAACAACTTCATTTCCAGAGAATCGTGAGTTGGCCAAGAAATACTTAGATGCTTATATCAATAACATTGTTTCGTTGGGTGACAAGGCGCAACCATTTTCTATGAAAAAAATTGAACAGGGTCTTGTGGATTTGGTTAACAACAATAGATGGATAAAAGATGAAGAAATAAAACAAGGTAACACAATATATAATCCTAAAAGTGAAGATGTTGTTTATGAGGATGATAATATTATTGTTTTAGATACTAACACCAAAGCTAAGTGTGTTATGTATGGACAAGGTGAATCATGGTGTATAACTAAACCTGAATTAAATTATTACAACACATATAGACTTACTTACAAAGCAACACCTTATTTTGTTTTGCAAAAGAATGTTAATGGTGAAGAACACAAATTGGTTATTATGAACTATGGTTATAGAGGATACTCAATTGCGGATAGGAGCAACACTGGTTCTAGAAGTGGTAGTTCAAACGATGCGATGCCATGGTATGAAATAGAGGAACAACTACCTAATTTACGAGGTTTAGAGAGATATTTTCCATATAGAGAAATTACTGAGGATGAGAGTAGGTATGCTGAATTGTTGGATAAAATTAAAGATAATTTTAAAGATAATGATTTACAAGACTTGGTTGATAGGAGTATAAGGGGTCTTATTATTAACGGTTCTCAAGTTACCCCAGCAGATTTTATCAGAGATTTAGCAGCTAATCAAATGGCTTTTAATTTAGAACAATTACAAAGTCTTAGAAAAGAAACCATGGATAGTCTTATTGAAGTTGGTTATTTTGTTAACAAGTATATAGATACTAAATTATATGAAGAGGTATTATTACCAACTCAGATAAATCGTATAATAAAATTAAAAATAGATAGTAACGTTCAACTTGAGAAAGCTTTTTATAAGTATATGTCAGAAGATACCCTTAAAAAATATTTGATGCTTAGGGTAAAAGGTAATAACACTGGGGTTTCTGATGCATGGCGTAGTGGTATTAATGAAGCAAAATTAAATATGGACGAATTAGAGGTTATTAAAAAATTGTTACCATCAGTTGAAATAAAAATAGATAGATATGATTTAACTGATGGTCATGATTTATTTTTTGCTATTTATGCGGATAATAGTATTATCACATCACCTAAAGTTAAGGAAAATTTAAATAAATTATCAAAATACCAAGTACAAATCTTGATTTACCAATTTCCTGAGTTGACTAAATATTTGGTTAATTTAGAAGGTTTTGATGAATTAGGTACATGGCAATTATCTAATATATTGGAAAAAGACTCTACTGGTTTTAAAGAAATACTAGACAATGTATCAGAGGAAAAAAAATTAGACCTTTTAGATAGATTAAAACACGGTAATTTGCTTCCTTTGTTAATCAGAGATAAATATATTGTTATAAATACTGAAGAAGAATATAAAAAACTTAGATATACTATCTTATATGAAACTAAATCCAAAGCTTTTGTTTATAAACCAGAGTTGTTAAGATTTGTTACTAGTTCTTATGATTTGGAAAAGGTTTTATCAAGTCAACCGACATTGTTTAAACACTTAGGTGATAGAATTAACGATATTACTGATTATGATTTAAAAGACATAATAGTAAAAAACCCAAAAGCTTTAAAATACATATCTAAAGAACGTTTTGATAAAATGGGTGAATATAGAATATACACTATGATATACGGTAAACCAATTTTAGCACGTCAACTATACGATAAGATTGGTATGAATTATATAATTGATTTAATTAAAAACGTTCCTAAAGTGATTCAATACTTACCTGATTCTGTACTTAAACAGTTAGATAAGTATGACATGGTAAATATTTTATATAAAAAAGAATTGTATCCATATATGGAACCAATAATTGACAAGTATATACCAGACGATAAAGATTTTATCTTGGATAGGATGTAAAATAAATGCTCATTAAAAAAAATGAGCATTTTTATTTGTATAATAAAATATTGTTAGTATATTTGCAGCACATAACAACAAAATTAATATTTTATGGCTAAGATTAACAAAGAAAAGGTTTTAGAACAAAAGAGTGAAGTAAAGCAGTATACTTTATTTTCGGAGACTAGGTCTGAAAAGATGGATTGGTTATTAGATGTTTATAAGCAAGACCGTTACAAGGCTCGTGTATTATATTACAATACTGGCGCTTCTTATTTCATTTGGCGTTCTGTTTGTTTTGAGAGAACTGATGGTAGTTTTGAGATTTGCAATTTCACAAGAAAGTTTGGTATTTCCAAAACCAACATTATTTATTCTAGGGAGAAAAAGACATCTTCTTTAATTTACAAGAACAAAAAGTTTTATTATAGACATGGTACCATGCTTAAGCATGCCATGTATAGTGATATACCATCCAATTTTAAATATGCGTTAGATTTTTTAACAGAAAAATTTCCATGGCTTAGAAACGTTTCTGAGAATAAACATTGTCATAATATTGCATTATCAACAATTATGACATATAAGTTATTCAATGCTGATAAGATTTTAAAACACATATATAAGGTTCCCACACGAGTTATAAAAGTCTTAACAGACGATTATGATGGTAGACACAATATTGGGTATTCACAAATGCCAAAGAAACAATGGGATAGAATTAAACCATATTTAATTAATATTGAAAACTTAAAAATAGATTTTATTAGAAATCAATATTTTCATGATACCATTGAGATGGCAATAAAATTGGATAAGCGTGTTAATTGTTCATGGTCTTTAAATAGATTAAAAACTGAGCATGATATATGGTCAAAAGAATTAAGGGTTATAATGTTAGAATTTGAACCTTTAATAGACTTAGACCCATCTAAGATATACAAGGATTTTGAGGCATTTACTGGTTATAGGTTATTAACCACAAATCACGAATTGATTGCTGAGGGGCAAAAAAATAATCATTGTGTTGCTGGGTATGTTGATTCTGTTAGACGTGGTCAATGTGGTATTTATCAAGTTAGCGGATATACTTTAGAGGTTCGTTATGGTGTTAATTATTATTCTGATATGAGTAAGAATAAAAAAACAATGGTTTTTTCTCAATTAAGAGGTTATAAAAATGCAGACGCTCCAGTTAAATTGAATATGGTTGTTAAGGAGTATATTAACGCATTCAATAATAAATATAATTTTGTTGAGTATGAAAAAATATTAAATGAGGAAAAACGTTCTAATATTTTTGATGAGGACATTTACTTACCATTTTAAAATAACAAAGGGGCTTAGGCCCCTTTTTTTATATGTTTTCTTGTATTGACATTATTTTGTCGTAGGATTTTGAGTTGATATCGTTAAGCACTTCCATGAATGGTGTTCTTCTAAGAACTTTAAACACCAGATTTTCTAATGAAAATTCTCCACCGCTTTCAAGTGCGCTTTTTCTATATTTTTTTATTTTATCTTTTAGCTCTTGTGATTTATCTAAAGCTTTTTGATAATCACCCTTTTCATATATTGTTTTAATATCTTTAAGTTTATCGATAAACATTAGAGCTTTTTTCTTGATAATATTTCTATTTAGTTTAAACTTTTCTTTTTCTGGTTTAAGCAACCATTTATTTCTTTTTATAGAATACACAGCATTGGCTGATAGTGTTTCTTTAATGTCTTGCAAATACAATTCTACATCATAACCTTTGATGGTTATGTCGTGGTTTTTATTCCATAGGTTTTTATATGAATCAAATAGTTTTTTTATAAATTCTTCTTTGGTGTCTATGGTATCGAAATCAACAATTACATGCATGTCAATATCTGAATATTTTGACCAGTTATAGTTAGCGAGACTTCCAGTGAATATAACATCTTTAATAACAAGATTTTCTGGGCTATCAAGACCGATAAAGAATTCCTCTGCTATTTTCATTAATTGGTCTCTGATATCTTTTTTAAGCTCTTCTCTATCCCAGAATTCTGGATTAAGAGATGGTTTTAATTGAAAGCTATCTAGGACTTCTTTGGGTATTTTTAGGTCTTTGGCTATTGTTGTATCCAATGCATTAGCAGCCTCTTCTAGCTCATCAAATTTTTCTGATACTGGTGTGAGGTTATAATTTTCTATGATAATATTTTTTTTAAATAATAATTTCATTTAACATGGATTTTATCATAAATATTTAAGAATTTAATAAAATGGTGGTTTGGCTTAAAAAATAGTTAATTACTTTTTTGGTGGTCTTTTTTGTTTTGATGATTTGATACCCTTTAACACATTATTTATTTTGGCTTTTGGGTGTATTTTTTTCTTTTTTGTTTTATCGTCAGTCTTTTTTGTTTTTTTCTTTTTGGGTATTTTGTTTTCGAATATTCTTTCTTTAAATTCTGACAGGTCTATATTATACGGTTCTTCTGATAATATTGATATATCCAGTTTCCATTGGTGTTTTGATAATAACTTATGTCTATCGAATGATTCGACTATATGGTTTTGTATTTGTGTTTGGGTCCATTTATTAACTTTGGCTAATTGTCTATAGCAAATGTTTTCACCACCAATTGCAATTGACCTACCGATATGTTTAACCATGTGACACTTAGGGCATAGTGATATTAGACCTATTAATTTTTGTGTAAGTGTTTCTTCGTCATAGTTCCATATTTCATGGCATTCTACATTATGTTTATGTCCTTGATTTTTTCCAGTATCTCCACAGATTTCACATTTATTTTTTGCGTTCTCGTAGGATATTTTTCTGATTTTATCCCAATCGGAAGTTGATACGCATGTTCTTACATTTGAGAAGTGGCAGGTTTTTGGTACGAGTTCTATTGTTAATTTAGGTTTAGAGTTTATGGACATGAAAATATTTTTTAAATTTTTGTTTATCAATAATATAACCTATTGCTGGTGTTTCTGGACGTTTAGCTTGATATTTTGTTTCAAATTTATGGTTTTCAACTAAAGTTTTTAATTCTTTGGTTTTAATAAACCAAACTTCACCATACATTGTATAATAAAACGCGTACCATTCTGATTCAGATGTTCTAATACCAGAATCAGAATAAGTCTTTCCGTAATCTGTTGAACTTTGAAATTCTACAAAATGGTTATCAGTTTGTTTATAATCTGTTTTAACTTCGTATTTTACGTTTTTATCATTTTTAAGCATCATAAAATCATATTTATAATCATCATTTGAATGAACATAAGTTAACCCGTTTTCTTCTAAAAAATTGTATACTATTTTTTCACCTTTTTTACCGTCTTCTAAATCTAGTTCAAAATTTTTATATCCCATATTTTTTTTATTTAAGTATAAGGAAAAAAACTTAATAAGTCAAATTAAAACTTAAGGTATTGTGATATTAGTTTTGATGTTTC
>Ga0315909_10005426_pt1 | contig 14642 bp, 14 predicted proteins | sample LakEriMetagenome_11_FD_203527 | JGI IMG/M metagenome (GOLD analysis project Ga0315909, IMG submission 203527) | Freshwater fungal communities from buoy surface, Lake Erie, Ohio, United States - Buoy 2 MA125 | ecosystem: Environmental > Aquatic > Freshwater > Lake | place: USA: Lake Erie, Ohio...
CCAGAGCGGCTTTGCTTGGACATGTGTTATAGTTTTGAAAATACTTGGTCATCATCTCGAACAACGTTCGTTCGGATGATTCGCTGAAATATTCTGGCGTGATAAAAGCTAAAACTTTACGAGCATAATCTTCTCGCTTGATCAAAGAAGCGAGGATCAGTTGTTCTATTTTCATGTTGTATTGTATGCAGCTAAATGTATATTAACTAAAATATTTAATCGTATTTATAAGTCGGCAATCAATTTTTCACTAAGAGCAAGATATTTAATTTTTTTATCCTGTTCAGTGTGTAATGGTATCAAAGAAAACAATAAACTAGAAGTTAATGTTTTTAAATATTTAAATTTTTCTGCGCCAAAACTTTTTATAAAACAATCTTCAAAATATTTTTTAATATCTTCGGATGTCTTTGTAGATATTTTATCTTTTATTATAAAATCATAACCGCACAAACTTTGATAAACCTTAGCGTAATCATAAAATTTATCACCGTATATTGTATATACATCTCCAACTTTTCCTCGCATGTCTATAAATTTATTTTCTCCAGTCAAAGTCTTAAATATGTTTGTGAAAACTGGATCTCCATGTATTCTGGTTTTTTCTCCTTGATCCAGATTTTCATACATTAGCAAACCATGACTTATTTTAAGATAATGATTATAACTATTTTTATAAAAAGAATAGTCATAAGACTCGTATCTATTTTTAAGTTTATTGCAATAATTATTGTAAATATTAATATTATTTTGCTGTTCTGACTTCGAATGAATTTTTTGCAAATCGCTAATAATAGAATCAATATCTTTAATTGTTAGAAGATCGTTCACAAACATATACGAGTACGGTATACCTTCTATTTTTTCCATTATAATATTATTACCGTCTACTTGTGCAGCAGGAAATAGGTGCTTAATATCATTTGGGATATTTTTATACCAATAACATTCACCAAAATTATTTGTAATTTTATGAATTTTGTTTCCAAGTATAAGAATTTTGTTTACAGCTCTTTCTTTGTCATAAATATTGTAAAAACCAATTTCTTTATTTAAGTCTTCACAAGAATTGACTGCAAGATCATCGATATAAAAATCTGCGTGTGGCTTTCCAAATATTAAATCATGATACTTTACACCGAATTCTTTCAACTTGCTTACTGTTATTTCTTCGACCTGCTCGCGAACTTTTTCTACATTTCCACAACAAGTCTTCATTCTTCTTGCTGTATGAATGACAATTTTATAACCCATATCATACATTAAATTGCAAAAATCAATATTATTTTGCAAAGGATTAACTGTGGAATAATCCCCTGCAATACGAGGATATGTAACCAAAGTATTGTCTAAATCAAAGCAAAATATTAAATTATCATAATTTTTTATATTTTGTGATTGATAACGAAGCTGTGCGGGTGTGCCCAAACAAATGTAATCATCCACCAAACACGATTTTATGATGTGACTATCGATCAACATTTGTTTATATACATCCGATATATAAATCTCTCGATTTACGTTTAAATTATCTATTGTATATTTTGCATATTTTTGCAAAACATTAGCATTTATGAAAAAATATGCTCCAGTGTTTGCATTATCACTTATTTTATTTTTTTCTTTTATGTCTATTACTACATCTGAATTTTCTTTAAGTTTAATATAAGAAAACAAAGGCTTTGATTGCGTGTCTTTAAAATAATAGATTAAGTTTGAGTCAGACTTTCTAGCAGATTCTAATATATCTGTTTTATAAAAATTGTCGCAGTCTAAAATGATTGTTGCATCATTTTTTCTATCTAACATATCTACAGCAATCGCAGCAGTTTCAGCAGGACCTCGCGTAATAGAATCTAGTGATTTGAATTTGATATCTAATTTTGGATATCTCTTTTTGATCAAATCTACAAATCTATACTTATCGAGTTTATTGTTGTAAACAACAACAAACTGATCGTCATTTTTATAATTCAAATTATCAATCAACCAAAATATTATTGGTTTACCACAAAAATTAATAAGCGGTTTTGGTTTTGAATAGCCTTCGTCGGAAAAACGCTTACCGGCTCCAGCTGCAAGTATCAAAATATTCATTTTTAATGATTTAGCCCAAACCAATCCATTCTGGATTTTTCATCGACCATTCAATCACATTTTTCATAGATTGTTCAAGATTCATTGGCAGATTCCAACCCATTTGTTGCATCTTATTTCCGTCTAAAGCATAACGAAGGTCGTGACCTGGGCGACTGCTGTGGAAATCCACCATCTCATAGTTCAACTTTTTACCCATGATGTTAGCAATCATCTGAGCCAAAGAAAGGTTATCAATTTCACGCTCACCCACGATGTTAAACTTGTCACCATTCTTGCCATTCTTGATGATGAAGTCCACAGCAGAACAGACATTTTGGGCGTGAATGTAGAATCTACTTCCCGCTCTGGTGAGGGATTTATCAGCGTGAATAATAACCTTCTCACCCTTGTAAATCTTTCGAATACACGAAGGAATAAACTTCTCTGGGTGCTGACGCTCACCAAAGATATTCATACAGTGAGAAATCTTGACGGGCATTTTGTATGTGTTTTCGAATGCAAGGCAGAGTTCTTCGCCACCAGCTTTTGTAGCCGAATACGGATTGCCAGAATTGTACCTGTCCCACTCTTTATAGTTAACGCCTTCTGGAGCAGGACCAAAAACCTCATCGGTAGAAAAATAAACAAAATTTTCTAAAGACTTGAGATGTCGTGAATAATTAAGGATATTGCATGTTCCGACGACATTGTCCATCACAAAAGAAAGAGGATCTTCGATGCTTCGATCTACATGCGAACCAGCACCAATATGAAGAACTGTGTCTGGCTTTCCAATCAAAGAGCAAAGAATTTCATTGTTATACATCTCGGCACGAAGATCATGCCAAATAAAATTCACACGTTTTGAATTGTTTTTCCAAGATTCGAGCGCAGTAAGACGATTTATATTTCCAGAAACATCGAGTCGATCTAAAATTGTAATTTTTGCGTCTGTGTTGTTGAGCAAATAATCAACCATGTGATGTCCGACAAATCCGACTCCACCAGTAATCAATACGTTTTTCATGATTTAAATTCCTTATCTTTATTTAATAATTATTGAATTTGCCCAATGTATACCATTTGCAATTTATCTGTATCAGAAATAAAACAATTTAATGTTTTAAAACCAGCCATCTCGTGACAAATCTTAAGCGTTTCAATAGAAAATACGTGGTGATGTATCACACGAGTTTCATTTGCTGGTCCAACATCATTATAATAAGTTGGTCTAGTTTCTAACATACAAGAAGACTCTTGCAAATGAGTCATATCATTTTCTTGGGTATTTTTGTTAAAATCGTCAACAAAATGTTCTATTGTGGTGTATGGTCTGACTCGATCCCAGCATTCATTTTTATTGGGAACTATTGTGATTATACCACCATTACTTTTTAAAGCCATAGACCAACACATTAATGCTTTTATTGGATTAGCAAAGTGTTCTAAGGTATGAGAAGTTATAACACAATCAAATTGACGTAAAAGTTTATTTTGAATAAATGGAGTTGAATCAGATGCATCTCCGTTATAAACCCTTACAGTATTTGGAGGATTGTGTCCTTGATGATGCACTGCCATTGATGCTGGTAGATTCAAAAAAGTAACAGTATTCATTCTTGGATACCAAGAATGAATCAATCCACTTGGACCTCCAACTTCCAAAACATTTTTTTGTGCTATTAAATAGTCAATATTTGCCATAATATTTAATTTGTTATAACGTATTTTTCTCGAGGATATCTATTTAGATGTCTTTCATACACATTTATACCACTACTATGTAGGCATTTTACGCGAGGAAAACCATATCCAATCCAAAATTCTGCTAAATGTCTTGTGGATGGACATTTGTCGATCCAAAAATTCGGAGGATCAATTTGAGGAAGACGATTTATATATTGTGAGTTAGCCCACCAAAAATTTCCAGAAAAATGCTTATTAGGTTCTGTGACCCAATCAACACCAACAACATCATGATCTTTCAAAGACTCTATACAATCTTGAGCCTTTTGTAAAATAAAATAAGACATATATTGTCTCCATTCTATTATACAAGGATTATCAAATCCATTAAAAACACCTTTTGTATGAACATATCCAACGGGAATTCCAACACCTACCTGTTTACAAAAATTTCTTATTTTTTCTAATGTAAAGAATTCACCTTTACTAAAATCATTATGATGATAATCGATGTTAAACCATTTTTCATCTGGTTTTGGATCGCCGACAGAACAAACTCGAACATCGATTGCGTCTTTGAATTTACTGGCATTCAAATCTTCTTCAAATTCTTTCATGATAGACACGTATCTATCCGAAGCCGTACCACAGTGAATAAAAAGAGTAGGTTTTATCATATTTACTTCTTAATTGCAGCAGTTTACTATCATCTCTTCTATGTTTTTTAGATTCAGTATTTCTTTACGATACTTATCAAACAGCTCATAGCTATCGTTGTCTTTTTCAGCTATGTCAATTTTAACTCTGCTCCCACGTTTGACAACACAACATCCTTGATCTTCATTTGAAGTAGACCATACAAAATTTTCTTCTTTTTGATACAACTCCATCAAAAGTTTATATCCACCGTCACCATTCCACGGTTCTCCCTTTTCTGGGAAAAACTCACTACTCGGACGGCACATCCATTTGTTTTGAGGATTACAATCATGAAGGATGATTTTTCCGTTTTCTTTTAAAAATTTTATAGAATTGTAAAAATCTCTTTTTACAGCATCGTAAGAATGATCTCCGTCAATAAAAATAACATCAAACATTTTTGTATTTGACGCAAAAAAATCATCGCTTGTTTTTTTGATACATTGCTGATTATTATAAAATTTTTCTGGAACATATGGATTTGGGTCTACGCAGATTTTGTCCTTGCATATCATTTGATTGAAGCAAAAACCATTTCCATAGCCTATTTCAAGATATGACGGATTTTTGTAACAATTTAGAACAGAACGAATTAAATCAACTCTTCCTAACATAAAACCTCTAATCTTATAATTTAAACGTCAGCAAAAACTTTATTTATTTTTTCTACCAGATCGTTTTCATAATCCCAGTTTCTTGACCAATTATACATCGTATGTAAAATTGGTATACCTGTATCAATAACCATATTTTTCTTTGTTTCTTTCCAATATCTGTTCAAAGGAACTTCTTCGTACGGATCAACAAACAAATCTCGTCGAGATACTATAGTTTTCCAGTCTTTAGTTCTTATTGCAAAGAATGAATTACAAAAATACGGATAATCTTTGTTTCTTATTATTTCACCTTCAACAACTCGCATGGTTTTTGGAAACCTAAAAAAAATCATATCATTGATAAATTTTGCTGCCAAAAAATTAATACGAACTGGATGTATTCCTTTGTAAAAATGTTGAAAGTTATTTACTGCTTGATAAAATCTGGCAGGTATCCAACTGTCAATCATTCCATTGTTCCAATTGTTCAAAAAACTATAATCAACTCCTCCACCGTTTCCATATTTTGTTGTAGCAAATATTGTTTCAATTATTTTTTTAGATTCTGGTAAAAAATTGTTTACAAAAAAATCACAGGTTGGAACACCATTACTAATACTACCAGTGCAGAATAAATCTTCATCGGTCATGGATTCAATAAGTTTAAAAAACCTATCCCATCCATCTGCAAGAAGAACACAGTCTTCGTCCATCTTTATAGAAAACTCATGGTCTTGTTCGATACCATATAATATCTTTCTGATGTAATTGTCGTCGCCTGGTGCAAAGCCATCAACTACTGTGCTGTTGTTTGGAAGTTCTTTCGCAAATAATTCTTTAACTTCTTGAGTTAAGCTATCTCCAAGCACGTAAATATGAAAATTAGTATATTTACACTTAGCCAACTGCTTGGCGTGTGTGTTCATCAATTCGGTTCTTCTGGTGGTCAAACATATAATTGCAATTTTTGCTTTCATTTTTAATCCTGTTTTGATATCCATTCTTCAACTTTGATTTCAGGCTTCCAATTCAATTTAAATTGTATTTTTGATATGTCCGCCAAAGTAATTCTAGCTTCTCCGATTCTTTGTGGAAGATGCGTGTGTTGTAAATCGTGTTTATAATGGTTGGCCATTTTATCAGCAATTTCTAGAACAGAGTTATTGTTACCGGTACCAATGTTATAAATTTCTCCGTTCTGGATCGCATGATCGGTAGCTCCAGCATAAAGAGCACTACACACATCATTAACATGTACAAAATCTCTTCGTTGCAGACCATCACCTACAATAGTAAGAGCTTCTTTGTTTTTTATTTGTCTTAAAAATATCCCCATCACTGGAGCATACTGACCTTTCTTTGGTTGTCTGTTTCCATAAATATTGAATCCACGAAAACATACAGTATCCAAATTGTATAATTTGGAATACATCTTACACAAATTTTCTCCAAACCATTTTGAATATGAATAAGCATTCAAACAGTCCGGCGTGTCTGTTTCTTTTTGACTATCGTTTTCAGGATTATTATTACGAAGTCCATAAATTGCAGATGTGCTCATAAAAACAAATCTGCTTACTTGATATTTTTGAGATAAAGACAGCATTACCTCGGTTCCCATTGTATTTGTTTCCAAACACAATGATGGATCTTCGATACATCTTTGAATTCTTGCTTCTGCAGCCAAGTGAAAAACATAATCAAAATTGTGTCTTTTAAAGACATCAGAGCACATCACACTATCGGTTACAGAATACTTGTAATATTGGGCTTTATCATTAAAGTAAAACTGATCATGCGAATCGGCAGAAAGATTGTCTATTCCTACTACTTGATGTCCTCTGTCGATCAAATAATCAACAAGCGTGGAGCCAATAAAACCACAAGATCCAGTCACTAGTATTCTCATAATAAAGTCTCCATGCTATTTATTCAAAATATCATTCTTGAATAGTATAATTATTGTTTTTTAAATGCATTTCTGGATCAACAAGCGGTTCGGGCGGATGATCGTGTTCGATGAAATTTTCTTTTTTTAAAACTTTAACGACAGAGTTTTTGTTCATCTTATAATTCCATTTAGATTGACATCTGGCTGACCATTCACAGTCTTCTCCTTGTCCCCACACTCTATTTTCATCTAAAGGATTTGAAAGCATAAAACTTTTTTTAGCACACCAATATGAACCACTAATATACATTTTATTGATCATACTATTGTCATCGTATTTCAACCAATCCCAATCACCCCACCACTGACGTGGATAACACCAGTCTCTGAATCTTCTGTTATCAAGAAGACGAATCTGATTCATGCAAACATCCCAGTCGTTACCAAATTTTTTAAATTCTTTATACCAACCTTCACATAGTGCAAAGTAATCGTGGGATATTACTAGGTTTTCGTACATCGAAGCTCGAACAGCTACATTTTTTTTCTTGGTGATCCAACCTTTTTTTATGTTTTCATCAAATGGAATATGAATAATATTTACTTTATTTTTTTGATATTTTTTGATTAAGTCATTTATTATTCCAGGTTCCTGTCCAACTAATATTATTTGATAATCATTTGTCGTTATTTCTTCTTGATTTACTATCGAGTTTATAAATTTTTCAAGATATTGCGTTCTGATAAAAGGAATACAAAAAGACCATTTCATGATTCTTTCTCCGAACGAACCAAAGCAGAGCCGACAACTTGATGCATATCATAATATTTGTAATCAGCCAGACGCCCTCCAAAAACATAACGATCTGTGTTTATTCTAGCTTTGTAAATAGAAAATAATTCATTATTTTTATCATCGTTTACTGGATAAAACTTTTCTTTTGATGCATCCCAAACTTGCGGATACTCTTTTGTTATTACAGTATGATCTTGCTTTCCAAATTCAAAATGTTTATGTTCGCATATGCGAGTATAAGGAATAGCTTCTTCTGTATAATTGATTAGAGCATTTCCTTGATAATCAGCGCACTGAAAAGTTTCGTGTTCGAATCTGAGGCTACGCCATTCTAGTCTACCTTCATCGCAACCAAAAAACTCATCTATTGGTCCGGTGTAAACTATTTTTTTAGCCTTTTTTTCTAAATGATCTCTATCGTTTAGATAGTCAACTCCGGTTTCAATATCTATACCCTCGAGCAGTTTTTCAAAAATTTTTGTATATCCACCAATAGGTATTCCTTGATATTTGTCTTCATAATAATTATCATCAAACGTCATGCGAATAGGCAAACGCTTGATTATAAACGAAGGCAAGTATTTCGGATCTCTACCCCATTGTTTTTTAGTGTAGCCGTATACGAATTTTTGATATATTTCTTCGCCAATTTGCGATAAAATCCACTCTTCAAGATTTTGTGGATTTTCTATTTTAATTTTTACATCATTCAATTTCTTTTTTGCCTCGTCTGGTGTTTTAACTCCCCAGAGTTGATATAATGTAAATAAATTTATCGGAAAAGAGTATAATTCTCCCTTATAATATACTTTTGGTCTATTAACATAGTGATTGAATTTAGAAAATTTGTTTACATATTCCCAAACTTTGTCGCTATTGGTATGAAAAATATGAGGACCGTATTCGTGTACATTTATTCCACCAACATCTTTAGTATAACAGTTTCCGCCAATATGGTTTCGTTTATCAACCACTAAACATTTTGCTCCACGATCCGTCATTTGTCGAGCAAATATCGAACCAAACAGTCCAGAACCAACTATCAAATAATCGTACAATCAATACCTCCCAAAAGAAGGATTATACTCTTGTATCTATCTAGAGCATGTCGTCTAGTTAGATTATTGCGGCAATATTCTAAAGAATTATTTGCTATATTTTGACACTCTTGAGGGTTCGACTCAGCCCATCTAAATTTTTCTGTAAAATCTGATAAATCTTCGTTTAATGGGATGTAATGAACAAAAGGTTTCATGTCGAAAAACCAATATTCGTTCCATGACCTGGCTTGATAGAAAACAGGTCTTCCGCTGTGAAATAACAATTTTGTTCTACCCGAATAACCATTTCCTTGTAAATCAATTAAATATTTGTAATCGCAATGATCTGGCATAGAAACATATTTTTTTTCTGGTGTCTTTTTTGATCCTGTGTTTCCTGACCAGTTTCCACAATCAATTGCTACTATTTTTTCATTAAAAAAACTTTTTTGGCTAGCTTCGACGAAAAATTTTCTACTTGGATGAGTTGCTGTATTTCCTATCCAAAAAAGTTGTTGTTTTTTAGGTGCTTGTTTAGAACGTTCGATCATTTCGTTTCTAACAACTTCATAGTCTTGAATTCCAACCTCTGGCCATGAATCAAATAAAAAACAAGGTATAGTTCTTTCATTTTTTTTATTGGAAGAAAAAGAAAAAGGATAATGACTTTTATCTCCAACATAAAAAAATACTTCAAAATGTTTCATTCTTTTTCGATCTTGATTTGATATCAAATCAAAAGCTGACTGCGTTAACTTAGTAACGCTATCTCCTCGACTCTCGTAACAATTTTCTTGTTGAAAGTGTATTTTTTCGCCATCAAATTTTATTCTTAAAATCTCATTCATAAATTGTTCCATTTAATAGATTCGGTTATAAATGGCATGTTGCTCCATTTGAATCCTACTCTGGCTTCTTGCTCGGCTAAAGCTTCCCAAGGAGAACCAAATTTTTCATATATCTTGCTTTCGGTGCCACCAAGAGATCTATAGTGACCGAATTCTACACAATCAATCACACCTATTTTACCACCAAACTTACTGGTACCGTTTGATGTGTGAAATTTTTTATTCCATACACCTTCAAGACCCCATCCTATGCCATTCTTGGCTGCTTTAATATCCACAAGAGTCTCTTTTAGTAATCTTTTGCTGAAACATGGCATCATTATTTCCACCATGTTGGTAAGATGATACTTGGCACCTTTTATCTTGCGAGTGGGCAAATAAGTATATGTGCTTGTCAGTGACAAACCTGGTTGCGCTAAATCAAACTGATCTTGTTCACAAACTTCAAAAAATTTTTGAATTTCAGATGGGTTAGTTTCGATATCGTCATCCATCATAAAAACATACTCATAATCATTTATTGCATCTGGATTATTTTCATAAAACTCGGCAATCAATTTAAATTTCATACCTGCTTTAGTTGACAAATATCTAGCCGATAAAGTATTTTTATCGTTAAAAGTAAATCCTTCACTGTAGTTCAAGATACACAAATCGAAACCATGATCCAGATGGTTTTGCGACCACTTTTGATGCTCGGAAGTTTTTCCAGCTGCAATAATAACTAAATTTTTCATGTTGTAGCCTTAAAATAATCTAAAATACAGTTTCGCAGACGATCTGGACCCGAAGGATCACAATATTTCTTGACATTTTGATAATTAGTTTCGATGTACGGAAGCATATCGTAATATGTTTGCTCGGTTAAAGAGTTTACTTTTTCAAACAGGTCATCAAGATCATTAAAAATCACAATGCCTCTGTGATCAAAGTATTCGGATATATTCGGACAACCCCAGTACACCGGAACGGTTTTTGTTGCAAAACAATCAAGAATCTTTTCGGTAAAATAGTTCTTTTGCGATGTATTTTCTGGACAAATAGAAAACATACTATAAAACAATTCTACTTTTTCGTTGAGTCCATCTTTCCTATCAGGAATTACTCTGTTGATATCAACAGGACGCCATTTGCTAGACCAAAACTTTTTAGGAATTTTATATATTCTATTCTGATTTGACCATAGCCTATGTCTTATAGAATATCCTGGTAAATAATTATTTGAGGTGCACAAAAACGACACACTAAAGTCTTTTTTATCCGGGACCCAAGGATATACCCAACTGCTTCCACCAACAAACAACTTCGCGTTTGGAAGTTTAGACAATTCTTCGTCGATAGTTAATATCAGATCAAATTTTTTAGCATTATCTATAACTGTTTGTACACTCTCGCAAGAACTTCTGGGTTCCCATGTATCAACATACACCTTATGTTTCGTGGAAGATAAATCATTTAAAAATCTATGAGTGTGTATTTCGCACTCAAACGGAAGATCTATATTTAACCAATCTGGTGCAGTTGCTTTCATATTGACACTGTGTATTTTCTTGCGGTCAAACCTAAACTTGTTTGATTGACCAATTCGTATTTTAAAGTCGACAAACCTTCATTTTTATGAAGCTTATTTTCTTCTGATTTTTGTTGTTGTAGTCTCTGAATATTTTTACCATAAGCTTCAGCAGTTAAAACTTGCTTTTCGTGCGACAAACTCTGATATCTATTTGGTCGACGTTCAAATCCAAGATTTTCTTTCAAACATCTGTTGTACATATCATCGTCTTCGCCTCCCCAACCCCAATATTCGTTACTATAGCCATTTACTTTAATAAAATCTTCTTTTGAAAACAAAGCTACGCCGCCGAACAGAGCTTCGTATGGAAGTTGATAATCGAACTGCGAGCAATAAGCCGACATGTGCGTTGGACACTTTGGATAAGAATAATCTGCTGTTTCTGGAATTAGATCTATATCATGAAAAGCAAAATAATCACACTCATCTTTTGCCAAATCAAAACCAATATTCATTAACTTGGCTCGATTGAAAAGTTTATCGTGACGATGTTGCTCCACAACAAATATCGCATGATCCATGTTTTGTTTTTTGAAAAAATGATACATATACGGAACAAATATCCGCATATGGTTTTCACGATCGCGATAAGGAACAACTATTGCGAGTTTATGATTGCTGCTCATCGTTGCTCACCTCGTTGCCGTATTTGAATTCTTTGGCAACAGCATCCTCTAATTGTCGCATAACATCATCTGTATAGTATTTTTCTGGATTTTCGTTGATGTTCTTTTCGAACGCTTTGCTACCATCTGGCATTTCGTAACGAGTACTAACCTTCTTGAATATACCGTGTTTTTCGGCGATCGGAAGCAAACCATAGTACTTGTTGAGACCCGTATCGTAACGAAGCAAAACATCAACCATCATGTTTTCTTTGGTGAATCGACCCTTGTCGAGCTTGCAGTGAATCACATTACCAACCACTTCGTTGTCGATCTTTTCTTTGCGCTTGCTGAGAAACAGAACAGTCGAAGCGGCATAACGAAGACCCGTACCACCACCCATGACCTTTTGCGGGAACATACTCATAGTCTCGTATGTATGGTTGGTCATAATGAGCGGAATACCAGCCTTGCCAAGCTTGAGAGTCAACACTCGGAACGTAGCCTTGGTAACTTGCGCACGAGTCATGTCTCGCGTATCTTTACCTTCGGCAGTGTCGTTCATTTCTTTGCTGCTGCTCAACATTCCAAGGCTGTCGAGAATCATGATCATCGGCTTGCGTTCGCCCGCAGGCATCTTAAGATAGTTATCGACTACTTTGACCGCCTGATTGCGGAATTCTTCGACCGTAGCAACACCAATCACCGCAACGCGGCGAGTATCGATATTGCGTGTGCGGAACATGTCGCTGGTGACAGCGGCTTCGCTATCAAAGTACATACAAACACCATCTGGATTGGCTTCCAAAAAGGTCTTGACGATACTAAGAGCAAAGAAAGTTTTACCGGTTGCACTCTCGCCTGCGAGAGCCATGATCTTGTTGGCTGGCATGCCGCCGTAAAGCGAGCCGCTAAGAAGAGCATTTAGAGCATACACACCCGTGTCAACAAATCCAGTTACATCACCACCATCAATACCGTCTTCGACAATACTGGCAAACTCGTTGCCGGTGGTTTTAACCATGTCCTTCAAAAAGTTACTCATAATATATCCTTGTTTTATCGTGTTTTGCTTTGCTCGCGACGAATTTGCTTGAGTCGATTCTGACGCTTGCGGTGCTTTCGCTTCACATTTATTTGTTTGCTGTTTGGCATAATATACCTCTTTCAAAGCTATTTATCTGGATAGCATCAAGATATGATCGAAAAGTTATTCTTTATTTCGACTTTCAAGTGATTATCAAATCTATCGCTGATAACATCTGGTTTGTGGCTTATAACAAAAATATGAGTTTTCTTGCTCAAGACTCTCAAAAGCTTCATAAAATCTTCGGTACCCGAAGCGTCCAAACTACTGTCAAAAACTTCATCGAGTATTAATATGTTGGTGTTGGTGCTGTTCTTTTTGCGACTGATTTCTCGCCAAGTAAGAAGCAACGCCATATCGATTCTAAATTTTTGACCTTGGGAAAAACTGTTGTATTCAAACTCGTCTCGATAGCGACTCTTGATAACTTCTTTAAAATTTTCATCCAAGTTAAAGTTAACAAAAAAGTCCATGGCACTCAAATATTTGTTGATAAGCTTGTTCATCACTGGCAAATATTGACGAATAATTCTAGTTTTGATGCCGCTATCTTTTAGCAACTCGGAAGCAATTTCGTACATGTGGCGAGTATCAATATATTCATCGCGCTGGCACAGCAACTCCGAGTACTTTTGCTCGTATTCGGAAAGTTTGTTGCTCTCCTCTTGATCGCCAAAGTCGGTCTTCAACAATCTTTCGTTTTCTTGTTGAAGCTTTTGAATATACGCATTGATGCCGGTTATACTGGCATTTTTGTTCTGGTATTCCAAATTTAGGGCAGTTATTTCTTGTTGAACTTTGAGAATAACATCAAAACGATCCGATATTTCTCTCTTTTTATTGTTGAGATCGGTGTGAGCTTTTTCGAATTCTTCGATCTTTTGTTGCTTGGCTTCGATTACTTTCTGCTTAAATTCAGAAGTAATTTCTTGATTGCACGTTGGACAGTCATGGGTTTCACTATAAAATTGGACTGTTTTTGCCAGTTTTGATAATTGTGAGGAGAGTTTTCGTTCGAGTTCTTCATATTTTTGCAACTTTCCTTTGACCGTTTGCAAGTCGCTGATGCTATTGTTTCTTTGATCGATATCGCTTTTAATACGATCCATATCCAAAACAAGCTTAGATATAGCTTTGTCGTTGACAGCGATTTCTTCATTATTTGTATTTATGGCTTCGGTATTTTTATTTTGAATCTTTTTTATATGGTCGCGTTGCATGTCGAGCTTTTCTTTTGCAATCGCGATGTCTCGATCCAGATCCTTCAAATTTTCTTTCAAAACCGAAGACTTCTCCTTCAACACAATATTCATTCGGCTGAACACACGAATATCTAAAAGTTCTTCGATAACTTCACGGCGATCTTGTGCCGATAATTGCATGAATGGAACAAAGTTGCTGCTTCCAAGAAACACCAACTGCGTAAAAGACTTGTAATTCAATTTTAATATATTTTGCTCCAAAAACTTTTGATAGTCTTTGGATTTGCTTTCTTGATCGATAATTTTACCATCAACGTATATTTCAAATACTGTCGGCTTGATTCCTCGTTTTACTTTGTACTGTTTTTTGCCGATATTAAATTCTACTTCAACCAAACATTCTTTTTCGTTGATGCTGTTCAACAAGTTGGGTTTGTTTATATTTCGGAATGGAGTACCAAAAAGAGCAAAAGTTAAGGCTTCTCCGATGGTACTCTTGCCGCTTCCGTTTTTACCGGAAATAAGCGTCATGTTATTTTT
>Ga0315909_10005431_pt1 | contig 14639 bp, 17 predicted proteins | sample LakEriMetagenome_11_FD_203527 | JGI IMG/M metagenome (GOLD analysis project Ga0315909, IMG submission 203527) | Freshwater fungal communities from buoy surface, Lake Erie, Ohio, United States - Buoy 2 MA125 | ecosystem: Environmental > Aquatic > Freshwater > Lake | place: USA: Lake Erie, Ohio...
GATAAGTTTTCCACAAACGCCCGAGTTTGAAAATCTTGGGGTCAAGATAGAACCATCAGTAAATGGTGACTTTTTCGAAATCTACGGAATATTTAATGGTTCTTTAGCTGATTTCAAAATATTCATAGATAATTCAAGACTATCGGGTAAGAGGTATTATGTTGAATTTGATATCACTCTGTTCGAACAGAATATTAGAGGTAAATCGATTAACATGAGGATGACCTCCAATTTCAATGAGAAAGTCGAATACAGACCAATTATAAAATATACAACAACCACAGCGGTAATTGATGTTGAAATGCGGTTGATAGATTCAGTAGACGATTCTATAATTTATCGGAGAGCATCTTATGGTATGTTACAAGACGAGGTATCTAAATATAGTCTTAATATGACTAAAATAAATATTACCAATGCAAACAAACCAAAAGTCTATGGTTTAAAAAATATAACTACTGCCTCATCTGGTGATAGTAGTGGTTTATTGGGTAACAGAATATTTCTTGAACCAGTCAACATAGATAGAACCGTTCTAGTTGATAAGTTCAACTTGATTGCAAAAAGTGACAGTGTGAATGTTGGGAAAAATGTTTTTTACGGTATTGGTAAACTCAAAATTATTCTACAACCATTTGATAATATAGTTCTATTCATAATAGCTAGAGATGTTTCAACTGAACAAACACCAGGAATCGACGGTACTGGTAACCTATCATTAGTCAGAGCACCAGAGTATTTAGATATGACCAATATGGGAGAGATTAACTTTGTAATCAAAAATGGATCAATAAAATTTGAAACTAGTCTTTTTGTGGATTCGGGATCGGTCGATTTGAGTAGAGGACAATGTGTATTCAAAATACCAGAATCAAGTATGAAAGACATACGAAGAATTTTTGATAGTGGTCAGAATCTATTTTATATCACAAGTAAATTAAATTCACAGACAACATCAATATATTCTGGCCTTTTCGATATTTATGATGCTCAATCAAATATCGATACAATTAATTTAGAACAAGCTGAAATTCAGAGGGATGTGTTGAGTGCTGAAAAATCAGAGGTATTGATCGATAGCTATTCACAGAACACAGCTATTGTGTATAGAAGAAGAATAACAACCCCAACAAACACTACTTCCGCAACTTCTTCCGTTACAGGTATCAATAACTCATCCATACCTGCTACTATTAAATTGAACCAAGTGACTTACACTATTACAGTCAATTCTGCACTGGTGATTGATGGATATGAGTGGACAAATCAGCAAATAAAAAAGGTATTGAATTTGGATGTAGATCCAATTCAGTTGACTATTAGGACTGACTCATTGTTCAGTTCAGAAAGGTTCTTACAATTACTAGAAAAATTATCAATAGCACTTAAAACTACCTATCTGACTACTACAGCAGATATCACAAATTTCAATCAGGTCGTACAAAATTTCAAAAATACTAATCCTTAAAAATGCGTTTATCGAGTCAGAATAGTCAGTTTGTTTTCAATTTGCCTGGTAATTTTTTACCACCTGAAATTATCAGTACTTATAAACCTATACTCGAAAAGAATTGGGTACAGTACGACAACGTGATTGATTATTTAAATTCTACAATCAAGTCAGTCAGTTATCCGGGTCTAAACATAACCACACCGGAACAATTTTTGATAAGAGGAAAAAAACGTGCATACAAACCGTCAACTAACGTTCAAGACATTTTGACTTCTAGGGAAATTGACGTAACTTTCAGATCGGTCGACGCTGATTTAAATTACTGGATAATGTACGATATCTTTATCAAACATTATTTAGATGTAGTCAACCTTTATATAAATCCGTTCACGCTAACCGCTGTTGACATCTGGAGGGATGCAATTTATCAAATCAAGTTTTTCGAAATTATTGCAATGTCTCTTGGTGAGAATAAGTTTGAATACAATCAGCAAAAGACTAATGCTAAAGACTTCACTATAAAGTTCAAATTCAATTTCTCTGATGTTGAATTCCTATTGAATAAATCAAAAGTACTAGAACTCGGAAGTGTACCGAAAATTATTCAGAAGATATAATCTAGTCAACTTTTGACTTTATAATTTTTATTTCAGGCAATAATAGGATATAATCCCCATCATAAATGTCCTTCAATGAATCTATGATGAAGTCTGCAAAATTATGAGCTAAAATCAGAATGTAGTCTGGTTTATTTTGTTTTAAAAATTCTCGACTTTTTACTTGTACTCCTATACCTGGTACAAACTTATCCTGTTTCAAATCAGTGTCATCGATGATTACTTCAATAACATCATTACCAATTTTCATGGAATTTAGATAAACACAACCTTTCGCAGCAGCACCGAATCCATAAATTTTCGAACCATTTGCTTTAAGATCCATAATGAAATCTTTGGATTGTTGGATATGAATTTTAACATTCCTAGACCATTCTTGATGCCTATTCAAATCAAACTCTCTTTCTAATTCGAGATATTTTTCTAATGTACCGTCGGGTACATGAATAGAATCTTCTTTTGATATATAAACCCTCAATGTACCACCGTGGATTTTTTGACTAACAACACTTAATATTTTTAATCCGTGTTTTTCAAAAAGAATATTCAATGGTTTGATTGAGTAGTAATATATGTGTTCATGGTAAATCTGATCAAATTGATTAGTTGACATATCATGAATCCAATAAGGAAACTCAAGAATCCAAACACCATTCTCACTCAAAATGAGTTTGATACCTGAAATAAAAGAGTTTATGTTTTGTAAATGTTGAAAAACGTTTGTTGAAACAACAAAATCGAATTTCGTTTGAATATTTTCCGCGACTTCAAGACCGAAGAAATCACAAACAGTATCAATTCCATTTTCTTGACAAATTTTTGTGAGATTTTCTGATGGGTCAATGTTCAAATAATAATTCGAATCATTTTGTGCCATTTTTTTGAAAACCTGTAATAAACTACCGTCATTTCCACCAATGTCACAGAAATTGAGATTCGATTTAGAATTGAATCTTTCCAATGTAGAGTACATTTCTTTGCAGTGTTCCAGATACGGTTTATTTACACTTGTCTTGAATAGGTAATTTTTGAACAAGATTTCTGGATCGACTATACAATCCAAACAAGTAAGACCAGAATCCTTAAAATACAAAAGATTCAGTGGATATCTATCCGCATTTAGAGATTCCTCCAAAGTCGTAGAAAGATTATTAACCAGTGGTATTTCTCCAAGAGAAAAGTATTCAATTGGGTCTTTGTCATTGGTGATTGGGCAGTCAGTGAGTCTCGAAAAGTTTTTCATATTCTTTTGTATTTAAACTATAATTTTTGGGTGAAATAAGAGATCCTTTATTCACCTGATTTCTTTTACTAGCATATTCATATATACTTTTTGGTTCTGTACCTATATTCATTGTTCCAACAAAAATCGAGTTCGAAGCTTTGAGAATCATCGGAGCTATAATATCAACATAATCTTTGCTTGTAATTAAATTATCGAAAGCTATGTCATATGGGAACTTGGTTTCTCCAAAACTAGTTCTTATTATTAAGTGGTTTGGAACCAATTTTACACAAGATTCACCTCCCAATTTAGTCCAAGCGTATAAATTCGAAGGTAAAATTTCATCATGCTCAGAGTAATTTCCATCCAAACCAGAATAAACATAATCAGTGCTGATGTAAACTAAACGAATAAGATTTTCGATACAATATTTGGATAGATTACAAGAACCAATTATGTTTACATTTATGGATTCCACGGGGTTTTCTATGACCCTTTCAGACTTTATTGCTGCACAATTAATGATCAATTTCGGATTGATGGAGTCTAACTTATTTTTTAGTTTATCAAACTGAAAAATGTCATATTCACTATTGAGACAAATCAAATCACTGTCAATCTCTTTTAGAGTTTTTCCTAAAATACCTGTACCACCGATAACTACTGTCATATACTTTGAAATTCTTGTTCTATTATATTATTTTCATAGTCTTCAGTTGGTGTATAAACAAAACACCTATTGTGTTTTTCTGGCACAGGCTTGGGTATAGGATATAAACACAATGCTTTATGTGGTATTCTACCGATCCAGAATTCGGCCTGAAACCTATCTATTTCATTAGTAATATATGATTTTGGATCAGGTAGTCTTTTCAAAAAATTAGAATTAGCCCACCAAAAACCACCAGAATAATGGGGTGGTGTCCACAAAGAAAATTGTGGTATGTAATTACACCCTACCAAATCATAGTTTTTAATCTTGTCTACACAATGTCTCCAATTTTCAATACAAAAATGTTCCATGATATGTCTCCAGTTTTCAACGTTCTTGTAGGAATATAATCCCTGTGAATGATACTCATCTTTGTGGTTTATTCTGGTGACACCTTTGGTGTGCATATAAAGAAAATATCCATCTTCAACCAGAGAAGTATTATACATTTGTATGTGTGTATAAATTTCAAACCAATTTTCGCTGTAAATTTTTATAGATGTTGCGATTTGTTTCATTGAATCCATAACATCATCATCAATTTTATATTGTCCATCATAAACATCATTGATGAATATCCTTATTTCAGCATTTCTATATAGGTCAGTTTTTTTAATTTTACTGACTTGTTCTCTGACAATTTTAGAGACATCTTCACATAAAAAAATGTGATAGAATACAATTATTTTCTCCATAATCCAATACCACATTTTGGTCCGAAAATAAATTCAATGCAGTTTGGATTTTTAATTTCGTTCCATAATTTGACAACTCCGGCACATAGATAGGAATGAATATCATGGAAAACCAAGTATCCACCTTCGTTCAATCTATTTACACAATTATCATAATCAAGTTTAACACCTTCATATTCATGATCACCATCAATGAAAATAATATCAAATTTTTCATCTTGTGTGTCGAAATAATCCTTGCTATTCATATTAAAGAATTCGATAGAAATATCAGTATTCTCTTTCAACCAATTGATTCTCTGATTTATGTGCTCCATATTTGTAAATCTACCGTATGATGTATTATCAACCGCAACAGATCTTTTCAGATTTGGTTGAATATAGGTCTCGACCATAAACGACCCTCCATTCCCAATACCAATATTCATATAGGATTCAAAATTATTGGACTGTAGGAAATTCAAATATTGACAATATTCCTCTGGTATTTGTTGTAGTTCGAGACCACCTTCGAAAGCTCCAAAATGTTGTCCATTATTCACACCAGCTTCGTTCTTTAACCAATGGTATATCTCTTCTTGTTTAAAATTTTTAATTTTTTCAATCATGGTTATTTATTTTTTTTTTAATCTTTGACACAGCTTTCGTTATTTATAGTGAGGTAATATTGTCTCACATAATCTCCCTTATTCCGATATGATGGTTTTTCCCAATCAAGTCTGATATCAGACTCAAACATTTCTTTCAAACAGAAATTATATTCGTTCTTTATATCTTGGTAAGTTGGTTTAGTTATACCAAGATTTTTATAAAGTAGATATTGTTCTGTAAACATTGGATTTGTCGTTTCTGATTGATAAATATTCCATAATCCATAAACTTTTTCTTTTGGTCCAAATGAAAAGAAATCAATGAAGTATTCAATTTCCATACCGGTTATCCAACACATAAAAGTGATTTTATCAGCAGATTTATTATACAATATTTCCAAAAAATTATCAATTTTGGATGGTATGGTGTCCGTTCTTATTTTCAATACGTGTGTGTAATCTGTGTCGAGAAATCTTGATATTCCCTTTGCACTCGAATAGAATTGTAAATTACAATTTGACCAACCAACATAATCAACATCCTCGCGTTTATTGATCAATAGAGGAAAATCATTATCAATCAATTTTTGGATCAGCTCAATTGGTTGATCATCCCAAGTAGATATTATACAATTTGATTTTTGACTTGAATAGTTTTCGATCAAAAGATTTACACACCTATCATCATGTAAAGGACCTTGTATAACAATTCCTATCTTCATTTAGAAAAGTTTTTTTCGTTTACATAAATTGTATTAGCTTCGTAGTCAAATCCATTCAATTCGAACGAGTCCTTTATTTCAATGAATCCTCTCTCTGTGAGAAAGTTATCTATATCATCCTTCAATGAATGTCCCTCATAATAAGGTTTAAGACCAACTTCTGTGAAAATTAACTTTACGTTTTCGAGTGTTTTGGTACCACCTTGTAGAACTTGTAGTTCTGTTCCTTGTGTGTCCATCCATATCACGTCAATTTTACTTTTATTATACTTTTCACACCAAGTATCAAGTCTCATTGATTCTACTTCGATTTCTTTTTGGATCCAAACTCTATTAAAGAAAGAACCGTTGAGACCATCAATGAATTTTAACATTGATGAGGCTCCTACATTTGGATCAGTGCTTTGATTAGGGTCAACAGCAAAAAATTTTACTTGTCCATCTATATCGGATAGGGCTAAATTGAAAATATCAATATTGGGTTTATTATATTCTTTTCTGTAGTGATGGCAGAGTTGGAATGATTCAGGTACTGGCTCAAATGCTGTAACTTTAGCGTCTGTGAAAATATTTTGAAATTCTATAGCCTGACCCAAGTGCCAAGAGCCTATGTCCAATATCTCATTAATATCTGACAGGTCATAACGTTCAACAACGTGTTTTACCCTTTTACTGACCATGTCGTCACCCAATCTTGATTTGATTAATTCATTCATTGTTTTATTTTTATTTTATATTTGACAGAATAAGTTCTGCTCTGTTTTCATAGGAGTGATTTTCGTAAACCAGTTTGAAAGCTCTATGTGCAATCTCCTCTCTCTCAATTGGGTTTTCTAAATAGTATTTGATTTTATTACCTAGATCTTCCTCGTCATAATAAAACATCTTTTCTATATCTTTATCCAAACCCATAAATTCATGAAAATGTTTATTATAATTTGTCAACATAAATGATCCACTTGAAAGTATTTCAAAGTATTTACCATTTATATCGTAGGACATTGATTGATTGAAACAAATCCTTGAGGACTGCATTTGAGTAACATACTCTGGTCCATAAGCTTCTAAACACTCGATACCAAACTTTTGACAAATTCGTTGTCTTTCCGGCAACAAACCACCTATAAATACACAATCTCTTATTTTATTATTAGTATATTTTTTCATGTGGTGTATTCTCGAACCAGCTAGTGGCATCCAGAATGAATTTGGCAGATTATACCTTTCCAAATCTTGAGGGTTATTAAAAGCCACATAATCTATTTTCGAATGAAGTATCCAAGGTAAATAGTTCACCAAGTGGGTGTCAATGGCCCAGAAAACTTTGGGTGTCTTGATTGATCCCCAATCCCACCATTTCCATCCTGAAATCTGTGGATAATTTTCGGTTATAATAATAAGATCATAATTGTGTGCTACTTCTGGTATTTCTAGTTCGGACCTTGATCCGAAGGGTCCAAATACATCACATTCGTGTCCTAGATTTTTGAAAGCATAATAAAATTCATAACCCTCTTTCCAATCATAATGGGGTTTGCCAGCTAAAAGTACATCTGCTATGAGAATTTTCATTTTTATTAATCAATTATTTTGAATTTTATTTTGCTGTTGATACCATCAGCAAATGAATATTTTTCGTTATTTCGATACTTACCATCTTTTAGTTTCAAGTGAAAGAAAGTATTGGTTTCATTAAATTTTTTGTTATTATAAAACATCGAATCAAAGACTAATTTGAAGGAACTGTCAATGAAATGTAACTCTCTACTTCTTTCCATAAGCAAACAATAGTCGAATATATTGTTGGTCAAATGTTTTATTGGTCTGATGATTTTTAAATCCTTGTTCACAATCAAATCTTCATTAATTACCATATTTCTTTTCGAATCATCATGTACGAATACATAGTTATTTTCTTCAACACCAAAATAATCAAATAATTTCGATTCTTGATCAAGATCCCTATCTACTTTAAAAGATGACCATCGTTTTTCGAAAGATACTCCATGTTGAACATAAAAAGATTCATCGAAATATCTTACTTGATTTGAAAACTTGAATCCAACAATTATTAATCTATCTTTAGAAATTTGATTTGTTTGTATAAAACTTATGACATCCTCATCATTTGTAACTTCGATTAATAATAAGTTTTTCAAGTCTTTGAACATGAAACTAACAGATATCATGTTTGAAGGTTTTGTAAAAAGATAGTAAATTTCACTTGAATTTATTATTTCTCTCAAAAGACCATTACAAATTACATGGTCACCAAGTCCTAAATGTTGGTATATGTAAAAATTATTTTCTAGCATATTTCATAACTTTGGTGTAGTAATCCTCGAAACATCTTTCAGGTGTATGATTTGCATTATAATCATCGAAAGCTCTTTGACCAAAGTCCTTCCATCTATCATTTTCGAGGGCATATAAAATTTTGTCCTCTAAATCTTGGAAATCGTCTTGTATTGTAACATAATCTGTAAATGGTGTGTTACCCGTATTACAAGATTTAACTTTCAGTCTAGGTTGTATTATACATGATTTAGATGACGCGAGCTCCCAGTTTCTATGGCTATCATAGGAATTGCCAGGAAAATTTAATCCAATTTTAGATCCGTTGATAATCTCTTTATAATAATCATGTGTTTGATTATTTCTTCTACTCTCAATATCGTCTTGAGGAACATAATCATATTGAATGTACCATTTGAGGTGGTTAAGACTACCTTTTGATAATTCAATTAATTTATTAATGAAAGCATTTCTTCTGTGATTAGTTGGCCTTCCAATAAAACAGACATCCCATTTTTTTTCTTGTAACGTCTCGTCATAAAGACTATCCATCGGAAAATGAAACCCCTCAACTGGTGTGGTTTCTAGTGATATTCTCGGCCCCAAAGAGTCATGGGTTCCACCATAAAAATTTGAATCTGTGAAGTCCGAATATTCTCTTTGCATAAAGAGGTCAGGTTTTCGATTTGACCATCTTTGTAGCTGATCACAATCGGTGTCATCATGTTGTATAAGAAAACTATCAGGGCAATAATTATCTATAATGTTGTTAGTCAGTGGGAAGGTCCAATCGTTGTGTAAATATATTACAACATTTTTATATCCACATTTTGGTATAAAATCTCTAATTTGTTCCTCACCTATTATATCAATAGAATGTCCCTTTTTTTCGAAGTTTTTAAAGAGAAAAGTGGAATTGGGAACCCAATTATAATTTAAAAAAAGAAAATCTTTCATGTTAAATTTTTTTTATAGCTAATTTATCAGCGTAACTATTATCATCTTGATAAATTTCATACCCATTATATCGTAACAAAGAATCTAAGTTTTCTTTATCTTCATCGGTAAGGTGCCAGAATTCATATCTTATGTTTTTAATAAGAATATTTTTGTTTTCCATAATCGATTTAAGTATTACATACTCGTAACCTTCTACATCGATTAGTAGAAAATCAATTTCGGTTAGTTGATACTTATCGATTATATAATCAAATTTGTGACATTTTATCTTTCGAACTTCGGTATTAGATGTCCTCACAATAGATGTGTCTTGTCCGTTAATATAGAATGATTCATATCCATCCACATCACTTATTCCTATGTTCTCAAAAAAAATATTTTCTCTTCTAACGTTATTAATCAAATCTTCATAATATTCCTCAACAGGTTCGATTAGTATAATTTTAGAGTATAGGACATCCTCGGTTAGCTGATTCAGAAAAAAATCATCATTCGAGACTCCATCAAAAGCTCCAATTTGTACTACTACAGAGTCTTCGTTTAGATTTGCAGCGATATTTAAAGATAATTCAACCATCTTAATTGAATTTAGTTTTGTCTAGTATGTAGTCAAGTGTTTTATCTGACGTGGTATTTTGTAATGAGTAGTCCATAATCTCATCCGAAATTTCTTGATATTGGTTTCTGTTTATATCATCTATGTCAATTTTTATATCATAAATATATAGACTCTGATTTATCCATGATTTTTCAGGTACTCTACCCTTGACACAATCCATTTTCAAAATAGATTTACAAATATTTTTAGGGAAACGTGTGAGAGTCTGTTTTGGACACTCATCTATGTCGGGAAATATAGGCAGACAAGATGAAAATATAATTTCATGATGTCTGAAACAATCCCAACCAAGTTTTTTCCACGTCAATCCAAAAAAAGAGGTTCTATAATTTTCTTGGTAATCGAACTCATTATCAAAACTATAAGTGCTCTTGACACCCGGTATGAGTGTTGAAAGAGCCTTCGTTTTATCTTCCAAAGTTGATGATTTCATATACTGTTTTGGGAAACAATATCCAATGGGAAATAAATTTTCATCGAATCTATCCAACTCCCGTTTGAAATAAAGAGAGTTGGAGTAAAATTTTTGGATTACAGAATAAGTTTGATCCTCACCATCAAAAAAAACTATTCTGTCCTTAGAATACTTTGATAAAATTAAATCAGCTATTGAATCAGCCGTGCTGAAAAAAGGAGATAGACCCCTGTCGTTCCACCAAGGGTTCATAGTCCTAGAATCCGTAAAAATTAAATCAAAATAATTATTTTCTATTTTATATGTAACATCTTCACTACTTAAAATATTTGGATTTCCATCTAATTTTTTTCGTAGAAAAAAACCTTTACCCGTCAAATAGTCAATATTTGTATTAGAATCTTTGTACATATGAAACATACCTGGATATTCATATACATCAAATTCTCCTCTAGTCTTTAGTTCAAAAAAGATAGCATCACTCAAATAATCATTTGATTCGTCGTATTCACCCCTCATCCTTGTATGTTCACCGAACAATACAGATGAGTTGGTTGCGTGTAAGAAAAGTACTTTGTAATTAGCCAATTTTTTTAATGAATTTTTGTGGGTAATCTGTACAAACTCCGAGTAAGTTGTTTGTTATTTCTTTATATTGTAATTCAACTGATATACAGTTTTTCAAATAGACATTTGGTTGGGACCAATAAAATCCTTTACTAGTAATAGTCATAAGATCTTTGTCGTGCCAAAAAAAATTCAATTCTGTACCAGTAAGTTTTTCTATACAATCTAAATTTTTACAATGGACCCACAATTTATTTTGTAAATCAATCAACCATCCAAAATTTACTTCGGTTTCAGGTGAATCATGTCCCAGAAAAAATCTATCTTGAATATACCATAAATCGATTTCACAATCGAATCCAAGGTTAATAACAGACTCTATCGTTTCAATTTTATTTTCAAGGAGTGGATCAGGTCCATTCAAATTTCCTCTATGAGAAATAACAATCATTTTGTAACAAATTTAACTTTATCGTTTGATGATGGTATTTTTACAACTATGATTTCACAATCGGTCAAGAACTCCGGATCAGCGATTTCAAATGGTTCTATAGTAAAAATATCACCACTGACTAGTTTTTTATCTTGTAGAATCATTTCACCACTAATCAATAGATTAATTTCAGTGACTATTCTATGATAATGTGAATCCCAAAATTCTCCCTTATAATGTTTCTTGTAAGAGACTTCAAAGTCTTTTGTTTTGAAGACGGATGGTTCAAAGTTCCCTATGAACCATCCTCCTACCATATTTTCAATTCTTTGTATTTTCATAATTTAAAACTTTTCCAATCAATAACTTCAAATCCAGAATTCGTAATTACATTTACTGAAATGGCTCTATTGGGATCTGATAAATTCAATTTGTCGTTTATAATTACACGATTACCGCTTGTTACACCCATGATCAGAGTGTCCCAGCAAAGACCCAACTTCTTGAGTTGTTCCTCGGTTCTTTGTCTAGCAGACTCTTTTCTTGCAGTACATAAAATTATCTTGTGTCCTTGGGAATCCCATTCATTAAATTTTTCAAGCACACCAGGTAAAATTTGAGACTCTTCGAAACAAACATCACTGAATCGGTGGACGTGTTTGATAATAGTACCATCAATGTCACAAAAGATAGTTTTTGGTTTTTCACTGTAAAACTCCTTGATCTTACCTTGATAGATACTTACATCGTAAGGAGTTCCTAGTGGAATGAATTCGTTGTTAGTTATCTTGAAACATTTCATTTTCTGTCCTTCTTGAATCAGATAGTTATATGATTCGGAGATATAGCATTCTTTCTGATTGTTAGATTTGAATTGGTTTAAGTGTTTTTCACCAGAGGATATAAAGTCGGATCCACGTTTCCAATAGTGAACACCCACCAATGAATGTCTAGACACTGCTCTTTTTTCAACGAATTCTGTAACAAAACCGGATTCATCCAAAATTGCGAAACTATTTTTTGGATTATCAGAGTCATATGTAACAACACATCCATCCAAATTTTCTGAAGATAGGAAATCCAAAAAGACAGAACTGTCCCACTCTAATCTCTGATCACAATTTGTTATAATCAAACCCTCATCGTTATTAATGAATTTCTTTGCTGACAATGCGGTCTCGACTGCACCAGATGTTGAATAATCCAATCTGATTTCAACTGAATTTGGTTTCAGTGTTTTCAATATATCAGATAATTGGTCGTTATACTCTTCTTTTTCAAATTTTCTTGTAATGAAAATAAAAAAACCTTCAATATTCAAAGATTCTATAGAATGTTCAATCAATGTTTTACCATTCACCCTAATCAATGGTTTAGGTAAATCAAAACCCTCGGATTTGAATCTGCTTCCGAGTCCAGCCATTGGTATTACTATGTTCATAGTTTAAAATTATTATTTATATTTTTCGTAGATAGTTTCCATTTCATCTGGCTTGATGTAATGGAAAGTGAATGCAGAATTTATATTGTTTAGAACATCATAATCATATTCTAAATGGTCATTTATGTAATGTTGTGGTGGTTGACTAAACATAAAATCACAATGTGTGAGATTTACACCACAATATTTTTTTATCATATATGAAAGTGCTAAATCGGAACATCCATATTCATGTGTACCAAAACCCATTTTATCTGTCCATTCTTTATCAAACTGATCAATATGATTGTATATCTTGGACATCAATGAATTACTGATAAAAAAAGAAGCTCCCCCACACAGCATTTGGAAGGTTACAGTATTAGGAACGTCAGTGAAAGTTTTTGATCGATAACACTTATAATTGAGATTCAATTCATTTGGTTTATATAAGTACGGAACATCGACCCATACATCACCTGCTTGACCAAAAACATAATCTTTATTTGAGTCATATTCTGAAAGAAACTCAACTATACGGTTTTTGAACATCACATTATCACAAGTTGATATATTATACCAATCAAATTGATTGTTTTGTTCCCACATATATTTGAGACCATACTGTTGTTTTCTAAAAGTAGAAGCCCAATCCTCACCAGCATCTAGAGGAATCAAATTGGGATCTCCACCATTTCCCCCTAATAGGAAAACGTCATCGAAATCTTTTAGCCAGGTCGATAAACAAGTGTTATATCTATGTTTGAGATTACTAGAAGTGACTAATCCTATAGCAATCGAGATAGGTTTTTTGTCCATATCGTTTGTTGATATTATTTAAAATTATATGATTAAAAAAATAAATGTTGAATGCTCTATTTACCTGTTTGTTGGATGATTTTCCAATAGAGTTCTAACCTGTTGTCGTTTTCATCAAACGTATCTCCAAGAAATTCATAGTCTTTTCTATCAACATTTATAGACCTTTCGATTCCGAAGGGTCTGTGATAGGGGTCGTGTATAAACGAATCGTTCAGAAATTTAGAGTTTAACAATAATCTACGAAGAAATTCTTGATCCGTTGTGTAGAAATTTTTATCGGACCAATCAGAAATATATTTGGTGATACCTTTGAGTATTCCATTTCTACTACCCCATAATCCAGCCATTATTGGAAAGGTGTGATTGGGATGATCTTTGATGATGTGTAAGTTTTTATCACTACTTAACCATTCATCAACAACAAATTTATGTCTATTCGAAAGTCTATCATCAAGGTCTCTGACAATTACAATATCATCGGAATCACAAGCCTCAAATCGCCAAAAACAACCATCTTGTGATTGAGTCTCTGTTTTAAAAACTATTTCGAGATTGGGGCTAGTATAGTCGAAAATTGTATTTGTTGACAAATAAATTCGAACAATCCAATCGGGGAAATATTCCAAAGCTAAATCTAAATTACGTTTTGCTCCGATGATATACTTCGGATTGTCTCCCCATAAAGAATAGGATATAATTTTTTTCATATACTGATTCCAAAATTATTTGATAGCTTCGACATTCAAGCTCATTAGAGTACCATTTTCCTTATCTAGGTGAGGTAAGTAAGATTGGCTATAATCATCAATGTGACAATGTTCTGTGTGTCTCCAATCATATCTACGAACCTCTGTGAATCCAACTTTCAGAAGATCTGATTTGAGTTTTGCAAAATCCCAAGCACAATAATGATAATTTTCTTTATAGTCTTGACCACCATACAGAAATCCTCTCAATTTTTCTATATCACCATTATTGTTATAATGTTCAACTACTTTTTCAAAATCAGGTACTGATAATCGGAGGACCCCACCAGTCTTCAATCTTTCAAACCAATTTTTCAAAACCGCAAGATATTGGTGTCTACCGAAATG
>Ga0315909_10005432_pt1 | contig 14638 bp, 16 predicted proteins | sample LakEriMetagenome_11_FD_203527 | JGI IMG/M metagenome (GOLD analysis project Ga0315909, IMG submission 203527) | Freshwater fungal communities from buoy surface, Lake Erie, Ohio, United States - Buoy 2 MA125 | ecosystem: Environmental > Aquatic > Freshwater > Lake | place: USA: Lake Erie, Ohio...
AAAAACGCCCCGAAAGGGGCGTATTCATTGGGTAGCTGGCGGAAACGAAGGGATTCGAACCCTTGATGAGGCTCAACACCCCATACTCCCTTAGCAGGGGAGCACCTTCGGCCACTCGGTCACGTTTCCAGTGGGTGAAATTATGCCTGATTCTGTTCCAGATCAAACGCTTTGTGCAGTGATCTCACTGCCAATTCGAGGTATTTTTCATCAATAACCACCGAAGTTTTGATTTCGCTGGTGGAAATCATTTGGATATTGATGCCTTCGGCGCTGAGACTTGCAAACATTTTGCTGGCCACGCCCACATGGCTGCGCATGCCAATACCTACGATGGAGACTTTGCAAATTTGGTTGTCGCCCAGCACTTCGGGGTGGCCCAAATCGGCCAGCACTTTTTCTTTCAGCAGTGTCATGGCGCGGGCGTGATCGTTGCGGTTGACGGTAAAGCTGAAATCGGTGAGGCCACCCTTGCTGATGTTTTGGATGATCATGTCTACTTCAATATTGGCATCCGCCACGGTACCCAAAATTTTGTGGGCAATGCCGGGTTTGTCTGGCACGCCAATGATGGAGATTTTGGCTTCGTCACGGGTGAAAGCGATGCCAGATACGATGGCTTGTTCCATTTGTTCGTCTTCCTCAAAAGTGATCAGGGTGCCCGACTTGGCCTCCTCGTTGATATCGATGTCCCACGGGGTAAAGCTGGACAACACCCGCAGTGGCACTTTGTATTTGCCCGCGAATTCCACCGACCGGATTTGCAACACCTTGCTGCCAAGAGAGGCCATCTCGAGCATCTCTTCAAAACTGACAGTGTGCAGGCGTCTGGCTTGCGGCACCACGCGCGGGTCGGTGGTGTAGACGCCATCGACATCGGTGTAGATCAAACATTCGGCGGCTTTCAAAGCAGCTGCCACTGCCACAGCCGATGTGTCGGAGCCGCCACGCCCCAAGGTGGTCACGTGGCCTTGTGGGTCCACACCTTGAAAGCCGGTGATGATGACCACTTTGCCTTGGTTCAGGTCTTGGCGCACGCGGGCGTCGTCAATCGATTCGATGCGTGCCTTGGTATAGGCGCTGTTGGTGCGGATCGGTACTTGCCAACCGCTGTAACTGATGGCGGGAACGCCTTCGGCTTGCAATGCAATGGCCAGCAATGCGGAGGATGCTTGTTCGCCGGTGGCTGCCAAGGCATCGAGTTCTCGAAAGTGGGCGTCGCTGTGGGCGTTGGGTGAGAGTTCTTTGGCCAGCCCAAGCAACCTGTTTGTTTCGCCGCTCATGGCCGATGGCACAACCACCATATGGTGTCCAGCCTTGGCCCATTTGGCCACGCGCTTGGCCACGTTATGTATGCGCTCGGTCGACCCCATGGAAGTGCCGCCGTATTTGTGAACGATTAAAGCCATCAGAGAAGGTATTTATCTGCAGTCAAAGCTAGAAATTGTACCAATCGATCAAATCGCCAATGCGCCTTACAAAACCCCGGCCTACCTTGATATCGATCGCATGCCCTCGGGTGCGGCAGGCGTCAATTTGCGCCACCAACGCGTCGAGTTGCCGGGTGCTGGATTGCACGCCACGGTTACCAAGCCACAATCGCAGCACATTGGTTTGTCGTGCGGCGCTGAGTTGCTGCAAACGCTGGATGACGGGCGGTTCACCCACCAACTCCAAATCGAGTTGCGCCAATGTCACCAACAACTGCTGCGCTTGCGCCGAATGCCGGGCGCTTCTGGCGAAAGTTTGTCGAAACGCAGGAAAAGCTTTTTGCAGCACGGGCAGCAATTGGTGGCGAATCAGGTTGCGTGTGAATTGCTGGTCGAGGTTGCTCGGGTCTTCCACCCAAGCCACGCCAGTGGCTTCCAACCAAGCACGTATGTCTGCGCCAGGGGCTTGCAACCAAGGCCGGTGCAACACCAACCCGTGGCGCTCGGATTTTTCAGGCATGGCTGACAACCCAGGCAAGCCCGCACCGCGTGACAGCGCCAGCAACAAGGTTTCCACTTGATCGTCTGCATGCTGTGCCAACGCCACATCTCGCACGGTTGCGCCCCAGTGGTTTTTCAATACCTCTGCTATCGCTTGATAACGCCCTCGCCGTGCGGCTTCTTCGGGGCTTTCACCGGGCGCATGCCGGGCATCGATGCGTTCAATGACCAAAGGAACCTGCAGTTGTTCGCACAATTGTTCGCAATGGGCAGCGAACTGGTCGGCAGCCGACTGCAAGCCATGGTGAATATGAACGGCTTTGACTTGCGTGGGCCATTGCGCAGCGCATGCCAACAACAGCGCGGTGGAGTCAGCACCGCCGCTCAATGCCACGGCGAATGGCAAAGCCGGTTTGAAATGCTTGAGGGACAGTGTCGCTGGCAAGCCAGCGGCTAGCGAAGACAAATCAACGCGCGTCGGCTTTGGTGTCGTTGAATCGGCCATAGCTTTGCAGCCGTTCATAGCGTCGCTCAAGCAACTCTTTGGGCTTGAGGTCGCTGAGTTGACGCCAGGCATCGTTCAAGCCGCGCTTCAAATGCGACGCCATGAGTTTGGTGTCGCGGTGCGCACCGCCTACGGGTTCGTTGACAATTTTGTCGACCAATCCCAAGGCTTTGAGACGATGCGCGGTGATGCCCAAGGCATCAGCCGCATCAGCCGCACGATCAGAGGTTTTCCACAAAATGGAAGCACAACCTTCTGGGCTGATGACCGAGTAAATGGAATATTGCAACATCAACAATTGATCGGCCACGCTGATGGCCAATGCGCCACCCGACCCGCCCTCGCCAATGATGGTGGTGATGATCGGAACTTGCAATTGCGCCATTTCAAAAATGTTGCGGCCAATGGCTTCACTTTGGCTGCGCTCTTCGGCATCGATACCCGGAAAAGCGCCCGGTGTGTCCACGAATGTGAAAACAGGCAGATTGAATTTTTCAGCGGTCTTCATCAGGCGCAAGGCTTTGCGGTAGCCCTCTGGACGGGTCATGCCGAAATTGCGTGCGGTGCGCTCGCGTGTGTCACGCCCTTTTTGCTGTCCGAGCACCATGCATGCATTGCCGTTGAAGCGGGCTAAGCCGCCCACAATGCTCAAGTCGTCAGAGAAATGTCTGTCGCCATGCATTTCAACAAAGTCGGTGAAGATGTCGTTGATGTAATCGAGCGTGTAAGGGCGCTCAGGATGGCGGGCAATTTTGGTGATTTGCCAAGGGGTTAAATCGCTGTAAATGTCCTTGGTGAGTTGCTGGCTTTTTTTCGACAGCTGCTCAATCTCTTCTGAGATGTCAACAGCCGATTCGACCTGCACATAGCGCAATTCTTCAATTTTGGTTTCAAGCTCTGCAATCGGTTGCTCGAAATCGAGAAATGTTCGTTTGGCCAATCGGTTCTCCTTGTGGGCTTGGGGACGTGCCAGCTTCAGTAGGCCACAGGCTGAGGGTCCAGCGAGCGCCAAATATACCAAGTTGCCACACTGCAATAAGGCTGCCAAGCGGCAGCGACTTCGCGGGCATCACTGCGGCTCACCGCCTCGCCTGAAAAATAACTTTTGCTGATGCCGTTGATCAAGCCCACGTCATCCAAGGGCAACACGTTGGGTCGCAACAAATAAAAAATCAAAAACATTTCAGCGGTCCAGCGGCCAATGCCTCGGATGGCCACCAGTTCTTCGATGATGGACTCGTCGTCCATATCGGCCCATTTGCGGGTGTGCACTGCGCCATTGGAGAAATGCAGCGCCAAGTCGACCAGGTATTCGACTTTGCGTGCAGACAAGCCTGCGCCACGCATGTCGTCTACTTTGAGTTTGAGCACGTTGGCAGGCGTCATGCTTTTGCACAAAGCCGCGAATTTGTCCCACACCGATTGCGCGGCCTTGACGGAAATTTGCTGTCCCACGATGCTTCTGGCCAAGGTGACAAACGCATCGCCACGCGACTCCAAACAGGCATCGCCAAACTGCGGAATCAGCCGACGCATGACCCGGTCTTTTTTGGCCAAATGCCGACAGGCTTCTTCCCAGTATTCTGGGGTGACGCGCTTGATTTGCAAGGGGCGACTGGCCATCAGGCACGCTCCCATTGCGTGCCTTGGGCAGAGTCTTTGAGCACTACACCCATGTCCGTGAGTTGCTGACGAATCTGATCGGCACGGGCAAAATCACGTGCGGCTTTGGCCGTGGCCCGCTCGGCAATCAGCGCATTTATTTGTGCCGTGTCGCCGTTGTCTGCATCCGCATGGCTGGTTTGCAAAAAAGACAACGGATCGGCTTGCAACAAGCCCAGCACGCCGCCCAATGCTTTGAGCAAACTGCTGGCTTGCACAGACTGCGTGCGGTTGACTTCTGCCGCCAAATCAAACAACACCGCCACCGCTTCAGGCGTGCCGAAATCTTCGTCCATGGCCGCTTTGAAACGCGCGGCTTGCGGTTGATGCCAGTCGATGGTCAAGGCTTGCGGCGGCACCGCTTGCAAAGCGGTGTACAAACGCTTGAGCGAAGCCTTGGCATCGTCCAAATGTTGGTCGCTGAAATTGAGCGGGCTGCGGTAGTGGCTGCGCACCACGAAAAACCGCACTTCTTCTGGGCGGTAACGCTGAAACACATCGCGTATGGTGAAAAAATTGCCCAGACTTTTGGACATCTTGACGTTGTCCACATTGATAAAACCGTTGTGCATCCAAAAACGCGCCATGGGCACACCGTGTGCGCCTTCACTTTGCGCAATTTCGTTCTCGTGGTGAGGAAACTGCAAATCTGCGCCGCCACCGTGGATGTCAAACGATTCGCCCAGCAAGCTGCATGACATGGCCGAGCACTCAATGTGCCAGCCAGGGCGGCCGCTGCCAAATTCGCTGTCCCATTTCACGTCTGCAGGCTCATCAGCTTTGGCGGATTTCCACAGGACGAAATCCAAAGGGTCTTCTTTGCCATCAAGCACGGCGACGCGTTCACCGGCATGCAATTCATCGAGCGACTTGCCAGACAACTTGCCATAGCTTGGAAATTTGCGAACCGCGAAATTGACATCACCGTTGGTACTGCGGTAGGCCAAACCTTTTTGCTCAAGCTTGGCGATCAAACCCAGCATGCCGCTGACATGGTCGGTGGCCCGGGGCTCGGCCAGTGGGCGCTCAATGCCCAAAGCATCGGCATCTTGGTGCAAGGCCTGCACCATGCGGTCTGTCAATGCGCGAATGGTCTCGCCGTTTTCAGTGGCACGCCGGATGATTTTGTCGTCGATGTCGGTGATGTTGCGCACGTAGGTGACTTGCAAACCCGATTGCTTGAGCCAACGCTGCACCACGTCGAACGCCACCATCGAACGCGCATGACCCATGTGGCAGAGGTCATACACCGTCATGCCGCACACATACATCCGCACATGGCCTGGCGTGAGTGGTTCCAAAACCTGCAACTCACGCGCGAGCGTGTTGAAAATTCGAAGGGCCATGGTGGTTGGATCGGGAAGTATTTGCACTCGAAAAGTGCGTAATGTCACTCTACTACAATGCGTTCAGTATAGCGAGGTCCCCTGGTTTGCATCTTTTTGACAGGTGCCAACAATTTTTATTTCCATGCCCTTTTTCCTGCATATCTTTCAACCAAACTGCGTGACTTGGGTGTCAGGATGCAGACTGTTTTTGTGTTGTGTAGTCGTCCTTGTGGGTGCAACAAGTGTGCAAGCGCAAACTGTCACGCAACAAACTTACAAGGGCACGCCGCACGACGAAGTGCAAAAAAGCATGATGCGCCGTGACTGGAACAACGCACTGTGGATCACCGAAACCTATTTGCAAGAACAACCGCGCGACCCACAAATGCGTTTTTGGCGTGCCCGCTTGTTGGAACAACTCCAGCGCACCGACGAAGCTTTTGACACCTACCAAGAGCTATCCCGTGAATACCCTGAATTGCCTGAAGTACAAAACAATCTGGGGGTGATGCTGGCGGCCAAAGGCCGCTTGGCTGAAGCGCGGCAAGCGTTTGAAAATGCCCTGCGCAACAACCCCGATTACGCCACTGCGCACGAAAACATGGGTGACATACTCATGCACTTGGCGCAACGTTCTTACGACAAAGCGATTCGTCTGCGCGGCGCTGACAAATCGCTGCAGCAAAAAACCACGGCTCTTCAACCCGCACTTCAACTCACCTTGACACCACCATGATGCAAATTGCCCAACGCCTCGCCACCAGTTTTGTGATGTGCTTTGTACTCACTGCTCAGGCACAGTCCCCCATTCCGCAGGTCAAATTTGTCACCAGTGCGGGCGAATTTGTGGTCGAGGTATACCCCGACAAAACGCCAAAGACCGTGGAAAACTTTTTGGGCTATGTGCGTGACGGTCACTACAACGGCACCTTGTTTCACCGGGTCATCAACAATTTCATGATCCAAGGCGGCGGCTACGACACCAAGTACAACGAAAAAAATACCCGCCCCCCCATCAAACACGAAGGCATTGATGCCAAAGCCAATGGCGGACTGCGCAACACCGTTGGCACGCTCTCCATGGCCCGCACCAACAACCCGCATTCAGCCACCGCACAGTTTTTCATCAACGTCAAAGACAACGATTTTCTGGACCACCAAGCACCCTCTCCCCAAGGCTGGGGCTATGTTGCTTTTGGCAAAGTGGTGTCTGGCATGGAAGTTGTCAACCGCATCAAAGCCTTGCCAACCGGCCCGGGCGGCCCCTTCCCGACGGATGTCCCCCAGACACCCGTCGTTATCCAATCTGCAACTCTGGTGAAGTAACCATGTCCCATCCCCAAGTCGAACTGCATATCCAAGACCACGGTGTCATCACGCTGGAACTTGACGCTGAAAACGCGCCCAAAACCGTTGCCAATTTCATCAGCTATGTGGAACAAGGCCACTATGACGACACCATTTTTCACCGCGTGATACCCGGCTTCATGGTGCAAGGCGGTGGCATGGGCCCTGGCCTGAAAGAAAAGAAAGTGGGCACCAAGTTGGAAAACGAAGCCAACAACGGCTTGACCAACGACTGCTACACGGTAGCCATGGCGCGTACCAGTGACCCGCATTCAGCCACTGCCCAATTTTTCATCAACGTCAAAGACAACGATTTTCTCAACCATTCCTCTCCCACCCCTTCGGGTTGGGGCTATGCCGTCTTTGGCAAAGTTGTCGCTGGCACAGAGGTGGTGGACGCCATCACGCAAGTGCCCACAGGTCGGCGTGGCTTTCATGACGACGTGCCCAAGGACGATGTGCTGATCACCAAGGCCGTATTGCTTTGAACCTGCTCGCGCATGTCTGAAGAGGAAACACTGGCAGCGCCCTTGCCTGCCACAGTCACCACTTTGGACTTGCGCCATTGCGAGCGCATTGCGTTTTTGTCCGATGTGCATTTGCGGGTGGACGAGCCCGCCACTTTTCGCGCATGGGCTGAGCATTTGCGCACCCTGCATGCCGATGCGCTGTTTGTCTTGGGTGATTTATTCGATGTCTGGTTGGGTGACGACCTATTGCAACACCCGCCAGCGGCATTCGAACGCGATTGCCTTGCGCGGCTTCACCGCTTGAGCCAATCACTGCCCATTTACTGGTTGGTGGGCAACCGCGATTTCTTGTTCGGCGCAACGGCCTGCGAAGCTGCCGGCATGACCGCCATCAGCGACCCGTGTTTGGTGCAAGCCGACAACCAACCTTGGTTGGTCAGCCACGGTGATGCGCTGTGCTTGTCTGACACCGCTTACCAGGCTTACCGCAACACCATCCGTTCACCGCACAGCCTGGCGCAGTTGAACGCCAGCAGTTTGCAAGACCGCATGGAACTGGCCAAGACATTGAAAGCGCACAGTCTGGCCAACAAAACCATGATGCAAAACTGGGCAGATGTGGACGAAGGCGCTGGTGTGCAATGGCTCAAGGCTTGCGGTGCGTCGGTGTTGATCCACGGACACACACACATGCCCCAAGACCACCGCATGCAGCAAACCTTTGAGCGGATTGTGTTGAGCGATTGGGATGCGTTAGCCAACCCGCCGCGCTTGCAGTCATTGCTGTGGCAACGCGGCCATGGCTTTTCACGGCACGCATTGACTGACCCTGTCAACGCCTGAGCAATACCCTGAGCACGTTTTGCAAACGCTGTGCAGCCTCTGGCGTGTAAGCGGCGTGCAACACAACAGCCACATCTTGTGCCCATGTTTGCGCGGGCGGTGCTTCGTGCCGCTTGGTCAACAACTGCAATTGCAGCGCTCGGCGGTCTGCTTGATGGTCTGCAGGTGTGCTCACTTCCGCAGCCATTTCCAAGCGCAACAGTGACGTGGCCGGATCGCCTTTGGCTTCTGCCGTGATGGCGTGAACCCAATCTTGTCGTTGCGCTGCAGTGATGCGTTGACCGAGTTCTTTGGCAGCGGGCAATTGCTCAACTTGTCGCTCTTGCCATGCCGACAACAGATGCACCAGCACTTCGCCATGGGCTTGCATGGCCAATTTTTTCAAGGCTGCTTCAGCCTGCTCGACCGCATGGCGCTGGGCGCGGTATGCAGCGTCACCGAGACGAGGGCCGCGTTCGGCGAATGCGTCGCGCGAGCGCGGTGCATCCCGTTCCGAGCGGCGTGCAGGTGCGTCGCGATCGTTTCGTCGCGCACCCGGTTTGTCGCCAAAACGTCCTGCAACCACGGGTTCGGTTTTTTTCTGTCCGGGCCGATCGTCTCCGCGAACAGCCACCACTTTTTTTGCAGGCACAACTGGCTTGGGCGCTGCAGTGTTCGGCTCGGGCGTTTCGGGGTCAATGGCTTGTTCTTCAGTAACCGGTGTCTCGTTGGGCACCGCTGCTTCTGTGGCCACGGGTGTTTCGAGCGGCGCTGCCACTGGGGACGCAGACCCAGACTGGGCGGTCACCACGTCGTTCAAACGCTGCATGGCTTGTCGAATGACCGCTGCATCGCCCTGTGCAATGGCTTTTTCCAAGGCTTGAGATGCCTCCAACACGGCTTGGTCATGGGCCGACAACGCCTGTGCTTGGTGGCTGCGGTCTTGAGTCTTGCGTTGAAACGCTTCATCCAAAGGCTGTCGAAATGCATCCCACAGCTTTTGGGCCAATTTGCGCTCCAGTGCAACTGCCTGCGATTCGGCTTGCCAGCGTTGTTGCAAGGACTTGACCGCGTCGATCTTGAGCACGGCGGCACTGGCCAACTGCTTGGCTTCTTCGATCATGGCGCGGCGCTTGGCGATGCTTTCGGCCTGTGCCTTCTCCAAAGCAGCATGGGCGCTGGACATCGCGGCTTTCCATTGCACTTGTAATTCCGCAAAGGTTTTTTCGCTCAAATGGCCGCTGTTGCGCCAGCGTTCCGAGAACTGGTGCAATTCACGTGCTTGTTTTTTCCAGTCGGTGTTACCCGCATGGGCTTGGGTCCAAGCGGCGACTTCTGCCAACAACGCCAAGCGTTGTTCGCGGTGAGCTTGCGATTCGGCCTTGGCTTTTTCCAGCCATTCCTGCACAAACGGATAGGCCCGGTTACAGGCTTGGTCAAAACGCTTCCACAGCGCATGGTTGGGTTGGCCACCTTGGTCGGTTTGTTTCCATGCATCGCGCAACTGGCGCAGGGTTTCTTGCAATTTGCGCCCAGTGACCACCGGTACAAATGCTTGTTCTGCAGGGGCTGTGGGCTCGGGTGCCGTGTCGGTCTGTGGCGCTGTGGCGGGTTTGAGCAAGGCCTCGGCTTTCACCACCAATTCCGTGCGCAATTGGTCTGCGCGCCAGCGTTGCCAGCCCTCGAGTTCTGCGGCTTTGGTCAGCGCTGATTGGGCATTCGCCTCGAGTTCGGCGGGCAAAACACGCGCATGGGTTTTGATCGCTTGACGCAAAGCCGCAGCAGCAGCGGTGGTGGCTTTGCTGTGGCCTTGGGCCAGTTCGGCTTCCAAGGTTTGCAACAACTGCTGCACCGCTTGCACCGCCAGTGCCTGCTGGGCAGGATCGACAACAGGCTTGCTGGGGGCCACAACGGCTGGTTTGGCCGCCTCGCCACGCAGGACGCGCAACTGGTCAGCCCATGCGGGCACACCGGGCAATGGCAACGAGGCGTCGGCTGCGGCAGCTTCGGTTTGGGTCAACGCGGCATTGAATGCGTCCCAGACCACATGAATATGTTGTGCACCTTCATTGAGGATGCTGGGATATTTGGGGTCGACACTGTGCCAGTGGCGGTCTTGGCTGAGCGTTTGCCATTCCGCGTCAAACCGTTGCAAGTCAGATTGCAACGTCGCTCGCAATTCCATGGCCTCGGTCCAAGGTTTGGTGGACAACACCTCGATGCGTTGCGCCATCAACAAAGCCGATTCGCGCAACACCTGAGCGCGGTGCGCCAAGTCTTCGATGTGTTTCACCAAGTCAGCCAGCGCCAAACGCAAACCCGACAAAGGTTCACGCGACAAAGGTGCGCCCGCTTTGGCTGCATCGCGGGACCAGGCCATGGCATCGGCCAAATTCAATTTGGGGTGGTTCAGCAAGACTTGGGCTTTGGCAGCCCATTCATCGGCCAAAGCATCTTGGGTTTTCGAACGCCGGAGTTCTTCGATTTTTTCTTTGATCGGCTTGGCCGCGCCTTTGTCGCGTGCACTGAGTTCTTTGAAGACTTGCTGCAACAGTTCTGTGGAAGGATCGGTATCTAGCCATTGGCGCACTCGGGTCAGTCTTTCGCCAGCGGTGGCAGCGCTGATAGCGCCGCCTGTCAAGGCATCCAAGGCTGGCAAATCGGGAGAACTGTGGGAGGGGGTATTCACGGCGGTCAAATGGCTTGGTTGAGCCCTGGTGGGCAGAGCGCTCTATTGTGACAGGGCTTAAGGGCAAAGGCTTAAAATAATCAGATGCAACTGTTTGAATCGATCAAAGCATCGGTCAAGGTCATTGTGGCTGACATCGGCCAAGGCTTTTTCCTGATTACCCACAGCGGACTGGCGTTGCTTGGTTTGGCAGTTTTTTGCTTTTTCCTTATTTTCAGCACGCAAACCGATTTGCGTGACAACGTCGAAGTTCAATTGATCGACTGGCTACAAAACCGACACGGGCTGGATTTTGGTTTCAGCGATGATGCAGAAGCGGTCGATCGGGCCACCGCTGTAGACCCAAGAGATCTGACCAAGGAACAAGCCGCCATCGCTTTGTGGCTGAGTCGCAAGTACCGGGTGGCTCCTGAGCCATTGAGCGCTTTGGTGGTCGAGGCCTACGCCATCGGTAAACAAAAAAAACTCGATCCCACCTTGTTGCTGGCGGTGATGGCGATTGAATCTGGATTCAACCCGTTTGCACAAAGCACCATGGGAGCCCAAGGCCTGATGCAAGTGCGCACAGAAGTGCACTCTGAAAAATACGACAAATTCGGCGGCGAATTCGCCGCTTTTGACCCCGTAGCCAATTTGCGGGTCGGCGCCTTGGTGTTGCGCGAAGCCATAGACCGCAACGGCGGCCTGGAGCCTGGACTGCGCCAATATGTCGGCGCAGGCAACAGCGGTGAAGACGGCGGCTATGTGGGCAAAGTGTTGGCCGAACAACAGCGCTTGCAAGACATCGCCAATGGAAAACCTGTCTCGATTGCCGCCTCCAAGACACCCGCTGATGATGGCTTGGTCGATTTGTGGGACAAAGCCAAAAACTACACCACTGTCACCGAATCCCCTTCCCAACCCTGAACCTTTCACTCGGAGAATGCATGTACTCACGCTCGCACCTGATGACCAACAAATACGCCGAAGGCTATCCGGGCAAGCGTTATTACGGTGGTTGTGAAAATGTGGATGTGGCTGAGCAACTGGCCATCGACCGGGCCAAACAATTGTTCGGCGCGGATGCTGCCAATGTGCAACCGCATTGCGGCGCATCGGCCAACCAAGCGGTTTTTTTGGCGTTTTTAAAACCGGGTGACACCATCATGGGCATGGGCCTGGCCGAGGGTGGTCACCTGACCCACGGTATGCCATTGAACCTGTCTGGCAAATGGTTCAAGGTGGAAAGCTACGGCTTGAATGCCAAAGAGGAAATCGATTACGACGCCATGCATGCCCTCACCAGCCGGTTTCCGGTTTACAGGTAACCCGATGAAATGTCCTTTTTGCAGCCACGTGGAAACCCAAGTGATGGAAACCCGCATGTCTGAAGAGGGCGATTCGATCCGCCGTCGCCGCTCCTGCAGCCATTGTGAAAAACGATTCACCACTTACGAACGTGCCGACGTCAGCTACCCGGCGGTGGTGAAAAAAGATGGCCGGCGCATCGATTACGACCGCAGCAAATTGCGTGGCTCTCTCAATTTGGCCCTGCGAAAACGCCCGGTCAGCACCGAGCAAATTGATGCAGCCATTGAACGCATCGAGGACAAATTGCTGACCTTGTCGCAACGTGAAGTGGCCTCTAACCGCATTGGCGAATTGGTCATGCGCGAGCTGAAAAAACTCGACAAAGTGGCTTATGTCAGGTTTGCCAGTGTCTACCGCAGCTTTGAAGATGTGGATGAATTCAAAACCTTGGTAGACGAATTCCGACGGTAACCGCGCACCGCTGAAGGGTGCAGGCATCACATTTTTTTCACCCATTCCACGCAATGATGGCGGACATGCACCCGCCCAACATTGAAGATTCCCGCACTGCAAACAGCCCACAGCGATATCCCACGGATAGGGCTGCCCGAGCGCAACCGGGACGGCCAAGGCACACACAAGTTGGTCACAGCTTGGCAGAGTTGTGCATTGTGCTGTGCCTGACTGGCATCGCGGCAGCCATGGCAGCGCCGTCGGTCAGCCATTGGCTGTGGCGATCACGGGTAGAAAACACCGCGCGGGCTTGGACGGCAGACCTGCAGTCGGCGCGTTTGCAAGCCTTGCGCACTGGCCAGGCTCTGCAATTGCAAAAACTCACTGGATGCGCGGATTTTTTACCCATGGGCGACTGGCGCTGCGGCTGGCAAGTCATCACCGCTGGCAGCAAACCCACTGCCACGCTGCAACATGCCTTGAACGGTGAATTGAGCGTGGTGCTTTTTCCTGCCAACGATTTTTTGCCAATCAACACGCAAGGAGAGCCTGTCGCTGGCGGCCTTCGGTTGCAGGTGATGACACGCAGCCAACCGTCGCCTGTGGCCATGAGCGTGTGCATGAACATCGCAGGCCGGCTCAGGTTCGTCAAATCAGGCAGTTGCACATGAGCCGGCTTATGCGCACACCCAACGGGTTTTCTGTGTTGGAAGCCATGGCCGCACTGATGGTATTGAACCTGATGTGTTTAGGGCTGATGGCTTGGCAACTACAAGCCATGCAAGCGCAACGAGACGCTTTGAGCATGCAACAAGCGGTCGCCATGGCCCAAGACCTGTGGCAACGCATGCAAGTTCACCCAGGGGCGGCGGCTTTTTACCAACTGGGCTTGGATGAGGTTCCCACCCGCACAGATTGCCAGTCGCGCCCGTGCAGCGCAGCGCAGTGGGCGCAGGCCGACATGGCGGATTGGTGGCTGGAATTGCGACAACGGCTACCGCAGGCCAGAGCCGTGTTGAGCACTTCCCAGCATGGTGCTTCGCAAGTGCAGTTGCGGCTTGTTTGGCCCAGTGCAACTGCCGCTTCCAATCCCATGCCCAGCGAGGCATGCCCTGCTGCACACCGTTGCTGGCAAACCGCATGGCGGCTGTGATGCTTGCCCCACAACATGGCCAAAGTCTGGCGCAGTGCATGGTGGGCATGATGCTCAGCCTGTTGGTGGTCATGGCTGCATTCAGCGCTTTCGCGTGGATTCAACGCAGCCAGGCTTTGCTGCAGCAGCAAATGGATATGTACCAAATGCTGCACCAAGCCACGGCCAAGTTGCGCGAACGCGCCATGCGTGCAGGCGCGCCCGAATTGTGGATCGAGGAGCCCCACAAATTGGTGTGGAACAGCCTGCCAAACAAAGTAGCGGGAGACGACAAATCCGTGCAACTGATGCAATGGCGCAGCCTCACGCCCACCGATTGCCAGGGCCACGAAGCCTCACTCTTGTCATGGATTGCAGACGATTTCAGACGCAACAGCACTCGGGGTTTGGTATGCAAAGACGCCGCCCGAACAAGCTCCCAATACCAAACCTTGATTGAACACACCGATGAAGTGCGGTTTCTCTATGCCCAAGGCTTGGGCAGCAGATTGACCGATGCATTCAACCAGCCTATGCAGTGGTTGAGCGCCTCCCAAGTCACAGACTGGAACGCCGTCAGAGCCGTGCACCTGTGTTTGCATGTCCGAGGCGCTGGAGTCAATGCAACCCCAGCCGGCGTCTCTTGCCACACATCCAAGCCTTTGGTGCATGGCGCCATGGCATGGCGTTCGGTCTTGCATCTGACACACGCTTCACCATGAAACAGGCTACGCGTCACCTCATGCGTTGCCGCTGGCGCGAACAGGGTTTGGCATTGCCGACCGTGCTTGCGCTGTCCATGGTCAGTGGTGTGTTGCTGCTGGCCTGCTGGCGTCATTCCGCGCTGGCGCAAGCGTGGAGTCGGCATCACGCCGAGCAATGGCAACTGCGTCAAGTGGTACTGAATGCGTTGCTGACAACGGCCGATGCGACCTTGCGGCCGCTTGGGCAGACACAGGCGAATGACCAACCGCCATGGCGTATTCCGACCACGGCCATGGCGTGGGAA